>WLWD01000919.1_pt1 | contig 194263 bp, 155 predicted proteins | sample 6712731 | NCBI WGS metagenome assembly WLWD01 (sample SAMN12718690, study PRJNA576275) | sponge metagenome | isolation source: marine sponge | host: Mycale hentscheli | place: New Zealand: South Island, Marlborough, Capsize Point | collected 2014-11-01
ACTTCCAGCACCAATTGATAGCCGAAAACATTTGACTGTTAAAAAAGAAAAAACTATGAGCTCTAGTGGACTGAAGCCATTGGGTGTGGAGACAGTCAACAAGCCCATCTCTCCCAGCATCAGGAGAAAGGTAATGATGTAAAGCACACCATTGGCTGTAGGGGGTGGGGCTCATGTGCTTTGTAGCTTGAAATATATTACCTAACGATTTTGTCTTCTCCGAACTCACAGAGACCTGGAAGTGCTTCTGGACAGAAGAAGATGCCCACCTGGACCAGCACTAAAGTGAAGAAGTAAGTGCCTGATCACTGTAGGATTTCATTGGTCTTTGAAAATGCTAGATTATAATTAATCCAGTCATTTTCTAGTATTATAGATTATAATTGCTAGGATTGGAGTACTAGCCAGTGGTTTCTTGTATGGATTCCTGGTTAGTTAATTTACAGCTGTTTAATGCATTGTTTGATGTTAGTTGATTAATTTATAATTGATTGATTGATTGATTGATTGATTGAATGATTGTTGATTGATTGATTGAATGATTGTTGATTGAATGATTGTTGATTGAATGATTGTTGATCGAATGATTGTTGCTAATTGATTTAAATGATTTGTGGGTTGATTGATTCACTGACCGGGTCCCTTACCCTCAGGCAAATATCCAAAAAGCACCAGATCCGTCTGGACACTCCGTGGCTGGATCCCAGCAAGACGCTGGCGGAGCAAGAGGTCACAGAGAGCGACGAGCTCATCCTGATGTACCGGTTCTACTACCACCGTCAACTGCAGAGGTGAGGCTTCAGTAGCTGCGGCAAGAGCTGTCTGAGAGTAACAAATGGTTGTTTGTTCATTTCAGAGAATCTGTGAATGTAGAAATGTTGTACAAGCAAGCGAGGTGAGTAAGTGATGCAGTGGTATAGGATCATGTATTTTTGGTGGGGGTGTGGAATTGGGGGTTGGCACTGGAGTGGTTATTTCAACGAGTTTGTGCATGTGTTTCTTTTCTGTATCGTGCAGAGCCACTTACTTGGCTGGTGAGATCCTGTGTTCTCCCAACGACATGGTCAGACTGTCGGCCATTCTCTGCCAGATCTCCAAAGGAAACTACTCTAAGAACAAGTGAGGACAGATTTTATTTTTTATTTTTTGAAAGTTGGTAAAGGGTTGAAGTCAGAAAACATCAGAACAACGGCAGCATTGAAAGAATGTAAATAAAACGCACACACACACACACACAGAGTGCATAGTTTGTAGAAAGCCAGTGAGTGTGTGGTGAGCTGCAAGGAAATGTCCTGTCATTGTTCTTCAAGTGACCATCTCTGTCATGAGCCTCATGAAACGCAATATATCTACACCTGAGTCTTTAAACTTCAGTAGATCAATAATCAGAGGAAGCCATATATACTTAAATCAGCTGAAAAAATGTGTTCATTGGGAGGCGGATTGCCAATTTTTACCAACAATAATGACACATTCCTTAGTTCTATCAGATACAATAGTGCTTCGTGTAGGCACTGACAAATGGAACTAAGCAATGGATCTTATTCGTTTGTTAAAAATTGGCAATCTATCTCCCAATGAACACATTTTTCAGCTGATTCAAATATCTATGGTGGCTTCCTCTGACTGATACTTGATAAGTGGGTGTTTTGATAATAGCAAACTTTCTCGTTCTAACAGCCAATATTATGTTAATTAAAATTTGACCCGACATTTTGACTTCTTGCCGAAGTCCTCTTCAGGGGTCAAGGACTTTGGCAAGAAGTTGAAACATCGGATTAAGTTTTAATTAACATAATATTAGCTGTTACAACGAGAAAAAATTTTCCAGCTGAGAATGACTGAATCATCATGAAGTATCGTTTTGACACGGTTGTTGTGTGTGTGTGTTAATTTAACAGGTACGGTTCGGATTTCATCGTGGGCATCAAGAACTTGATAGCTCCGCCCAAGTGTAAGGTGAAGGCGGTGGCCAAGCAGATCAAGGCGCAGCACGCTGCACTGGAGGGAGTGGGCGTGGCAGAGGCCAAGTGCTGGTTCGTGAAATTATGGTCCTCGCTGGAGCTATTTGGAATGGAGTTCCTCTCGTGCGTCAACATTGACACTAAGGAGAAAGGACTCATTGGGATTTCCAAAGATAAGGTCTGTTTGGTATGAAGAATTTTACTTGTTTTAGATGACTATTGGTAAGGTGTGTGTACAACGGAGCAGAGGGAGGGGGAGGGGTTAAATATATTTGGAGAAACCAGTTCTATTATAATAATATATTGAATTTTTTTGTTCTTTCATAATAAACTAATTAATGGTATGGGAAACAAAGCTATTTGTTGCATTTTCCTTCCGTAAAGATTCTCTTCATTTTCCGAAAGAAAAAGAAGAACATGTTTTGGGACATGGACAAACTCACTCAATGGCACCATGTGAGTTCAACTAGCCGACATTCTTTGATCATTCCCTTGTTCATAAAAGCATAGCCGAGTTTAAATTTACATTTACATCTTTAGGACCCATTGAAGGACACAGTTTCATTGACTTTCTCTCACGAGAAATCAACAGAAATACTTAACTTCAGTTTACCTGAGTATTCCGGAGTGTTGGTGGATTGTTTGCAAGGTGAGCAGCTGCAATTAAACATACACATGTACTCGTATGAGGTGCATGTGTATGTCCACACTCATGAGCAAGTACATGTGAACTCTGAGCGAGGTTGATGTGATGTTACTTTCAATGCACATGTGATTATTTCTTTATTTATTTTAGTCAATTCTAAAGCTTTGGCTAATACATATTAGAGGGTGAACATTTTTTTACATCTTTGAAATTGCCAATAAATGATGTTGGATCCAAAATCAGAAATCAGAGTTAGATAAGCACAGCACGCAATGTAACTTCTCTACTTGACTATTGCTCATGTCTGTGTTTTTGACCACACCCATCGGTTCCAACTACATACTAATACACTTTAATCCTTAGTTTTATTGTTGTTGTTATTTCACGTGATCAGGTCACTGTACAATTAATTAGTTATTGTTGTTATTGTTGTTATTTATATTTCACACTGTTAATTAGTTGTTGTTGTTATTGTTGTTATTTATATTTCACACTGTTAATTAGTTGTTGTTGTAATTGTTGTCATTTATAATTTCATGTGATCGGGCCACCGTACAGTTAATTAGTTATTGTTGATATTTATATTTCACGTGACCGCCGTACAGTTAATTAGTTGTTGTTGTTATTTACAATTTCACGTGTTCAGGTCACCGTACAGTGGCAGACAGCATTCCAGCTATGATGAGGATGGCGACGGAGTATCAGTTTGATGATGAAGGTATGGAGTCAGCCATCAGCGACTTCGCCACGCAGACCAAGAGAGATGCCAAGCAGAGGCGGGCACTGACTGCTCTCACTTTTGCCGATGTTTACTGGATCAGCAAAATAGAAAACCCTTTGGTTAGTATGGTTGGTGCATGAAATGATGTTTACAATTAGCTATTATTATTATTATTATTATTGGCGAGTGAGTGAGACACTATCAGTGGTAACCCAATTGAAAATCGGGGATATTTGTTTGTTTATATATATTGGACATAATGTATTTCATTTTGTACTTTGACCCTCATGTTTTTTTTGTTTGCTTCGTGGTCTACCTAGGCCCTGCCAGATTATGCTAGCATTTTTTCTGGAATAATAGACATGTATAGCATAGTGGAATAATTCTAGAATAATAAGGGTATTTAGGAGAATAATAAAGGGAAAATGAGAATAATCAGTCCATATTATAAAAGCAAATCAATAGTGCTTTCTTTCTTTTTTTTCCCCTCTTTTTCTTTTACAACAAAGGACATAAACATGAGTAGAAATGTGGTTATGAGGTAGATCTTCATTACTTGATTAAAGCAGCTGGGTTAGTGTGGGCCACTCCGTTATTGTATTTCCAAAATGAAAAAAAGAAAGTTTGAAATACTGGGAGAGCTGTCAGTCAGGCTCAGAGTCAGCAAGTCATATCGAGAATTATGCTAAGTAGATTCTCTTGAGCAACTCAACAATCATACTGCATTAGAATTGACAAAAAATGTACATTATTACCAGCCGACCTGCAAATGTAAAGGGAAGAGAATGTGGATCCACTGCCAAGCATATTAAATTTTTTTAATGCCGTAATCCACATTTCCCCCAAATGTTTTGTAAGGTTTCTCAAAATTGAACTTTTTTCAACTGCAGCAGAGTATGTTTTTTCCATTCATTGAACATTTTTACAGGAAGTTCAAGATTTTCATTGAAAGATTAGCTAGCTAAATATATACAATCCATCATATCGAGTAATTCAGTAAGAGACTGATAGTTTTACTCGTTCATTTCATAACGTACCGACTCTACAGCTAGCTATACTGCAATCATCACAATTTCACTTATTTCTAATTAGAATATAATAAGAGTATAATACGAAAATGTCTAGAATAATATACTATTCTTTTTTTAATAATAACTCAAATTTTTAGAATAAAAAAAAAAAAGAATAATTCTAAAAATTTCTAGCATAATCTGGCAGGCCCTAGGTCTACCCCTTCCCATACCTCCATTAAACAGAATCCTTTGGTTTAGCGATTCCGTATCATCCAAGGAAGTGAATCAGGTTGTCTCTGAATGCCATGGGATGCACTTACATAGGTCTTGCAAACTTACTATAAGACTCAAACGACTGTTCTGGCGAATGGTTACTATGGTATTGAAAACCCTTTACCAGATGTTGTTGAAGTAGATGTGAGTGCTTGTTGTCAAAAGTTACAGAATGACAAACATTAGAGACTACGGAAGATACCAATACTCGGGGAAATTGAGGAGAAAGTAATTCTGTTATAATGGTCACAACAGCTCCATAACTTACTTTTAGAAATGGACTGAATGATTCTTTTAGAAATTTAAAAGGGTTTGAATTACTTGTGCACAGGCTCGCTCGCCATTTGTGCTCAAGCACATCACTAGTTATTATTAATAGCAGACTTGTAAGAAGTCGAAACATCAGGTTAAGTTTTAATTAAACATTATATTGGCTGTTAAGAACTGAGAAAATTTGCTATTATTATAATTATTTCAGCTGAGAATGACTGAATCATCATCATCATCATCATTATTATTGTTGTTGTTGTTTGTTATTGGCTGGTCTGGACATTGTAATATTCATGTATCTTTCATTATGTCTTCTGTAGCTATCAGAAGAAGAGCTTTCTCAGCTTTCTTCAGACCCCAGCTGGGAGAATCCAGCGTTTGGAAATATGGACCAGCTCATGGATGAAAGGTAAAGGGTTGATGGATCTCTGTGCCCTAAAACTTGACTCAAATCTGAACTTTACCAATAATAATGATGAACATTTAGGCACATGGCAGAGTCGTTACTAAATTACGTGTGTGTGCTGCAGGTTTAGCTTCCTGGATTTTGTTAACGAGGAAGGGGGCGGTGGCAGCAACCACTCGGAGGGAGATGCAGCTAGCAGCAGCGATAGCTCCGCCTCCCCTTCCAAGGGCAGTTCAAGACCAACGTCTCATTCTCCAGTCATCATTCGGTCCTCGCCCAACCACAAGGACCTCCGCAGACGTCCTGACTCGAGTCCTCTCATCTTCAGCCATCGCAGCAGCACAGATCCGTCTCCCTCACACTCACCAAGCATCCCCGTGACCACCAACTTGAGAAAGAGCAGCCGACAGTCTGAGGATGGCATTGAAGAGATGTCTCCTCGCAAGATGCTACACAATGGAATCATGGACACATACTTCCCTGGCCACTCCAGAAATTCCAGCGGGGAGAGTAGCAGCAGCAAGGACAGTGGGGTGATGGGCGCTGATAGCGGAGGAGAGGAGGAAGGGGAGAGGCAAGTCCCTTCCGGTGAACTATCACAACTAACTGTTAGATAACTTAGGAAATGATTCTCACTTTTTTCCCCCAGCACTTTTTTTTTTTAATCCATCTTTTCCAAACCTGTCTCATTTTCATAATCCACAGTATTAATGACCTCATCATGTGCTACAGTCTGGCAAGCGAGCTCTCCACCCTACGGTTTTTGCAGGGGTGGGGATACAGTGGCCTGGTAATTATTTGAAAAGAGAGAGAGTTTGAAATAAACATGCAGGACTGATACAGGTAGACAGACGCCTGGAGGCATTTAGTTTAGTCACATTTTTCTGTTAAGTCTAATTTTAGTGTACCAGATTCACTCCATACTGAAATAATGAGGTTGTATTTTTAATGGTCCTGTCTTTTATTTAGAAGTAATATTCACTTGCTCCAATTTCTGACACAGCTCTCCCGTCTCTTAAGAGTGACTAACCCATGTCCGACTGCTGTACACACTGAACCTATGTCTAACTTGTGTTTTAGCTGTGAAATCAAAATAAACTTAATACTATTTTTACAAAAATTCATTTTGTGATGAAATAAATAGTACAACATGCATCCTGATGTGTACTTGTGACAGGCGTGAGTGTACCTTTACACGGAGAGTACTATTTTGCCAATGTTCTTGTTCTCTCTCATTCTGGCATGCGCTTCCCCAGCTTTGTCCAAAGAAAATACACTGTCCATGGGCACCTTCAATACACCTCGTTCAAAACTGGACCTTGCATGATTCATGAACTGACACATACAAATATACATTATGTTAATCACGATTGTTGCGTTCAAATAAAAAATATGCAATTCATCATCAATTGTAAAAAAAAAATTTATGAGTTTTTAGATAGCAGAATGACTGACAGACGAATGGGTACTATAAACCTCTTGTGCATGCTTACTGAAGGGGTAATAACAGGTAATATTTGAGAGGAAGGAATGCTGGGAGTCACAAATGCACTGTCATTCAATCTCACTGTTTGGACTAGAGGGTGCCAAGAACACCATTAATTGAGAATGGAGGACGTAATATTTCTTTAAATCATTCCACGAACTGCAGTTTAGAAGAAGTCCAATAATAAGTTGAGGAAATTAAATAAACACTGAAGACTAACAGAAGGCTGGCTCAAAAGATGCTTGCTATTTGAGAAAAGAATTATCAAGTTTTGTCAAAGAGCCTAAACCTGATGTGTGGTTTTCTATTCCACAAGTTGGAGTAAACACAATAGATCAGTTCACGAAAATCATAACACAGCAAGAAGTCACAAATTCAATTGACTATGCACAGACTTTTTCTAGGTTTTCTTTTCCAGACATCAATAGTTTCTTCTAAGTCATCGTCTCTGTCATCTAACACAATTGCTGATTTGATAGTTTTGTTCATGCAAGCAGTCTCACATTCACTATGCAATATTGTCCAGGAAAATTTAGAAATTGTTTTCATAAACTGAAGTGCATGTATACTATACCAAATACTACAATACAATATCAGTAATCATTATCAAAAATATTGGACACTAACTTAGAAAACATTTATACTAAAACTTCTAATATTATTATTAAAAATGCTGAAGAAATAATAAATCCTAAAAGGTTAGCCAATAAGATGAGGCTCACTAATTTTACATTATTGCAGCAAGTAAATGAAGCACCAAACTTGCAAGCCCTCATCAAACTAATCAGCTATCATGTGATGGTAAATTTTTTTTGTTGATTTCCATGAACTGATCTATTGTGTTCACTCTAACAGGTGGAATAGAATACCACTCAGCAGGTTTAGGCTCTTTGAGTGGTCTCAAATAATTCAACTAATCCGCTATCAATTAGCTGTGCATTGAAATCAGTAGATGTAGATGCTATCTTCATACGAGAAGCTAAACATGTAAAGGACGGATGTCATAGTTCCATTGCAAAGTTACTTACTTACCTTTTCAATGAGGCTCCATTTGTATTCCAGAGATCTAGATCTGAGTGTAGAGAAATTATGAGTCACACGCTTCCTCAGCTCCAATCCTAGGTTCACAGAGTTCACCACTGCTCCACCCAGCTAGAAATATTAAACACCCTCTAATATTTACTGCAGTGAAAAAATATCCCATGTTTGACTAGCAAATTAAAAAAAAAATTTGCCTACATTTTATCTAAATATTCACTGGTCTCAAAGCTACGACAAGCCACTATTTCCCATCCTCACTCACTCTGTGGAGTTCATTGTATGCAGAAAATGCCCTGAGCTCATTCATCACTCCAATCCACTCAATCAAGCCTAGCATTTCTCTGAAGCCAAAACGATTTTTTTTCATGAATCACTACTAAAGAAGCTTCAGTGAGTCAAGTTAAAACACAAGTATCAACCACCTGACACGCCTCACAACCTGAATAGAAGCCAGAGAGGAAACTACAATTGCACACATTCTCCTTCGTGGTATTAAACATGCAATTGCCAAAGGTCTCTACGAAGTGTGTGTGTGTGTGTGTGTGTGTGTGTGTGTGTGTGTGTTAGTGAGTGAAATGGAGTCATGTTATTACTACAGTTGTTCAATGAAGAACTTTCAGCTTCTCACTGTATTGTCTGTCTTCCACTAGAGCTAGTACTGTGCAATCGCCAGTGCAATGCACTTATTCTGTTAAACTATTTACACAACTTTAGTGAAATACATTTCTCTAGACTATACACAAGCAAGAGAAGTATGTGGTTGAAATATCCAGCAACCAGTAAATACCGCACAGCGGTAAACAGTAATGTAAGTACTTGATACTTAACCCTTAATGAATGTACTGTTGCTGCAGATTTGTGACAATCAATGCCTCAAGCTAAGCAGTGACAAGTGACCACAAATTAATTTAGGCACCACTATAATATGTTTACAAAATAATTTCACACCACAATACGTAGTGGAACCTAACACTTTAAGTAATTAGGAGGAGGTGTTGGCGGGCACCCACTACTGTTTTTCACCAATTGCTCGTTCCGTGAACTCATAAACGCATGATCGCACACCGCTATTACCCACACACTACCACACCTCCTCAGCGTAGGAATCGTGGCCCACGCTCATGCCGTGAGCATTAACCCCATTTAATAGCACGTACAACTTACAAATCCAATATGGAGCACGCGCCCATCCATAGCGACACATTTGGAGTGTTTCTCCCAGTATGCCGCACCCACTGGATCTATGATGACATCAGCACCTGCACATGTTGAACACATGCATGGCATGATAATTAGCTTCTGCTACACAACCTTTACCACATCCACTGGCTACAATAATTCCTTATGATTTCAATTCTAATATTAAATATACTTCATATAGTATAGCATTTATATCTAATCCTCACGTACCCACTCTACTACCCCTTTCACACCTTACCCCTGCCTTTCGTGGCCGTCAAAACTTCTGCCACGAAGTCGGAGTTCTTGTAATTCACAGCCACATCTGCACCATGCTCTCTGCAAGCCTTCAACTTCTCCTCTGAGCCTAATATAATAACATGGTGGATAGTAGACTACTCTATATTAACTGCTTCAATCTTTATTTACACCTTTGTTGAACTACGATTTACAATTTTTCATACTGCTATGCTAGTTTTTTCCATTGGTGGTTAACTTCAGTGTAAATAGCTATTTCTAATGCATGACACAAATGTGTGCAGTTACGTATCTTATCTAGCTGTATCTATGCTAAGTGTAACCATGATTACTGGCCATAGCGGTTTACATACTCAGCAATCAATACATTCTAACTCGGCTACACTTCCCGTGTGACTGCTCTAACGTAAGCTATACTAATAGTTCACTTATACTAAGCTATATTGTGTCTTGGTGTGATTAGCTACTCGGCGACGCTGCCATGTGGCATACCGTTGTGGTAGGCAACAAAACATACCTTTAAAAAACAAAAACAAAAAACAACAACATCAAACTCCTAATAAATAACTACACTCAACGACTAAAGTCACCAAACTTCTGCGACCACTTTTACAAATAGAAGCACCCCCCCCCCCGCCCTCCAACCTCTCAGTCTCTGTCTCTTGTACCTGCAGTAGCTATGACAGTGATGTTGTTGTATAGACTCTTGCAGATCTGAATGGCCGCCAGACCAACACCACTTGCTCCCTATAGATAGAAACAGCATACAACAGATAAAGAGTGACAAATGAAACCAGGTAGCTAAGTATAGTGGGAAATCTTTGGAGTAGATCTTGCACAGAATAGCTCACTTATAGTGTACACAATTCCCCATACACACATGTACTCACTGCATGTATGAGAATAGCATTGCCATCCTCCAAGTGACCATTGAAGGCAATCGCCTGATACGCCGTGAGAAATACCTCCGCTACATGACCACACCACAAACACACAATGAAGTTTGCATTTAAAAAATAATTTTTCTCAATCGCTAGCAAGTATGGCCATCGTACTGAAATGATTGCCACATGCGAAGTACTAACTTAGTGTTAAATTCACACATGCCATAACAAAAAAAAAAAAAACTTGTCTAATGTATAGATCTGAAGAGAGGATTTGTTTGCAATGGAAATTTTGATGACACTATCTATGAATGCAGCTATGTAGTGTAATGTGCTGCCCAGTATTGTAAGCTATCTATGAATGCAGCTATGTAGTGTAGTGTGCTGTCCAGTACTGTAAGCAGAGCTCTAATTCACTTTAGTAAGTTAAATTGCTAGAGTTGACTTTACCACACATGAAAATGTAATTAAATTGGCCCATTGGAATGAATCAATTCCAATCACATTTGCTATAACCACATTCAGACTCTAGAAAAAGACTTCAGTGGTAAAGTTAGGCTTTAGTTTGACTGACTTCTACGGCACAGTGTGGAATGGAATAGGTGAATAAAAAATTGCTGCAAATCACTCAACAAGCAGTTAATAATGCAGTAACAACAACAACAACAACAACAACAACAGCAAACAACAACACTCATATGAGGCAACTCACGTAGGCCAGCTGCCGTTGTCATGTCAATACCATTTGGAACTTTCATGACCACCTGATAAGGAGCGACACAGAATTCTACACAAACGGACAACAATAACAACTACTAAACAAAACAAACGGAACTGTAACTTTACCTGCATAGCCGCCTCCTCCTACCAAAGCCATCACTCTGTCTCCTTCCTTCAAGTCTGTGTTCTTGCGTGCCAACTCTGTCATTTCAGTAATGGTTCCAGATACTACACAGACAAACGAGAATGCAGATGCACACACAAAGGTCTTGGTAGGTATTAGCAAAAATAAATACCAAGGAGAATTGGCCTGAAATTGGTATAACAATAGTAATGTGAAAGTCAATCATTAGGAGAAAGTTAGTCTTTTCTGCTGGCTCGGTCGTGTAAGTGATACCTAGCTAGAAGGTTCCCACCACTTGCAAGTAATCATTACATGTATTGAAAGCTAACCAAGAACCAAAGAATGTCTGAACTGCAAAGTTTATTTATATTGGGGCACAATCGAGCATTGGAATGAGACACAGCTTGAATGCACACACATCAGTTGGAATGAAAGGGAGTAATAGTAGTATCAAAATACCTGCTTAGGTACTAGCAAACACCTTTACAAGCTGGCTATGTAGATACCCAATAGCACTTGTAAGACTTGTAAAATTGCAAACCCTTTGCAGCTATTAAAATTGTCTTAACAATCACTTTGAGGTCATAGTATTAGTACCACCTCAGCCTGTTCTTCTTGAAGTCAGCAATTACCTTCAACTCCAAGTATATCAGAGTCTCCAGGTGGAGGAGGATACTTCCCAGAGACTTGGATTAAGTCCATCCTATTCACTCCTGCACCCATGACCTGCTCAAAAAATTGCAGTAATGAGCCCCACCTTCCTTTATTAAGAAGCATCCATTTCTCTTGTCTCCTAGCTTACCTCTATCATGATATTTCCGTCAGTAAGTACAGGAACTGGCACAGATACTATTGATAGAGTTCCAGAAGAATCAAAAGTAACGCTCCTCATTTCTTTGGGGGAAGACATATTTGAGATAAGGGCGAGGAAAACTATTTTGCACACCCCAGCTACAACAGCTGGCATTTCATTTCGGGTGGAATTACGCAACCACGCCCCTATAAGAAAATTACCACGCCCACTTGTGGTGAACTTTAACCTCGTTTAATATATGCGATTGCGCAAACTTTCGGTTAGCGACGACAATTTCGTTTTGTTTTCCTGTTCTTCTTTTCTTTGAGTACTGTTCGTAAGCCGAAGATTTGGTAGCTGCGGGGCGGTAAAGGTAATTTAAAAGGTTCCTTTAGAATAAGTCGTAACTCAGATTTAGTTTTGACCTCTAAATGATGCCCACTTTAGGTCAGTCATGTACAATGGAATTGGTTTGACGACTCCTCGGGGATCAGGAACCAATGGATACGTTCAAAGGAACTTTGCAGCTGTAAAAAACAGAAAAGAAAAAGTTGAGTACAAATCTGATGCTGATCTAGCTAGGCTGGAGAGAAGTTTGCACCAACAGCCTAACCAAGAAATTCTTGAACATGAATGGAAGAGAAAGATAGAATTAAAATGTCTACTTCTGCAGGAAGAGCTTGAAGAACAAGGGTAAGTTAATATATTTCATAACCTAGTTTATTCCTTCACTGTGACGTGAGCATGGATTATGAGGTTGGACAGTCAGACCCTTTACCTGCTGGCTAATTGGTGACCAGGAGTTTCCTGTTCATGAAGCAGCCATTAATTAATATTAGCGTATTGGTGGAGAGTAGCCTCACTGTAAAGACCACTTGATTCTCACCAGAAATTCTTTTTTTCTCCCTTATATTTGTATAAATGACATTTAGTAAAGTAACTGTGATATGTGGAGCTAGCGAGTGAGATGACTTTGGATAGTTGTGTGAATATAGTGCTTCCAACTTAAAGAGTGGATTTTTTGAAACTACTGTATAGACCCTCAATACAGTCATTTAACATACACATACCTTTTCTTCATCATCCCAATAATGTTTACAATAGTAAAACTGCCTGTTTAGAGAACGGAGAACAGCACTTTTCTCATTCACTCTAATACATTTTATGCCATTTTTTTTGACGTCAAGATTTTGCGGTAGTTCGTCATTTAACGTAGCTAGTTAACGAGCTAAGGTCGAGCGGTTATTTCCCTGAGGTCATCTTTTTCAAGAGCTGAAGAAAAGCTGAAGGAGTTTAATACTCCCAAGGCTCCCAGCATTCGGTATTCTGACAACATCAGGGCGATGCAGTTGGAGTCCTACGGGTTGTGCAGCTCCAGACGGAAGCTAAAACGCTGGCCGTGATAGGCAGTAACGCCGTAAAACTTGATACCTAGGGCCTGAGATACAGCCGTAGCTAAATCAGCCATACCCGTGCAACAATTAGCGGCAAACTGGCGCCCTCGTGTCTTTATGACACAAATACGCATGCGCTGTTTTGTGACGTTGCGTTTACGTGTACTAAAGGCCCACAACCCGCTCTAAACGTCATCATTTGATGACCCTTACCGTGCATACAATTTTTTTGGTGAAAAACAGCCACAACTCACTTAATTTTCGAGATTCAAATTTCGTGTGCCCACAAAATCAGGCTCATATGAAACTTCAGGTATTAAAGTATCAGTATACCAAGTTGTAGAGATAAGGACAAATAATTTCTCTTTTTTCAGCTTAAACACTTCCAAATTCACTGTCTTGAAGCTCCCAGTTCCATCACCTATAACCACAACAATAACCACAAACCCACAAAATTGTTTTGTCTGTATGTTAATATGACATATTTTTAGCTTTCTATTACACATACTTGAGAAATTATAGCAGAATTTAGCAACCTTAACCAAAAAGCTAAAAAATCCACTCTTTAAGCTGGAAGCACTGTATTGATCTGAAATTTCATTCATTGATTTCTCCACCCCATCCAACTCTTTGAAGATTGAGGCAATTTTACTGCTACACACAGAATGGTCCTGCCATGAGACCCTTAGCTGAAGAGCTGTTATAAAGTACAGGAACAAGAATCACATTGGTTGTCAATATAGGTTCTGAATAGGGTATGATAGGATTTTCCAAATATAAATTCCTTTATTTATGCATAATGAGGCAACGAATGGGTTAATGTATACTGTATAAATTTCTGGCACTTTTAATTCCTGTACTTTTTGCTAACTGTCTCTAGTTTTTACATTTTTAATATGTTTATGTTTAGTTTGTTATAGGGTAGTCAAAATTCCCAATGCTCTTATTATACCAACCACATGTGTCTATATATTATACATACCCACTGGCTAACTGGTTGTTGAAATGGAGAAAAATTGCTATTATTATTATTATACATTGGTAATAGTGAATTTTTGCAGCTCAAATTAAAATACAAGTATGACATATTTTGTGAGCTCTTCCTGGACACAATTGATCTGCAGAATTTTGGAGGACTGATTATAGAGGAATTACACCGGTTGTAATTAAAATGGTTTAAAAAAAAAAAAAGTTCACTCTTAGCCTTTATGTTTCATTGTATTGTATAATTATTTGTTGATCATCCCTACTATGTTTAACCTTATGACTATAACAATTATTGGGAAGATTTTCACAGAATGGGATATATAACGGGTTTATTTACGTAATTTACTTACATAGTGCTTTGTATTTTGTTAGTGGAGTCAAATTAAATTTTCTGAGAGAGTAAGATGGTTGGTATACACAGTAGGGTTTGTAGTTTTATTTTAAATTTGTTTTGCCAATGGGATTGAGTTAGTTTTATTTTAAGCATTGCTATCTACTTCGCCAGAACAGGACCTTCCAAGATGACTTCAATTGGTCAGAATTATAATCGTCATAGTGACATACAGTGTAAGTTTGTTTACTAGGAATAAACAACAAGTATTTAATAAGGTGAATGTATCCCAATGTAATACAGTTGTTTGTTTGTTTTTTCTTCTTCTTTCCTCCTGTGTTGGGTGCCAAAAATGTTCTTTAGATTGTGATGGAACTTTTAAGTCCTTTTCGAAATATACATGACTTTTTTTTTTTTTATTGATCATATTAGTTTGGGTAGAGTTTTCTTTTTTAGTAAGCTCACTGGTAGCAATATCTACCACGGCATTTAGAAAACCATTAGTATTCATTAGAATTAACTATCATTACAATTTCTTGCTTTTTTTTTTAATGTTTTTCTGCCTAACAGAAGTCTAGAAGAAAATACCTTATTTAAACTAAGCCTAGAACAGCAGTATGTTCTAGATACTGCAAGTGTGGCTGCTCTATTTATAGGACACTGTTAAAATTGCTGTGCATGAAGTGTGTAAACATGCGGCAATTAGTCATGGGACAGTTGTTGAAAAATATTTCACAAAGTACTAAATAATGAGTGAAGTTGCTGTGTACTGTTTGCAAAGACTAGCTATGGTGTTCAAGCAATGAATAGGCATTGCTTGGTACTTGTCATGCTAATAACTCTTACTATATGTGTTATTTCTCGTACATATTCTGTAATCCATTTCTTCTTAAGTATTCTCTCAGTCATTTAGTTTTCTATGTCGATGTATGTTTTGACTCAGGTATGCAGAAGACGAGATAGAAGAGCAGGTGTCCTCTCTGCGTGCTGAGCTGAAGGGAGAAGGATACCAAGCTGGCAGGTTACGTGGAGACGGAGGAGACTCCTCCCACCAAGTGGCTGAGGCCACGCAGAAGAAGAATGCGCAACTCAAAGCTGCATTTGGCATCAGCGAAAATTACGTGGAAGGCAGTGCCTTTGATGTGACTCAACAGATGACCAGAAAGGCAGAGAGAGAGAAGGAAGCTGAGTAAGGAAGTCTGTGAGGATTTAGATTAGGATGAATTTGTGATTGCATGCATAGTGTGTGTGTGTGTGTGTGTGTGTGTGTGGTGTTATATTTGGATTGTTCCAAATGGCGTGCTCCTCTTTCTCTGGTTTCATGTTGTATGACACAAGGAGTATTCTTTACTGGGTGAGTATGTGCTTGTGTCAACATATCGAATGAGCAGACTTAATGGCTTTCTAGTAGATCTAGACATAGAATGGACCTTTCTCAATCAAAGGGTCCGAAGAGAAGCATAAGGTAGAATGTGAAAAATCTCAGTTATTGTCGGGGAATCAAACCCTGGACCCCTGGCTTTAGCCACCAGTGCTCTAGCCACTGAGCTACGACAACCCACGACTTCCAAGACCTTCACATTTTACCTTTATACTGTTCAGTACTTCTGCTTGCTGCAGTCTCGTACTCAACAGACCACCTATTATGTGCCGTCTGAACACCTTTTCGATGTCTGGAAACACCTCCCCCTCCAGAGTGGAGCCATAATTAGTGAATTGAAAAGGCTTTATCATCACAACTATCAAGTTCTGATCTTTCATAAAAACTAGAATGGTAATGAAGGTTAAATGTGAAGGTCTTGAAAGTCATGGGTTGTCGTAGCTCAGTGGCTAGAGCACTGGTGGCTAAAGCCAGGGGTCCTGGGTTCGATTCCCCGGTGACAACTGAGATTTTTTTTTCACATTTTACCTTGCTTTTCTTTAGACCCCTTTGATTGAGAAAGGTCCATTCTAGTTTTTATGAAAGGTCAGAACTTGATAATTAGATCTAAATATGACTTTAATTTAAGTTCAGTCTAGCCCCTATGCAATATTCTAAGTCCAACCATTTGCCTTGCCTTACTAGTATCATGAATGAACTAGCCTGTACTAGAGGGTTATAGTCTTTGTCTGTCAGTCAATCAGTCATCAAAAATGGATCTTGATGATGGTAGTCTCCCGAGCATCCAAAATGGCGTCTAATTGTTGTACAGGACAATTTAAGTTCCTTCATTGTGCCAGAATTTTTTTTTGTTTAGACTTAATTTCCAGAAAAGCTGGTCAAATTTTGGTTGTGCAGTGGTAGGCTTTGCACAGTGGGCAATCATAATCACACGAGCAATCATTTCCTGCTAACCGTAGTCATTTAATTTTTCCTGTGAAGTTGTTTACGGCTGCTATAATTGGAGCTTGTGTGTCCATTGCATGTTGATATAATATATCTAGCTCCTCTTAAGGACACAGTATTTATATCTACTGTTTTCATAAGCTATAGCTGATACATCAGAGAAATTCTTGTTTGTCTGAGAAATAAGTTGGTGAATATTAGCTTCAGGTTCACATATAAGGTGCTTTAGTTTGCTTCTGTAACACACCTTACCAAAAAGTTAGATATGTCAACCTTTGACCACACCTTACCAAAAATGTATTCCACTTCTGTACTTTACCATTTTAGTTTAAACTAGTACTGTAACTTTTAGTGCCATTAGAACCTTTGTTTGTGGCTAGTTGTAATTCTACAGTTGGCAGATTGTGTGTGCATTAGAGAAGGGTCCTTTATTATTTTTGCAGAATATTCATCATGCTTATGAGACTATGCCTACCATTTGTTTCAGTGTTTATAAATTAGATTCCAGAATAGCTTCAGCTAAGACTACAGAGAAAATATCGAGTGATTTGGTCAACTATTGTATTTTGATATGCTTAACACCAGTATATAGTTTGGCCAATGCTGACATCCCATACAGTGCATATTCACTGAATTCTATCTCCTCATCTAGCTTGCTTTCCATCACTGCATTATTGAGCTTACATTTTTTTTTGTATTAGTCATCCTGAACTTGACAGCATAGAGTGCGGTAGCACTCTCATCTCTATTTTGAGTTGACCCCCCCTTCCCCCTATTTGGACATTTGTGACCGTCTATAGGAAAACCAGGCACAACGCGGCACCTTTCGAAAAAAATTTTTTTGCACTTACGGAGTTGTCGGCGTCCAGATATTGAACTCTCCAAGTTTTATCGTCGTAGCTTAAGTCGTTCCGCTATAATAGACCTAACCGTTCCCTTCCGTCGGCTTGAAACAATACATTTTTAAGAAATCGATCGATCTTTTCTCGATATTACGCACGCCACGTTGTGCCCGGTTTTCCCGTAGACGGTCACATTTCGTAAAAGACCCTGAAGACTTCAGTTTTTAGGGAACAGCTATCTTCTAAAAATGCTTGCTTTGCTTTGAGACCCCAATGAAGCTTCATCTTAAATTTCCAAGCCAGACCTTTCGAATAATCGAAGTAACCAAAACTAAAAAATTCATCAAGAAGTCACATGGTCCATTTTATGACTTTCATTATCTTCATATTCGCCGGGCTAGAGCAAAATTAGTAGCACTCACCAGGTTAAAATATGGTAATCCTGTTGCGTGCTATCCATACTAGGTCCACAATTCTTCAGGTTTTTCTTTACCACACTTGAACACTAAAGAACAGTCTAACCAAGGCTGTCTCTCTAATGTTTTTATCGTCGCCATTTTTAGGTTTTTCTCGCGAAACAATAGGTGAAACGACCCTTACCCATCACAAACAAAACAAAACAAAAGCTTATTCTGCTATATTAGTAGGAATAACAGATGGCACAACTTCCAGCAAGTTTTACTTTCAAAGATACCAATAACTAGTTCTCTTCAGACATGTGTACTTTGTCTAATAATCTGAATCAGAATTATCTGTCTCAATTATTTTGCAGCTTAGATTGTAAGTCTAATTTGCACTGATACTGATAGTGCTTTTTTTTCTTCTTTTTTTTCTTTTTTTCTTTTTTTTTTTGTAGAAATACATAACCTCTGTTTGTGCTTAGGACAGTGTCACCTTGGTCAATATCAGCCACTTCACATCATTGGCTTTGCATTAAAAAGTTGTTTTTTGTGATGCCTAGGCAGCTGGTTTTATTAGATTGTTTTGGCTAATCAGTAAGCTTACACTAGTAAAGAGTACCACTCCCTTTTAGTGCTGTTGTGACAAGTTTTTAACACAAATTTGGTGACCAATTATTAGCCTATCTAGTTAGCAGCAATGCTAGGGGAAGTCCTTTTCTAAAACCTATGTTTATATTGAAAGTAATGTAGGAACCAGAGAACAGTGCCCCTCCCCCTTCCTCCCCCCCCCCCCCCCCCCACACTCTCTAAGACTTTCTTATACTTGCTGATTGAAGTGAGTAAACGCTGTTCTTGTGCTTATATTCTCTGCTGCTCACATGATGTTACTGGTAGAACACCTTATAAATTTTGCAACTTTCTTGTACTCTTTTACATTCCAATCGACTAATTTCTAAATAATATGCAGATCCAGCACTATTTTATAAATTCTTGTAATTATTCTTTTATTTGTAGGCCATGCTACCTTTTATTCGAACCCATGCCATATCAGTACATTGCTTTGTTGAAATTTTGAGTAGAGCTTGAGTGGGTTGGTGGCATGGACCTAGGCAACCATAGCAATGGAGCCCTGTAGCAAAGATAACAGTTACATTTGCTAGAGCAATAGAAGTGGTGTTGTTTTTGTGCGGCGCTGTTGTTCTATGCTTTCAGTTTTTGTTGTCGAGTGTTTGTTCATTCGGAGGAGAGTGTCACTCAAACCCACCCCTCACCCACTGTCCCTGGCCCTGTTTGCTAGTGACTGTGGGCTCCCAGTGGATATGTAGTAGGCTGTTGTTTAGTGCGAGGAGATGAGGTGCAATTAGTCACGGTTTATCACAACCAGGCCTGAATAGGTCAATGTGGGAGGAAAGGTGAAATTGTAATTAATAGTGAAATTTCCACGAATGGCTCTCTGATTCAAGGGGATTATGGCACACTAGAACAATATATTATATTTTATTTTTGTATTTTACTCTAGAGAAAATAATAACAATAATAATTGAAACAATACTAAAATAAACTTAAATTGTAATGAATATTTAATAACTATGTGCTACTTTTACCCATTTTTTACCTATAAAATGGGGAGGGGAAGGGGGTGTTATGAACCGCCGCATGTACAGATCCAAGATCTATTATAATAATGTTAACTTTTGGCTGCCTAGCCAGTGACTGTTGGACACCTTGCGAAGAGATATCCTTGGAATGTGTAAACTGCTAGTGTGATGGTGTATGGGATACTTATGATAATGTTTCATCCATGGATTATGTTGAAGCCCCTACTGTACTGCAGGAATGGCAGCATAGTGTATACATGTGTGTCCCTTTACACACTGGTACATCTGTTGTCTGAGTTCTGCTGGAAGAAGTTGTCCCGTCTGGTTACACGAAGTAACTCCTAGGAAATTTTGTAGTCATTGGATAACTCCATATTTTTTGTGCAGGGGTTGTTGCTGTTGTCGATTCAGTCATTTGTGTTATCGGTAGATTTTAGATTGTCATCTGTGTTGTGTTAGGATGTGGAATAGAATGTATTTGCTCAGTGTGTGTGTGTGTGTGTACATGTGTGTGTGTGTAGTGTAAGCTGGGTGTGTTATGAAATATTTAACCTTGCCTACAACACCTTAACCACATGTTGTAAGATATATATAAACATGCTGTGCATGCAAGACCAGCCATTTGATAAGTGTAGGCCATGTTCCTACCACCTAACATCAAGCTATAAGCTGTGTGTGTATGGGTGGGTGGGTAGTTGGGTTGGGGGTTATTTAGTCTGATCTAACTGATAGCACAGGCATTAGGAGGATATGTAGTAACTGAGGGGAGGGGAGGGAAGGTTAGCAAGTGACCTGGTTGACTTGTACAGGTTTTGTCTGGAAAATTGTGTTTGGGGCCAAGTCTATCACCCTCTAAATAAACTAAGTCACAGTGCAATCAGCGGAAGAAATTGGTATGAAATTATTTTGAGCTAAATGCCGTCATTTTTGGTTCAGCCTAACTACATAGCATGCAATAAGGGGGGAAGCAGAGAATTTGGGGGTGGGAGGGAGCTTGAAAGTTTGGGGAAGACACACTCTCCCCCTGTTGTAGGAGGGACCCCTCCCACTTGCTGGTAGTGGTACCAGAGTGTTGCATGCTTAGTCTGGCATGAGCCAGTGGGTGTGGCTGTAGTGGCCACACCTCAAGTTGTGAATAGAATCATAGTTTCAGAGGTCATGAATATCTGGGAGGGATCTAAAAATCATAGTCTGTTCTTGAATACTGAAATCATTGCATTGATAAGCCACAAGTGTACCCTTCATGGGATGTGTGTTGAAATCAGCCATTTTTAATTACCACACATCAGTAGGCTAGCCTGGGGCAATTCTTCCAGGCAGTTCTCTTTAATACTGCTCAATACCTCAAACTCTACTTCAAAGAGATTGCATTTCTTATTACACTTACTCCTTACTTGCCCAACAACCTGTAACCAACCTACAGTTTGAATGGTCCATTTACTTTCAATTTATATACATAACCAGTATAGATAGATTATTTGCAGACATACATTAGACTGATAAGAGAGGGAGAGAGTGCTGAGGGGGGGAGGAGGTCAAGCTGAAAGCATTATGTCAACTTATTAACCAAATAAAGGTGATGTTGAGCACTAATATGTGCAGTGGCATTGTCATCTTGTAGACTCGCTGGCAAATTATTCTAAACACACGCCTTTTATGGTTGAATAACTGACAGCCAGTGATAGAAACAAAGCCAGCTATCAACACTTGGTATTGAAAGTCATGTGGCATGTGTTCCGGCACAAGTGCTGCTAATGATGTTGCTAACCTGTTGTGTTGCATAACAACAGGCTGTCTTTGAAGCAGCTTTTGGCAGAGTTTTGAAAGTGAAGGGTGTTTACCTCAGTTTTTGGCTTTGTACTTGCTTCCTCTCTTGCTTAATGCTCTAACTGTATGGTGCTACATGGCTGGCTCCCAGCTTGTGTAATTTTAAGAATGTTAAGCGTTTGTGTTAATTTGTTTGGTAATTATATTGTCGTATGTTGGTATGGCTCTTTTGGGCATGTCAGTGTGAGAATTTAAAATTGGAATTAATTGATGATGTCTTTCTTTTTTTTGGTCTTAATTTACAGTATGTGTATGTGTGGTCCTTCCCTTACCTCTAGCTCACAAGCCTTAGCATAAATTCCAGCCATGCAAACTATACAGAATCCTTTAATTTAATTTAAATAAATAAATCAAACACACACAATTTAGTAAGTTATGGGATTGTGTAACCAAAGTGGTAGTAAAAAGTTGGGATTTCATAAATGCTGTGTAGGAAACTGAGATTCAGAATGCTGTGGTTGCACTTAAATCATACATACACTAATTATATATATAATGTATATTATACACCATGTAGCATACATAGTATTAATGTACTCTCTTGTTCTATGTTTTTGAAGAAAGAGCATAATTGAGAAATTTTTGTTGTGCTTTGATGTTCTATTAACTCAGGAGGCATGATCGTGCATGTATTTGCCAACATGACCAATTGTCGGGGATTAGTTTGTGGCTTTCTGTGAACCTGCTGACTATTTAATTTATAATTCATTTTGGCACTCGGTTTGTTTACTTGTTATGCCGTTTGTTTGTCCAAAGAGTGCATTGAGGGTAAATATGTGTGTTTGGATGCTACTAGCGAGAGGGGTGTGTCTAGCTTTTGCCTGGAAGGCTTATTGGATTTAGGGTAGGCAATCTATGACAACTTTCTGTTTCGGTAACATGATCTGAATTATTATAAACAGATTGAAGGTCAATGTTTCTGGAGGCTGTTTATTGTGAAAGGTAGTTCATTATGAAAGGTTGTAGTGGTAGGTATAATCCTAGCAACAGCCACGTTTATTTAAACAGTTGATGAGGCATTTTTTTAATTCTGAATTTTAAAGTTCTTCTATGTGTGCTTGTATATTTAGAAATGCCAGTAGTCCCACATGTGCCAATAGTCCCACATGTGCCAGTAATCTCACATGTGCCAGTAGTCCCAAATGTGCCAGTGGTCCCACATGTGCCAGTAGTCCCACATGTGCCAGTGGTCCCACATGTGCCAGTGGTCCCACATGTGCCAGTGGTCCCACATGTGCCAGTAGTCCCACATGTGCCAGTGGTCCCACATGTGCCAGTGGTCCCACATGTGCCAGTGGTCCCACATGTGCCAGTGGTCCCACATGTGCCAGTAGTCCCACATGTGCCAGTGGTCCCACATGTGCCAGTGGTTTATTACATTATTCACTGTTTAAGCCACCAATCCATTATCTTAAGTAACTGTACTAATAGAATAATTAGTACCGTAATTATTAATAACCTTTAATTTTGTGCTGTTGGTGCATTTACTGTTGTAGAATTTTGAGGAAGAGACCTCTTGTAGAGATCAGCAGTAGTGATGATGAGGATGAAAGTGATGTGGAGAAGGAGAAGAAGAGAATGAAGAAAAGGAAGGATTCAGATTCCAGTGAAACTAGTTCCTCTGACTCCAGTAGTGAGGATGAGAGAACAAGGAAGAGAAAGAAGAAAAGGCCAGAAGTGAAAAGGAGAAAGATAAAGTAAGCCATTGAAGTAGTGTAAGTATTATAAATTGTATTTGCTGTGCATGAAGTTGTGCTTTTTTTTTCTTCTTTTTTTTTAATAAGTGCACATAATGACATGCAAGTAGAAGCCTTTCTCTCTGACCAGGAGTGCTTGTGTAGCACATTTTACTTTATTATTACATTATCACTTCCTATTTTAATGACTGACAAAATGTTACACTGGTTAAAAAAAAAGTTTTATGTTGCCTTCATTTCAAAGCTGAAGCTTTTGTAGACTTGTATTAACGCAACAGTTAATCACTTCTGGGTTCGTTTGTTAGCAGTTCAGGAGGAAGGATGTCTAAAAACTATGCCAGTATGATGGACTTCTTTGGAAATGAATGAAATTGGTACAGGTGGTACAGTTGGGGGTGGTGGTGGTGGAGGGCTTTTTTTTTTTCTATTTTATCTCTCTCTCTCTCTCTGTGTGTGTGTGTGTGTGTGTGTGTGTGTGTGTGTGTGTGTGTGTTGTATTAGTGTGTGTGTGTGTGTGTGTGTGTGTTTGTGTCTTTTTTGACATGGGCATTTGCATTTTTTTATTAGTACAAAAGTTATTTTGGGAGATGTGAAGTGTGGCTTATTAAAACGGGATGCAGGCATCATTTGGGAGAATAATGTAATAACACTTGTTTATAATGACCCAAATGTAATATAGAGTAACATATACGCTAATAGGGCATGGCACACCCATCCCATGTTCAAAACAAGGGTGTACTATTGGTGATTGTATCGGCTATCATCAGTTTGTGTACTATTGGTGATTATATCGGCTATCATCAGTTCCAGATGTATTTACAGTACCAGTGTGATTTGGATGTCAATGTTTGGGTAACCCAGTCAGAATGCACTGAAAAGTTTCATGCAAATATTCACTAAACTCACTCGTCAGATATGGTCTTGTTTAGTTTCTGCCACTGGAGTTTAAATACAATACTACCTCAGGACTTTAAACTATACCTCTGGAAGTGCACCAGATGAGTTCAGTATTTACGAGTTAGGTTGCTTGTAATCACGTACTATGACTAATTTCCTTACACAGAGGGGAGGGCTCCCCATTTATGGTGATACTGAAATACAAAAGCTGTCAAATATTGATGGAGCAGCATGAGGTGAAGTTAATCACACTGCCATTCTACTGCTGCATAACTTTGTTCACACCTTATATTGGTGCACAAACACCAACATTGTTGTGCTTCTCATGTTGCCAAGTTACGTAAACAACAATTCTTCCAAATATGGAAAGAAAAACTATGATTAACCATGTGTTCACACGCAAACACGGCACACACATTTTCACTATTTATATTATCTGTGGAAGTCACACCGTGGTACATTCGTGGGTACACAATGCAGGATTTGATTTCCCCATACTAGTCTGCATGTTAGAATTTAATTTTATGTATATTTTACCTGAAATGGTCATGTAGGCTACATTGCCATAGATGACAGATTCTAAATATTTGTACCAAATATTTAAAGTACTTGTATTTATCCACTGAAACCTATTCAGTCTCAAAATCTGTAAGGTTTTTACACCCAAAACCTTTTTCTGGTATGATTTTTTATTTTTTATTTTTTTAAAATCCTTCTATTTCTATGCCAAGCACTTTGAACTTGCCACTGACCCCCAAAACTAGATAGGACCCTGATGACTTAAAATAGTGGTAAATCAATCATAAGGACTTAAATTTAAGACTTTTAAATATTATTGTTAATGTAAGGATTTTCTGTTGTTACAGCTGGTAGGCTTGTGGTAAGGGATACCTTATCAAATATAATATTGAGTTACATGAATAGAGAGGGGAGCTAGTTACAGCATCATAGGAACCTAAATATTACCACTGATAGTTTAGCCAACTTTTAAGTTTGAAAAGATTTGTCTTTGCAATAGATGTTCCTTGTTGTCACTTGGTCCACAGTTTCCAGTTGTCTCTACAGGTCTTTGTTTTACTATACACAAAGCACTTCTGAATTGACCTGACTTTTTGGAGGGGAAGTATGTATGATATAGTAAAAATAGGCAAATATATTTAATGCTCAGGAATCCCCAGCTTCAGTTTCTGACTTTACTACGATATTAACTGTGATTCCCTGTCAATACTTTCCACTTGGGGGCGGATGGGTGGGTGGGGTGGGGGTGTGTGTTTAGGTCCATGCTACTGTATGATGAAATCTCTCCGATTTTAGCAATCCACTCTGAGATTATTCCACACCGGGCAATCCTTTCTGAATTAATTTCGTATTAGTATTAGCAATGCTAACAGTATTGGCTAATATGTATATAATTATATATGAGTGCATATTTATATTTTAAAGTTGTCTTCATAACTTGTAGCATAATAGTAGAAACAGTGCATTTAGCTTCAGAGACCTTTAAGTTGGGATTCATTCATTTAATCATTGTAAAAGTCCTTGTGCTTGGCTCTTGTGTTGCTACTTGGGAAGGTGGTCACAGTTTGTGGCACTAACTGTGTGGCTTTGAAATGGTTAGCCCTTCCCTACTGTATACGCTAATACAAGTTTTAGATGGAAGGAACCAGTCCATGGTAATTTACACTTTGACCACTACATACTATAGTCTTTCCTTTTATTTATAATAAATAATAATAATAATAATATATTATTATTATTATTATTATTATTATTATTATTATTAGGGATTCAGAAAGATCAGATGGTACAGAAAAAAAAGGAAAGAAGAGGAGTAAGGAACGTTCTAGCTCAGATTCTGCTATTTCAAGTGATAGTGATGCAGAGCCTGAGCCTGCCAAAAGGAGAAATGGAAGCCATTCTGTGAAAAAGTCTCACTCCAAGAGCCCAAGCAGGCAGAAGCAGAGGAGTTACGCTAGATCTCATTCGCGGGAGCGCACACCTAGAAGTCCTTCGAGAAAACATCGTGATACTTCTTCCACGAATCGACACCCTAACAGCCGCACCCGGATGTCAGGATCTCCTTCACGCTCGTCAAGGCACAGGGAACGATTGCCAGTGGCTAAGAAGGGATCTAGATCACCAAGAGAAGTCCAGAGGCACAACTCTTCTGGAAGACATAAAGAATCTTCACCGAGTCCTCCTTCCAAGAGTCAGCACAATAGGTCTCCTCCCAGTCGTTCAAGGAGGCTAAATGATGAAAGAGAGGTTTCTTCTTCTAGGAAGCATAGGAATCATTCAAGACATCGTGAGGAGTCGGTCAGTCCTCCCAGGCAGCGTCACAAGAAGGATGAGAGACGGGATAATCAGCCATCTAAACGCCGTGACTCTTCTAGTCCTTCGAGACATCTTAAGGATCGACATGGCAAAGAAGAGAGGCATGAAAGAGATTGTTCAATGAGAGGGCGGGATCGGCAGTCTCCCAGTTCACGAGAAAGGCGACAACATGGTCGTTCTCCACCGCCACGCCATTCTAGACATATTAACGAGTCACCCAGCCCTCCAAGAAGGCGAGACAGACGGCAGCAGTCTCCTGTTCACGCTGCCAGTACTCAGGGACGTCAGCAGCACTCATCTGGCAGGCATGACCGCCAAGTGTCTGATCGATCTGCACATTTAAGTGCTCCTAAAGATACCTACCGTGCTAAGTATGGTAAAAAAAGCCACTCGCCGTCTCCAGCCAGCTCTGATAGTTCCAGCTCTGAATCCAGCAGCCGTCATCACCATCACAGAAGCCCACGTTCAAGAAGGAATCGTCACAGGAGTACGTCTTCTGAAGACAGTTCTCTCTCTTCTTCTCTCTCAGACTCTAGCTCTCCTAGCGATAGTTCCCGATCTCCTTCTCCACAAGTTCGCTCCCACGGCCATCGCCACGAACGTCGCAACCATCACCATGATCGCCACCACCGGCAAAGAAGTTCTGACCGTAGACGACGGAAGAGCAGTGAACGATCCCACAGGAGACGACGACGCTCAGTTTCTTCTAGCAGGTAAGGTAGAAATGACTTTGCTGGCTGGTTGTGGCCATTTTAGGTACAAGTATTTTCACATATGCTCCCATAGGAGAAAGTGAATGCTTTAGTCTTCTTTTTTTTTTTTTTTTTTTTTTCCCATTCTTTTACTCCAATAGAATTTCAGTGTTTGTCTGCACATAGTTAGCTGTTGGCAGTACGGTTCAATGAATTAGTCAGCTGGTAAGCTATGACTCATGAACTGATGGTATCATTTTACCTCACCCTCATTGCTTTATCTTTTGTGCATCATTTACCTAAATATAAAAATTCAAACTTGTTCCCTCCCTCCCTCCCCACCAATCTGCAGCCCAAGTTCAAATGAATTTTAAGTTATGTGATCTCCCCCAGATTATTTTAGTCGTGTTTACAAAAATAGAATGGTAGTGATGTTATTCATGCACCAGCAAGAGTAGAGTCAGACCCACCCATTTTACACTTATGTGACCCTCCCCTTTCTTCTTCCCTTTTTTGTTACTGTAGCGGGACAACAGAAAATTCCAGTGGATAGCATCTCAAGCACTAGATCAAATATTATGCTTCTTGTGAACTGCAAAACAAAACGAATCTCTGCAAACTTATCCACTATTCTCTCATGAATTTCCACATATTCTTTTGGACTTTTATGTAGTTTTCAATGTATACATATTTTTGAGAAAATGAAGCAGTTAATATCTATAAAGAGCCATGCAGTACAAGCAGAATTTAAGTGGATATTTCTTGCTACATTAAAAAAAAATGAAATAAAAAAAAGAAAAACTAAATACAGCAAAGTGTTATTACAAAAAATACACAATAATCCAGGAGGATTCATGACTGAGTACCATCCTTGGAATGCACCATCTCCACCTTCTTGTCCACTTGGCCAAGACCCTCATGTTTAATCTTAGGTGCATTCACTGCTGACTCAACACCCACTGCACCTGCTCCATAGTTGGATTGTCCAGCAAGTTCACTTTTGCCATAATTAAGATTCTCTTTGACCTTAGGAACATCAGTTTGAGCTGAGATGTTTACTGCTCCAGCTCCGTAAGAGTGCTGCGCAGAAGTCTTCTGGTAGCCCGTCACTGCTTTTCCACCTACGGAGCAAAAGAGAGCAAATTACAAACAGCAAACAACACAACTGTATACTGATTCTGTGGTTAACGAACTCCAAGCATATAAGTTTTCTATAACCAGGATTAGTGCGTGCACACGGGGACTCACCAGACTGACCAGTAGTGTGCTCGACATTGACACTGCCGGCTGAGTAATCGGCACCCTTTCCAGCGGTGGATGAAATTTTTCCGATAGGCATACTTAGTTTATTACAGAGAGATGCGATACTACAAACACAGTTTCAGGAGACCTTCACAAAAATGGAGGTTGTTCTGCTGGGAGTTAGAGGGAGTGGCAATGCCTATGGTAGAAAAACCGGAACGGTGGCTGTGGAAGTCCGTATACTAATCCGCGTTACTAGTGTTCAGATTGGTCCAGTAGGTTCTCACCTTATTAGGAAATCTGCACAAGACGATAATTGTGAGTTAAAATGCTAACCGATCGATGGATGCGATGCAATCGTGTGCAATTATTTACCCAAATAAATGCTCTTTTATAGGTACAGTAAATAGCTAGCGAAGGAAGTGGGGAGGGGGATGGACAGACCTGCAGCGGTGGGAAACGATAAAGGGTTTCCACTCAGTCTCCCCTTGCTGCGTCTATATATAGAAGAACTAGAAAAAAACCCTGTTCGTACCAAAGCTATTACCAGGTTAGATAGTGATCCTCTAAAGAAAAGAAGTTGATTGATCTGCAAAATCCAGTTTATAAGATGAGGGGCTGATGTACATATCTATTAGTTTGCACTGACCTAGCTTCCAAACCATCTGGTTCATTTACTGGGTAAAGGGACGTGGTAATTTTTAGCAGCATTGGGTCAAGCATATAAGCTGAAGCCTAAGTGCAGGGATTAGGACATCACAATCTCCTAGTGAGCCTGGTTTCTGCATTACCACTTGGCTGATCATCTCAAATATTACATAGTAAAAGTGATCTGAGTATGTAGGTGGACATAGTTAATCTTGCCTTTCTGCTCTCCTATACTATGAGGCAAGAGATAAATTAATTATGGGTTGGGTAAAGGGTCTACTTTCACCTGGACTGATGCTTGAAGTCTGATGGGTTTTACATGACATTAAAATATACAGTATTGGTGTAAGAAAGATGTGGACTAGCTGGAATATGGTAAATCACATGTATTTTGCCTGATACATTGTGTATATAGTGAGTGTGTGTGTGTGTGTGGCATGTGTTACAGTGGTATCATAGCAGCAGTTAGTGATGTGACATCACAAGTCATCTTGCACTTCAGTAGGCCAGGTAGTCACCACTTCTCCTGGAGGTCTACAGTTGCCTTTGCAGCATTCAGGTAAGGGGTTGGTTGCTGTCAAGGGGCTAAGGTACTTAAAATAAACCCAGGAAGAAGGGAAGAGTTATACAAGAAAATAACTTTCTGAAACAGTTTTTAGGCTTTTATGTTACAGCAGTATTAAAGCCAAGTTTTAAAATCTGAGTGAGTGGTTGCTACGATATTGAAGACCCTTTTCCAGTTTATTATTTTTCTCTAGGTGAAAAAGAAAAAGCCTTAAAAAATTGACCAGTTTGAAGTGTTTGACCTAGTTATACCTTGCTTGCTATGCAAAACAACTGCATTTGCATTTTAATCATACCTTCATTCTTTGACATTTTCCATATTTTAAATAAACGTGGTAAGGAATTGGAATAAGAGTGTCAAAACTCTCATTTCTATGTAGTTCCATGAAAATTCCGTAATCTAAGATCTGAATTCAATCAAAAATATGCAGATGTTTGGAAACCACCAATGTAGCACCATGCATGACCTTCGACGTGCATACGTGATATCCCAACCCAGACAATGTTCTCTTCACTATTAGCCATTCATAATTACTTAGCATAAGTTAGAGGCAATTTGTCATGTTGGGTGTACTTGTAGTACTGCTTGCACTGGACCAGTGACCCATTACTTGTACAAATACTTGGAACGCTATGTTTCAAAGAAGTCTCAATTTTCCACTCTCAAAAAGGTGGTTATGGACAGACTGCTGTTTGCTCCACCTTACCTACTGGCTCTCTTCTATTTTGTTGCTCTCATGGAGGTAAGAAAAAAAATTTATGAAATTTATTTGAAAAATTAAAATTCTACTGTACCACCATTCACACAGGGAAAATCCCCCAGAGAGGCGTGGCAGCGAGTTAAGCTAGTGTATTGGTCAGCACTATTGAAGAACTTTGTGATTTGGGGAGTGGCTCAGTTTATTAACATGAAATACATCCCTCTCAAGGTAAACACACACAAACACATACTTATTTGATATACCAAGGATGTTTCTCGGACAAATTAAAAATAAGCCTCAAGTATTTGCATTATTAGTGACACTCCTTTAAGATCCTATTTTTAAGTATTAGGTAAAGGGTTCGTGAAAAATTGAAACTGCATGCACTTTTCTATTAGGTACGGGGTTACGATCCTCAGCGTGCATGTGTGAGAAGGTTTAATCATCTTGTCTGTCTGTCATGGTCTGATTTTGGAGGTTAAGCATTAATTTACTCGGAACGACAATTTCTTTATGGTGCTTCTTTTTTCCTTTTGGGCTGATTCTGAGAAAATGTGAAGTTATCAGCTTTGCATAGGTACTAGCTTTAGTGGGTAACAACTCCTTTCGTCACATCATAATCATGCGAGTAAATAATTTCTTGTAGTATGCTGTAGTTTTTGCTTTTATGCTGAGAAGTTAACCTAGTGCTGCTGGAAGGAGTTTTGTGTTAACTATCAGAAAGTGTTCCCTGCTTCTCTTATTATAACATTTGCATCCACCATTTTCATTGCACAGCTACATTGATACCTGATTGGTCTGAGAAATGATTTAAGATAAAGTGTGTAGTAGCGCTGAGAGCAGCATAGAAAAACCTGTCTCACTTGCTTGCCGAAAATATATGTGATGAAAATATGACAGCCTAGCTTTATGTTTCCTATGATGATGATTAATCAGTACCACTAGTTTCACAATTTTGTTTGCTTTGTTGGTGTTTGATGACATTTAAAACAGTGTGACTGGTTTAAAATGAAAGCTTGAGAGGTTTCACACTTCAAATTTACTCATTCGCAGTGATGTGCAAGCTGACTGTTAATCTAGATTGAGAGAGAGGGCTACTCAAAACAGAATAATTAGATTGTCTGCATACTTAGTGATACTTTATCTATTTAAACTTATAGTTCATATCAACTACAAGTAGAGAAATAAGTTCTGCTTCCTTGGGTTTTATACTATCTGTAGATTTGTTGGTTGGATTTTTTAAAATTAAATGCTTGTAATATAGCCCATGTTTTATTTGTGCTTAATATTAATAACTTTTTTCCTTCCTACAGTATCGTGTTCTGTATGGCAATATGGTTGCTCTGCTGTGGAATGTGTACTTGGCCTTGGTGCAGAAATAACTTATATTAAATATGTCGATTTTTTTGAGCAATTTTGTCATATTATTCATAAATGAACATCACACTGAAATTTGCCTAACTGTTGGAAGCAGGTTTCTTTGACTACACCAGAAGGGTTCAAATTGGGACAAATCTATACAATAGTTTTGCTTTTCAATTCAATACGTGAAGCTCACGTGATTTGCACAATACCATAACAATTTCACTAATAACTCCACCAATGAATAACGCAAGGAAAGGAAGTCCGCAGAAGAAGGGAAGACTGCAGATTTTCGTGGTTCCAGCTACTCTTTCCTGAGGCGGTCCAGTCCGCGTTAGCTTAATGTAACAGAGTTCAACGTAAGTGCAGTTTCTTCTCCCAGCAGTAGTAGTGTATAAAGTCACTAGACTGTGGTCCTATTGTCGAAACGGTCTCGAGGTTAGTTGCCTGGGTCGGAATATATTATCCAGTATGCTAAGTACTCTCGTAGGGCTTGCAAACTCAGCTGTACGTTATGAATCAGTTGCTAACTTTATTGCTTCTGATAAAAATTTCGAATAGCTAACAGTAGCATCCTTGTTTTATTAGTGCATGTTGGCCAAACAGATTAGATTATCCCATGTGGTGGATCAAGTGACCTAATTTAAATTTGTATTCTGAACCGAGTGGCATATGTCATAAATGATACGTTTGACTGAGTGGTGTAAAGAACACAATTTCATTTTTTCCCCCCTGTGTGTTAGTGATCTTGGAGTAAACAAGGAGGTGAAGACGTTTGCCTCATGGACAACTCTGAATGGGTGGAAGCTGTCATCAAGCGGTTTAGTTCAGCTGTAAGTGTACAATTCACTTCAAATTAAAATCATGGCTATTAGGGTAACGCAGCAAAAAAAAATTATTATTATTATTATTATTATTATTATTATTATTACTATTATTATCATCATCACCGCAATTGTGAGCTAAGCTTCAGGGTGTTGTGGAATAAGAAAAGTTGAGGTGACTTTTTATAGGTGTGCCAAACCTTGGCTCTCAGTTGTGCAATGTGTTTGTTGGTGCACGTTTGCTGAGCTCATTAAGTAAATTGAATTTGTTGACACCAATAATCGAATTGGCTTCAGTTCTCTTGGGCTCTCTGTGTTAAGCTTTTAGGGACAGTAATCAAATCGGCTGTAGTTTTTTTCCCTCCATTACTGTCTGTAGTGTATTTCAAGTCGATCTGGTTCTGCTTGTGGGATTTGTTAGTATCGGGGAGGTAGCTATGAGATTAATTAATGGAGCGATGTGATGTGTGTAGCTAGGGAGAACCAACAGCTGACTGAATTGCTGCTAACTGTTGATGTGTGTGTATGTATTTGCATATGCATCTACACGTGGATTAAGTCGTGTGTGTTGCACAAGTGCTTATAGTGCATACGTATGTTTGCATGTGTAAGTATACATGCGTGTGTAAGTATACATGCGTGTGTTAAGTACATGTTTGTGTGTGTGGCATGTATTAGAGTACTACTTAAGTACATTCACTATGCACAATACTGTGGCAGGCTGTATACAGCCAGTGTGTATGTAGTTAGACTTGACACTTGAGATTCACTAGTGGAGGAAGGTAGCTTATTTACTCAGCTATTGGTGAGTGACTCTCTCTGACATTCTGAGCCCGTCTTTCCTTAGTGTGTTACAAGTCTTCTGTTACATTACAAGGGAAATCAGGAAAGCTTTAGAAATCAATGTCTTTTTTTTTGTTTGTTTGTTTAGTTTTATCTGCTAGTCAAAGAAGGAAGAGAGTGTATGGAGTGACACGTGTTGTGCACGAGTGAATCAGTGTGAGGGTGTATGTGGGAGCACATGTGATGATGTGTGTGCATGGCAGATGCACATGCATGCAGTGCAGCTTAGGAATGACTTGACGGCAAGTCTTAAGTATGACTAGTCACTGACTTCATTTGTTTTATTAGCACATGAGCTTTACATTATTGGTTACTAGTAGTAGTAGTAGTAGTAGTAGTAGTAGTAGTGTTGTTGTTATTATTATGTTGCTCTTACAATACAGTGAGTATGTAGGCATTGTCTAGCATTGATTAGTTGGTAATTAAGCAGCTCAATGATCCTCGAATGTCTGGAAATAATTCTAATCCCTAAATTGCTCGTGGGACATATTAGCCATTGTTTGTAGTTGATTAATTTTGTTTTGTTTTTCTTTTTTATTCTTTTAATTGAAACCAGCTAAACAGCAACCAAATTGGCACTTTTTTGTTGTTATGGGTAGCTGTATATATGTATACTATAATTATGTTAAAATTTCTGTATTTTATCGACTAAATGCCATATATTTGCTTGATGGTTAGTTTTCATAATGGTTTCACTCACTTATTAATACTTATCTTCAACAACAATTATATAGTTAAGTAACACTTATTTTCAACTGAATAGTTAAAACAAAATTGCTGCTCCACTCATATTAAGTTATATGTAACTCCATCTATCACCTATCTCTAACCAATGTACCTAAATTAACATGCAAATCTAAATAGATGTGTTTACACTTCTTTTTGATCAACTATGTCAATTACAAGTGCGTATATCTCGTTTCAAATTATGTCTTCAACGGTTGCCCTTGCAAGACAATACATTCTTTGTGCAATGGTTTCCTCAACCAGTTCTGTTGCACTCCATTGAGTAACAGCTGGTTGTTTCAGTGGCTTCAAAGTGCCACTGTCGGCAGAAACAGGAATTGTGGTCGAATTTCATAGGATTTTTTTTATTGCTTAATTTTGCAATTAGAGGATCATTCTTTTCTCTCTGTGTAGAAAGGTCAAACCAGTTGAATTCGAACATCTACTTCTACCTCCCAGATACATGAGTTTTTGGATAGGATACGACTGTGGTGAAGTTTTCATTACATATTACATGTAGCCAGTGTGCCCACTTGTTGTGCCGAAAATATTAGTGAAAATCAATAGCAAATAAATTTGCTATGTGATAGGCCAGTGTTAATGAGTTATGAGTCAGTCGGTCGGTGATTAGGGAGGGTTGTGCAGAGCGAGCACTTCAGACTGTGAATAGGCAACTCTGCAATCTCAACAGAAATTGAATGCTCTGTTTGACCTTTTAAATAGGGGTTACAGTCTGATGTGGCAGGCAATATAGCCAGCCTGACAAAGGGAAGCATATGGGAGAGGTGGGTGGTGTGAGATTAATCCAATCCAACGGCAATTTTTATTGACTGCAAGTCAGTCATATATTTTTGGTTTCTTTCATTATATGCCCTTGGTGTCCACAGTTTACTAACTGTTTGTTAGCCAGATACATATTTACACCTGAAGTGTACTCTGGTCAGACGTAGTAGTACTCCAGTGTAATCTATTGCTCTTGTTAAGGCACCTAATTAGTCGAGGGTGGCATCGTAGGGTTCACTGCTTTTGTAGGGAATCAGCATTTGTTTTGTTATTAATGTTGTTGTGTTAGGATTTGTCCTTTTGGTGCAGTTTTTGTAAGCATGTGGATGTTGAAAGAACTTGCCTTGGTAGATTATGTATGTATGTATGTATGTATGTATGTATGTATGTGTATGTGTGTGTGTGTGTGTGTGTTGGAGTTTTCTTCAAGGCCAGTGTTTGTACCATTGGAGGCCACTATATCACATTGGATAGGACAGCACAGAGTTGTGTACCTGTGTCGTTTGCACTTATACAGTGTAGGATGTATGTATACGTGTGATGGACCTTGTTATATCCAGTGTATGTGTGGGGGGTGAGTGAGAGAGAAAGAGATAGGGAGGAAAGAAAGAAAGATTGGGGGGGGGGGGGGGGGGTAAGTCAAGCAATTTTAAGTTTCATGCGGAGTTTGGTATTGATTCCAACGTACAACTGTTTGGTGTTGAATGCAATCAGTTCTTCAGATGTGTTAATAGCTGATCTCGCATTTGGTTTTTTCCTGGATGGCTTGGTGGTGAGTGTGTGTGCACGCATAATTGCTATTGTGTATATGCAAATGTGTGTGTGTATATGCATATGTGTATATGCATAATGTGTATTTGTGTATATACAAATGTGTGTGTATATATATATATATATATGCATGTGTGTGTGTGTGTGCATGTGTACATTTATCGATTTATTCCTGCCTGAACTGGATTAATTCACTGTCTTAGCTTAGTAGCACAATTAAATCTTCTTTCTTTCTTTCTTTTTTTTTTTACTTCTTACAAATGGCCAAAAGGATATTTTGTGTGTGATGTTGGTTGGATGTGCATACCCTTAGTAGTTGTTGTGTCAAGCACACTCTGACATGCACACACAAATATTGATGGAGGTGCACGTGAAGTGTGAAATATTTCATTTGAAAACAGTAATTTTATTTGCTTTAAGTGTTTGGCACCACTGCGAATTAAATTGGGAAAGAAATTATAACCCATTCCTTATGTAATGTTAGAGTTTTGGGTGAGGATTTGGGTTCTGTACAGCATCACCTCAGATATGGGGATATGATATTGGTGAACTATTACCTTTACTTAACAAGGCAGAAGTTCCTCTTGATGTAGCTATTGATATGTGTTGAATAAACTGTTTGGATACAGTCATGCTCTACAAGGCTTTCTCACACATCCAATGGCCATTGATTTAAAAACTTCAATACTTTTGCTTTCGTATTCAAAGCAATTCTATTTGTGTTCTGGCCGAGATTTGTTCCTTACGTATAAGTTGTTGTTGTTGCTGCAGCTGTTGTTATTGTAGTTGTTTTATTGCATGAGGAAAAGTCGCCTTTTTTGTTTGTTTGTTTCTGTGGTTAGAGATGGAATAAATGGGTGATCTCCATTCCTAGGTTAGGATGGCATGGCAGGATGAGGCAGGGCCCGTGGCATCCAGTGAAGCCATGTGCATGTGATTTGTGGATTACGTGGCTAACACCAGTGGTGACCTATTGAATGCAGTCATTAATACTCAGGGTTTATGCATTGTGAAGGTTTTTGTATGCAGTTTGTCTGTCTCTCTCTCTTCCCACCTGCCTTTCTCTGTCTTTCTGTCTGTCTGTCTGTCTGTCTGTCTGTCTGTCTGTTTATCTCTCTGTGCACTGTTCTACCTGGATGCCACTTGAGTTAGACTATAAATTAATCTCATACCAGTTTTCTATGCTTTCCCAATTGGCTCCACTGTCAGTTTCTTTTTTTGTAGTTGTTGTATTTTACCCAAGTGGATGTAATCTTGAAAATGCATTCTTTGTAAATGTGTTCATGTCCATTGCGAAAGGGAAAGTCACTAGCATGCACATGCGTGTGTTTTTGTTTTGGCAGCATATATTTTAGCCCAAATGGTTTAATTTTTCTGATGTTCTTCAGTTGAGTCTACCTGTGGCACTTAAGATAAACTCACTTTCAGGTTTAAATAGTAAAGTGACAAGATGTTTGTGGTTCAGTGTGTATACATGTTGTGTGTGTGTTTGTGGTGGTCTTTTTTTTTTTTTTTTTTTTTTTTTTGACAAGATAGTGAAAAATGACGGGAGGGTGTGGCCAGAGAGAATGGTTAAGTTGAATGGACACTCAATGGTGGATAGAGAAAGGGAAACGTCTTTCATGAACTTATGAGGTCTATCATTTAGTTTTGGTGGACATGTCAGACGTTTGGTTAGTGTGAGATTGCAATAATATGTTCTTCCCATGCAAGAGGCGTACTGCCTTTACATGTTTTAAATTGTACTGTCAAAGCATTTTTTTAAATAAATTGCATGCGCTATTCATTGACTGGTTGAGTTGCATTATGTGCTGTACCTGTTTGGCTTCAAGTAATGTATGTGGATGGGTGTAGTATACTGTAGATGGCACCCAGTCTATGGTATTGCAAGAGAGTCATTTAAGAAATGTCTACAAAGCCAGCAAAGTAGTTGGTCCCAATGAGGAAATTTAAGTAATTATCCTTTAGTGCTAAATGTGCTTTCAGGCAACACAATAAACACTAGTGGGACTCACTTGTGTTGGTTAGTCACAAATCAAATTTATTTCAATTCAATAGACAAAGAGGCAAGAGTAGGAGCCCAGTATTGCCTGCGTGCACACATTGCTGATCTCGATGGGGATTTTGATCTCATTCTCTCTGTCGTGTCTTTCTGTGTGGTCATGTGATATATGAAGGTAATCATGTGACCTTGTGTTGTTTGTGTGTAGCTCCCCCATCGTCCCCAGAACCAGCTATGGACTCCCAATGACCATGTCATCCTGGACCAAGCCTCCAAGTGTGTGGTGGAACTCGGCGATAAAGCATTCCCGGCCGTGGTCAGCAGCCTCTGCTCTATTTTACAAGAGCTCAACAAGGTAATATAATATTATAATATATAATATATATCATACATACATATATTTAGAACATAGCTAGTCAATGCAAGCAATCTGATTGGTCCCTTATGTGAATCTATTCAAATAGATTCATGCTCTGCGGCATTTAGAAATCAAGTAAATTGTATGCTTGTTTCTACGCTCTAGGCTTTACGGTCACGAACCTTATGAGTTTGTTACTTAAGGTTTTAGCTGTTGCTACATTTTAAGACAGATTAGAATATTGTGAATCAGCAGCCTTTAAAAATCGTTGGCCTCGAGTAGCATCCTTGCTACACTTGGATACCACAGCTTAAGAATTCAGGTTCCTAACAGCAGCAGATTTATGGTATCCTGATCTACCTATTATTATATCATACATACATGTACATGTAATATATATTGTATATATAACCTTAAGTGTGGTGTGACTTTGACAGTATACACATACACTGCTTCAACTAAGAGAGTGTGTTTAAGTGTTCTGGTGTGTCAAAAGACAAAGCATAGATGGGGGAATGAATTCAGAATAAGCAACTTTGGGGCAAAGTTATACTACGTCTGTTTTGTTTAGTGTGTGTGTGTGTGTGTGTGTGTGTGTGTGTGTGTGAATCTGCTTTCCTTTCATCCCACACACTATCCCATGAATATGACGGGAACATCACTGCCATAACAACTAACTTGAAACTTTGGGAGTTGTTACAATGATCCCCCTCCTTACTCTAAGATATTCAGCGAGTACTGGTAACTGTTAGTGTATAAGTCGCCAGCCTGTTACTCCGTCTGTGTCTGCTGGTTTAGGACTTTTGTAGTAAATTTAAATAAATGGCATCTGTTCTATAATAATAACTAAAAGTTAGGGAACTGATACACCTTCAGATTCCATCTGTTATGCTAGCAATATTGATGCTCATACCGTGTGCAATTGATAGGTATTTTAAGTTCCTGTAGCAGAGTAAGAATTTTTAATCACAACATTTTAATTTTGATGTTGTGGTGTTGTTGTTGTTGTTGTTTATCAGAATTGTCCCCCAAGCGCCGCTCAAGATGATGAGATTAAAGCATACTGCATTGTACTGGATACCCTGGAGCAATGTCTGGCCAAGGTGGGAGGAGATTCAGAGAGGCATGAGAGAGAGAGAGAGAGAGAAGGAGATGAGGGCGAGTTATGTGGGTGGGGCACTGGAGAGAAGAAGATGCTAATATTTTGCAATGTAAAATATACCTAGGCAAGGGACGTATCCTGTGATTGGATATTCTATTGAAGTTGTTTTGTTTTTTAAAGACTTATATATATATATTTTTAGTTGTATTATCTTTGTCATTTTAATTATTATTGTTATTATTATCATTGTTGTTATTATTTATCATTGTTATAGCCATCAATGTTGTCATAATTGTTGTTGTCAAATTATTACTTATTACTCCTGTGGCCACAGCGTAGTGACACAGTCCTAGATGACAGGGACATACCTGCTCTGCAGCAGCTCTACCAGCGCATCACCCATCTCTGTCTGCTACACGGAGAGAACATGGAAGCCGTGGCTACGGCTGCCAACAAGGTCCTCTACCAGTTCAGTGGACTCCACTTCCACGGCATTTTCAACAAGATCATTCTTAGGTGCTTGGGTTGGGATTTGGGGGCGGGGCCTGGTCTGGATAAGTTAGAGAAGAAAGTTTTGTCAATTGGCAATTTTTTGGAAGTCTAGCAATGCCTTGATAAACATTTTTATGCTCACTTGCATGGAAATTTGATGGTTTGGTATAGAATTGTAGTATATTGCTTTTTTTTTTTTTTTTAATTGTTACATGCATTGCAGTTTGTTGGGTAAATCGGTTTCACTTTAGAATTGAAAAAATATATGGGTTTTTCGGTATTAGGGCATCTCAAATTGCTATGTGAATTTTGTGTATTTGTGTGCAGGATGACTTCTATGAACAGAGTGACTCAATTCAACACATCGTCAAGTTCCATCCCAGAGTTACCCAGTAGTGCCACGGCAACCTCAAGTCAGATCTGTGTCATTGGACTCATCCCTCACCTCAACCTCAATGCCAGCAGGCTGCAGCAGATATTGCAAGGTGAGGTGTGGGTGAAGGGTCCTTGAATCAGGTATCTGTGGGAACATCAATTACCAGTATATGATAGAGGAGGGGGAGGGGGTTTGATAGTCACCATCTATAGCAGGAGCACAATACTCAGCGAATTATAAACCACGAAATAATTATTACCTCCTACATATTAGTGTTAATTTCTCACGCTTTACCTCTCCCTCTCTCACTGTTGTCATGTTTCATGAGCATTGGGTGGGTGGTCGTATTGTGAGTGTTTCACTCCTTCAGTACGGTGTCCATGAGCTGGCTTCTGAAAATGGGCTTGCTGTGAAGCTTTAGTACCTACAAGAAGAAGCCATGGGAGGTAGTTGCTACGTGTGTGTTGGGCATTGTTCTCTTGCGGCAGAGTCAGTGGTGGGATTACAGGACTATTACAATTATTCTTGTTCAATCTGTTTGCTCACATGGGATTATGTCAACTGGGTTGGGGGTTGCCCCCATAATCTATATGGTATACCAGGTTATACATGACTTGTTTGGCAATTAGCAGTAGATGTGGGCACAAGTTCGTAGAGGAGGTTACAGGATTAATTTAAAAGTTATTCTATGTGTGTGTGTGTGTGTGTGTGTTTGTGTATGTCCAATAAGTACTCAATCTGACACTTGATTAATCTCGTTGATGAAAATTATAATTGTTTGTGCTATATTGATTTAGTGCGTAAATTATTTTTTTGTGTGTTTTTAACAGCTATTGTGACAAGCTTTAAGGACCTACAGAAGCGAAACCGCCAGCTGTTCCAGACTATTCCCCCAATGCTTCACAAGAGCATCTGGAATTTTATCCAGGAGTACCCGTTTGAGTTCAACGAAGTGCTCAGAAACTGCTACCCTTCCCTTGAACGTAAGTGATCCATCTCCATTTCCCTCCTCACAATAACAGTATCTTTCCACTCTTTTTTTCTCCCCACTCCCTCCCTTGCTAAAATCTCTCTCTCTCTCTCTCTCACACACACACACACACACACAACACACACACACATACACAACACACACACACACACATACACAACACACACACACACATACACAACACACACACACACATACACAACACACACACACATACACAACACACATACACAACACACATACACAACACACACACACACACACACCTTTTTTTTTCTTTTTTCTTTTTTTTAATAAGGAAAGATTGGGTGTTGTTGTGAATTAATGAGGTTATTAAAAATTATTCAGTAAAGTTTAGGTTGTTTCTTGGCACTTCCACCTTTTTTTTTCTAGGGACTTTCAGTTTGGAAAAAATAAATAGGTTACGCTTCAATGGGTGTTTCCACCAAGTGTGATTCTAATTTTTTTATTTATTTATTTTTTTTATTTGATAGTACTGCCTCAGGCAGCACATCCATTGTGGTTACATAGACCTTTTTTTTATCAAATTGGTTTTTTTTTTCAACACATCATTTCTTTCTCTCTACTTCTTTTTACTCTGCTTACTCAAATATTAGTGGCGGAAGAGTTCGTGAAAGTTTTTGTCAAACTTGTTTTCACTTTCACTCTCATTGTCACACTGACTGACTACACAGGTCACACGACGGTTTCGTCTCCCCCAATTTCCTCATGTTTGGTGACTAAAAATAAACACATTGAGCTGGCATTGGCTAAAGTCTTGTGTACTGACACTTAGCGTGGCATGTCTGTATCAACATGCTCTGAGTACTATGGCTGGTTATAGCAAACTTGTGTTTGTTCGCAGACAACTGGAGGGTCTCTGAAGTTCCTTGTATTTCTGAGTACTATGGCTGGTTGGTTACAGCAAATGTTGATCGCTGTGTTCGTTCACAGACATTGGTGTGTGTCTCTAAGGGCCTTGTGTTATTTTATGGTTATACAATCACTGAGTGGGTAAGGGGTATTGCATTTTTTTTTAATGGTAGCATATAGCTACATGTATGCCTCAAAAAAAATTTTTTTGTTTTTGTTTTGTTTTTTGACAAGAAGGAAAAGTAAAAAAAAAAAAAAGAATAAAAATATGCTCGAAATCTAGAGGGTAGATGATAATTAATACTTGTCTTTGAGATATGGAGTTTCCAGCATTTGTTGTGGTAAGCTCGAGTAAATTTTCATCCACCAAACTCTTTGATCTACTATTTTGGGAGAGTTCATGTGTTCAATAAATTCCCATGTTAAAGCCCATAGTGAGCAAAGTTTGCAATGGTGTAAGTATAAAGTTCAAAGTTCCTGGTCAGCATTAGCTGCTGTGTAGCCAAATTTCTGGAATGGGTTGGTATGGAAATGTAGCGTATTGAAACAAGGGGCATTAGCTAATAGCGTTGGTGCTTAATAAGAAATTTGCTAAATTACACATTCTGTACAAGATCATTTAGGCAGTGTTTTTAAGTTGTTGCTTTGTGAGTGTTTTGGTTTTTGTTGTTAGTTGTTTTGACATTGAATCTTGTTTTATTATTTAGTTAACTTTTGTTTGTGTCTTCTTAGGTTCTGCAGAGAAGTTGTTCAACCTGTGTGACGACTATGCAGACAGCACCAAGAAGAAGGTGCACATCTGGCCGCTGCAGAATGCTGCTCTCGTCCTATGTCCGGTATGACCAGTGCAAACAATGATCTGAGACTCGCTTGTTATTGAATACTGGCTGATTGTTGACATTTTAATAATACTGACATATTCAGAGCATTGTAAGGGGGAGGGGGCATGAGGGGGGAGGGGTTTGTGGTCACTACCAACCCAGTGATCCCATGCATAGTCTTTATTATCATATTATAGTAATGTGTGTGTATAATATGGAAGGGGGCCTCATTGCTAGTCTTAGTGCCCTTCTCTCACCCACCCCTCCACTGCCTGCCTCCCTACCTCTGTGAAACTTCCCCCTCCTATACCCAATGGAGCTGTAGGGAAAATGAGACCTAAAAGCAAAAAAAAAAAAAATAGTACATACAAGGTGCAAGCCTCAGGGAAATATTTTTAACACTGTTGTTATCTGAACCTTCAGCTCAATTCATGTCTCTCCTTATCTATCAATCTTGCTTGCTGTACAGAATGTCCTGAAAGACATTACAGAGAGTGTGGACAAATCTAGCCCCACCCACAAGAGTCAGCGAGGCTTCATCTCATCGTTGCAAAAAGCTCTATCAACAGGCAAGAGAGACAAGGAGATGACGGAGGCGGCGCTGATCTGTGCCATCGACCTCTTCAAGGCTGGCTCCTTTGTGGAGGACAGAACCATCGCTTTCTTTAGATACTTTGTCACTCTCATGCAAGGTCACCTTCATGTGAGTTGCAGCACTAGTGGCAGTGATGTGTAATAGAATGTGTATGTACATGATGCAAAGGTACAAGTTAACATATGTGACCGTCTACGGGAAAACCGGGCACAACGCGGCGTGCGTAATATCGAGAAAAGATCGATCGATTTCTTAAAAATGTATTGTTTCAAGCCTACGGAAGGGAACGGTTAGGTCTATTATAGCAGGAACGACTAAAGCTGCGACGATAAAACTTGGAGAGCTCAATATCTGGACGCCGACACCTCCGTAAGTGCAAAAAAAAAAAATTCGAAGGTGCCGCGTTGTGCCTGGTTTTCCTATAGACGGTCACATATGTGCAGTAACTGAACACTCGTCACTTCACTGGTAGCATGTGCAAACACTAACCTACAGTGGTAATGAAGCACCAAAGGTGCGAACCCTCAGTGCTACTATACACTAGCTAGCTATTACAATATAATCTCAGGCCAAAAGAATCATTTATTGGTTGTTTTCTAATGAGGCATCAATATAGCTCGAGCAATGAAAATGGTACATGCAAACGATGTCTCAGTAAGAGAAGCTGAACTGGCCAGAGATGCTCACCAGTGTGTATATTTTCAACACAAAACTCCACTTCCAGCAACTCCATTAACTTCCCAGCGGCATATAGCAAGCTACTGCAGACCACAAGAGGTTATTAGCTCACGTTATCATAACATGGCGATAGGGGGTGTTACCCACAAAAGCTAGCACCTACGCAGAGCTGAAAGCTTCATGTTTTCTCAAAAATAAGCCCGAAATTCAGAAAAGTAGCACAATGAAAGGTCCTAAATTGCCGTTCTGAGTAAGTTCATACCTAAGCCAACGGTTAATTATCAGTAATCTCCAAAATCAAAGCATGACAAACAGGCAAGATGACTACTATAACCCTCTCGCACATGCATGCTGAGGTTAATTACATGCTCTTTCCTCTGCTATGTAGTCTATATTTCTTCTCAGTCATACTGTATTCAGATATGTGGGGGGTGTTTCTATGCTAGATACATATAAACCAAGTGTGTGTATGTTTACCTTAAGTGTTAGAGTTATGTTAATTTATTAAGGAATAAAAAGGAGGAAGGAGAAGGGGGTGGGTAGGGTGTACTAATGGTACGTTGAAATACTGCCTCTCTCCTTTCTCGTGTCTTTCTCACACACACATACACACACATGCACACACATACATACATACACACACACACACACACACACACACACACACACACACACACAGAGCCTGCTATTCTCTCCCATGGCTCCTTTCCTGCACAACTCTTGCAGCCTTCAGGCGGTCATTCCTACTTTCACTGACAGAGACCTCATGACCAACTGCCTGGTTGCCCAGTTCCGCTGCAATCACATGAACGCTCACATATTCACCATCTGTCTGGACCCAACCTCTCCTACCATCTTCAGGGTGGCCTTTGTGGATGCCATGCACATTGTTCTTAAGGAAGTGAGTAGTCTGTTAATTGTGTTTGTTTTCTCGTTTACTTTTTATTAATATTAGTGGGGTTTTTTTTTTTTTTTTGTTGTTGTTGTTGTTGTTTTTGTTGTTTTTTTGTTGTTTTTTTTGTTGTTGTTGTTTTTAGAAATCTATGTCCTGGTGGCCTAGTAACAAAGCAGTGTACACCTATGCCCCCCAGTTAAGACAGATATTTCAGAACACCGTACCTCATCTTCGTCGCTACGACCTCTCCAACCCCAACCTTGTGGCTGAGGTGCGTGCCTACTTGTCCAGTCCTGCCATGGCTGCCAGCATGCTGCAGGCCAAGAGCAAGTCTGACCGCAAGATCCTGGTGGAGATGGTCACCAACTACCAACTCATCCGAGGTCTCATCAAACTTTTCAGTCTGGATCCCATGCTGGCCTTCAGTCAGCTGAGAGAGGTATTTATATATGTATGCTAATTGCCAGCAGTAGATGTTAGCGTGGGAGGAGCATTGATGTTAATGTGCGGGGGCAGATCCAGCGGTAAGAACAGGGAGGAGCCTAAATATATTTAGGTCAAAACTTATAAAATAATATTAAAATAATATGAAAGATTTGGACATTTTTTTTTATAAAATGCAGAGCATTAACTTGTGTCCAATTTTCCTATGAACTAAATTAAATTGCCAGTATTGTACCCTTGTACATTATAAATAAGTTGGTTCGAAGGAGGGAGGGGGCCCTGGCCCCCTAGGCCCCACCTCCTCCCCTGATGTGGGAGGAGCACTGGCATAAATTAAATCAACCTTATAAAATAATTGGGTCTTGTTATTTTCTAAGAATTGGTACAATTTTTGGAGCAAAAAAAAAATTATGAAGGGCAAAAATCACAGGAGATGCACAAATCATTTTCAGGTGGTTAGTTTGTGATTGTTATATTTTTGTATCAAATGTGTTTGCTAGTATGACCGTGTGGGGGAGTGTCTGGTATTCATGACGAGCCTGGTAGGATTGGTGCAGCATCAGACCATGCCTTTCTTACCGCTCAGAGTCAGTGATGTGCTCCTCCTGCTCCATCTTCCTGAGAACATTGAGCTGTGGGATCCCAGTGACTCCATGAATGCCTTTTGGGATATCAGTGGACAGGTGAGTCCACCCGAGATTAAATTGGCAGTAGCCGAGAGGTGGAGGTGTAAATGAAAAACTTCCATACAAAGTATATTGGTCCTTATTTTTTTTTTTCACCACATCACAACATATGGTACGTATATTCAAAGTAATACGAACGTTCTGCCTAACTTTGCTCACTGATTGACAGTTTCAATGCACAGTAAACTGTTCATACTTCTTTCGCTAGCTTTGTGGACCTTAATTGCAGCCATATTGAAATGTGTAATCATGTTACATAGACATTGAAAGTTGTCATGTGCTCTATCAAATATATGTCTTGTCATTTTGAAGCCTAGCACTTTCGTGTTCAACTTACTGCTTACTTTTCTGAGGAAGATAATTTTGATTTCAACTTGTCAGTGGTCCTATAGTTGTTGAACTTTTAACACCGTAGAGTACACTTTATTGCATCTTAAATGTTGATTTAAAAAAAGTAAGCTAAAAGCTGACCTCCTAAAATTATAATTTCTTACTTGGCATAAATTACTAAGTAGTAGGCTAAAGTGGATGCTTTGATGATCCTCACTGGTGTGGGGTGCAGGCTTAACACCGTAGAGTACACTTTATTGCATCTTAAATGTTGATTTTAAAAAAGTAAGCTAAAAGCTGACCTCCTAAAATTATAATTTCTCACTTGGCATAAATTACTAAGTAGTAGGCTAAAGTGGATGCTTTGATGATCCTCACTGGTGTGGGGTGCAGGCTTCAGACCTGTAGGTGATGAGAGTCACAGTGGTTCAATTCCACCTTCGAAGCGCTTTTTTTTTTTCACCCGGTTTTTTTTTGTTGTTCTTTTTTTTTTTTCTTTTGTTTGTTTTTATATCGCCCTGAAAATGAAATTGCTCTTCAAAATACTTTTTTTTTCTTCCTCTTTAATTTTCCCCCTAGAAATTAAATGTTTGAAACTTTAGAGCTAGATTTTTTCATTCGTTCGCTTAAATTATTTGAAAGATATATTGAAAAAATGTCAGTCAAAAATAATTATCAGTCACAAAGATTCCATAAGCTTTGATCGTAAGTTCTGTCCTTCTAAAAAATACTTTTTTTTAATGAGAAATGGTAATTTGCAGGAAGATTAATTTATTGAGCTCTCCAATACAAACTGGTCAGGTGAAGTATATTAATATTAGCAACATCTTATTCTGTCAGCTTTGCAAGGTTCCACTTCACTATTTATGCAGTCAACCTTCCTTCATGGAGTTTTGAACTCACCAGTAAACATTTAAGATTAGTAATGCAAATGTAATAAAATTGCTTGAGCTGTTATGTGAGACTGTAAAAATGATGGGATGTATTGTGAAGGCAGTACGATAAGAAAGTGACATTAGAGTCTAGAATACTCTCCTTACCCAAGTTGTTCATTGTTCTCAAGGTACTAGTGCCTCTGTGTAATGCACACCATGCTTAGTCAGACTTGCATTAAATTTTATCGGTTGACTTGAGTTAAGTTCATTAGATATTTAGAACGGTGAGAAATTTCTCTTATTCTGACAAAACAAAAAACAAAAAATCGGGATCCTGAAGTTGCATGGTGGAATGGATGGACACCTGTAGTGATCAAATTAGATTGTGGTTTCAAGGGCAGTATGTATATGTATGTACTCACTCACTCCGGCCACACAATACACGCACACACACACGCACAATCCTTAGTAGCACAGTTGTTGACAGTGAACTCACTCTAAAACCCTTACCATACCTCCTTATATGGTCACAAGTGGAAACCCTAAGTCTCCAATGGTAAACCAAGTGGGAAGACTTAGAAACAATCACAGGTAGCAACAGAATAGACAGTGTTGAGTTAACAATTTGTCATTAAGTGTCCACAGCTGCACACACACACACACACACACACACACACACACACACACACACACACACACACACACACACTGGAGGAAAGAAGTAGTTATAGATGGAGTGTATATGTGCATGTGTGCGAGAGTTGTAGTATTCACACTTAGGTAAGTACTCAAGTCTTTGTGCAGTCATGCGGGAATCTAAAGAGACCCACTGACCCTATTGTATTAATACAAGGAAGACCCTTTTCCTACTTGGGGCTTGTACAGTATATTTCATTTTTAGAGTGTACCTTTGATTTCACGGAATGTCGTTACCGGAAGGCTCGGCACAATGTTGTACCACCTTCTAATTTTAGTTTGCATGGTATAAATTTGCCTGAACTGTTACAAAATACTCGGGTTGTCTTCTTATTGTTACATCACCTTGAAATTTTATGTCCAATAGGACCCTCTTACCAGACCCATAATTGAATTTGGACGAGATTACTTTTTTGAGATCGTTCTGGCTAGTCTACAGCAATCTAGCTTCTAAACTTATTATTATTGTTTTGAAATTGCAGGAACTTGCTTGTCACAAGGGTACATTCTCAAACTATGGCCAGACATAATTGTTGTTAATCACTTACAATTATGTACATATTATTATGAACTGTATAACCATGTGCTGCTAGGTGACCTATTCTCTGGCCATGAAGCTGTTTAGCCGCAAGACAGTAAACCCCATCCAGTTGCTAAAGTGGATCAAGACGATTCTGCACTATCGCACTTTGTTCCTGAAGGAGCACGCCAACGAGGCTTCCCAGGGCAGCAACTGCAAGATCCTGCAACAAATGTACACCATGCTCGAGACGGTGCTGCTTCTCTTCCTCAGGAACACCAACGTGGATGCAGTGAGGGTGGCGGAGTCCTGCTTTAAGTACCTGGTGTTGGAAGCAGAACTCGTGGAGCCGTCTGTCGTGCCTTACTCCCCCAACATCAAGTACTACCGGCAGCTGGAGTCCTTGAGCACCGTTAGGCAGATTGGACGGGCGGCGCAGCAGAAGAAGATTCGAGGAATCCTCAAGGGTCTTGTCCACACCCCGGGCAGTGCACTGGCATGGGAGGATACCTATTCATCATGGCGGGTCACCAAGGCCTTGCTCATGTCCTACCAAAAGACAACCTCGCGTGACGAGCACCCGATCGACTTTGGCAGGTTTGCAACCGAGTCCTTCCCCAGGAACTTCATGCGCAAGAACATGTCAATGCAGAGCTCTTCAAACTTGAGCAAAGAGCAGCAGCTGAATGAGGAAAACTTGCAGGCGGAGCTACTGAACTGGACGAACATGACCGGCTTTCTTTGTTCCCTGGCAGGGGTCTCCACTAAGGCCTCTCCCAGCAACTACTCCCTGCTGCTGATGAATGGAGGCGCTAATGGGGAAATTCCTAACTTGATTGATGGGGATGGAGGAAAGACTCCTGATGGCAGCGTTACTTTCACTGTTGGCTCCACCTCCACGCTTGGCGGCAGTGCAGGCATGGTGGACATCATGGGAGCTCCGACGTCCCCTGTTAGAGATCCAAACCACATACGAGTGAAGAGGAGTTCCAGTTATCATGGGGGAAGGCCTAAGAGCATGACGCAGATTAATCCTCCGTCTAGAGGTGGTTCAGGTGAGGACTGATTCTAGTTGTGTTGTGAAGGTACCCTGGGGTTTTCTCCTCCTCTCTTTCGAGAGTTGTTGAGGCCATTATAATAAGTAGTTTCTCGAGCACCGCCCACCTCAATTTTTTTCAAAAGTTGCATTTTAATTTTATTAATTTAGATTTTGTCAGATACTGAAGTGGACAACCATGTTCCTGTGCATCATTGACCTGTCAATTAAAACTAAATACATGTACTTGCTTCTCACTTGTTTTGTTTGTTTGTCATAATTGCCTGAGAAACTAATTAATAATTTTGTGTGACCTATTGTAGTAGTAGTTGTTGTTGTTGTTTTCCACTTCTCTCTCGATGTGATTTGTTGTCAAGTTAACAATTTAATGTCACCTGTAGGTCACCATAGTACCCACAACCAGCAGCAACAGGGCAGAGTTTCCAGCTCGTCCGAGTCAATGGACTCAGAAGACAAGTCTCGCACTTCTCAGACAGAGTCCTTCGTGAATGAGCTCATGCAGCTATTGAGGTGCGACAATGAGGCTGTGGGTGTTCAGATCAGAGAGACGGTCAAGGAGCTGGTCAGCTACGAGCTAAGTCCTCCCGTCTATTCCTATCTCTTTCAGTGTCTTACGGATGAGTCCTCTAAGGTATGGGGTTCGACTGAACCAAAGACGTTTTAATTTGTAGGGTTAACACTAATTTAAGAGTTGGTCACTGATTCAGTAATTTGGTTAATATTTAAAACTTTCTAGTTAGGCATTTATTTATTTATTTTTCTTTGATTATGTATTTATTTATTTTTTTTTTTAACAGGTTTTGAATTCAGATGGCAGGGCAGTGTTGAATGAGAGTAACACGGCCATGGTGGACCAGCTAGTGTCCATTGTACAGCATGTGGTGGATAACAATGCAGAGGGAGCTGAAGGTCCTCTGCAGAATCTCATGCATGTTAACATGGACGACACTGTCCTCAACTTCATCATGTGAGTAGTATTGGGAAGTGTGGGTTGGACAGATGGGTGGACAAGACAGATAAGCAGTTGTTTGTGTTAACTTTATTTGGACACTTGGGTTCCAGTTCCTTATAGAACAACGCTGCTACAACTTGATGGTGACCTTCTTGACCTCATCCTGATCGTGCTTGTCTAACATGTCTGTGAAACATACAAACACCTAACACTAAACCCTGTTTTGGAAAGCTGGTTTTAGTGACATCCTGTATACAACATAAAGTATTGGTATTCTATTGAGAGAGAGAAAAAAAACAGCAACAACACTTTCTCACTGGTGAAAGTTTATACTACAGATCTGTATACTAAGATGATATTTCATTCTAAATATATCTGCAAACCTTGATTTGTGTTCCCTAATAGGATAGGGTTTGATGTTGTGTGTGTGTGTGTGTGTGTGTGTTTGTGTGTGCAGGTATGTGAATGACATGGACCTGTCTGAGAGGTCTGTGGCGATCAAGATTAAGATCTGTCATCTCGTGGAGACTCTCATGCAGCATCATATGCTACTGAACTTCAAGTCAGAAGTGCAGTTCCGCAACAAGGTTGCCAATTGTCTGGCGAAGTGGATGAGGGGTGTGGTCTTCATATCGGAGAATGCTACACATCTGGAGAGTTTGCAGAAGTAAATTTGATAGATTTCTTCAGTAGTTAAAATGTAGAGAGTATTTTGTGTTACCTAAAATTGCAATGTTCCATGTTGTGTGTGTGTGGTGATTTATACATCAATATTCCCTTTGTGTCTGATGTATGTTGTTGTTATGAGGCATTCTCATTTGTTTGTTGTTGTGTGTGTGTAGTGAGCTGGACATGAGTGCACTGAGAGCTATAGGACAAGTTATGTCTGGACTAGTGCTCCAATCCAAGATGAAGTCCTCTGACATGTTCGAAGAAAAAGGGAAAGTGTTCATGAAGTATGCAAATGATTATACTCTGGTATTTCATATATATCCTCCCACCCAATCCCCTCCTTCTCCTCCTCCTGCCCTCCATTTCTCTCCTACTCTCCATTTTTGTTCCTTTCCAATTCTCCTAGTCACTCACTTCTGTTACCATGCCTGCAGGTATTTCAAACTGTTCATGGCCCTCATCCACTCCCTGAACAAGATCCAGTGGTCGGAGATGAGTCCCATCCACAAGCAGCCTCTGCAGCGTCACTGTGCCTCGCTGAGGGAGCACACCATCAAGGCTATGTCTAACATGCTCACTGCCAATATTGACAGTGGACTCATTCATGCAATAGGTGTGTGCAGATATTTTTTAGGCCAGGGACATCTTGCTCCCACCCCAGAAGCCACCACCCTGAAGAAGAAAAAAATGTCCAATGTTGTTTTGACCCTCTAAAGTTTGGTTTTTAAAAATACTCTGTGCATGTTAATAATACTGTCCAGACTATTGGTATTTCTGGTTGGTTATTTTTTTTAGCAAATTTTAACTAAATACGGTTACTAAATTGTCGGTGTTCCTGCGCAGGTCTGGGCTACCATGACGATCTCAAAACTAAGATCAGCTTCATTGAGGTGCTGACATCCATCTTGAAGCAAGGGGCGAAGTTTAACTCACTGGCTGATACAGCTCTGGCGGACACCATGAATGCTATGATAGAGCTGGTGGTGACAGAGGATAATAATGGGGATGTCCCTGTCATGATGGCACTTGTCAATGCCATTTCACCAGAGAATTTGGTAAGGGTCATCACTAACACTTGGCTAGTTTATTTATTTCTTGTTTGTTTGTTTGTTTGTTTACTTATCTGCCTGGTGTTTAGGATGAGTTAGCAGACGTCCTTGTGACGTTATTTGACTCTAGAAACAGATTGGCTCCTTTCCTTACCAGAATACTGAACACCGAGGTAAGGATGTGAGGTGGCTTTAATGAGACTGTGGCTCTGGCAAGTTGCTATAATTTAACCCAATGAGAGATGCAAATTGTTGTTATTGTTGTTTTAATTTTTAATAATATACACTCTTGTCTGATTTGTTGGGAGAGCTCTATCCTGTAGCTAGTCAGACCAGACAAGGTGATCCACCCACGTTTTCTAATACATTGTTCTTATAGCATGGCTGCCCATAGTAATAAGAAATACTCCTTTCTCTTCTATTCCTCACCTTCTTTTGTGTTCAGGTTGAGGCATTGGAGAGTGGTCGAGTTGACACTTTGTTCCGAGGCAACTCCATCGCCTGTAAGGTATTGTCGGTGTCCTTCAAGACATTTGGTCTCTACTACCTGCAATCCATCCTGCGCCCCCTCATCATCAAACTCATCAAGACCAGTGAGTTGGACTACGAGGTGGACCCTGCTCGTTTATCTGACTTGAGTCGTCTGAAGCCCAATCAGAACCACCTTATGGACCTAGTGAACACTTTTTACAATGCAATACAGAAGTCTCTACCCAGCCTCCCTCTGCAGCTCAGGACACTCTGCCACATTCTGTATTCTGTAAGTGAACACAATTCATCATTATGATGGGGGGGGGGGGAGGTTCCATTACTCACCTCACTCACCCCACTCCCTCACACACCTACCTCTCCCTCCATACATGCGCATGTTATTGTTTCCCACATGTTATGTAAATTCTCCTTTGAAGAAGAAAATTTGCGTTTATAAATCCATTCTCTTACACTTAGTCCCGATCTCTCGTTTTCTCTTGGCCGTGCAAATGATTGGTTGATTGGCCTCCATTTTTATAGGCTGGGGGTTAAACGTGTGACGATTGCCATAGTAACTCTTGCCTAACTCCCCTCCCCCTTTTTTTCTACAGGTGGTGGTAAATCATTTCCCTAACTCTGCAGTGGACACTGTGAATTCAGCCATCTTCCTTCGCTTCATCAACCCTGCCATAGTTTCCCCGCACAGCTATGGCCTCATCCAGGGAGTCATCCCTCCCAATGTCAGAAGAGGTCTCACTTTTCTGTCCAAGGTATAGAAAATAGTTGGAAATATATATATATATATTTCAGCTTTAATACACACTCTACACTCCTAGTTAGTTTAGAACTATTGTGCTTGGTTGTAGGTGCTGCAAAACCTGGCCAACCATGTCCTCTTCAAGAAGGAAGCTCACATGGAAGTGTTCAACGACTTCCTCTGCACAAACTTTGAGGTCTCTCGGGAACTGGCCCTGAACATGGCCTCCATGGGACCCTATGTGGAGGGAGAAGCTGGAGAGTTCATCTCCTTCGTCAAGGAAGTTCACAAGCACAAACTTCATTCTCTGCTTTGGGCTAACCATGACAAGGTCACCTCCTACGCTGCATCTATTAGGTAAGGGGTTGTCAAAGGTATATGTTAGTGTGGTATAGTAGCAATTGTTTCAAGTGCTTTTACAGTGTAGTGTTCTGCTTGGGAATGAGGGTGGACTGAGATCAATTGTTGCATGTGATTATGAGGTACTTGTGGCTTTCATGTGCACTTGTATATTCACTGGTGCTTTGTTTTCCCCCTTCATTTTTATTTCTACTTATTATTACTAATGGTTTCATGTGTCCTCCCACAACCAGAACCTGCGTCACATCCCGCCACATATTTCAAGAACTGAACACTCTCCTTGCTCGCTTGGGCTCCCCTAACTACCGTCGAGCACGCACTCTGGGAAATGCAGCAGCAGCAACAGCTGGCTCTACAAGCACAGGTGCCCGGGGTACGATGCTCAGCAGTCAGTTGGAGGAGTTCCTGGATGAAATGGCCGTCCAGTGCGATGAGAAAACGCTGAGAGCCATTAAGACTAAGGAAGTGTTCTACCAGGCAGGAAGGTCTAAGGCCGGCAATGATGTGTACTATTACATCGCACGCAAGTACAAGTGAGTGTGCTCATCTAATGATTTCAATATCTTTTATATAATTTCCTCTTTATTTACTTTTTTTTTTTAAAGAAAGTTACACACTTCTTAAAGTGAATTTAGCCCAACTTTTATAGACTTTTTCCACACACTCTCTCTTTCTTCCTTCCTCCTCCCCTCTTTCATCTCTTTCTCTCTCCTTCACACTTTCTCTCTTTCTCTCTCCTTCACACTTTCTCTCTTTCTCTCTCCTTCACACTTTCTCTCTTTCTCTCTCCTTCACACTTTCTCTCTTTCTCTCTCCTTCACACTTTCTCTCTTTCTCTCTCCTTCCCACTTTCTCTCTTTCTCTCTCCTTCACACTTTCTCTCTTTCTCTCTCCTTCACACTTTCTCTCTTTCTCTCTCCTTCACACTTTCTCTCTTTCTCTCTCCTTCACACTTTCTCTCTTTCTCTCTCCTTCACACTTTCTCTCTTTCTCTCTCTTTCACCCTCCTTATATCTCTCTCCTGTTCCCACTATCCATCCTAGTAGAGGAGATCAAGTGCATCAGTCCAACCACTTACTCTACCATGTCATGAACCTCCTGAAGACCAACACAAGATGCAAGTCCTTTGAGCTTGTAGTGGACCTCACACAAGCCAGTTCTGTCAACGAACCTGACGTGAGTGCTGTGTAGAAAGGACAGGGAGAGGAGAAAACATAGCATATAGTGTAGCACTGGACAAGGGACAAGAATAGCACGCATCATTGTGGGAAGTGAAGGGGTTGGAAGTGTGTATGTGTATACTTGCAACCAGACTCGATGCAATGGACAATTCTTAGACATCTGTAAATGGGAGAGAAGATATAAATAGTTACACATTACCATATATGGATGCAAGAATGTGTATTACAGTGCAACGCATTCATGTATGTTCTGTGGCATCCAACAAGGTTGAAGTTCAGTTATAAAGTTACACATGTGCTTGTTATAGGATGAGGTATTACAGATGCAGCTGCTATGTGTGTATGTGTGTAACTATATGTGTGTGTATGTTGTAGTTGGAGATGTTGGTAAAATTTGCAGCTTACGTTCCAGAATTGCACATGTCTCGTATTGACTTCCTGTACTTCTACAATGCCAACATGGCCTTCAAACAGTCTGCCAACAAGTTTGAGAACATGAGCAAGGTCTTCTCACACATCAAGGTAAGGGGTGGAACATTGAGTGTGCTCCTGGGGGGTGGGAGGGGGGCAGGGGGTGTGGTAGGGGAAATGTGGCGATTTTAAAAGTGATAATTAATGAAAGTGAGCGTATGTGTGGGGTTTTATTAGGCTGGTGTGTTCTAATCCATGAATGGAGTGAGAGCTAATTTTGACGTTGTGCGTGTGTTTAGGGGAACAAGCGTGTGGTAATGGTGGACAGCTACTCTCGCTTGTCAGATTACATTGACACATCAGAGCTGCGACTGCCAGCAGAAACCATGGCCTATGAGCAAGGATCAAAGGTGACGCTTATTTCACTTGTGGAATAAAGCGTACCACTTAAATTGGTTTGTTTTATTTGTTCGTTTTTGTTGTTGTTGTTGTTGTTGTTGTTGTTTTCCAGTCTGAGTACAAGGAAGTGAATATACTGATGTTCAAGCAATTAGCTATCCCCATTCCTACCACTCTGCACGTGTGTGAGTGTGGCCTGGTGGCATCCCTTACCGACCGCCTGAGGGTGTTTGACTCTCAAATAATGCTTAGAGAGATGTACCACATCTCAGACATCAGAGAGGTGAGTCTTTGGTTATCTCAGTCTTGCTCTGAATTATTTGGACTTGTACTTAATAAATTTGTTTTTGTGACTGCATTATTTTTTAAGTGCAGACTTATATGCAAGTTTCCATCTCAAACCTGTTCGTAGGAGATAATATCGTGTCAATTGTGTGTTTATGATTAGGTTTATTGTGAAGACAAGACGAACCTCTCAGTACGACTGATAGAGGCAGGGCAAGTGCTTAAGTTCACTACGCCAAGTGCAGAGACCATAGCTAAAGGCATCAGAGCCCGCATCAGCAAGTGGCAAAAGCAGCAACCTGTGAGGAGTTTATAAGGAACAATTTATTTGTTATATGTCCATTCACTTTTCATTCATTCAATTCTTTAGTTCATTAATTATTTTATTCTTTCTTTTGTTCACTTCTCTCTCTCTCATTCAGTCATTCATATTTTCATTCATTCATGTTTTCACTCATTCATGTTTTCACTCATTCATGTTTTCACTCATTCATTTGTTCATTCAGTCATTCTTATTCCATTACATAGACTCGCTACATGTCAGAGCGCAAGCTGGAACCCCAAGATGTGCCTGGCACTTTCCTGAACTTGTCCCTCCTGAACCTCGGTAGTTCTGACTCATCTTTGCGAGCAGCTGCATACAAGCTGCTGTCATCTGTGAAGGACACCTTCAAACTGAACATTGCCTTCCACTTGGACTGCTCCCATGACATGTGCATTCCAGTCAACTGCACGGACTTTGTGCTGTCCGTCAGCAGCCAGCTGGCGAGGAATGAGCCTCACCTCACTCTGGAGTTCCTGTCTGAAGTGGTGGCCAGGTTCCAGAGTTACTCACCTGCCCTGAAGCAGCACTGCCTGGCGTATGTGTCACCATGGTTGTCGAACCTGTCCAGGTTTGCGGTGAGGAGAGACTCTCCTTCAGAGCAAGACAAGGTAAGGGATACTTAAGTTGGTGGTAGCTAGTGTTTGGGCTATGGTAAATAGTGCTACGGGTATTTAGCTGTTCAAATGCAGTAGACAAAATAATGAGACTCATACACACATGCACGCACATTTCATGTTGTAACATTATTTATGCAGTCTATTAAAGCTAGCTAATCAAGACTGTGTGTAATGTAACAATATTGTGTGTGTGTGCTATAGCTGATGAAGCTGATAGACTTGCTGGTATCTCTGACAGTATCAGAAGAAGACATCTATCCTCTGATTCAGTCCTACGTCTGGAGCAATATAGGACATGAGAGTGTTCTTCTCAAGAAGGTCAGTCAATAGCCTGCTCGCACACACGCACACACACACACACGTCTTTTGTACAGTTCAGTTAAGTGAATAAACACACTCAAGCATTAGTGCCATCCCATAAGGTCTGGAGCTATACAAGCTTACAAATAAACAGACAGCAGGAGAAAATGGAATTTTACAGCTATCTTTTGTGGATTGAATAAGCAGAACCTGAAGCTTCAGCCCATCCAGGATGTGTATGTATGGGCAAGCATAGCTTGTCATTATTTTGATAATTTTAATGCACTTTTTTTCTTGGGACTATTTTGATGATTGCTGTGTTATATGGCCTTAGCATACTGTGTTTATAAAACTGTGCAAATGTTGCAGAGAATATACACTATAGTTTTCATAATACTCCTGCACCACCGAGTTGTTTACTAAGTAGTTGACAACCCTTTACCAAAAACAATAATGTCTTCTCTTCACAACAGGTTGACAGTGTACTGCCATACAAACCAACTGTATGGGTAATTTTAAGTAATTACCTGTCAATATCTTTTCTTAGCTAGACCAGCTGCATGTAGACGTTCACTGGGACTAGCTGAGCTAGTTCGCTCAAAATCACTGCACGATTGAGCATACTGCTGGTTTAGACATTCTTATTCATTTCTGTGTGATTTTTTTTAGGTGTTGTACAGTTTCTTTAAGATGGGCGTGGCAGAGGGGCTGGGTACCAGAAAGGTGGAGGTATTGGCAGACACTGCAGTCACACTTGAACAAGGACAGGACGGTGTGGTGGCAACAGAAGTTATCAAGAAGCTGCTCAGTGTAAGTGGGGAATAGTCTAAGGTGAGAGGGGGGGGGGGGGGGGGGGGGGGGGAACCTGGTGTATGAAGCTACAATAGTATTTGGAAATAGTATTACTTTGTCTAGAGTGTTGGGCTCGAGATATCGTGGGCTAGTGTTCAATACATAGAGAGAGAGATTGTTTTGAGGATTGTTCTGTGTGTCTGCTTTGTCTCTAGAACTTGGCTCACACTGCGGACAGACCGGTGAATTCCCTGGAGAAGAGCAAGCTGTGGGCCCATCTCTCTGTGCTAGCCAGGTTTCTACTGGCACTCTCTTTCAACAACAAAATCAATGGTAGGGGGCAAGAATTTGTTAACATGCGACCCCCTAAGATGGCCACGTTTTGTTAGTCTTACATCATTAGCATCTTCGTCAGAGATTCTTGATGTAATTTTGCCACATCATTACGGCATCTATATCTTCTTGTTGTTGTTTTTTCAGTGTGCAAAAATGCTGCCGATATATTTTACTCGTGCATGCTGATGATGGCCCATGGGTCGAAGTTTGTGCGCGCCACTATCCACGGGATACTGTTGAATACAGTCCAGTCCATAGCTTCACTGCCGGAAGTCATGGCTAATGGTGAGGAGGGAGGATGTGTGTGAGGGTGGGTTGTCCACAGGGTGGGAAGGTGTGGTCACTGTGTGTGAGTGCAGGATGACTTGTGTGCATGTTGCTGTGCTAGTGAGATAATGAGATGATTGTTGCTTGTGATTTGCTTACAGAGAAAGTTTCGAAAGAAGTTTCACTTAAGTTAGTGGAGTTTTCCAAGTCCAAGTTCTACATGCAATTTGGTAAGACTTCCCGTGATAATGTTTTGTTAAAGTTGCACTTATTTTATTATTATTTTATTTTTATTTTTTTAATAATTAATTTATTATTATTATTATTATTATTATTATTGATTCAGTCATTCTCAGCTGAAATAATTATAACAATAGCAAATTGTCTCAGTTTAACACCCAATAAATGTGTAACTTAAAACTTTGAGGACTTCAGCAAGAAGTTGAAACATTGGGTTAAGTTTTAATTTGGCTGTTAGAACTTAGAAAATTTGCTATTGTTACTATTTATTTATTTATTTATTTATTTATTTATTTTATTATTGTGCTAGTCTACTGTGGAAACGTTTTTGGGTACTATAACCATCTTTCATACTCGCTGTCATGGATGCACTCTTGGTTGGTAGTAACATTTTTATTGTGTGCATTTGTTCAGGCATTACATCTCCAGCATCTGTGTCAGGATTTCTGCATGCAGAGGATCACCAGGTAGGCGTGTCCACCAGACATCCATCCACACATGAGGTAGCCAACAAGGACTTCCTTTCCTCCTCCATTGTCCTCAGTGTGGTCAGCCAGCTACTCCACATTGTGCACGCTTGTGCACCTCTTCTCCCCGAATACAACTGGCTCCATCGGTGGCAGAGGTTGGCTAGAAGGTAAGGTGTGGTGAGTCATAAGGGTTTAGGTAAAGTGTGGCACAACCAAAGGGTTTAGGTAAAGTGTGGTGTACAGTAGAATGTCAGCTATCAAACACGTTGGGACCGAGAGGTGTTCGGATAACTGAAATGTTCGGACAACTGAACACTATAGAAAATGTATTATAAGAACAGTAACGAAGGGGCGTGGTCAGGCAATGCTTCTTGTCTGCACATTGTTAGATTTCGGGTGTTCAGATAACTGATGTTCAGATAACTGATACTCTACTGTAATTAGGAATAATTAGGAATAATTAAATTGCCACACCGCATTGCTGCATTGTGGAGATAACACCTGTTATCATTCACCTGTCTATCAGTGATCTTATTCTGAGCCACAGGATCATATGTTGTTTCCTCACCTCTTCTCTTTTCATAGGACTTCATTTTACTACAACCCCGCCCTCCAGACTCGTTCCTTCCTCATGCTGGGTGTGATTAGTGAGGAGACTCCAAAGATATCTCTGCTGGTCTCCAAGACTCTGAAAGTTTTGGAGGAGACGTTGCAGAAGCATGAAGGAGACGTGGAGCTTTTGGAAGCCATCATATCTTGCATCACTCATTTTGTGCCACTACTTGATCAAGCGTGTCGGGTATGTTTTGTTGTGTTTTCTTATTGGGTATTTTTATTTTAGTTGTTTGTAGTTGTTGTTGTTGTCGGGCTTTTGTTTGTTTTGTTTTTGAAGGATTATGTTTTTGGTAAAAAAAGTTAAAGTTGCAGCAAACAATATCTCGTGTATTAAAGGGTTACATGTATGTTGGGTGAAGTTGGAGGTGTGTTTGGTTATGCCTGATGATGAGTTAAAGAATTGATTAGTTTGCTGTGTTATTGAATTGTTATACTCCATCATAATGATGTTGATGAAGAACTTCACAATCACTGCCAACCCATCCTTTAATCGTGCCACTAATAATTCTATTATACGATAAAGACATACAGGGTAGAATGGGTATCTGGTAAAGGGTCGAAGATGAGAGTGATAAGAGATGATGATATAAACTGTGCAGTATGTTCTTGGGTTACTTCAATATGTTGATGCCAGACGCAGGTTGAGCATTCAGGGAGTATTCCAAGAGAGTCAGAGAAACTGCCAGGGCAAGATAGCAACTTTAAGCACAATTGTTGAGAAAATAAGCTTTCTTTTGTAATGATCCATACCTACTCAGTATGCACATGGTAGCCATGTTTGTAAGCAATCGTCATGAAGGAGAGTGGTGTTTCAGCTACAAAATGACTTAACTTGGCTCGTCTAGATCTAGTATTTTGGGTTGTATTGTGATTTTGGTCCCTTGTTGATTCTATTGTAGGACATGAAATTGCAGCAGCATTTGTTCTGGGTGGCAGTGGGTGTGTTGCAGCAGGGCGAGGCTACACTCTACTCAGCTGGTCTGGAGCTCATGGAGGCGTGTGTCAAAGCACTGAACTCCTGTGGCATTTTCATCAAGCAGGTATACACACGTTCATTATACAGCAATTAACAAAAATTGAAGGAAAAAAAAGGAGTTTGTTATGTTAATCTTTCTCTCGTTCGTTTGGAAGATAAATGTATAAATTAAAATTGGTTAATTTAAAGAAATTGCATTTACTACTACTGCTGCTGCTGTTGTTTGTTATTTTCCTTTCTTGTCATCTTGCAGAACTTAAGTGAAGTGATGCAGCCGACAAGGGACGTGCTAGAGTGGCCGCTGAGCATGATGGACCGACAGGTAGGACTGTCCTTTACCAGCCACTTCCACTTTGCCCTGGCTGGGCTCCTGTATCGAGGATTCTCCCACAGTCTGTCAACAGTGCGGACCAGAGCCCAAGACCTGCTCACCACTCTCTTCTTTATTCACAGCCCAGACCTCAACTCGACTCTCGCGTAAGTCTTGGACTGTGCTGGCATCAGTGATGGTGCCATGCCAAGAGGCTGTGCTGTGGGAGCAAAAGTAGTATTACATATAATATATTTGTATACCATAGTTACTTATTAACTGCCATGTGATAAAAGTGATATCATCCTCGAAAATCGCCTGCGAACAGTACTTAACGTTGTGCCACAAACAGTGTTTAAATTGCATAACACAAAAAAAAAATTCATATTATTGAAATAATACTATGGTATGAAGTATTTTTCAGCTGTGAAGGAAAATTTATTTCATTTTTACTAGTACAAAGCTTGCCTTGCAAATGGTTACTCAATCCCCATCTAAGGTTGGCTGAAATGGACATGTATTCATTGGAGTGTAATGTCTTGTCTTGTGAACCTCACTGGATATCATTGCTCAGTCACCACTGTTTCTGTTTGAAGGAAACAGAATGAAGTACTCTGATCCTAGTTTATAATTCAGAGTGACCCTCACTGCAATTGCTGTTAATGTCGGACATATTGGTTCCCAACAATTATCCAATCCTTAGTTGGTCTTTAACACTGTTCAAAATGGTAGCTATGGTATAAAATATTAAACCATGGCAACTCTCAGAATTATTGCTATTTAGTCACTAGCTCCAAAAATTTTCAATTACGCGGTAGGTTCTTGATTTTTCACAGACGCTTAAACTCGCCGAAATCATTGGCGGGGTCCTTCCTGTTGGCATTTATTATCCTCCCCTGTGGCATTTAGAACCCTAGCTTGTGACATTTAGTACCCTAGCTCACTCCACCTTCTTTATTGTTTGGAATAGCTACTTGACAATTCTGACACATTTGTATAATATTCAAAATTTTAGGGATATAACAAAGAAATATTTTTATTTTTTTATACTGATATTAAAATAAAGTGATGAGTAGCTAAAACTGATTAAATAAGTTACAACAGCTAATGATGATATTCCTATTTATTTGAGATAATATTCATGGTAACTGAGCATGATTGGAAGTTAAAAGTAAAAGGAGAAGTGAAAGTTGTGCTGGAAGATTGCAAAGTGTTCATGCTATTAGCACCACACGAGTAACCAGAAGTTGCTGCAGTAACTCTCCGTTTTGTTTTCTTACTTCGAAGACGAAAAGGCACAATTTGGTGGACAATTCTTGGGTAAATATTTCTTTCATGGGTGTAACTTCTCATCCGTACTCCGTAGAAATGTGTGCACACCATTGTTGCCATACATTGACACAGTATTTTGTGTCAGCCATGGTCTTAGAAGGTATAGCACTAAGCTTGGCCTTCATAACCTCATCCTCGTTTTTCCTGGGAGCAGCTCCAAGTTATAGTCGTGAACAGAATGTTCTGCTGAATAGCTGGTTGACCAGTAACTAAGGTTTGTTCGCTATCAGACGTTTCCCCGTTTAAAAGGTCCATAATTTCTGGTGATAAAAAGTCCAGTAATGACTCCATAAGTTAGCCTGAGAAGTGGTGGAACAGGCTGTATCACCTAGCTAGCTTTTATTTTTATTTTTAGTGACTAAATCAGTTAGACAGAGGCACCAAGGAAACTACCGGATTTAGGAAACCCTCAGGGCCTTCGGGATTTCTAAATCCGGTAGTTTCCTCGGTGCCTCTGTCTAACTTATATATATTATAACCATTCTCTCCTGAGGGCGACAGTTATCAGCAATAATTCCCTAAACCCGTAGTTTAACTATTATAGTTGTTGTTGTTATTATTATTATTTCCATTATTATTATTCGTTAATTATTTGTTTATTATTATTATAACTTGAGTATTGATTTTTTTCTCACAAGTTTACGTGGCCACTAATTTATTCCTTTTTCTCCCTCGCTAAAAATCTATTTTTATTTTTTGTTGTTGTTGTTAGTGCTGCCCCTATTGTGGTGAACCAGCACAACCTGGCCTACTTAGCAGCTCTCTTCCCTGAGAGTGAACTAGTCAGAGAGCAATTGTTCACACGTAGACCTCGTACCAAGCATATGCCCCCCACCCCCGGCCTCACTGATCCCTCCTTCAACGATGCCGTCTTCAATAGTGCCCTCAGGAATTCCAGGAGTTTCACTTCTCTTCTCTCTACAGATATCATTAGCACACCTAAAGATCAGGTCCTCTTTCTTCTAGTGTTGGTGAGTAAAATAATCTCTAGCTAGCTCTCTTCCTATCTCTTTCTCCTCACAGACACATACACACACTCCACCATTTCCCTCAACAACTCTGAGTGTATTAATATTGCCAGTAACTAACTATACAGCAGCCAATTAATGTGTTCTAGGAATTTTAGAATGAGAAGTTGCTCTATAGTTACGTATTCTGCTGCAAACTATAATGATTTATTTATTTATAGGGGGCGGGGGAATTTCTGATTATTTTGTTCACCGCAATTTTTTAACCGTTTAAATCAACTCTATATTGTGGCCCCAAGGCTTCAACTATTACATTCGTTCTAATTGTACACCAATTGGCCTTGAATTCTTGAATGAATATAACTTACCAAACTTGTGTCAAGTACGTGTGAAATTCATCGTATTTGGTGCTACACCAACTACTAAAGTTCCTGTGTCACTCGGCTGAAAACCTGTCCTTTGCCTGCAAGTTCAAATTCCTGGAAAACTATTCCCACTGCCGAATTCCTAATAAATATGTGACGTTGTCAGGCCCAAGCCACTCATTTCGCTGCTGCTACGGGGGATGGGGTGATGAGCTAGAGATTGATACATCAGTCCATTTTCGGCGAGGACCAGTTGACAGCGAAGAACTGCAGGAGGTAGTTTGCGGCTTTCCCTGCTAATTCCATCAAAGCATATTTTTCCAGCTGTTTACTGTGTGGAATCCTTACCGGTTTGAAATAGCTGTTGGTGTTGTTGGTGTTGTTGCTCTCCCGGTTCACAGCTGTTGGTTGACGGTGTATGACCGTATGACCGGCCTACTGGTGGAGACACGCTTACATCATCCTGTCTACTTGTGGTACTTCCTGGGTGGCTGGTTGTCTTCCAGTAAAGAATGCCTCCATGTTTTGGTTGGGGTACAGCTTCCGGAATGCTTTGCATGACTTGTATTTTTGACCCATTACATCAGTCTGAGGTATGTTGCTGGCTTTTTCCTTTTACATTCTGGATCCTTTTATATTATATTATTGCAGGAAAAATAATAAGAACCTCTTTAGTGCCTATATTTTAAGTGTCTTTCAGTGGTCATTAATCAAGACAATTAAATTCAGCAAAAGAGTTGAGAAGTTAATTACCCTAATGTCTAAAAGACGCTGAAACCCATTACAGTGATTGGCAATCATTTCTTTTGTAAGTAAACTCAGATGGCAGTTCTATATACTATAATATATAATTCAATCGTTCCTATCTATGGTATAAATTCAGTAATTACAGCCTATGTACTGCTTCACCCACCATTCTGACTTCATGCATTAAAGAATGTTGGTTTGTGTTAAAACCAATATGTTTTAGCTGTTGTTGTAGAAATAGCTATTACAGAAGGTCATGTGACCTGATGGTGCTGTATATAACCAGACACGCATTTGCATGTATTCGTATAGTAGCCTGAGGAGTAGAATCAAGCATTTCTCTGTGATGAGTGAGCCATAGTAATGTCAGCAGCCATCTTTACTCTGCTTGATGACTATCATTTAGTTGTTTACACTTGAAATGTACCCATAATTTTTCCTGGTGTTAAGATGGACTGGAGTACAGTAGAACCTCAATTATCCGAACACTTCAGGACCGAGGGTTGTTCGGATATTTGAAATGTTCGGATCTTCGAAATAAGTCATTTTGAATGGGGTCTTAATCTCTTGTCAATTTAATGCACAGCAAAATTCCAATGAATATCATTATAAACCCCCCCCCCCCCCCCCCCCAAATGGTGTTTGGATTAGCGAGAGTTCGGATAAATGGGGTTCGGATAACTGAGGGGAGGGTCTACTGTAGTACAAAATTAAAGTGTTTTTCTGTTTTGGTTATAAAAGAAAACCAGGAATTTCATTGCTGCAGGTCTACTTGTAATTGCAGTTGAAATTTGAGCTCAGTTAGCCCTGTGCATGTTTCCATTGCTATTATCTGATTGCTCTATTGGTATTGGAGTTGGATATATTGCAGCAGCCTTATGTGAAACATTATATATAGTGTTGCAGTTTAACACTATCTATTCAACTAATTGTAGACTACTTAAGGTAATGGCTATTGTGAGAATCACAGCAAGTATTGCAGCCAGCCAGGGATGCCATTTATTAGTCCTTTCCCATAGTACTGCTTTATTATGTGGCAAGAAAGGATTTGAACAACATCACTACTATTCCCAGATTTAAGCCATACTTCTAATCATGGCTTTTTAGTCTTCTAATGTTTGACAACCCAAGGAGGAAGTATATATTAACTGCCAGACTTCATGGAACCATTCCTGACTATCTTCACATTCATGTCAATCCATTGGCAGGCTCTGTATCTGTGTACTTTCTGTCACACACACACACATGCACATGCATGCACGCACACATCGAATAATACATATCTGGTCTTGTTTTGCTGCAGTCTTCTGCATTGGTCCAGTCTCCTGAGGACCAGAAGATAGAGCTGTTGTACAGGTTTCTGTCAGATGCCAGCAACGTCTTCACCGACGTTTTCCCACTCATGTAAGGGAGGATACCACACACACACACACACACACACATTTGTGTGTGAGATAATTAAAGCTTATTAACACTGTATTGTGTGTGTGTGTGTGCAGTCACTGTGTTCTGATGGAGCACATGCAGAAGACGCTACAGGTGAGCCAAAACAGCAGCATCCTCAACAGCATCCACTCCCTCATCACGACAGCCGTCAAGCGAAGTTCCGCCCCGGCTGAAAACAAAGCTATTAAGTCTTCTTACATTAATGGTCAGCATCTATCATCTAAATAGTGTTGTTGTTTCAGAGGAGCGTGAGAAAGAGTGGGTAAAAGGACATACAAGTAAAAGGGATGGGCAAATTTATGTCAAAGAATTTAGTTCCTTCTGTAGTGAGGTTATTGCATTATCATACTCTCCATGGCACTGCCCCCCTCCCCCAGTTTCTTTATTTAGGGCTTTCACACTTGTTGATGTTATCCCTAAATGATGTACGTGTCTTTTGAAGTTCTAATGAGTGATTTAATTTACCCATAACTATCTATGTCATGTTCATAGACATTGGATTTGGTGGTCTCTCGGCTTTCTTCAAGCCATTCCCTAAGGTATGAGAGCAAATTAATCTTAATTAATTTGTAACTTCAAAGAGTTACACATTTCATTTCCTTCTTCAGCAACATCCAGTATACCCCACACCTCAAGGATCCCTCTTCCACAAGTACATTTCTGCCCTTACGACAGACGTTCTGGCTATAGACACGCCTTCCTTATCCTCTGAACACCCTCCTCTGAAGGGTTCACTGAGCAAACTTTCCATGGCTTCCACTGGCTCCACAAACTCTCTCAAGGAGACAGGATCCCAAGGGGGTAAAATTAGAACCTCCCCGGCTCCCTGGTCACCAAATGCCCCAAGGAGCAACAGATTGGCCATGAGCAGAAGCAGAGAAGCCAGCCCGGCCAGTGTGGGAAACTTGTCAATGGATGAACTGGACATTGATCCGGAAGACTAAAGCACTTTTTTAATTATAGTTTATAAATTCATTTTGCAACTCTGCCTGTCTCTGTCCCGACAAAATGCATGTATTTTATTGTATGTGTGTTCCCAATATAAATCATTAATCAACTGACTAGTCCAGAAAAACAAGTTGATTCTTTTTGGCTTTTGTGTGTGAATATAAATAAACAGTTTGTATTTTCTCGTTTTATATTCAATCACTCACTCATCTATGTAATCATGATACATCAGTCCATCATGCACTTCTTCCACATTCTTGATCTTTGGATTTATATTATTAGAAATTTACTTCACTGGAGAAAGGGGTTACTAAAATTGGCTAGTTAAAAAATAAAAAAGAAGCAAACTTAAGAATAAGAAATTATTATGAAAAAAAGTAACCAGCTCATATCAACACTTAGATGAACTAACTACATTGAATCTTATGACAGAATGGTACAATGGGAGAGAGACTTCATATAGGCTGCTAGTAAAAAAGAGGTACATTTATTTTGAAAGGTGTTCGGATTAATTAATAATGTAAAAGTTAATTTACAGATGACTGATGAAATGTTGAGAAAGAAGGAAAGGCATCCCACTATGTTATGATTCAGTCAGTTTCATATCTTTCAGCACAACTAGAGTGTCTTTGAGGGTGTCGTATGCGTCCTGAGTCAGGCGATCTGGAGGGAAGGAAAGAGAGAGAGAAAAAAAATGCCAAGAAATCTTAATAATCAAATATCCTAATAGAAGTTACTCGTGGCAGTTGTCAGGGAGAGCTAATAGTATGGCTTCTGTGGAATTTTAGTTTAGCATTTTGTGGCCCATGTCCTACATCCGAGTGGCCAGATTCTCGTCCCATGCAGACAATTTGCCTGACGCTGCTCACAACTTGGATAATCACGTTAAAATCCCACTCTCTTTCTGTCTTCTTTCTAGAATAGTGCAGTCACTACATTCCAAGCCATTATAATCAAGTTAATCCTCTCATCTCCACTTAAACCCAAAGCAAAAATGGTATTTATTTATTTATTTATTATTTTTTGGGAGTACATTAGGCCAAAGCTGCCTGCCACCACGCCAATTAGACTACACTGGAGAACTTAAAATCATAATTAAGTTGCCATGGTAATAACTGACCCCTCTCTCACCTCTAGTCCCCAACGGTACATCTGCGAGCTTGCCGATATGTCTGTAGCTCCTTTCCAGGACAGCCAAAGCATCAAAGAGCTGCATGACAAAAGAGAGTTATGAAGTTGCTCCGGAACAACTTTATTAGAGATGCCACAAACACATGAGGCATTATTCCATTAACATGCAAAAGGGATTGATCTACAACCAACACCAACCAAGTGTCTGGAGGGGAACCAGCCCTGCCTGGCATGGTTGGCATCTCAAACATCACTTTCATTGTCATTACTCTCTTCCTTAAGGCTTTCTCTCTTACGTGAGAGGTGAACTCCATAAGAGCTGCTTACAAACTGAAAGCATTCTGCAGACTGGAAAGGTTTTACATTAGAACAAAAACAAAACTATTTAATCAAACATTTATAGGTACGCCAGGAGTCTTGACTCTTTCCAGAACTAATGCCCTTATTCAGCCTCCTCACCAACCATTCCACCCACCTCCAAATTCTTATTAATTCATCATTCTCTTCTTCCTTTAAATTAAAGCTTCCTTCTTTTCTCCCCTTTCTTTCTACTCTCTCTTAATTTCTTCCCCACCCAAAATTCAAAATTCCTCTACTTAATTTATCTTTCTTTGAAACACTCTTTTCTACACTTCTGTCATTCATTCTTCCTAAAATTTCTTCGTTTTTAACCATTCTTCTCCCCAAACATTGATTCTTTCGCCCTTGCCTTATCTAAGTTTTGTTTGAGGAGGTCCACTCTCACACAGAGCTGCCCTACACCTGACAGCCTCGGCATTTCCATGTTAGTCCACTGCTGAAGCTCCGCCTCATAGGTGTGGCAGAAGGCCGTGGCCAGCTGGGCCAGTGTCCCAAGGCTCACGCCCATCATCTTGTGACAAGTGGCTAGAGCATCAGTTCGAATTTCTGCATAGGAACCCTAATAGAAAATATACTATGTATAACTTCATACAGCATACAGCCAGCTCAATAAAATTAAATTCAACATACTTGAGTAATTCAGAAATTCCTTTATTTTATTTATTAGCACCATACCACCTGCTTGTGGGCAATTCTACTATTATTGGCGAGCGAGCGTAGCGAGCGAGACACTTACAGGGGTAACACAATTGAAAATCGGGGATGTTCGTTTATTTATTTATATATATGTTTGGACGTACGTATGTCATTTTGTACTTTGACCCTCGCGTTTTTGTGTTAGTTATGTGGTCGACCCCGTCCCAAATTGCACTAAACAGAATCCTCTGATTTATCGATCAGTACCCGTATCACCCTAGAAATTGAATTGTTTACCGTTTTGAATTCTTTTGCGGGTGCAGTTAAGGGACTTCCATTTCTATTCGAGTTAGTGGGGGTGGTAAGCCAATGCGCTCTTTGTCATGGTTATAAGCCGTGCGCAACAGTATTTACTTGAAAATACATTGTCCACTAGACTACCGCGAAGGTAAGTCTGTGTAGGTGCATGTCCAGTTGTGTCAAAGCATTGTGTGTTACAACCACTACTTAGCTAAAGAATATCACAAAGAAAACTTTTAAATAACGTGTATTGTTTTGTTGTTGTTTTTTTTTTTCCTTCAATTCAAGCAGTTGCAGAGAGTTGTTACTATGGCACTGAAATCCCTTTACCGTGTATGCGAAATTTAAAAACTGGACCTTATTTTCAGTAGCTTCAGTGTTAGAAGTCAAAATCATTCATATAAAAATAGTATAGTCTTTAGGCTCGCTCGCCATTTCTGCTCAAGCACATCACTAGTTACCTCATATATCAGCTCAAACATTTACACACTGGGTAGACGAAACCTCAAACACGATATATTTCACTCACCGTCTGCTTCAAGTTCTCCAGCTCCGAAACATGTTTCTGCAGCTGAGCTTTGGCCTCGTCACACCGTGAACTCAAGTCTAACAAGGAAGGCGGGGCTGGGAAGCTAAACGTAACAAAGCACAAAGTAACACGCAACCAACACAGTGTGAGCCGGTCTAACAACCAGGCAATGCTTCGATTCTATAAGGGGAGGAAGAGGGACCAAACATCACAAGAACTCATCAGCCAGTGCTAAAGGAACTGCCGCCATGCAATTAGTTACTCTCATACTAAAGGTATCCAACTTCACTTGAGCGAAAAAGGATGGAATAGTGATAGCTTATTGGCATTCCTCCACAATTATCTCCATCATACCAAAACACAAACACTCATTATAACAATTACACCAATAATAATGTTTGCACTCGGAAGCTTACAGCCGTTATTAAATTACAGTCATTCTTCTTGATTACTGGATGCCCTATAGCTCCTGCACAGGTGCAACTTCCAAACACCAGGCGCACATACCTTTGTGGCTTCTGCATGACTACGCCTCCTCTGTCAACAGAGATCGCCATGGCAGGAGGGACGAGGGAGACTGAGGATGGGAAGACTTCGCTGAGTCGATGATGGCGGCACAGGTCATCCACAAAGTGACAGCATCGCTCCATCTGCCAGGGAACACTATCACACACGCACATACAATACGAATACAACAGACATGATCATAAATTAAATTTTGGAATTGCAATGACGTGATGCAATGATTGAAGCACACTTTATTAAACTTTACAAAACAAGTTCATTCATTCCTTCCACTCCAACTGTGTTAGAATTTTAGTGTATGAAACTTCAAGTCACACTGGTGAGAGTTGCAACACTACAACAAGCAGTGTGCACTCACTCCACTGGCCTATAATCCATTAAACTGCTAAAACGTATTGCGTAAGTAATTTTTTGACTGACTTGGCGTAGATAGAATCTTTATCAAACATTTCAACTCATAAGTCTTCCTAGCTCCAAGGCCTCCCAATGCCTGACACATTGGACTTCTAATTCACACACACATTGGCATCCAAGTCTGCCTGCTACGTTTCAGTTACCTTAACAAGATTATTGAGGTCTTATCTCTCCCCGTCTGGAGATATCACTAACTCGTATATCAAAGATTACTTCAGAAAGGGAAAATTTGGAGGCAATTTAGAAGAACTACATTAAGGGTGGTGTGGCACACAACTTCACCTCAGCAGCAGCTACCTCCCAGTCCCCAGCCTCTCCAGTCATTCCCTTCACCTGGGCTTCAACCACACATCACTAAAGTGGCATCCCCAGCTGTCTAACCAAGTGTTTATATCCATGGTGACCTAAAACAAAACCATGCAACTATCGGTTAGATAGAAAGAAGGCACAGCAATGGGGCATTCCTCAATTATGTCATAAATCAATTTGGACCGCAAAAATGATTAAGAGGCTCTAACGATGTCGGATAATTGAATTAATTGCAATTAAAGCTTCCCAAAAAGAACGTTGTCTTTATTAACGAGGCTTTAATCGAAACCATAAACAAATTATCAGAGAAGAAAAGAAAAACATCTATTTTTAGAAAACAATCGACTAAATACTGTTTTCCAAGCTAGAAAGAAATTCTTACAGCCATTGTGATTAGCGATTCCGAAATGAAAGTTTATATAAGTTGCAACTAGTACTAAATTTTGCAGTAAAATTCAACCATAGAAAATTGAAATGCCCGCCAGGATGTTTGCAATTTATTACACTATCTGACATCCTGCTATAATATAGCCAAATGGGTAAAACTTTTCCCCTAATGCAGCTCAAGGCAAGGAAGCAGAAGTCTAAGCAAAAGCTCAGATTCATAGGAAATTAAGGAGGAGGAATAAAAATAAAAAACCCTGAGTCAATGGCAACCTTTAAAAGCTGACATGGCCAGACCAAAGCTGAGGTTGCTTGCCAAGGATGACCTTTATAAGCGTAATGGAAGTAAAATATCAACATCTGAAGCAGTGTCTTCCTGTGTTACCTAAGGTGCATTAATTTTTCAAACCATTAGCACCCACAGGAGAAGCATTTAAACCAGACAGACAAAAAAAAATTTCCCTAATATTATGAAGTCGGCCCCTTCAAAAAAAACAAAAAAACAAAAAAAAAACCCAACGATTCTAACCAGCAATAATACAAGCCATAGGGGGCACAATACAAATCAATTTGGTCATAATTGGTACGGTTTAGTAATTTTAACAAATGCACCTGCTCGACCTCAACCTAATCTGATAACTTGTTGTAACTTAGAAACGACCCCAATTAGTTCCACCACAGAATAAGCCACCAACACCAGTCTTCTCCCCACAAGCACGCTCTTCACCAGTACCAACAGCGACACCTGAGCTGGAACTCTATCTCCCCTCACTATACACCACACTCACCACTATTTACTCAGCGAGTGGAGCAAGGAAATATAATTATATATATAGTATATATATATGTGACCGTCTACAGGAAAACCGGGCACAACGCGGCGTGCGTAAATATTGAGAAAAGATCGATCGATTTCTTAAAAATGTATTGTTTCAAGCCGACGGAAGGGAACGGTTAGGTCTATTATAGTGGGAACGATTTAAGCTACGACGATAAAACTTGGAGAGCTCAATATCTAGACGCCGACAACTCTGTAAGTGCAAAAAAAAAATTTTTCGAAGGGTGCCGCATTGTGCCCGGTTTTCCTGTAGACGGTCACATATATATATATATATATTTTTTTTTTTTAATATGACTGACTTTACAACAATGCATATTAACACACCGATTCTATATCTAATTTTAGGGAAGAAATCACAAATTAAGAATTAAAAAAAAAAAAAGGTCTCTTCATTAAAATTATAACTTATAAAGTCCGGTGACATATTTATTTACAAACTTCATCTAGTTGCTATGGAGACAAGAACTAGGTACGAAAGGTATCTCCCCACAACAAATTCAATCACTCATTGCCTAACCGCTTCCCCCCTCCCTCCCCTCCCCGACAGCAACAATCATTTAGAGGTAATTTAACACAAATTTGGAGACAATCAATGTTGATCTCTCGTACACTAACAGAAAATTAAATGAACAAAAAAACAAAAAACAAAAAGTTGTCTCCTGACAACCCAGCACTGGATGACCTATGCCAAGTCAATACAAGTGCCTGCATGCCAACTACCATACAGCTAGTATGTCTAACAGCCAAGACCAATACCTGCCTCAGGACAGACACCGGCAGACTCACCAAATACGTAAGCACACACACGTACCCCGAGTCAAGCATTGCTGGGAAGAGATGAAGTACAAGTGCACAGGTGAAGAAATGTAATTCCTTTAAAAATAAAGTAGCATTGAATGCACTGATTCTCACTCAATACATGCTGCCATGTTGGTACCAATATCATTAAATTAATAAATTTTATTAATCAAATAAATTGATAATAAATAAATAATAAATTAATAATAAATTAATAAATAAAAGAAAGAAAAAAAAGGAACAATGTTCACAATTTCTTTCTCAGCTTCTTTTACTCATTGGATGTATTCTCTCTCTTTCACAACCGCAATAACCAGCCAGCAAAATACAGAATTGGAGTGTTTGTTTGCCGGGTGGTTGTCGTAGCTCAGTGGCAGAGCGCTTGTGCGTTATACAAGCAGTCCTGGGTTCGATTCCTGGTAGCGACCAAATATTTTTAATTCTGTATTGTATAAAAAAAGCCTGTGAAAGAGAGAGAATACATCTAAGGAACAATGTTGTAGAAAGTTAGGACGAAAAAGTCAGTAACTGACGGTAACGTGCAGAATACAGAGCAAAATATAGAGCAGAATGAAGAGCTGGTGACTGGTACTCTCTTATCAGCTTCTCCCCACATGACAGAAGATGGTTTGAGTAACATCATTGCATTAGTTGATTCTTTACAAGGTCCAAAACAACAACACTCACTGTAATCACTGCAACGACCTAGCTCTCTGTCCTATACTCTGCCAGGTCAAACCAGTGGCTTCTGTAGCCACAGCAATTACGAAGACTTAGATCTGGGTGCATAATTCTGTGAGTGTATGTATGTGTGTGCCTGTGTCACCGCACGCACACGTATCTGTTCATCCGACAAGAGTTGTTCTATTATTAGACACAAATTCCAGCGTAACGTACAATCATCTAGCCCCACATGCACATACAAGCTGTAATATACAAGTAGTCTTTTCCTACCTGACCATCAATTCATTCTATAATACATCTGCTCACTGGCTTTATCATGTGCCAGCTTAACTAGAAGAACATCAATATGCTACTATCTAATAATTCATTAATTACCCAAGGGAAAAAAGGGCGGGGCTGGGGGGGGGAATAAACAATAAAATTTTGCTAGTAAAAATAATGATGCTACTATTGATATATTCTTATTACTCTATTCTTTTCCTTGCAAAATATTGTCACATTAAATCACCCGTGTATTTCCAATATTCTTAACTACCCTTTACCAGCTATCACAAGTGGTAAACGCAGGAGAAACAGGTGGGAGGGGGGGACGTGCCATGCACTGCATAGAAACACATGTAATGTAGCAGGCAGTTTGCCAGTTAGTAATGGAGACGTGAGAACAACATTATAAACACCACACTGGGAGTAATTGTGGAACACTGCCATCCCTACGGCAAAGGTATGCTCACTTGCTGGACTTCCTTCCACAGTGGTGTAATGAAGCAGCCCATAGTGAAGCCCAACCTCCTCCTCCATGATGGAAGACCTGCAGGTTGTTTGTTGCCTGCCTGTATACTCACTCGCTCACCTGCAAGCAATATCTCTCCCCGTCTCTCTCTCTACCATTGATGAGAATACACCTTGTACTTTAGAAAAATTCACAGCACAAAACTTAGATCACTTTTCAATTGTGATTGGTGCCTACGTCCAATCTGCTTTATTAGGAGATGTAATCAGTCAACTGATCCTCCCTCCCTCCCTCACAGAGCTTCATAAGTACATTCTTTATTAATAGAAAGATGAACATTTACCATGATGCTAAGAATTTGTGGTATGTAGTAGACACTTACAAATAGTAAATAATACTTGAATTATTTAGGGGATTATATGAACAACTTTTGTAGAATTTTTCAAAGAAATACACTACCAATCTCATAAGCTATAAGCTGAAGTGGTAGATTGATAACTTTAAACAGTTTAGTTCAATCTACTTCTTCAATCACTTACTAGAGACAGACATTGTAACCTGATAAATTACTTCTTTATGAAACTATTGGAAAATGACAAACATTTAGTGTCAAAGAGTGCATGCACGAGATCATGTTATGTAAGTGTGTCTGTCTGCCACTCAGCCGCCACAATTAGGCAGCAGTGCAGCGATGCCTCAGCACTACCCGGCTGGCAGTCATTAAATTTCGAGTCGTGAAACTTGATCAAATAAAAATTTTCTGACCAATAGTAATAAATGTTTTATATCTGACTTGATTGGCCGTGCCTACATACTAGGTGCCTGTCTAATAATCCAGACAGCTATGCCCAGTGGTTTTCTTCCCAGTCTCAACACTAGTGATTTCTGAGGTGCAGCCTAGCATTGAAGCATTACTGGTAGGTGCTCTACTTTATTATGAGCAATTCCGTTACTTTAATTAAAGCATTGTTGCGTGTGTTCAGTAGAGTTAGATATAAAACAATGGGTCCAGCTGCCTGCATAGCACATTTATACCACTAATAGCCAGCCCAGTATCCATCCACACTTTACATAAAGAAATTATTGTTGGTTTGTTTTTTTAATCACTAGTACAAACATCTCATAGAATATATAGCCAGGCTAGCTCTCTCTCTCTCTCCCCCCTCAGTACACTCTTCTCTCCTAGCATGATGATTTGCAGTTTGCTGTTGATGTGAATGGTACTAATTAAGCACCATATGCTGTGTACGCATCCATTATACAAATCAATGGTGAGAGTGTTAGTTACATTTCATTTGCACTTGCTCGCTGGATAGTGTAGCCATTACACAATTAAACTATTGCATTCAGAACTGTGGATCTGTATTGGTAAAGTATAGTCACACACACAAGTCCACCTCGCTTACCTCTGCATTTTGTCTCCTATGGAGGTGTTGAGCCTCTCCTGCTGCCGCACTGACAGAGTGACCACACCCACTATGGCTTCTAGAAAGAGAATTTGTTTTGGAGTAGCTCCACCAGTACCCTACACACACCAACAAGATAAGACAGGTTGAAAAATAAATAAAGTGAAGTACAGTCTGTTCTCTTTAATAGTCCACCAGTAGGCAACGGAGTCTCAGCATGGACTATTAGAGAGAATAGACAATAAGAGAAAATGCATGTTAAAGTCAAATTTCATGTCTTTTTACAAGTCCATAGATTGTTCAATACTATTAGAACTATGAAATAGTCTCTGATGCCTGCTGATGACAGTTTGCTTGCAATTTAATTTTAATGAGTTTTTCTTTCTTTAGTTCAAGAAATTTGTGATAAATTTTTGTTAGCATGTGTGTAGTGTCATCTTCCTGTAAGGATGAAGTAAGGTGTGACAAACTCCTGACCATCACCAGACTTTCGTCAAGATTGGAAGAATTTAAGAGGTCTTTACGATTAGGCACTTTGTCACTTTCCTCCTCGTCTTTGTCACTCTCCTCATCATCCATGTAACATACGTCTACTGGTGGATCACCATCAGAAAGGTCTTCACTGTGCTGTTGTCTTTCGTCCAAAGTCATTTCAGTTTGATGTGCTTGCTCACTTAGCTGCTGTTCTTCCATGGCCATTTTAATTTCATTCACACGTATAGTCTCACTGTCTTCCAGTGTTGTTTCTAGACCATCAGGATCTTCAGTAGATTGCACACACAAAGGTTGAAGACTTCCAATCATGTGTTGCTCTGCTTGATGGAAGTTGGTGCTTGAAATAGCTTCATCACAATGATTGCAGTGTGGTATTCTTGAACAAACTGCAGAGATCAATTGGGATGAAACTGGTCTGTATTTCAAGCTTATTCTCATTCTATTTATACAGCACCAAATGAACAAAGAAGACAAATTCGTGGAACTAAAGCACAGAAAGTAAAAGATAGAATCACACTAATCACTTGTACTAATGCCACAGGAGGCCACATCATGCTAAAAGATACTGGAAGTGGTTTAGGCCTGTTGCGAAGCATAGTGACAAAGGCAACCACTTTCTCTTCAATTGCACCATACTGGGTTGAGCGACTGCGCTTGAGATCTGTAGGTGATTCAAGAAATTTTAGCTTTAGATCTTTGGCTTTCCAAAGTATCCTGTTTATGGTTTTCTTTGTAACACCAAACTTCTCTGCTAGTAGAGTTTGGTTTACTTGGTTCAGAGTTGTTTTCACACTTTCAGGCTTAAAACCAAGCCTTTAGCCTCATCAATAATAGCACATTTGTCCTTTACACTCAATTCAACTCTAGGTTTCTTCGCTAGAAGTTCAGCTTGTGTCAGCTTCTTTCCTTTTCTGGAATTAGGAAGCTTTTTTAATTGAGCTGGCTGGTGTCTCCGACTCATAACTACAAACTATAGCTCTTCTACGTAGAGCTACCATTATAATACAACTATCATGTAATCATCATCATAATCATCAACATAAGTCATCACCACCACTGTGATAATCACAATCATCATCATCATTGTACTCATCATCATAATCATCATCATCACCATCATGCAAACAATGCTGTATGATTCCTGACCAAAGCGAGTGGATAGAACTCTGACATTATCATAGCTGGGATGCCTGGGTAATGGGACAAGCCAGACAAACACCAATGCGCCACAGGAATGGCTCGACACCATTCAAGGATTCACATCACATCAAGTCGAGAGCTAATAGAGAATGGGGCAATTAAGGCAGTGGGTGGGAGGGAGGGGAGGAGGGAGGGGAGGAGGGAGGATATAATCATTAATACCTTGACTAACTCAAAGTCCTCTCGAGAACATATTCCTGCATCTGCAAGCAGTGAAGACAATCCTACAATAATAATAATAATAATAACAACCTCAACTTTAATAATGCAATGTACCAAATACAAAGTACATGTAATTCTTAAGTGGCAACTCCTAAGACACTCTACTCTCTTTGTACTAAGGAATCTGACAAAACCATCACTGTGATCACTATGCCTTATATTTGAACAATGACTGAGCTGCAAACAAACTGCTTGACAAGGTCCTTTAAACTACTCCCAAACACACCTTGTACCTACATGGCACGCACATGCCCAGTAACACACACACACACACACATACATACAACGCTAAGTTACACTACAAAATGCAAGAAATTGACAAAACATCAAACAAAAAATAGTTGATTGGCAACAAAGCTCGGGTTGGTGAGGGAACGGGAAAGGAGGGAAAGAGAAGGAAGAGAGGGTAGAGAAGACGGGAAGGAGGGAGGGTAGAGAAGACGGGAAGGAGGGAGGGTAGAGAAGACGGGAAGGAGGGAGGGTAGAGAAGACGGGAAGGAGGGAGGGTAGAGAAGACGGGAAGGAGGGAGGGTAGAGACAACGGGAAGGAGGGAGGGTAGAGACAACAGGAAGGGAGGGAGGGTAAAGACGACGAGGAAGGGAGGGAGGGAGAAGACGGGATGGAAGAAAGGGTGGGGAGATCACAAATGCATACTTTCAACTCCTGTGGGGAGACACCCAGATATAACTAGCGACAAAAATGGAAATGAGTGACGAGAAGCAATAAGAAAATGGAATATTGCATGTTAAAGGTATGTTAATTGGTTGATGTAAAAATCAACATTGTCATGTCAACCACTTATTTACTGGTCCTGCCCATCAGTACCTGAAACTGAGAGTTGAGTGACCACTGGCCAGAGAAGCATACCAAACCTGGACAGCAAATGGCTATATATGGCTACAGCAACTTATTGGGAGGGTGTAGGGAGAGTATGGTTGAAAACATTCCATACAACATTGATGCCGTGTTGAAGTATTTTTTGTTGTTGTTGTTTCTTTGTTTGTTTATTGTTTAATTATCGTACTGTATAGAAATAACACACTAATTGCTACAACTCCTGCATCAACAGAAGTGTGGGAAGAACAGACTTCATCTCATGAGATCATTAGCTTCACCGTAACTTCCTGCCCTCCTTTAACTCAAAGCTAACCTAAACAGACTTTCAAACAATTAACCAACCAATCTACAAACTTTGGGTGCACACTTACTAGGAACAGACGAGATGGAGCTTGGTGTGAGGGCCAGACTGGTAGCATTTGGACTAATCCTGCAACCAAATATAGAGAAACCCTTACATGGAAGTATATATATATATATATATATATATTATATATATATGTTATAGTTATAAACCAAAATTGAGGTTTGTATGTGATTTATAAACTCCGAGACACGAGGGCGCAGCCCGAGTGGCGAGGATTTATAAATCGAAATACAAACCTAATGATTTTGGTTTATAACTATTTTATAGCCAGAACATAAACAACGAGCAAAGTATAGTGTTAGCTATCTTAGTAATTGTATTAAAGTACCCAAACTCTTCATTATTCCATTTTGCTTTGATCTGCCTTCTACCATAATTATGGTTGCTAAGAACTATATCAGACTTTTCCCCGCTAATACATTTTCTTACGAGCATACCAGACTGTATCAGATTTATAGTTCTTAACGACAAGCGCGGTCGCTCGGGTAACGGGCTATAAATATATATATATTATATATATATATATATATGTCCATATGAACGTGCAGAGGAAAATCGGGTACAATGCAATGCAAGCCCCCATCAAAATATTTCTTTGCATTTTACAGTTGTAGGCATCCAGATATTGAGCTTTCCAGTTTTATAGCCATAACTTCAACCATTGCCAACGTACAAGATAACCATTTTAATGTTTGAGAAGTATATCGATCTTTTCGTGATGTTTACATGGGCCGCACTGTTCCTGATTTTCCATTGCATGGTCACATAATGTATGACAACCGAGCACTAATCTTCAGCTATTTCAAAATTGATACTACTCTTGTGGTACTGAAGAAAGTATAGTGACTACATTACATAAATTGCTGGCGTACAAGCAATACAAACCGAAATACTTGTGCAATAAGGTATCCACTAAGATCCCCATTAATTAATGGAGTCAATGAAACTAGAGTTTTAATTCATATTGTGGAGATATGTGGAGATATGTGGAGATATGTGGCTGCCTTATTTCTTTTTTCCTTCACTTCACTTTGCGTTAATTATTATCAACTAATTGTTATTAGCTGTTGGTATGACTCACCTACACATCATCCATGTAAGCAGCCTCATCCTGGCTTCCCCAGTGCTAAACACAACTCCCTTTACCATCTCCATGTTCATGCCTTCCAAATAAGGGCATTTCAAATCCTACTAAACACTTGATCCTTCATTCACAGTAATAATAAAATATCCTATGGAGAAAAAAATCACCTGAATCTGATTTAACAATGTCTTCACTCTACAGGACAATCCCTCTCCTCCCCAGGAAGTAGAAGAATTTCCAGATTCCAGACTTACACCTCGAAGTGGTGTTAAACCAATGGGTTGCATTGTAGCATCAGAATGGCTCGCCCCAGAAAGGCTTAGCTCTTGCCTTAAGGAAATGTTACCCCGTGACATATAGCCAAGTAAGAGAGAGGGGACGGACTGTTAGACGGGAGAATCTTCCACAATTACCTAAACATCAAAACGCTTCAAAAGTTGCCCGAAGTGGCGCCAGAAGTTACGTACCATTCACGCGTGACGTCAGCAGGGACGAATACAATAAAAACTTCGCGAGCGACTGAGAAAATATCATCCGGCTATCTCTCTTCTAGCACAACTGCTCCTCTTTACGAAGTCGTTATGCATTATTTAGCTACTAAGACGCTGCTGCTGTGCACTCTTTTGCAATGGGGACTAGTTTTGAGTAGCGGCAATGAAACTACAAGCCCACATTTCTTGTTTATGAAAGAACTTAGAAAATATCTTTCCACTGCGGAAATAGTACTACCAAGTACTCAAGAGTACCGACCAACAAATGAAGAAGGAAAGCTTATCGCTAGAAGTATAGAGGGCACAAATTCCAGAGGCAAAGGTAAATTAAATATTTATTTTATCACTGAAGTGGGTTATTGTAACTATATGCAGTATTGACATAATATTTTTTTGCTTAATTATTTTCAGGTTTCAGCACCAATGGTTTTGTGTTTGAAAGAGCCAACAGGCTAATACTGGACTTAAACATTTCTGCTGAGAAAGGTCATGACAAATTTCCTGAAGTAGAGCTTTGGGTCTTTCCAGACAAGACAGGAGTGCAATCTCGCAATGAGAAAACGATCCGCTATGAAGCTATTGCAAACGTTGCTGCTTTGAACACACCAAGGAAAGACTCTGGAGAGGTGTTCTGGGATACAAACGAAGACTGTGTTCAGATTAACCTGACTCAACTAAGCAACAAAATATACAATAAATTTAACAAATCTTCCATAAATGAGTCCCATGTGACTTTGACTATTAAAATCCAGGCTGTTGGTACCAATCTGGCGATCCATAACGCCAACAGAAACCGGCCGTCACATCACAATCTTTGCTCTTTGCTGGCGAGACGTGCAACAAACAGTTCTTTTATCTTCATCAAAAACTACAATGAGATTAGAAATCACCTTTCAAAGACTCGCTTGTCTCGTAGCTCTCCCACCATAGTTAAAACACCTAGCACAGCCGGCTGCAGCTTGGTCCCCTTGTTTGTAAATTTGACTGCAATCTATGGGTCCTTTGTGAAAGGCCCATTGGTACTTGATATCAAAGATTGCATAGGGACATGCTCAAGTTCTTCTCGGAATAATTTATTCTCTCACCATACCATTGCCAAACAAAGGTTGAAGGCTATTCGCCATGCAGAGTACTTGGCTGACTACACCCCTTCCTGTGTGCCTAACAAATTCAAGCCAGACATAGTTCACTTTGGCTTGAAGGACAAGTCGCATGTGATTGTGCAGCTCTCTGACCTCGTGGCTTCTAGCTGTGCCTGCCGGTGAAACACTTCTTGAAAGTTGCGGCTAACTACAAGTATGGAACTGACTCGTGTTAGCAGTTAGCTTGAAATAATGAACTTAATTTTCCATTCTCATTCCACTTCAGCAAACTTTTAATATGTTGGCAGTTCCAATCCTGCTTTTTCTGCCAACATCTTGTAATAAACGTCACTTCAAAATTTGCATATCCTTTATGTTCATTCATGCTCTATGATAAACAGCAAATTCAATTGTACAATATAAATATATGGATAATACTTAGTGCTCTTTATACATGCATATATAAGGTGTCAAAATACACGTTTTCTTTTTAAGTGTGCTGCCCAACAAAAACAAACTAAGTAAGGTAAATAGTTATCTGGCCTAAATGAAGTGACACAAAAATGCTACTATAGCAACTTTGCTGTAGTTTAACAGCAGATTTGAGCGTTGAGCCCGTCTGAGACATTCATGGCAAAGATGGCAAGTGCAGGGAGGTAGAGAGAGCAGGAAGTGGCAACCATGGACAGGAAAAGGGCCCAGTCAATGCTGCATTGTCCTCGTTGATAGTAGTTGGCTTGTTCTCCACAAAACATATCGGCATGCTCTGACCCAAAGAATACAGGCAATAGGGCCAGAGCCACAATGAGAGCAACTCCTGTAATTGAATAGATAAATTTAAAAAGTTTAAGTGCATTATGCTCAATCTTACAGCTCACACCTTTCAAGATTACCAACGAAAACAAAATTATTGTGTGATGCCACAAATTAGTAGTTATTACATGCAGAACAAATTAAGTGGCTTTTTAGAACACAAATTTATTATCCAAGATATCTAAAGAAATATTGACACAAATTTCCTAATGTATGCCATAATAACCACACACACCACTTAAGCCTTACCTGCAGTGACTTGCATAACAAAAGCGAACAGGAACAGTGAGCACGAGCCAACTCTTGGCCTCCACAAAGCCAGGGCACCCACCAAAAGTGACAGCAACAGCATAAGCACCCCAAATGCATACACAATGCTGCTAGAAAAAAGGAACACAATTTCCTCAAACTGATCAATAGGCCTCAAGTTAGTGGGCGTCACCACGCCCCCGTTGGTTCGGTTGATGGTCACCGGAGGGTCATACGTCAGGTACGTGTAGCATCCACATAGCTTCTGCTCCTCGCAATACCCACTGCACACTGACTGAGTGCACCCAGTCAAGTTGTAGCACATGTAATATAGACCAAGGTCTACGCTACTCAGGGCGTTACGTAGATTGGTGGACTGAGGGCCTGGCTCAACCCTGTTCCTGATCCAGTTGGGGAACCCACCAGCAACGATGAGACCAGAAAGGAGCAGGAAAGTGCAAGAGATCCAGAAGACAGAGATACATGAGCAACCTGTGACAGTCACTGGCATGGGCATCAGGCGATCCCTTTTCCTCACTTTACCAACCAATTCAACATCATCATCTCGAATCATGATTGAATCTCTGCAGACAAGAATACATACCACAAATTATTAATGCTGGTGAAATACAATATTTCTTTATATTTCAATAAAGACTAAGGTATCAACATACTCGCTTCGTGGGGGCGTTTCCTAGGAAACTTTTAACCCACGGTTATCAAGTTCTCAGAACAATTAAAATTTCACTATAACGATCAAAATTTACGACTCACTTTAAAAAGCTCGCAACTACTTTCAAATATCCCTACCTCTCTGGAGAAGAAATTACACAACAACGGGTGGCAGCTCTCGCAGTCGAAGTTGTAAACAGCCAGCCACGCCCTTCTCTAATGCAAATATGAGCTCACGTCCACGCATGCGCGAACTCGCAACACAAAGTGGGCGTCAGAATAAATGTGGGCGTGTCCCGAACATCAAGGTCTATACCACCACGGTGAGTTAACTGTACCTTCTGAAGTGATGTGTACATCATAACCCAATGCAAAGCAATGCTTCTTCTAGCCATACCCCCCAATTATTAGGTCACACCTACTCAATCACAACACATGAAATTCTAAAAACTGAACAAAACAAATTTCTCACCAATTGTAATATGCATTATTGCCACAGGACTTGACGCAGTTACAGCAGTGGTAATATTGTGATCAGAGAAAAAAATTGTCTAATTCGTTACCATTATTTCTTTTATAAAAGAAAGAAAGAAAGAAAAGGGTTGAACATATGTACATGATGATGATAATAATAATTGTCTAATAATAATAATAATAATAATTGTAATAATAATAATAATTGTAATAATAATAATAATTGTAATAATAATAATTGTAATAATAATAATAATTGTAATAATAATAATAATTGTAATAATAATAATAATTGTAATAATAATAATAATTGTAATAATAATAATAATTGTAATAATAATAATAATAATACATTGATCAGTGTATGTCCACACCATTCATATTCTGATTATAGTCTACAATTGCTGGTGAACACAGAATAGATTATTCATTTTCCCCCTCCCTGGGACATTTTTGCACCAATAGATGCACTGTGGATAGTACTGAGAAAAGCAAACACCTCATCTGCCATGCCAAAAATTTACAGTAAAGCACCTCTTCCACATCTTTGCTGAGTTCCTTGATCAGTCCCACCTCTTCCACGCCCTCTACGTCCATGAGAGCCTTCCCTTGACCTCACGTGGCAGCAAGTCCAGATATGGTTTCATCTGATGACACATTCTCCTCCTCACTTTCTTGGAGCTCTCACCAACAGTCTGAATTTCTGACAATCGCTGAAACTAGCAAGTTAAGCGAAACAACTTATCGTTGAATCTGGATCAAGGAGAAGCATGGAGTCTCTCTCCAATGGTCGAGTACTAGGACTAGCAGCAGTAGCTAGATGGATGATGTTTCTACTAACATGGCTTCTATTCTGTAATCATCAATCATCTTCATTACTGCTGTTTTCATCTGGCTCACTACAATATCGAGTTCAAACATTCCCACTCTTCTAGCTGTTCCTCCACACTGGCATCAGACAATCTAGCTGAGTCTGCCCTTCCTCAAGTGATTCCTAGCTGACTTTGGCAGACTGTAATGCAACTCTTAAAATGCAAATGACTATATATATAACACCCAACTAATCAATCAGCTGTTTAGTGACCTTAGTAGCAACTATGGTTGCTAAGAAAAATTGATACCAGCCCACAAGTATTTGACCCTCCCCCACCCCACCCCCCAATAATGTATGAAAATTAATTTTCAGAGATGAAAAGGAGTGAGCTGCACTAGGGTGTGGTTTGTGGGATGGTGACGAACAATTCCTGCACGAAACAATAACAGATACCAGTCCTCGGAAATCTCAGTGATACTTAGGTAAGGATCATCTGGACAGTCAAGCAGTTTAGATACGAGATTCTGCAGGATCATACCAACACATGATCAGTTATGTGCGGTGTGCGGGCTGCACAGAGCAAATTACTTACCTGTATAAAATCCACTGCTCTCTTTCTCTGTAGTGTTTCCTGGAAAGAAGGGGGAAAAAAAAAAAAAGAAAAAAAAGAAAAAAAAAAAAAAAAAAAAAAAACCCAGTAAATATCAAGGAAAATGAGGAAAATGAAACAAGATACCTCAGATTTCATTTTTCCTGGTTCAGTGTGTGACTTGGGCAAGCAGTTCTCAATAAACCAGCTCTAAGCACAATTAAAATTAAGTCCACCCTGTGAAACACTAAACTTTGCAAAACTCACAGCTCACCATTTTGGATTTGATATGGCCACATTCCTCTACATATTCAGTTCTAATACAAATACTAATGTATTTCTTCTTAATACACACTAGGTACGATATACCTGGCCTTCTCCTTTGTGTGTTGCTTCTTCTTCGTCTTTTCCAAGATCTGCTTCATTTCTTTTACTTCTTCTAAGTGCTTCACCTCCCTTAGTAAAATGTTATATAATAAACAAAACAACAACAACAACATCAACAACAGCAATAACAATAATAATAATAATAATAATAACAATAATAATAATAATAGTGTAACTTTACCTTTCTATTTGTTCTTTTATGGTGGCTTTCTCTGCAGACACAACTTTACTACATTCTTTTAGTTGTTCCAACCACTCAACAGACTAACACACACACACACACACACACACACACACACACACACACACACACACAATAAATAAAAAAAAAAATTAAAAACAACAACAAACAACTAGTGGTGCAATTGCACAGAATTACAAGCATTATATAAAGTTTCTGAGACTCTCCTACTATGTGGTGTACAGATTAGAGCTTACTTAGTACAGTAAAACTTTCGAACTGAGAACAATTTTGGACCATTGCTTTCAGTTCGGGGGGAAAGCAGAAAGTTAGAGAGTTCGTTATCGAAGATTCCACTGCATAACTTATACTCAACCCAGTAATTACTCATTTTGGTAATTCCATCTGGTAAAGGGTTTCACCATAACAACCTCTCACCAGACTATTTAATTAAGAACTAAAGTTAGAAGAAATTCCTCAACAATCCCAAAAGTATCTCATTTTATACCCAGTAAAAGCTGTCCATGTATGTATACATACATGTATAGTTGCTTTGTGTGTGTTTGTTTTGTAGGTTAAAGTCCATCCTCACGAGCAACCAACCTTCAAAGAGTCCTCGTTAATTTGAGGAATTTCTGGCTCCATGTCCTTCCATACAGCCAACTCGGCCTTTATTCTCCACAACTGATCTTGGATATTGACAGAAGTAGCCTTAAGTAGAATGAATAATATTATAATTATTGGTTCAGTAAATTAAGATACCAGATAAACTGGATATTAGTCATTACATCCACCACTGCAGCAATGCTGAGCAACAAACCATATTTGAGTAGCAAGTAGGACCCATTGGTTCCCACATGGAGCATTTAAGAAACTTCAAAATTGCAGTGAGTGTATTTAGTTTGCTTGATAGAAATTACTTACTTTAGCTATTTTACACATTTCTTTTTTTAAATTAAGAATGTAATCTACATACTTTTTCTGCAGGAAGTGATGGTAGTTTAGAATCATCCAGATTTTTCTGAAGCTTTGAGAAAATATGCCCCGAAATGGAGGGTACAATGGTGATACATAAAACTGGTATACCTTCTGGATAGCTGCTCTGAGTAAGACGCAATCATGATTGGCTTTGGCACGCAATTCAATGGCAGGCTTCAAACTAGAAGCTTTGTCAAATAGAAGATGAACCTACAAAGATTTAAGCTTACATATATATTTTTATGGACAACTAGTTGGCTTACTTTTTTATTCAATTCTGTTCGATCCATTCTTGCAAGTAAATTTTATTTGGTAAAAGGTTTTGTTTTTGTCGTCCTCTTACCGAAATAGTATTCAGACCTTTTTCGTAAGGGTTTGGTAAAGGGTCTTGCAATTTGAGACTATTACAGGGCTTGGTAAAGGGTCTTTTTACTACAGGTTTGGTAAAGGGTCATTCTACTCGAGACTATTGAGTTAAGTACAACTTTGAGTAGTTCTTTTATTGTTTGTTTTTTAATGAAAGCGATAAATGGTGAGATAAATAATTTGTACACAAAATGGTTTCAAAAACTGAATTTGACTACATTTCTTTGCCTTCTCCAGTATCTGAAGATGCAGAGTCACTTTTTTCTTCAAGACCACCTTTTTCATTTTCCAGACTACCTTCTTTGTTTTCTATATCTCCTTCCAAACATCCTTCTGTTCCTTGTTTTGTCATGTTTTTATCACTATTGACCTGGTTGCTCTGTGGTAACTCTATTTCTTCTCCCTGACAAGATGGTGTTCTCCTTCTAGATGAGATGCTAGTAGAGATGGACGGAGATGTGGAGTCGTGGGATAACAAACTTGGGCCTCTGCTGCTCAGTGTGTTGGATTTATGGATACTATCACGAATTCTGGCCAGCCAATCTTCTTGATCCTTCAATAAATAATTCAAATTAACTCTTGTGTAAATAAATAAATGTAGAAAAACGAGCAATACCGGTGACCGGTAAGAGAAGCAATTGTTTTTTATTCTTCAATAAATAATAATAACTCAATGACTAAATGTAGTATACTGAACAATGAAGAAAAATTCGTCAACTTGAGTTTTCAGTCTAAGAAGCAATGCTATGTCTAGATATAACTTTACACTTATTGCATTCTAGGGTTGATCAGCAAATGTATTGATACACACTGCCAGGGTTTCACAAAATTATTGCTTGAAGAAAGACTTTTTTTTCCTAATAGAAAACAACATCCTAATGGGCTTACGTGATTGCAAACAGCACAGTCACCACTATCCTAGAGGACTTTGCTGGTTACAGCATAGGTTTGAAGGTTCTTTAAGTTAAGATATGATATAAACAAGATTAGTGAAGAAGTATAGAATTTTTTAAATTAATTATGTTAGGATATAAATTATTTAACGTTCAAAAAATTAAATTGGAAGGGAATGGGTGAGAAGTGTTTACAAGTCACCCTCCCCTCTCAAAAATACCTGCCACATGTTTAATTTTTCTGCTTTTGTCAAAAAAACAAAAAAAAACAAAAAAAAGTGGGGAGGGAGGGAGAGAGAAAACAGCTTGCACGTTTCAGTGGCTTCATTAATCAGCATTATATTTTAGCAATTAGCAATTGTTACATAAATTTGTTGTGGAATTGTGCATGACCACTAAATTTTCATTTTCAATCCTCCACTCGGAAAATTAATTTATATTGTCTAAACATTTTGTAAACTCATCTGTCTGTCACGTGCCTCGTTAAATTTGACGATGTATTCTTTGGTGCTTCCAATATGCTGCATTCTAACAACCTTCACATCTTTAATGACCTTCTCCTCTACCAGCAAAGGTGGTGAGTGAAAAGTCAGGCTATGGCCTTTAGACATGGACTAAAGCAACAAAACAGCTTTTCAAAGTACTGATACTTATATATAATATATATAATACTTATAGCACGAGTCAGAGTACAATATGGGAAAATATTTTACGAGCACGCAAAATATTTTCACGAGCCAAAGGCGAGTGAAAATGTGGCGTGAGAGTAAAATATTCCCATATTGTACGACGAGTGTGATAAGTGATTTATTGCTGCCTTGATATTTTTTCTCAACCGGTTACAATTCAATTTTCATTGATTTTACTCGCTACGCGCATGCGTAGTGTACCGTACAATATAAACCGTACAATATGGGAGAATACAGAACGCTCGCGTGATGCGGAAATATTCAAGTAAAAATATCAAAGCTGCAATAAATATATATATATACATATATATGTATATAAATGTATATATATATATAACTTGTTTCCATGTGCATTACCTTGATGTTTTCGCCCCACTCCAGTCTGTTTGGGTACAGCATGAAGTATTTCTTCTCCCACCTTGTGATGAGACTAGAAGTCATCTTGTGACCATAGCCCTGCAAAATGAGGTCACCAGGACCTCTCTGCTCTGAAAAACAACAATGGAGAAGGAGTGATAAGAGGATGAAACAAATAATGCAATATATTTTGCATTTGGTGCTGATAATTCATCAACAAGCAAACTTGACACTTTCTAACTAAATAATTATGCTATAGATAAATTTGGCTCCTTATTACGCGGCACCTAAACATAATGATGACAGCAACACAGCCGGCAGCACCTCTAACCTCTGCACTCTGTACTGCTGATCTAGACAGTCACAATCCTGTATACTATATTAATGGAGCAGTGAGTGACTTTGCTCAGCTAGGTGGTTTTCTTCCCTAACACACACATGTGGCAGATTGATGGAATTTGAAGAATTATGAGGCTAAAAGTAAACAGTTTACCAGGTGGACCTCAATAATACAATCTTTGCCACAAAAGCAACACTCCAGAAAAGGCGGGACAGCGGAAATTATTGAAATGTTTTTCGCCGTCTTACAGAGAGTATGGTCATCACGAGGTGATTAGAAAACAAAAGTCTTAGAGCAGCCAAGCCTAGAATAGTATTCATAACCACGCTGTGAAGCAGGTCAGGATAAGACGTAGGAAGACGACTGGCATCTCAAGTAGTAGACTTCAAACTCGTGCCAGAGACCATCAGTGGGGACTATACATGTCACTCGTGCCAGAGACCATCAGTGGGGACTATACATGTCACTCGTGCCAGAGACCATCAGTGGGGACTATACATGTCACTCGTGCCAGAGACCATCAGTGGGGACTATACATGTCACTCATGCCAGAGACCATCAGTGGGGACTATACATGTCACTCGTGCCAGAGACCATCAGTGGGGACTATACATGTCACTCGTGCCAGAGACCATCAGTGGGGACTATACATCAGTGGGGACTATACTCGCCAGAGACCATCAGTGGGGACTATACATGTCAGACCATCAGTGGGGTGGGGACTATACATGTCACTCGTGCCAGAGACCATCAGTGGGGACTATACATGTCACTCGTGCCAGAGACCATCAGTGGGGACTATACATGTCACTCGTGCCAGAGACCATCAGTGGGGACTATACATGTCACTCGTGCCAGAGACCATCAGTGGGGACTATACATGTCACTCGTGCCAGAGACCATCAGTGGGGACTATACATGTGCAAAATATAGCCAAAGCATTTATGATTTCCAGTTTATCCTTCTCATAATTCCACTTTCAACTCAATCAACTACAAGTTAATCTTTTTTTATAGAAAGAAATATATTTAGCCCTCTCCAAAAGCCAGGTAAATACGAATCTTACTCCCCCCCCCCCCCCCCCTAAAAAAAGTAGGGGGGAAGGGGGATCCTTGTCTCTGTTAGGGTGGTCTGAACTAAAGTTGCACACCATCCAGCCCAGCCCACTACCTCCAACCCAGCCCAGCCCACTACCTCCAACCCAGCCCAGCCCACTACCTCCAACCCAGCCCAGCCCACTACCTCCAACCCAGCCCAGTACTTGGCTCCCGATCCTCATTACATCTTAATGTGTTTTCCTCCATTTAAAATTGAGCACTGTTTTCAACTCATAAGTAGTTGTTTTAGACTGCAGCATTACTGCATTGGTTTAGTGTAGTAAACTTCCACCCACAGAAGTACGAGTGATTTAAGCTATGAAAACACTGTGCTTGGAGAGCATTTAGACTGCAGCATTACTGCATTGGTTTAGTGTAGTAAACTTCCACCCACAGAAGTACGAGTGATTTAAGCTATGAAAACACTGTGCTTGGAGAGCAACAAGACATTAACAATCTAAAGAAGGAATCCTCGCTGTATTATAATTCTTTTCTCATTTCACTAACTCATACAAGTATACACACACACACACACACACACACACACACACACACACACACACACACACACACACACACACACACCATTTCCATTAAATTTAAGTGACACTGGCACAATTTGCTACCATAGCTACTACTTGCCTTCAGATACAATGAAAGAAGAATTAGTTTCACTGTCTTTCAGTAATAACAAGCCAGAATCAGTACCAGAATCATCTAGAGTTTCAGCAGTGGCAGCTGGAAAAAAAAAGAAAAGAAAAAAGAATAACAACACAGATAGCTCATGTACACATCACTCCTCTCCTAATTGTTACTACATGTGTCGCCCATACTCACAACATGGGACTAGCATGCATGTATGTACATAGTTGCTGTCAAGTTAGAAATATGTATTGTGTTTTGAGTACAGCCAACAAAATGAAGCCAGTGAGTAAGATTGTTACTTTGAAAAGAATAATAAGCTTGTTTATGCAGGTTAAGAGACACACACTTCAGTTTCACTTCCTCCACACACACACACACACACACACACACACACACACACACACACACACACACCACACACACGCACACCACACACACACAAATTGTGTGAAAAAATGTAAATTCTCTTGCAACCGCTAATGGTTTGCGCACCTGGCAGAGCCAGGGTGCCTGTGCACTAAGCAGGTACTGTGAGCCGTGTAAGCATAAGCTCCTGGAGCCGGACTAGGAGCTCACAGGAGAACGAGCCTTCCTCTGAGCAAGTGTGTGGGAACCCGAAGTCCCACCTGGACCATTGCTGTTTCATGAGAAAAGGCCTTGAATTCGCACCCCAGCAAATGCCAGGTACCCAATCACAGCTAGCTGGGTGGACTGGTGGGGCTGGTGGGAGGCAGATGGAAAACCAGATGGAAAATTGCCTGAGTGGGGCTTGAACTCAGGATCTCAGTGAGCCAACGACACAACCACTACACCACATTGCCACACTTCACACACGCACACACACACACACACAGGTTTCATTTAATCAGTTAAAATTGAATTCTATGAGTACTGCACAGTAAGATATTAAAATAACACGTGACCAAACACTGATCAGTGTGAAGTATACACTCTCATATAAGCATGTGCATCAAAGTAGTATGGGTTTAAAAATGGGTGCGGTTAATTACACATAGTAACGCTCCAGCACTTGTACTAGACTACTGTTATCATCATCATCATCATCATCATTATCATAAATCGTCATCATAATCATAAGCATCATCATCATTATTATCAGGATTATAATTTAGTGGTATTGAGTATGAAAAGGAACTTCATTTAATTCTAGCAATATATAAATTAGTAACACAATCATTGTTCAAGCCTCACATTACCCACTTCTCACCTATTCACTACATTTCCCTGCTCACAACACACCTGCTAGTCAGCCCCTCCTGCAGCTAAATAAACATTGCTCCATTGACAGTCACCCATACCCTCCATTTATTCTGTATCATTGTGTGATTTATTTAATTTGTGGAACAGTTAGTTACACACACATGTTCATGCAAACACTTGTTTCCATTATATGTATATTTTCCACTCTGTGCTCATGTTTCCTCATCCCACTATTTAAACTACTGAGCTATTCAGCACATAACTGGCCTTACAACCCAGCTACAGAGGGCAATCCATTATTACTAGTAGATTTACATGACAATCATTTTAGTTAAACAGTTTCTCTCATCTGTTATTCTGACAAGTTTCAAGTAGCCAAGATTAACATTCCACATGTGTCACACACACACACACACACACACACACCTACACAACACATACAAACATGTGCATAAGCAAGCGTGTCCTCTAGGACAATGCTGTTTACTTAGTCACCTAGTTTCAATATTGATTTTAAAGGTTACAATGCTCACATTTACAAAGAAATCAACCAAAATTGACTAACTGCCTTTTTTAATTTATCTAATTGCGCATACAGCACAAAGGGGAAGGACTGAGTTGTGTCCCCTCACAATATGTGTGTCCTCTGGGGCAATGCACATTGCCTAGTTTCATAATTGATTTCCCTTGTTTACTAAAAACTCACCAAAATTTACCAATTGACTTTTTATCTAATTGTGTACAACACAGCACAAAGGGAAATGACTCATGACGTATACAAACTTCACTGCCTTCCTGAGACATATTGTACAACTACTACATTCATGTGTACAGCAAGCTCTTCCTACTCCTTAGTGTCTGCTATCTCAAAGGTGGTGAGTGGAAGGGTTCGTTATTACTCCCTATATTTATAGTTTCAGTGGGTCTGTGTAAACATGCAATCCATTGTATCAACTTCTCATGTGTGTGTGCGTGCCTGTTTAATTTCATTAAAGATGACGTCAGTACTTTGAGACTAGACAAACAGGTTTCCCTAATAACATGCTGTGCACGGTTGGTTATACATATCTCCCATTAGCAGTATTTGAATAGCTGATACATAAATTCTATAAAATTTGCTTTTCCATTATTGATGAAGTTTACTGAACTGAAACTGGTGCACTTTGTAGTTGTCTTGTACCTGGTACAGATGACATAGCAAGGGCTCTGTGTATATTATCACAAACGCTTCTTTAAACACGACCTCTACCAGTACTACCTGACAGCTACAAAAACACAAAGAGAAGCGTGTCCAGTATACAACTTACTGATATTTATTTGAGCTACAGCAAGACTGGAAAGCAACAATATGGCTTCCTATATTAGCAGTCTGTACTTGTCATGTAGCATGAGTTGAAGCCTTAGCTTCCCGTTGAATTAATGTGACATGATGAAAATGTTTCTACACTGAGTCAGCCACACCACACATACAGCAGAGGAGCTCTGAATGGGCACAGTGTAAGCTCTATCCTAGTCTGGCAGGCCAGACCCTTTACCTTCTTTTTTATGGGCAGGGGAAGGGAAAGGGTCTGGAGTCACTAGCATCAACGACTTGTTCTAGCCACCCCGATTTTGGGGTGGCGGTTTTAGCACATTCCTTGGTACATTCGTCATGGGACGTCATTATAATGCGTCATTATACGGTTCTTTTTTTTTTTTCCTTCAAGCATGGAAGACTCTTACCTGATGAAGTTTGTAATGTAAGATCACAGCTACTTGCGGCGCAATCTGGAGGAGAGGGCCCAGAATTCTCTTCCAATGCTTCCTTCATTAGATTACGCCAGGCTAACACTACTCCAGAACGGAGTCTTGAGAGATCTGATCTCTCTGCAACTAGCCTACGGACATATCTAGACTCTGATGGAAGATCAGAGCCACAACCTAAGCAGAACTCCATAGCTAGCTGGATCGCGCTGGTCGAGCTGCAAGTTACAGCTGCTTTCCCGGGAAATATTAAAATGCGCGGGGGAATATGTGACGCAATTTTGACACTTTTTAATTAAATTCCTCTGGAACAAGTCGTTGATGCTAGTGACCCCAGACCCTTTCCCTTCCCCCGCCCATAAAAAAGAAGGTAAAGGGTCTGGCCCGCCAGACTAGCTCTATCCCTGTACTAATATAGAAATACTTCGTAGAGAGGCGAGTGCTTTTATATATTTATTGAATGCTGAAAGTGGGAGACTATTACTATATTAGACCCAAATCGTATTGGACATCTCTGAGCACAGCAATCATTGACCATCACAGAATTACTCATAAGAGAATATTTACGAATTGATAGTAACTATAAACAGGCTAAATCCAACCACTCATATACAGCAGCAAGGTTGGACTCCACTAAATCCAACCACTCATATACAGCAGCAAGGTTGGACTCCACTAAAACTAAGGGGGTCTACATAGGCAACTTTTGCTCCCACCATTGCAGTAACCTTATGTATAAATAGTAGCAAAAAGTAAGTATGTTCTCTAAAATTTCACACATTTCACAAGATGATTAGTCATTTGAATTAAATACTTAATCTCTCATACCCATCGTCTCTGGCCTACTGAGCTGAATACGCAGTTCTGTCTTGTATTGTCTATGGCTTGTAGGTATATATGACAGAGAACGAGTGAACATATAGCAGGCTTCAAATCTCTTTCAACGAACTTCTACTGTCAGTTCAGCACGTTACAAGGAGCGAACCGAGTCCAATTAATGTATTTTTGTAAATTTCTTTGGCGCGACTGCTAACACGATCGACGCGGTGAGCTCTAGCTATATTTAACGACCTGCGCAATGAAGCATGCGCATTCGCGCAGCGTTAAAGATGTACTACATCTTGTGTGCCAGTTAATTTTTTTGTATGTTCATCATGTATGGCTAACCGTTTCTGCTCCGCTTCATCCCGTCTGACGACGACCATTGTTTCTACCAGTAAGCTCCCAGCTAGCGAAACCGACCTCTACCGAATGTTCTTGTTAAACATTTTTGTCATGACGAGTAGTGTTTGGTAAAGGGTCTGTCTAATCCATAACAGTTGTCATAAGGTGTAATGTGTCACCTTTATCTTTGGGGATGGAAAGGTGGATACCACTGTGTAGCTGAAGTTTTGACTAAACGTATTACCAGCCAGGGTCTAAAAATTAAGGAGTAGCAAGATTTGGTAAGGTGTGAGCCATAACAAATTTGGAGGATTCTGGAAAATTAAGGAGTAGCAAGATTTGGTAAGGTGTGAGCCATAACAAATTTGGAGGATTCTGGAAAATTAAACTACATAAAAAAAATAAGTCAAGCATAAAGGCCGCTAAAATGCTGTCTAACCAGTTCCCCTCACTTAGTTCGAGCTGTTTCTGAATAATCTAGTTCAGAACTCGCTTGGACAACATCATGGATACAGAGAAATTACTGATAAATATATTATTATTATGTAAAGATAAATGAGTGCACAAACATATTAGAAATTGCTAAACAAAAATGATAAAAATTAATTAAGCATGTGGAACATGCTAATTCAGAAGAAAAAAAATCGCTCAAGTCATGTCAAAGGAATAAAAGGGCAAAGTGACCATGATGAACATACTGCAGAACTGACACTATACACAAATAATACAACAGCAACAAAATACCAAGAAACACCCACGAAAAAAAAAAAAAAAAAATGCTCACTAGACCCTTTACCAAGCAAGTCTGTACAGCCTGGAAGGAGGAAAAAAATTGAATGTTTCTGAATTATAGGGAGAGGGAGTGAATCAAAAGAGGAGAAAGTTCATTTTTCTCCCAAGAGAAACGGCACACTTGCTGCGGTGGTGAGGGCGTGGGCAGTGCCACCAGCATGTCTCCGGCCCTGGGTAACCGCAGAGGAAGATACCGTGTCCTTGAGCACCCTGGGACCACTGTGTAACATGGAATTGGACTTGTGGATGCTGTCCAGGATGTTGGAGAGCCAGATGTCACGCTCAAAGTCACCCTGCACATGTCAACAAACAAACAAACAAACAAACAACATTAGATGTAACATGAGGTTAGAAGTGACTCAAACAATATAAAACAGTGTATATTTGAAAATAGATTAAACAACTGAGGATTAATTAAAAGAAGAATCACATAGCACCTAGAGACAATACAATAACAATTAATCCAATATTCTCTGGTCAATTGTGATTACACTAAACTGAGACTAGAACAACAGTTGGTATAGGGACTCCACTCTTACAGGCCCTAGCAGGAACAAAGTGCTTCCTCTTGGGGTGTGACACTAATGGGAGTTCTGATGAGAACGATAAAAATCGTTCTTCTCTCTCCATAATACTTCAGAAGCGAAGAAGTAGATTAGTGGCAAGTATGGGAATTCACAGCACGAACCAAATGATGCTACTGATTGAAACATAAATAGCCAAAAGAACAGTTAGTAGTCACCTCTCTCAGCCTCAGCACAACCTTAGTCCAGTTATAAATAACTCTTGCTAGAATAAGTATTTTTTATAAAGTTTGAACTACCTGAAGTTATAAAATCTTGCCGTAATCCTAACTGCTTTTCATGCATTAGTTTCACTGCGTTAAAAAAAAGACAAAGAAAAAAAAAAAGTAACATCTGCAAGTTTCACACTGAGAAACTAATTCTTAAAAATAATATTTTTTGGGGGAAAATAAGTGAACAATTATGTACAACATACAATGTAATCACCCTACACACGCACATTATATTGGTAAAGGGTCATCACCAAACACATCACTTAACATTTTCAAACAAAACAGAGAACACTAACCTCAAACTTAACAATGTACTCTTTCTTGTTGCCAATCTGCTGCATGCGAATAACTTTGAAGTCTTTCATTGCCTTCTCTTCCACTAGCAATGGAGGGGAGAAGAATGGTAAGCTTTGACCTTTACCCATAGACTATATACACAAATGAAATACTTATCAACAACAAAAGCATTAATACAAATCATTATCTTACCTGAAAGTTGTCTCCCCATTCAATCCTATTGGGGTAGAGCATAAAGTATTTCTTCTCCCATTTTGAAAAAAGACCAGTACCCATCTTCTGGCCAAAGCCTTGAAGAACAAGATCTCCAAACATGTTAAAGTCGGGATTGTAACCTGATGAAAAGTTAAAAAAAAAAAAAAAAAAAAAGCAAAGAATTAAATATGATAATGCCTGGAGAACTAAACGTTCAAATTAAATATTCCTCACAGAACTTTTAAAGCTAATTCGCTCCTCTGAATACTCTCATTAAAACCAAATGGAATACTGAAAATAATTAGGGAAAAGTACCAAACCTAACTTGCAACCTCACACATGTCAGGTTCATTCATCATCACACCACAAGCACTCACTCACCAGCTGAAGTTCAGGTTCATCATCACACCACAAGCACTCACTCACCAGATGAAGTTTTTCTATGACTAGTTTTCCTCTCCCTTTCTCTCTTCTCTGTTTCCACATTGACACCTTCAAATATCCCCTCTATTGAATAAAAATATTAAAATAATTATATACTAATGATTAGTCACTTTAGTACAGCTTAAATATATTAATAAAAAAAACCCTCCAAGGAATATTGAACTGTGCTATAGCTCTCTAAAATTAAAAAAAAAAATTAAAAAAAAAAAAAAAAAAAAAAAAAAAAAAAAAAAAAAAAAAAAAAAAAAAAAAAAAAAAAAAAAAATGGATCAGAAATTTGCTAAATTACAATACATGACATACCGATGACTAATTGCATGACATCTTACCAAGCCTCATCTTATGCAAATACCACTTTTGATAAACACACACGATTACATTTGTCACATATAATTGGACCAACACATACATAATCCCTCCTTACCCATCATTTCTGCCTGCCAGCGATCAGACACTACGGTATTGAAGCGTCGATACACTTTCTGATCATCATCAATCAGCTGCAATACAGGTGCAACCACAAATCAACAAACTTGCCATTATTAAGCATAACCATAGTAAACTAACACTAAACCTCACTTAAAAATACCCACTCAAAGAACAGTGTTGGATTTCACACCTGCACCCACAAAGGTCAATTAGGCTAAGCTTTATGAATTACCCACTTATGTCAACTATTGATTTCATAAAGTTCAGGTTACTAAGTACAATACTGGGGGATGTATACACAGAATCTTTGGAATGGACATCTGGGAATTAACCATGCGCTTAGAGAGTGGGGCATCTTGTTTCAAGGTGCTGCCATAGGCCACACCCTGTTAAACACATATACACACACATAGTAACACACGCACACACACACACACACACAGTGGCAGGCATCATATACACATTGTCACATATTGGGTAAAGGGTTCGCAAGTAGTTTCGTTTCTCCCATGCTTTCTTGACATGCTTTAAACTGACCTTTATTCCTCGAGTGTCATCGTCATCAAAGTTGCCAATGTCGAATGCATCAGCAGCATTTACTTCTCCTCTTGGAGGGACCAAAGGAGGGTGGATCTGAACAGCACAACCACAACAACAACATAACACTACGCACAAACTGTTCCATAAATAATTAAGTTTTTATTGCTTTCTCTCAAGGCAGAGAGGGTTAAGTGAGGATTGTTTGTCCTCTTTTTAAGTAAATGTTTAGAGCGATAGTAATTAAGAAGTGTTAGGGAAACACAGCAAATTAACACAACTGATACCACGGTACGATCAAAACCGTCCAATCAGATTGCTCAATTCGCAATGAATATATTTCATATTCATCTCCTAGGAAGTGAATAAGTGAACCATCAAATCAAAAAGTAGTTTTTATGCGTTTCCTATACCCTAGAGCCATGGTACAAGTCAGCTGCACCACTCCGCTCGGTCAGTACAGGATTTACACTATCCTCGGGCGTTCGGCCCCCTCCGTTGTGTAAATCCTGTACCAACCTCCACGTCATTGTGTAACTTATACTTCTGATAATAATAAACACACACACACACAGAACAAGCTCTCATAAACCTTTAACACCTATGCAATATACATGAATCATTAGCACATACATTGCATATGTGCACTACATAATGCATGGTTTGCATGCTAAAGCATCACACAAGAAATACATTCCAACACAAACACATCGTCTCTCTCTCTCTCTCACACACACACACACATGAAGTACACTCTTCAGATGCTCTCTCTGTCTCTGTGCCCTTACCTTCTTTTCATGAACATCCTCCCACTGAAGAGTAGCAAAGAAGGGGAGTTCCTTCACTTCCTCAGCGCTGTCAACAAAGAAGGCAAAAATCATTAAAACCACTTACCTGTTTAACTAAAGCCCGTCCGTTACCGGACCTAATCATCACTTCACCCAGACACATGCATAGAAAATAGCGCGCATGGTATGTTCTAAGGCATGAGGTAATTGACAATAACCTCATTGAACTGCAGCTAAACTGGAAAGTGTGAGCTTCGCAAGACTGTAGAGCAGTTGATTAGACGGCTAACCCACATAAAACATTAAATACTGGTTTACCAAATAAACCTCTCTCCTCCACCCCCCAAATAATAATAATAATGATTATTATTATTATTATTATTATTAAACAAATAAATTAATAAATACTGTATTCTTGAATTATCAACTTAAGTATAGCCTCACCTTCTCCCCTGACAACATAGCCTTCTCCCTGGGTCCTTCTGTAGTAAGCCAGACAATACTGTGACAATACCCTCAGACATGTTGGGGTGATACACCACCTCCTACCACACACACACACACATACACACAAGTCACATTCAAAACCTCACAAAATAGGTTTCCTCAAGTACATACCTTTTCCAACGTGAGTTTGTCGATTTCTTCCTTGTTTTTAGCATTTTGGATTCTGAAAGGACTATGCCTATAGCACAAGAGTGCACAAACATACGCACACATATACAAACATGAGCTGAGTAAGCCAATCCTGTATGTATGTACATCTAACCAACCCTTTACCTACCAGTAATAAATACTTTAATAACAAGAATGATATATAAAAGTCCTACAGCTAAACACCCCAACTTGTGAAACATGTTTGAGGTATTTCAAGAGAGACCACCATCATATGACTACATTACATATAGCTCAGGTTTAGGAGTTGAAGATTCTATTCAAATTGGTTTGGTTTGTTTTAATTAAACAAATTACACTTTTACTTTCACCAGAAATATTTAACTAGTTAATTTTAATACTGTATCGGAACCAAACTATTAAAAATTTCACCGCAGGTAAAATCAATGAAACTGGTACAGCCATAGTATAACTATTATAATAGCAAATTTCCTCATTCTAACAACCAACGAGAAAATTTGCTATTATTATAATTATTTCAGCCAAGAATGACTGAATCAGTATAACTATTGTATTTTAAACAAGAAACAAACTTCTCACAGCAAAACTGATTTGCTAATAGGATGATCTTGTTTTTCAACACCACCCTAAGTTCTCAAGCCAAAGCCAAAACAATTCCTCACTTTTCTCACAAACACTTGAACTCACCCACGCAGAAGTTTGTAGAGGACACAGCCTAGCGAAAACCAGTCAGCAGTATACGTGTATTGGACACCTTTCTTGATGACTTCTGGGGCCATGTAGCCATGGGTACCTCTGAGGGGAGGAGGGATAGAAAGAAGGAAGGAAGAATGGAGGAAGGAAGAATGGAGGAAAGAAGGAGAGAGAGAACGAAAAGAAAGAAAGTGAAACTAGCAAATAGGGAGTGAGTGTGTGTTGTGTGTGTGTTGTGTGTGTGTTGTGTATGTGTGCATTCATCATACACGCTTGAGGAAGGCTGATGGTCAGTATAGTCACACGCTAGGCCCAAGTCCGACAGCCTGACATGACCTTGTTCATCCAACAGGATGTTAGAGGGCTAAAAACATAATCGAAACGGTTGATACAAACCAAGCCAAGACATACAATCTTACCCCCCACACTCATACACAATCTTTTTAATCTCTGCACCCCATTACCAAAACACACGTACACACACCTCCTCCTCCAACCTACCACCTCAAACATACAAGAAAATAAAAATTAAAGAAAAAAACAACAACTCCCATTTGGACCCAGTAAATGTACTTAAAATTAAAATTTGAAGTCTATAGAATTTACATTCAAAATGGTAGACGTTACACCAATCTACACCAGTGGTAAGACTCACTTTGAGGTCTCTGTAGACAATGTGCTGAGAGTGAATGTGCTCCAGGGCCAGGATAAGCTCTGCAGCGTAAAACCTCACCTAAAGACAGACAGATAGACACAATTAGTTTGTTTATAACTCTCCTCCAAACTTGACTGACAGACAACATGACACAAGTTCCTGCGAGCATTAACAAGCACTCACCTCATCCTCAGAGAACACCCCGTGCTGGGTGAGATGATAGTGAAGGTCACCACCGTTCATGAGGTCCAGAATGAAACAGAGCTTGTCAGTGGTCTGGAAGGAGTAGTACATGTTCACCACGAAGGGACTGTTCACTTTGGCCAGCATGTTCTTCTCGTTCAGGGCCAGAGCCTCACCCTTCTTCAGTTTGATACGCTTCTTGTCCAACAGCTTCATGGCAAACCTACAGCAGAGATAATGAAACATTCACACATACAAAGCCTAGAGGGCTGTGAGGTAGATAGGTTTATAAGAAACACAAATTTGAGACAAAAGAGAGGGAAGAGGAAAGGAGGGAAGAGAGGAGAGGGGAGGTTAGGAGATGGGAGGTTAGGAGATGGGAGGTTAGGAGAGGGGAGGTTAGGAGAGGGGAGGTTAGGAGAGGGGAGGTTAGGAGAGGGGAGGTTAGGAGAGGGGAGGTTAGGAGAGGGGAGGTTAGGAGAGGGGAGGTTAGGGTGAGGGTAGATAAAGAAAATGAGAACTGATGTTGGATATACATATGTTTTATCCAACTAGCCTCTCCTATTCTTCTACCAAGTTCTAACGAAAATAAACACACACACACACACACACACACATCCTCCCTACCCCCATCCAATGGCTACCATCATGGAAAGTCAACACAACCTTACTCTACATCAGCTGAAACATCTGTAGCAACCATAATAACAGCAGGCAGAAAGTCAAAACTTAACCAACCAATCTCTAACACATCACACATTCAAATTACAACAAATCAAGCTTAAGTGTGACTTCCTTCCTTCCTCGAGATGTGTCAACCACACCAAGTCCTACAAAGAGTATTCTTATAGCACATCAAGTGACACTTCTGTGGGTCCTTACTAATTCTAACTAGCATTACATACCAAGAAGGTATCACATACCAAGAGCTATCCAGCCAGCATTACAAGGAGAGAGAGAGAGACACAGCAACTTTTCTTATGAGCCAGATTCCTTAAAACTAACCTCAAGGACAAGAGAAAAGAAATATTAAGATTGAGCTGGGTGTATTCCAGCATCCTAGAATAGCTAAATGATAAGAAATAAGTCTTTATAGACGTTTTGGTGAAAATATATAACATTGGATCATTATGCTATACAAGGTATCATGAATTAGAAAACTCCAATTAAAGTTTAATAAGTAAGTATATTTTCTATAGCGTCCTAAAAGTTCAGATATCTTGTGGTAAGTTAGTTTAGTTTTCAAAAAAATAATAAATGGAAGTCTTATATTCTCTACACGTTGAACCATTTGAAAATGTTACTTTATTACCACTTGAAAATGTTACTTTTTGTGTGCAGAGACACTTGAATTTAGAATTTCCAGGAACTTGGTTAGTCAATGTTCAGCTATGACAACATAATATGTGGAGATAGATAAAAGACTTCAAGTGCAAGTGTGTGTGTGTGTGTGTGTGTGTAAGGGTGTGTGTTGTGTGTGTGGTGTGCTGTGTGTGGTGTGTGTGGTGTGGTGTGTGTGTGTGTGTGTGCCTCATATCGCAACAACTACTGCCTTCCCTGCCCAGGTGGACAGACGACACGGCAGTAACATGCATCGCTGCCACCGGGCATCTGAGGCATCCCACAAACTGGAACTAAAAACTATGGTACACAGAAGTGATCCTACCAATGGAACTCCAATGGTGCGTGCATGTCAATCACCGCCTATTCAGAGGCGGCACTTTGGTCCATTACACGTCATATATCAGTGAATCATGGCATACTGTCTCCACACATACATGTATACACAACATATGCTAGCATTTAAAATGGCATCCGTGGAATGGGCGGGGGGGGGGGGGGGGCTTACAGAATAAAAACACACACACACACACACACACAGCAGGCACACGGAGACTCAGCCATGTGTGTTTGCCATTGGATCCAGTGAGAGAAAAGCCAAGAGACCTTAGTTAGGTACAGTGCATACTAATAACTTCCTTATTCAGGCATACAGTACACAAGTTGCTATGTATGTTGTAACTAAGGACACAAACACATCGTTATCCTTCCTCCTTCCCTCCCTTGGTCCTACTACAGAGTGCTATCACGGATCAACGTTGTGTGTTCTCAGAGAGCAAGTGCAATATTACAAGTTGCTAGCTCAGTAATTAACCCTCCGCATTCAAGCACAAGAGGGCTATAGTAGTCGTCCTGTCTGTCTGTCTGTCATGCTCTGATTTAGTAACCGTTGATTTAGGCACGAACATAATCAGAACAGATATTCTCTTATAGTGTAAATTTCTGGCTGATTTTTGAGAAAATGAAAAGCTCCACTTAGATACTAGCTTTTGTGGGTAACACTCCCCACCATTACATCGTAATCACGTGAGTAAATAATTTCTTGCTGCCTGTGGTAGTTTTGCTTTATGCTGACAAGTTAATCAAGTGCTGGAATTAGAATTTCATGTTAAAACTATACCAGTGAGTGTCTCTTGCATGTTGAACTTCTTTTTAAAAAACACTTTTTCACTTTTCGATTTTTGAGAAAAAGCAAGCTGTCAGCTCCGCACGTAGGTTCAAGCTTATGTAGGTAGCGCCCTCTATCAATCATGTGAGCAAATAATTTCTTTCTTCCCGCGTAGTTTTTGCTGTATGTGGGAAAGTTAATGAGTGCCTGGATTTTAGGAGTTTCGCGTTGAAACTATATGCCGGTGAGTGTCTTCACTGCACGTTCAGCTACTTCCTTTAAGACAGCCATTAGCTACATGTACCGTTTTAATTGCTTGAGCAGTATTGATACCTGATTAGAAATAGCCAAATACATTATTTTTTCGGTCCCAGAGTATTGCTGAGGGTTCGCACCTTTGGTGCTCCATTAAGCTCAGTAGTAGTTGATGTTTGTCTTCTTTCCACGTAGTACGCCAAGCGATAGGGTTTGATAGTGGATAAGCTGGAGATAAGTTAACTGAACTACTCTACCAGTACAAAAAAAAAAAAAAGAAAAAAAAAAAAAAAGAAGACAAGAACAACAAACACACACATATACGTATGATCTCAACCATTTATCCTGTCCTTCAGAAGTCAATGAAAACTAATGGGAACTCAATGCACCAAATCATCCAGGAACAATAACACACACCAGGTAACAGCAAACATCAACCAAGCATGCGCGCGCGTACACACACATCATTCATTCCAAACAGAGGAACTGTGGCTGCTTATGTTAGACCAGCTTTTAACATGAGGTTGCCAGGTAAAAACAACCTTCCGCATATTCCTCTGATTCAGCCGAATGTCTGGAATTCTTGCAAATCATACATTGTATTAGCTTCCATTTACGAGACAAAGCTATAACACACACACACACACACACACACACACACACACACACACTAATATGCCATTACTCCCACATAAAGTGGTTTTCACAATGTGCCTCCTGTGCCCAGTAGCCCTGCCACTCTATTGGCAGCTATGCATAACATCTTGGACTCAATATACTTTCAATGAGCCAAAGTTAGTCACAACACAGTTGCCACCATTCACCCGGGAAACCGAGTGGTCTATTATCACGCATGTAGGACTAGCTGGACATACTTATGACACAAATAACAAGCAAAAACAACAATAAACAAAAACACCACCACAACTACTTAAATAATACTTCCAGATTACTTTTCAACAACATTCACACACACAAACACATAAAACAATCCATTCTAAAGGGCCAACTAACATCTTTCCCGAGTCATCTTTTCTGCAGCCGTAAACCTCTCCGAACCCCCCACGTCCTATGATACGGTGAATGCTGAAGTCGCTGAGTGAGATTTGCTGAGGAATTATAAGTTCCATGTACTTCCACTGGCAGTACCGGACATATTGCTCACTGCAGACAACAACAACAAAAAAAAAAAAACAAAAAAAAAAGAGGGGACAAAGTCATATGCAAATCATGACAAGAAGTTGTGCACATTATAACACAGCAAATAATGATATACAGTATCCTAATGGTGTTACTGGACAACAATCCAAAACTTGATGGGTCAAATAAAACAACCTATGAAGAGACCACACAAAAGCATGTCCAGCTCGTGTCTGTGTGTGTTTGTAAAACATGTAATGCATTCACAGGGCATGCCTTCATAGTGTGAGGGAGAGACAGAGAGAGTTAGTGGCTAAGTAATTTCATGTTTCATAAATGTAACCTGGAACAGATTTGTGTTGCTATTTAACAAGTGAAGTATGCAGTTTCAAAAGACTGGGTATGTCTTCTTATTCAAGAATTATAGTTAGTTCGAGGGAAGAGAAGATGAAGGGTGTGTGTGTGTGTGTGTGTGTGTGTGTGTGTGTGTGTGTGTGTGTGTGTGTGGAGTACATAAAATATAGTATAAATTTTATATTAAAGTAATTACCTCAACACAAATCTATTCCAGTACTTGGTTTGCAATTCTTGAAAGAGGTGTAGTCGAAAATTATTGAATAGATTTTTCGGAGGAGAAGTTGCATCTTTGTTCAACGAGTCTCTTATCTCATCTGTTAGTTGTTTAGGTAAAGCCTGAAATACACACACACACACACACACACACACACACACACACACACACACACACACACACACACACACAGTGGTGGGGAATGGGTTGGAAACATATGATTAGCTCATAAATAAATAATTTAAAAAACCAGTAATAAAAAAATCATCATAATATGTTATAATCAGTGCCTTAGTACATGTGTGTGCAGTGGACGTGTCTAAGCATTTCACAGAAGCCATTATATATTTATTAAATCTCACTATATTCAGTAACCATGGGACACAGAGCACGTAAAAACAAACAAAAAACAAACAAACAAAACTCATCTTTATAAAAAACACTTTGAGTTCTGGTACACACCCACCCACACACCTACCGTGAGTCACACCCACCCTGAACCCTAACACACACACACACCCCCCCAGGTTCCATTCCGTCCTACCTCGGTGTTCATGGAGAGGAGCTCCACATAGATGTAGCCGTCATATATCTCTTTGGCTTTTTTTCTTCTCATCTCTGACGATGCTAGTCTCTCGTACATCATGATCTATGCAAATATGAATACTAATACCAAACCATCCAGCCAGAACATGCACAACTAACTAATACACACATACAGTGACAAGAAAGATTCTACACAAAGATTAGGCAACCATTTAGGATTCTAATTCCACTCACAGCAAGATCAAAGTTGTATTTGTCTAATAGTTCTTACTTTCTTTGCAGTGAGCTAGCAGAGTGGGGTTTGATCTTTTTGTTAACTGCATGGAAAAACAGTAAACTGATGTAGAAGCACTAAGAGGAACTGCTGACACGCCCAGGACGTGGAACCATATATTGAACAAGAATTGGTTTCTATAGGACAAGGGTGGATATGCTAGACCAAAAACTTAGCTACTTTCAGCAAAAACAGCAAAAAAATCACACCTAGAACTGACATTTATACAAAATGAGTACATTGTTCAGTCCCTGTGTTGGCTCAGACTGCACACCAGTCATCTCTGAGACCTAATTGTCTTATTTTGCCAAAAACTATGAAAGACTGGATCAGTATTGTCCATATAGACCCAGTAGGGTACATCTACTATATGCAAGTACACCACTCATTACCATGTAACACAACACAAAACACATACACACACACACGAGCTGCCAGTGTATAGACATCACAGTCTAACAACAGCAACAACAGGTAAGGGTGCAAGTTTCTATGGTTACCATGGACAATTACTGAGCAATTTTGAAATTGGTGGCATAATTGCACCATCAAAACATCGTATCCATGGCTTCTGAGCCATACGCAGACCAGTTCTAGATGCTAATTCCCCCACTTTGTTGTCATTTTTCTCTCCCCCCCTCCTCTCTCTCTCTCCCCTTGCATGCTACGTATATCAGACTGACCAGCACACACATCACATAAATGCTACATTGGGAACATCGAATAAACCTTCTACACCAGGAAGCTGAAATATTGATGGGAGGAAGCACAAGTGACTCAAAAATATTCCGTAGCTGGTAAATATAAAGCCAAGTAAAGCTTCAGGTACAGGAAATTTTAAGAGTGCACAAAAATTGAAAGTGTACTCCGGCTTCTCATGTAGAAATAGAAAACATTCAATCTCTTAATTAACTGTTAGTTACTGTATACATTCTTTAACTACTTCTACAAAATACCACCCATCTTTTTATTAATAACCAATTATTTTCAAATTACGCAAAGTAGGAGGGGGGGGGGGGGGCACGAAAAATTACCCGTAGCAGTAGTTGTGCAATATTGCATAACTGTCATCATTACTCAATTACTGCACCATCAGTGAGTCATATACAGAACAGACCGCAGCTACTCCAAAACTATGTAAAACTCATTCTGTACAGTTTACTAGCGAAGTTTGACAAAAATCAATGGAATTTCAAAAATAGTACACAACAAACTCTCATTTTACCCAGCAGCTTTCAACCCTACAGTTATTACACCGTCAACTACCATTCTACTTTCATTAAGTACCTTCTCATCAGCTGATGATAGTACATGCATCAACATTTTCTATGCAGATGCTTTGCTTCGAGACTGAACACAAGATGGTCAGTTGTAAGATAGATTTGGTAATACTACCAACAAACAAACAAACTCTGATATTCCAGCAACATGCCTCAGGGTCAATAAAATTGGGAATCGTTCAAACTCCTTACTTGTCTCTTTAATGGCTTGCACATAAATTTATCTTCAGTGTTAATTGGTTAGGAAAGAGAGAGAGAAAGAGAAAGAAGGAAAAAAATTAAAAAAAGAAGGAGAAAAAAACTCACAGCTTTGATGGCTCTGTAGAGGGGACATCTTTCAGGAATGAACTTGTCCAAAAAGTAAATTCCTATGACACAAACATACCAGTATAAGGAAGTTTATCAGCACACCAATCCAGCAGAACTCAGACTGCAAAATCTGGTATATATGCATACACACTATAAGGCAGATTGATGAAGGGAAGAGAGATAGAAAAGACACAATAATTGTATTTAGTCTGCTGATACATGGCAATTCTATTGGCCAAATCAACACATCACAAATCAGTAAAGAATTTTCTTCCAGACATCTAAACAGACGAAAGGCAAATCAGATTTGCAGGAAGAGAGACATTGACTGCATAAAATAGTTATATAAATATATCACGCTTTGGGAGTAAAATATTACTTGACCTGTCATTCCCAATGCTCACTTTCAGTTCACAATAAAAAAAGTAAAAAAAACAATAAAAATAAAAAATAAATAGAAAGAAAAGAAGAAAAAAAGCTAGCAGCTCCCTCACAAAGATCAGCCTGGCAGCTCCCTCACAAAGACATCAGCCTGGCAGCTCCCTCACAAAGACATCAGCCTGGCAGCTCCCTCACAAAGACATCTGCCTATATCTCTAGTCATGCACTAAACACAATACTTAATTAAGTAGAGAAAGAAACAATCTACTGTGTACCCTTATCTATCTGTTCAAGAGACATAGCAAGTTCCTAAGTGCTTAATTGTAGTACTACTAAATAGTGCACACCAAATCAATTTACTTGCTTCCTAAAGAATTTCAACAGAAACTACACGAAGACTAACTCTGCCCCAAAACATTGCAAAAAAGACAAGACGCCTGCTTTAGAGAAAATTTTATAAGAGCACGAGCTTTATCTAATGTGTTTATACTCAAGAACACCACACATGTACACACATGTACACACGTGTGCCTGTGCACTTTCAGCGCGTCATCAGTTAGGAGTAAGTACTTTTTAAAAGCTTATCCAAGCACAGAACTATAAATGCAAAGAACACTACAAAGACGTCCCAAGCCTCCGTCCGGTTCACACACGTGCAGCAACGGGCTACTCCCACCTACGTGCCGGAAAGTGAGAATTGTGTCAACTACTGACACATTATACAGTATCATTTAGCCAAGGCCTCGCTTCCTATTAGATGCACTTCGTGACGTCTGTTGCACAGTTTGAGGTAGAGGAAAATTTAAGGAGGTGGAAAGCCAAGAAGGTCATCTGAAACATATCATCATATTGTAGTTCAAAAAAGAAGAGGAAAAAAAAAAACCAACAAAACAAAACAAAAAAAAAACCCCCAAAAAACAAAAAAAAACAACAACAACAACCAAAGTACCAAAACTTTAATACATTAAATATTGTAAGACTGACCCTTTGAGTCTCAATTTAAATCTTCTATCCCAATAGACAAGATATTTAAGATGCTGGGACAACAAAAATAATCAAAATACAATGTATCATGTAGATGCTCCTAAGCTTCAGTTATTCAAAAAAATAATAAATAAACAAGAGACAAAATGCTAACACACCACCACCACCTTGGGATGATAATAAATCTAACTTGTCCACATTGCTACTGAACTGAAGAGGATTGTGAACAAGCCAAAACACCAAGGTTCACTTGAAGCTGCTGGCCATTGGCCATGCTTCATCATTTGCTACACTCAAGAGTACATATCTAGACTAATTTAGCTTTGCGTTTCTTGAGATAGTGGGAACAGTGACAGGACTCGGGGGGGGGGGGGGAAGACAATGCAGTCAACCACAAGGTAGAAGCCTCACGAACCTGTACAAAGACCTTCAAGTTACTTCCAAATTGTTAACAAGTAATGAGTGACAATGTTTCTATAATTCAAGTCTAATACCATCAAAAATGGTTTATTTTTGTCTCGTTCCCCCCCCCCCCCCCTCCCCCCTCAAGTCTGGGAAGTTGTAAATTAAGAACCTGAACTAATAGCTGCAGTGTGTGTGGGAGATGGCATTGCATAATTGGATTGTCTTTTCATTTAGCTTTCAGTGACAGTAAACAATTCTAATTTGGTTCCATTTAAATTATATACAAATCATTAAACAATCTCAAACATTGTAGAAAACACCAAACCCCATGATGTTCTATCGGCTGTATATATTAGTATAATTGAACCCAATCTTGCCACCTGCAATCAACTTACACTGAATTCATCGATAGCCAATTACCTCAGCTAGCGACTCAGTTCTTTACGATTATTATTCCTGTAAGCACTTATGTCACAAATTAACATCAAAGGGGACTGATTACTGGCCAAAGGATAGATTTTAAAAAAATAAAAAAAAATAATAATAAAAAAAAAAAAAAAAGGTGTCTCATAGCACAGTTGGTAACCAACCACTGAAAAGAACTACATAGAACACTTCTCCGGTAATTGAGAAGCTGCATGACAATACATTTTTCCTGGAAAAGAGAAAAATCACAAGATAAGCTTAGTAATCACCAGCACATAACTGCCATAACAGCGTAATGTCTCTTACACAAGAATGCTGAAAGCCGAGAGTAGGAACTGATTCAAATCTACAGATTATACCGCCTAAAAAACCACACCCTTTCAAGCAACAACGGCTAAAGCAACATGATAAATGGAGGGAAATCAGTGCAGGTTGAATTTAAATATTATAACAAACAGAAGATGAATCAGCATTTTGTGTGCCAATTGAAGCACCGAGACAATTCCACTGCCCATTCACTTAGGAATGAAAGTTTATAATGCACACATGTACCATGCACACACAAGCATAATACATTGGGTAAGTGGTGATGGAAGCATGTCCGAGAAGCCTCAACTGAAAGTGATTTTAGGCTCATAAAGGTTACTAAAAGTTATAGCAACATAATGTGGAACACGTTTGACTCTGCCTGATTGCTGAGACCATTTCCTCAGCAAAGACTTACCAAAACCAAGAAACAATAAAAGCCACTGCTATGTAAACAAATATATATTATTATATATATATATAATGTATGTATGTATATATATATATATAATAATTACAAGGAACATTATCATTAGCTAGCTAACTGAATTTCCATTCATATTCGGACAGAAAGAATAAAATTTCTTGGGCATGCTCTTATACTTTTGGTGAAGTGTGTGTGTGTGTGTGTGTGTGTATGTGTGTGTATGTATGTGTGTGCATGTGGTGAGTATGTATATGTGTGTGTGAAGACTTCCCAAATGATGCCAACTGGTGGCTACACCACAGCTGCTATAAGTGGGTGGATGTCAACAAGGTGAAATTCATATCCAGTGATAAATGACCTCTCCATTTAATATTTAGCTCAATAACATTTAGTAAAAATTCAGCATACAAGGAAACCTCAGCTCAGAAGCTTTTGATAATTATTGAAAGTAAAAGAGCAAGCAGCTCTGCACTACCACCCCCCATCAACTAAGCAGCCGGAAAAGTAAATTGGTCTCCAATAATAATAATAAAAATAAAAACACCCGGAAAGTATACCATGCTGTAATAATGGGGTGTAAAGATAAATTATCTTTCATAATAATACAACAACAGTCGCTACAAGGGCAAAAAGTCAGGCATGATATCAATGTACGATGGCTACACAATGAACTTGTGAGAGACAATTTTAGATTTAATGAAAGAAGAAAGGGCAAGGTATTGGAAAGAAAGAACTGAGCAAGAGGAGGAAGAAATGGATGAGCAGTGGGAGCTTGTAAGACAGGGAGCTGGAAAGAGGAACAAGGGAGAGAAGGACAAACTTACCCATTCTTTCTTTGTAGATACGTATAAACGAGAAACCAGTTTTCTCCAAGTGCTTGTGAATTACATTGTGAACACTGCAATATATATATATATATATATTATATATATGCTATATTAGATATTGTAATCTGGTCATGCAGTATCTATGTTTTTACCCTCTGCCATTGTTACAAACAGTAGATTTGGGAAAGGGGGCAAGAGTTTTTCCCCATTGCACAGAGTAAGAAAAATCTATTTAAAGATACATGGAAATGTCTTCCAAAACAACTATAGTGATGAACAGATGGAAGCTTAGTAAACAGAACTATAGCAGTGACACTTTCATCTCTTCCCCCTTATAAATATCTTACAAACACCGTCCTACTGAATTAAAAAACAACAACACACACACACAATTTTAGCTCTTTGCCAGAACATCGAGGTAATGGCTAATAATCTTTAAACTATCAGCTCATTGGGCACCTATTAATCTGCGAACACAAACAACTAGAGAGAAACTATGTCAGAGGAAACTAAAGACTACCATCTCCTTTAATTATGATAACTTATAATAATGGTAATGATTACATAGTGGGGCAACACTTTCTAATAATTGACTGAGAAAAAATGACAATTACCACTGCAAAATTAGAGTCTATGACATATGTGACCGGTTTTGGGAAAATCGGCCTAAACGCGGCAGCTAAAGTTTTCTAATTTATTCTACCAGTAGGTTGCACGGGGCCTTGGGATGCCGTCCTCCTAATCTGGAAGCTGTAGCACAAGACGTCTTCGCCCTACGCACTACAACACTTCAGTATTTTTTTGCTAAACTTATTATTCGCTGATTTCGAAAAAACGCCGCTTAAAGGTGTTGCTAAGGTCAGGGGGCGTGCATTGTGTCCGTATACTATTACTGCGTGTCTCCGGGACACTCTGGAATAAACCTGTTACAGGCAGGTTGAAATAAGTCTAAAAGGCTTAATGCAGGGCTCCTTAAGAAACTATGATGGCGAGAATTGCGTGAGTATGGGATTATGTAGAATAGTAAGTGAATTAGTTAACTACAGTTGTTTTTCCCCCGCTGTTAGTGAAAAGCCCGCCAATAATTTCTTAGCAACGCTCCGTACACGAGTCCAACCGGCTAGTGTTTCTAGCCTCCTAGTGTGAGTTCTAGAGCACGGCCAGAGCTTACAATGCGTCATAAGCTAGAGCTAACTGGTGTCTATCCATTTCTGCCATAAAAATTTTTTTGAAAAAAATTGACCCATAAGGCTTTACCCGGGGATACTGAAAAAAATTGTTTGCCGCGTTTAGGCCGATTTTCCCAAAACCGGTCACATATATAGACAGATAAATAAATATAATATATATATATATATTATATTGAGGAGCTAACTTTCTGATGAAAATAGGATTAGGAAAGGAGACCACAGAAATGAATAAAACAAGAAAACGCCTTCTTGTATCCTATATGATCATCAGTACATTATTGCTCATAAGCTGCGAGAAAAGTGTATTAGTTATCCGAAACCAATACCACAGAACCAGACATAATTGAACAAGACAATATTTTTTACAACTACAGTAATTAGACCTAGTAAACAAACAACTATGGTCTACCCATAACAATAACGTGCAACTCTAGATAACTAGAAACTATTTAGCTGCAAACCTGTAGTAATATTGTCATTGAGGAATACGCTTTCTTTCTTTACACACTTAACGTACTGACTCACAATACAACACCCATATGGTAATCCCACTAAAGACTTGGAGTTTTGCCCAGCATAGTGCAGGTAAACAATCTGGCTTTCACGTACTCCTGATTATAACCATGGTAAATATGCTTGCACCTAAACATTAGGAAGAAATCTTGTAACATTTTTTTACCCACCAGACAAGCAAAACCTAGTGCCTGTTCTATCCTTATAGGACTCAACCTTAGTTCTTTTATAAGGAGACACACCCACTAGCCATAGAAGCACAACAACATTTATATAAGAAAGCTATTAATAAGAGATAGTAGCTACTTGCCCTCTTTTACCTCCGGTCTGGCAAAGTGAATTTTCGGATAGTTTTCGCTCCAGGCGCCTTGGAGCGCTCCATAGCCATCAAGTAAGAGACATCAGCTAATACAGACTCCAAATCCGCCATTTTACAAAGACAACGAGAAGAAACAGGTGAAAGTGGGTGGGTGATCAGACTATAAAATAAACTAGCCCCCGCGCGCGTTGCTGGCCACCCCTCACTGAACTGTGCAGGCTTGAGATCCTTTTCTACCACCAACCATAAGACGTATCACCACACCAGGTATACCTGCAACACGCATAAGACGGACTTGTTACACACGACCCCTACCCAGGGGTTGCTCATCACAAAAAAAAAAAAAGCAATGCATAATAAGGGCAATTTTTTTTTGTTTACGTGAGGTAAAAACTGTCTTCCGGTTCACATTCCAAGTTATGCCGGCATTTTAGCATAGATAAAAGAACTGGTAAGGGACAGATTGGTGTAGGTGCCCAGACCCTAGCCCGACTCTCAACTGTGCAGTTTGGGGTCAAACCTTCCACTTGAGGTGCAAAGTCGCTAATATTACAGTAAAACAAAAAATACTCTAGACTTTTCTGACTTGACGGTATTGACAGAGCAACTTCATAGTCCCTCGTTCGCTTCACGCTTGCGCGACATAGTCCTTCGCTCAAAAAGAGGATTTCTTCTCGAGCCGACTAAATTTGAAACACTTTTTCGGGTAAAGGGTTTTCAGTAAGAATCTAGTCACAACACTAGGTAAAGGGTTTAAATAGTGCTTGTGTGTGTACTCTGCATGAAATTTCTGCGAGACTCAAGAAATCAGTGGTGTCCAAATATCTCACCCAAGAAATATTCACTTGATATCCAACATTATACCAGTACAATTTTGATAATTGATTTGTGTTGTGTGTGAAGATAGGTTATTGCATATCAGTCGAAGAGTACTATCATTATTCTTCACCAATCATTGTTTTATAATATAGCTATGCATACGAGTTATTCTTTGATTGGATACGATAAATTGAATTCAAAAAAGTCTGAAATAATTGTAGGGTTTAGCACCAAGTCTTTGAAGTGATGCTTTACCAAAAGTTACATAGAACATCTGGTAAAGGGTACTAATTAACATTCACTTTCCAGTGCAACACAAAATACCTTCTTGTACAATCAATGTGTAATATAAGGTGCAATTATTGTTTCAATAGAAATTCAGGTACCTGAGATTAATGAGAAAAATATAAGCATCTTCATGAACTGGAGATATTTTTTTAATCACTGCTCATTTAGTAATCAATTGGGGATATATATATTATATATAAGTATATAATTATATAAGTAAATACAAGTAAAATATGGGGCATTTTTGGGCTGGAAAAAAGTACTTTTGTGTACATGTAATTTTCAAATTAATTGTTGGAAGTAAATTCTTTCATCGTAAATTTAATGAAGTGTACAAATTGAAATAGTGATTGGTTATTTTTTTGGTCACCGTATTACAAATCTGTTGCAAGTCTTCATACTGCTTTGATTTAAAAAGACTCTTCCACCAGTTAAAAAAAAAATTAGTCAAGGTTCCACTTTCTAAATGTAGTTCACAGCTCCCCGCAATCAGCAATAATTACAGGCCGACTAGTTTTTCCTGACTGAGAGCCAACCTTTTCCATTTTCCTCATGACATCTAGACCATCAACGACATGTCCAAACACGACATGTTTGTTATCCAACCACTCTGTCTTGGCAGTGCACACAAAGAACTGAGATCCATTGGTGTTTGGACCAGAGTTAGCCATAGAAATCACACCAGGACCAGTGTGCTTCATTTTGAAATTTTCGTCTTCAAACCTAGACCCGTATATTGACTTTCCCCCAGTACCATTTTGCCTTGTGAAGTCGCCTCCTTGGCACATAAACTGGGGAATGATGCGGTGAAATGGACTGCCCTTGTAGCCGAACCCTTTTTCACCAGTACACAAGCAGCGAAAGTTTTCTGCAGTTCTGGGAACAACATCTGAAAACAATTCAATGACAAGCTTTCCAATAGTTTCAGACCCAACACGAATCTGAAGAAAAATGCGTGGATTAGCTTTTTTCTTGGCAGGAGGTGCACCTTCGCTGTCACCATCCACAGCAGTTACTTCTTCCTCCTGATTCTCCCCTGAGCCTCCACCCTCAAGTGCTTTCCCTGCATATTTTTTAAGCCAAGAATCTTCGGACCAAACAGGGCGGGAACTTCCTTCCTTGAGCATTTTCGGCCTAGCCACATTTACACGAATAGTTCGGCCAAACAACTCAGACTCATTCATATTGTCCATGGCAGCAGCTGCATCTTCAATCAGCTGAAATTCAACAAAAGCAAAGCCACGATGCTTTTGAGTGGAGTAATCTAATGGAATAGAAATGTCTGTGATGTCTCCAAATGGGATGAATGCAGACTAAAACACAAAATATTTAATAGTTAAATGTAGGAAAAAATAATAGTTTTACCTGGAGAACTTTTTCGTTCACTTCCTCAGCCAATCCCCCTACATAAAGGATCCTCTTATTAGTAGTGGCGGCCATATTTTTAGTGAACTTTGCACTTCTGCGTTTGAAATGCTAATTACCTAATTTAAGCGTGACCACACCCCAGAGTGCGTCCTCCACCGCATAACTCTATGCTGAGTCTTGTTTGGACAATATTATAATCAAGCTAAAGCTGCCAGTGATCTCGTCTATTGTTGAAGAGCATCTGAAGTCCAAACTTGCGCGGCTCCACTAGTTCGCCGCCTCGGGAATAGAGTTGGCCGCGGCAGAGAAATTGGTACGTAAGTTAGGGTGGTCGTAGCAACTGTTTCTAAACTAGATGCAATTTCATGGAGAACTTCTGATTTGTTTCTTGCAGAAACCAAGAGGAAGTAAACCGAATAAAGTTTCTGGTGAGGTGGAACTCTGGTCTCCTCATCGAAAATGTCAGGAAAAGTAAGGAACCAGAATATTTCTAACTGTTTTGGGTTGCCAGTTCACTGGTGAAATATCAACAAGTCAGCAGTGAATGTTGAATTATTTGATGTCCTCTAAATAGTGTCCAATAACCATTTTCACCAGCTGTTGTGCAAATGATGTTGTATGTCAAAGAGAAGGCTGTTATATTCAATGATGCATCTATAGATTTATTCAAAAGTGGTAAAGCTCAATGTTCTGCAAGTGTGCAAGAAGGATTCTTATGATGGTTTAAATGACACTGTCTAACTGAGACGTATTGTCATCAATTATATCAGTCTCTCTTTATGGTTGACTTTGGCTCATTAGATGGTGGAGGGGTGAATAGTTGGAATAGCTAGCAAGATTAATTTCAGTTGAGAATTGTGGCAACTGGATCAGCAGGGTCTGCGCAGTCTCCTGCATTCCTAGCTAATCTTCAAGAATGGGCCACCTTGTATAACATGTGGCATTGCCCTCAATTTTGTGTCTTAAACATTCAAATGGACTTGTGATGTTTGATGTTAATGGGTTATTTTTTCTTCTCTCTCTCTTGCCAAATGGAACCCTGTCTTAATTTGGAGATAATTCAGTTTCTCATATTGTGACTTGCAGTTGGTTGTCATGACACCGGTCCTTAGCTGCGACTGCGTGCATGACGAGATTTACCATTGGTAATTGATTTGGTAACAACTAGAGGTTTGAGCCAACAAAGTTTAATAAAAGGTCACACATTGGGGCACAATCACAGGGATCATGGGATGGGATACTATTATATCTTCTGAGGTTTGAAAGTGACCTTATTATAAAAACTAAATTTCTCATGTCTGTACAAAGGATGATGGGCATCTATTTCTGTGTATGTACAGGCTGATGATTCTGTAATCTGTTTTCACTCCCCCAACTCACGAATATGTCTTGGTTAGAACATGTACTTTGTTGTTCAGTCCTTGGCAGTGTTGCAGTTCACATTTGGTTGTTCGGGAATTGATATTTTGGAGCTTGGTGATCTCTTCTAGAATTTTTTAAAATTATTTTGTAGTGGCAAAAGCAGTGAACATCTCTGAACATGTCCGGACTAGAAATATAGTAACCAGCGTGTGAGTGTGTGTTTGTGCATGTGCATACGGTACCTATGTTCCATTTGCTTTAGCGTGGTGACTGTAGCCAAACTTGGTAGTAAATCTCATGTCATGTTAATTCCTAATCAGGTTTGAAGTCTGTTAGATCTTTTGTGTATATGCATGTGAAGTTCCAGGTGATTCCCACAGCGTCAACACTTTCCCCCTCTCTCTATCACTACCTTCTGACTCCCTTGCCTTGTATGTACTAGTCGTTTAATGTTTAGTTAATTTTCATGTAGTGATATATCTGTACTGTTTGCTGTCAGGATCTCAAACTCCTCTAGCATGTCCTTCCATTATATTGGCAATTAGTGTTCTTTATCTAGTTCCAGTTCTTGCATATTTACGTTTGAAAGGCAATTGAATGGTTCTATGGAATAACCCAACTGTAAGCCAAGACCAATACTCCCGTCAAATTCATTATCTTTAATATATTTTTTCTCTCACCCTTTTTGAAGAGGTGACACTAATTGTGTATTAATGTCAGCCACCCTTTCACATGACTGCTGTAATTGTGAAGTTCGGCAATTGAAGAATCTGTCGCTGTCTTGCAAAGGCAAGTGTTGGGATGTTCGTTTCTATAACCTAATTTGGTAATCTTAGTCCACTCAGGGTTAGTCCTTTGTTGCCATCTCCAATTCACCATGTCTATACTTCCTGGATGCCAACCTGTCACTAGCCATTGTGGCCTTGTGGAAAGTGTAAATGGTTGTTTTAAGTTTGTGCTTGCCTTGTGTTGTAATTCCGTCCAGGTTTCTGTTATTTTCCTCTTCAATTCAACATTACTTGTTGTCATATTGAAATACTTCTTTGACTCTCATAGTTTATGTTGGCACTGCTACATGTGTATGCTAGTATGGAATGTAAGGTGTTGGTCTTCCATTATCTAAATTTCCTGTTATGTTTATGCAATGTAACTTGAGGCTTGGGTGAACTTTGCACTGAGCAGTTAGTTTTATCAAACCCTTATATATTTCAAGCTCATTGGGCCAGACCTGCATGCTAGAAAGGAATGAAACAGTTTGTTTGTTTGTTTTTGCCTTGAAGTTCATCTGCATATTTTCCCCCTGCTAGTGAGCATTTCCCCCTACACTACCTTACTATTAGAATGCACCGTTGGTGACCTGTGTTGAAAGTCCCCATAAAACAGCTGCAGCCAGTGTTTGAACAGCTGCTGTTTCTTGAGAAGAAATAGCAACAGCTTAGGTGACTATTCAGTATTACTATAAAGGAATATATGCTACTGTCTCTTAATCTTACTATTAGAATGCACCATTGGACCTGTGTTGAAAGTCCCCATAAAACAGCTGCAGCCAGTGTTTGAACAGCTGCTGTTTCTTGAGAAGAAATAGCAACAGCTTAGGCGACTATTCAGTATTACTATAAATGAATATATGCTACTGTCTCTTAATCTTACTATTAGAATGCACCATTGGTGACCTGTGTTGAAAGTCCCCATAAAACAGCTGCAGCCAGTGTTTGAACAGCTGCTGTTTCTTGAGAAGAAATAACAACAGCTTAGGTGACTATTCAGTATTACTATAAAGGAATATTATGCTACTGTCTCTTAATCTTACTATTAGAATGCACCATTGGACCTGTGTTGAAAGTCCCCATAAAACAGCTACAGCCAGTGTTTGAACAGCTGCTGTTTCTTGAGAAGAAATAACAACAGCTTAGGTGACTATTCAGTATTACTATAAAGGAATATTATGCTACTGTCTCTTAATCTTATATGTATGGGGTGAAGAAACTAACGCAATAATACTTATTATACCTAAACCCTAAAAGCAGCTGCTCAAGTTAGGGGTCAGAGTTTTCTATAGAAAGAAAACCCACTAAGTCTCCTGGAGTGTGTCCAGTAGTGTCATAGTGTGTAGTGCTCTGTCTTCTTGTGTCATCAGATAGTATATGGAGGGGATTTATAATGCTAACAACTGGTTCTTTCATTTTATCTGTGTGCTAGCAGGTTCTAAGCCTCTTTTACAGGATACTCGGTATTCACTTTTTAAGTTACTTGGTAGTAGCATGTACCATCTGCAGGTGTATACACAATTTGAATATGTGCTATGTTCATGTATATAACTCAAAGTGTACATTTTATATGTGTTCTCAATGCCTAGCATATGGTGGCTAGTTCAACTTGAACTGCCTAAGTGTCAGATGTTGTCCAGGAAAAAATGGTAATTGCAGTTCATTAAAAGATTATTGTTAAGTTAATTAATTATATTATTCCTTTCGTTAGTTTCCAAAGATGTCCCCTACCTGATATTGAGTTGAAACAATATCTGTTTCTCAAAAACTAATAAGCAATAATTTTGCATATACCGTTTTATCGCCCTTAGGTCTATTTGAATAATTGTTCTTTTAGTTCAACCACCTTAGCTCTGTGCTTGAATCAAAGCAACAATGACAACAAGAACATATTCTAAAATAATTACTCTAGCTGCTAGTAGTTCACTTATTTACAAAAGGTTTTGGTTGAATAGTTTATTCCCGGTTTGTAAAGAAGACTATTATGGAGAATGTTTGCTGCACAATCAGCTGTAGCTGTCGGTTCATATGCAAGAGTAATTGTGTGTAACATATTATATTTTAACCTATTTTTAGAGAACATACACACACACATGTGCGCACTTGCTCATACAACATAGTAGTGGCCATTACACTGCATATTCTTCCTTTGTTGCTAGTTTAAGGAGAATGATGAACGTGTGGCTCGTATGAAAGAGATGCTGAGCAAAGGAGGAGGGAAGCCTCTCATCTTGCCTACCAAACCCAAGCCTAAGCCAAAACCCAAGCCGGCCCCTGTATCCAGTGAAGTATCAGCATCCAGTGCAAATGGAGACTCCGGCCTATCATCTCCATCGCCTGATGCCCACTCTGTGAGTGTATAGAAAGCTAGTATGAATACATGGATATGTTATTGCCAGTTATATATATTTTTTTCCCACCTGGTAAATTTGGGAGGAAAAGAATTCATGGGTAGGTGTGAATATTATAGAATGTCAATGTTTAAATCTCTCAAATGAAGCCTCTGATGGCTGTACGTGACAGCTATATATATTATATTAAATAGTATTTAAAGTGTTATGCTTCTCACTTCACAATTGCTTAATACCAACCCTTCTTTCCTGCCTACATGTGTTACTATTTATTTATTTATATATTTATTTATTTATTTATTTATTTGTTTATTTATTTATTTATTTATTTATTTATTTATTACCTTTTTTCAAGTATGAAATGATGAGTGAAGCATTAAAAATAAAGTATGTGGAAATTAACTGATTGTAACAGGTGTGTAGGAGGAAGCCTACTACTTATTTGAGAATTAATCACCTTCACTTTAGTGCAAACAAAAGACATGTTCAATGGAGCATTTGGCAGAAGGAGAGGCTGCATAGTTCAGCAAATAGTTCCTCCTTATGTAGCTTGTACAATGCTCATAAGTCCTTATGATTTTGTACTACAGAGTGGTGTGCATGTGATGGGTAGTTGCTTATTGGGGGAAGAAAACACATATTTGAGAGTTTATGAATATTTCATGAATAATGAATGTGTGGGTGTGAGAGTGTGTGTGCAATGAGGTTGGGTGTCATTTAGCATCGCACCACTGGGGCATCTAAATACACCATGTAATAGTTTTCCACATATTTTGAATGATTGACTGTGTGGCTGGGGATTGTACACAAGCAAGTCAAATAGTTTGTAACAGCTGAGGAAAGCAGTGTGTGTGTGTGTGTGTGTGTGTGTGTGTGTGTGTGTGTGTGTGTGTGTTTATGTGTGTGAGTGTGTGTTTATGTGAGGGAGGAAGTGGGAGGAAAGGGGGATATCAGATAGAGAAAGATACGTGTTTGTGTGTGATTGTGTATTGGTATTGGGAGGATGTTGAGCTAATTGCTGGGCAATAAATAGTAGAAACATGCTTCACCAGATGAGAGCACCCGTTTCGTTTTTAAGGGAGGATGGAGTGAGTGTGGAAGAAAGTAAGCCAGTGGCAATATAAAAAACCCGATATTGTTGTTGTTATATTGGAACACTTTGCACTTTATGCAAATCAATGTACTTGGCAAAAACATTACTTGTATGCATAAACTTTGAGAGTGCTTTAACTTGTTAGCACCCTCTTATCAATATTAAGCCATACACATGCATGATAATTTATTGTAAGAAGAGACGTTTGTGCATGTGCCAGAATGAAACCTGTCAAGTTGGAACTGGTGGAACCCAAGTTCACACACACACACACACACACACACACACACACACTCACACACTCCATAATGAGGTGCAACCATAGCAGTCACTAATATTTCCTGTCTGTGGTGATAATTGCATTTGTTTCGTGAGTCAGTATTATTTCCTGCTAGATCACTTTTAACCAAGTGAGTAGTTGAGGTCACTGGTTCAATGGTTGAAATAATGGCTGCCCTGTCCTCTTTGGTAGTGCTAGTTTATTGAGTGGGTGAGTAGCAAGCATCTGGATATTATCTCTATTCCAAGGCACCATTATTAATACACCTTGTTGGATAAACTTATTTTAATTTTTATAATTCATTTAATAATACAAAGTGAACTATATGAAGCATGAGATTTAGCATGAGCTTGCAAGTCTTACCTTTCTTGGATGTTGTAGCTGTGACTATAATGTAAGTCTGTCCAGTTGTATGCATGTTAGCAGACAGATGCTACATGTGTGTTGGAAGGTTGCTTGTTCCCATGGATTCCATCCTCCTCAGCTAGATTACTGTGTGGGTATTTCCTGCCTTTTTTTTTTTTTTTAACCGTCACTGACAGGGCAATTCACAAGGAAAGCTTTCAAAGTATTTGCTGTCTTGACATCTCTGTCTAGTTATACTGACTCAGCACAAAGTTTCAATTATCTCTGTTTCTTCTGCATTACTTGGTGCTTGTATACTCACTCCGTCGCCAAAGAGAAAGGGTATAAATATCAATGGTTGTATATCACAGCCTTTTAAGTAGCATTAAATCCTTGGAGAGTACTTGTAACTAGGTCTTAATAAATATAAGGAACAGCAGCAACAACAATAAAGTAGCAAACAACAAGAACAGTGAAATAGTCATGGGATCCATAAATTATCAATTTAGTTCATACTAATAATATTTATTTGGTCATATTTGCAAATAGTACCTACAATGCTACCACCAGAAGGTGAAATACATTATTGTGCATGTTGAATTACCCAGCATGCAGTCACATCATCCTAATGTAGGTGTTATGTGTACAGGACTAGTCCCCATACTACTTAGCTTGCTACAGCTCTGAAGTTACCCTACTTTCATTATTGCCTTACACACATACCCCCCTGGCCATCTCATCCCTATATTAACTGTAGCTGACCCAAGCACTACCATTTCAATTCAGCTTATAATGTGCACTGGAACTTCATAAAGCAAGGAGGAAAGGATAAAGGACAATTTCTCGGTGGTCCATTTAGAGCTGCACTGTATCAAATTACTGCCATCTCTACTGCCAAATCTATTTGGTGGAAAGCTTCCCTCCCCAACACAATCTGTTCGTTACAAGGTTGTGCCCAGACTGTTGGCTTGTCCAACAACACTGAGCTGTGCCGTCTGTCGTTGTTCCATTTGTCTGTAATTAGAGGCGCAGGCTTTGATCACAACACTTCCTCTCCGTAGCCTTTATATTTTGACTCCACTGTTTGGCCAGCTCAGTTTTATCCTTTTATTTTTTATGACCGCCAGCAATTTCGAAGATAAAACTGGAATGAGTTGTTTTGTGAGGTGCTGGGAATATTCAACACCGGTACTGCAAAAGGAAAGAGTAAGCCCCTAGTAATTACTTGCTTATTATTTTCTCCATCTTTTTGTAATAGACCAGAGTGTGGTTTTTAATGATCGGGGAGTCGTACAAATTTGATTTAAAGTGTGTGGTGGAGAGAGAGCACCTGTGCTGAGGCACTTGCTTAGATGGCTTTATATGAGGGTTCATTAGACAGGTTGACATGGCTTTGCCAGCAGGATTTCCTGTACCATTAGGACCTGCTGTCCACTGGAGCCTTAAATTTGGCATCCTGGCATATAAAGGTAGTTGAGCTCAAAGCTTGGGCTCCATTTGATAGTTGAACCTTGCTGACAAAGAGTCTGCAAATAGCCTTTTAGTTAGCTGAGCTGTCTGCCAAGCTACCGACAATCAGTCGTGAAATAGATAGTGCTATAAGTGCTGGTGACAAAAACGTTTTTTAATTATTAGTTGAAGGTCTCAGTACTTGTTGTAAATTTGCCAGCTAATTAGCACTTTATTACCACCTGCAAAACTACTTCCCGCTTCTAGAAAAATTTTGTGGCCAAGGTGAGTTTAGCAGATTCAGTTAGTGAACTCCAATTGGGGATACATAACTCGATCCAGTAAATATAAGAGGCATGTCCATAGGAGAGTTTTTATTTAGTTGGTGAGAGCAGCTACTATATCAGTTATTGTTTTATTTCCATGTGTGCAGGAGTCCCTGACCATCGAGCTAAACACTGACAGCCTCAGACAATTCAGTGAGAAGTTCGACTACGACTTTGATGTGGTGGTAAGTTGTTGTTTAAACGTAGAAATGTATGAGTTGTGTAATATTACATAAGATAGCATTGTTTGGTAAAAAGAAGTTCCATTGAGTATTCCATAATACTTAGTATTTTCTACTTGCATTGGGAATGCCGTGGGGGTGGGTTATAATTTTTTTTTTTAATGTCGTACCACATAAGGTGGTCCATGTTAGGATATCATTCCTTTATGTGAGCATTCTTTTGTAGCATTTTGTAATTTTGGGTGTCTATTTTGAAAGAACCTGTTATTCCTACACTTGCTTTGTGTGGAGTCATTCATTGCAAGTTTGAGGAGCCAACGGCCAGGTCCTAGTTAGGAAGCTGTTTTTATTGGGCCAATAGACTCAATGGCTCTGCAATATCAGATGACAAAGAATATAGCTTTATACAGAGTATGAAAGTGTGGAGGAGAGTCAGGAATACATCTGAAACTAAAACTAGACTGAATGTAATTGACTTTATAGCCCTCAAAAGTGATATATTTATGATACGATACATATTCAGGTCAATTGAATTCAATTAATGTGACATTAGTGATATGATGTTTGCTAAACTTTTATTATTTCGAATGATGTGCTCTTCTGTGGATGTTTGTGCTAAATGGCATGATAAATTTTTATATTACACCTTTTATGTTTTGCCCCTTTAAACTTGTCTTGCATGCTATCATCTCTTCTAATGGCTTTCTCTTCTTGTTTACTTTTGTTAGCCAACATTTAGCAAGTTGTGGCATTTTGTTAAAAGAGCACTAGTTGACATCCAAGTATTATTTCAAAATTTTTTCAGTCTTAGCTTCACAGCTTACTTTTTTTTTAGCTTACTGGTGGCTAAAGCCAGTGGCCCTGGGTTTGAATCCCGGCGACAACTAAGATTTTTTCACATTTTTCCTTTGCTTTTTTCCAGACCCCTTTAGGTGAGAAAGTGTCTATCTAGCTTTGTATTTGTAGGCATTATCAAATAACTAAGCAGATATTGTGTCCAGCAAGGTGAGGTAGAATAATGAAATCAGATTCACACCAATAGTTAACAAACACACTAACTTGTGTTGTTTCTTGTTTGCACCTTGCGCATGGTTTCTAGAAATTCCACCACAGAACATATGTGCAGTAGAGCTAGGTATGTCATGTTTGCATCATCAATAAAGATACTTTCAGTACCAAATATTTAGCATATGTGTGGCATGTCAGAGATTGTGTGGATGTGTCCCATCAGGCAAACATAATGACCAAACTTGAGAAGGCTAAGATAGCAAACAGTCACTGAATCTTCTGTTCAAGTTTTAGTGTGCTACTTGAGCTGACTCACACACAATTATATATACATGTTAGTATATATTATTATATATATACATACACAAGTATATTTGTAGTATTGGAGAGGTGTAACAGTGTGATGTAACTGTAGTTGCAATGTATACAATAGATTGCAGCAGACTCTGAAACAAAAAAAGAAATTTTCATGAGGCTGAGTAAGGTTATTCATTGCATCAGAAGTTACATAATTACTCAACACACTCTGACTCTCCACAATGTCAGCCATCCTCCTCCTCTCCCCCTCCCTTATTCTAAATTTGCTCTGAACTTTTGAACTTGTAACTCCCACCTCCCCCTCCCCTGCATTGCCTCAACACAGGAATAACCTAATTGTCATGTCTCACAGGATAATCACAAAGCGATTTGTATATGGTCTGTCAGCTGGTCAGCAAGTCAACCTGGCTCCCTTTGCTAATTAGCTGCTCCTTTCAGATTACTACCTGAGGGCATTAGTAGTAGGGAGACACACACACACACACACACACACACACACACACACACACACACACACACACACACACACACACACACACCACTGTAATGAGTGTAACTATAGACAGATCCTCCTTTGTTGTTTCTAACTAACTACTTGGTGACACTCAAGTAGAGGCTGTGAATGTTCTCACTAGAATCTTGTATACCAAGATAGCTTTATTTGGGCTGTTTGGTGCATTGTCTCATCTGGGCCACACATATGTGAGTAAGCTGTGCGAGATGGTGCGAACAGGGTGTGTGTGTGTGTGTATGTGTGTGTGTGTGTGTGTATGTGTGTGTTTGACATTCTATTGTTGATGAAATGCCTTTACCACTCTTTATTGTGTGTTGTGCAAATAACACCTCTTGTCTATTGAACTTGAATTGTCTATTGCACTTCACTGTGTTGCCTAAACTGCACACACTGCCAAGCTGCATCTATCTCATGGCGCTTCTCTTTTGTCTTGCACTAAATATTTGCTTCTTGTCTGATCTTCAGCCTGAATATAATAGATAATTTAAAACTTCCACTGTAGACAATTGGATCTAATTAAAAAGAAAAAAGAAAAAAGAAAAGAGTGTGTTTTAAATTTGAGGGACGTTAGGGGGATCAACTTCAACACTCGAAAGGGACTATGAAATTGTATGCTCCCTCACACACATTCACCAACAAGTCACGCGTAAGTGAGTTGTTTGTGTCATCTTTTCAGTATTTTTTTCTAGAGCAGCTTGCTATAATTCTTGGCTTTTGTGACTTTTTTTTTATTGAAGGAATGTACAGAATGGGTTTCTGACATTTGATAGTATTTATATGACGCAAATCAGAACATTGAAGTTATTTTGTACCCAATTTATATATTATTATTATAGTTTTACGACTTCTACTACCGTTGTTGTTTCTATTATTACTAGAGCCGGAACAAATATATGGTTACCCAGTAGATTGGTAGGTGTTTGGATAGGATCCTGAGCTTTAGTTCACTGGGACCTTGCCTGGTTGAATAGCTTTCCAGGAGATGTAGCTGTAAAAACCACCGGAACCGGTTTAACGGCAAATTTACGCAACTCAGGGCGGTCTGTAATAGCTGGTTATCCACACGATAGCCGGATATCCTGATAGTAGTTTTATATTCGTTCCAGGTCTAATTATTACAGACATTAAACAAAGGGTACATTTAGACATTTTGTCTCTCCATTAGGACTAGAAATTATTTCTTGTGGCATGCATGGGTGTGGGAGAGATTAATATGCAGTAATCTATAAGGAGATTTCCCTTGATGTTGACGACTTTCTAAGAATCCGAAACATCTGTGGCCATATTTGCTAATAATTATTAACATTGTCAAAGTCTCAAGGGCACCAGTACATGAGGTTCATTAATACTTAACTTTGAACCTTAAATTTGAGTATTTTCAACCGAAAGCATATGATGTGCTGAACAGAACAGTATTAACCGTTTCATTGTTCTTTTATATTTACTATTACCCAGCTAACACCAGCTCTTGTTTATAGATAGTAATTGGCAAGAGCAGTCCTTTGGGTACTGTTTGGTATGCATATATCAAATGTTGTGGCAACTTAAAGATGGCTGTAGATTCAGTTTTATTGCTTATTAGCTATGTGTGTGTGTGTGTGTGTGTGTGTGTGTAGAGATATTCATGAGCTTAATGTAGTGGATAAATGATAAATATGGGATTGAGTGGAGGGTAGTATGGGAGGTGGTTACTCTACCAATGTGTATAATAAATGCATGCTGTTTGTATAGACAAGACATCAGATATTGGACAATTCTGCCCTCCTCGATCGAGCAGCTCTCAGCCAATCCAAAGGTCTCCAGAACCGTCGTCTTCCCAGCACTGTTGCCAGCAAAGTCCCCGAGGACTACTCCTCTCGTAGACGTGCTCAGACGTACGTTGCCCCTAGCAGCAGCATGAAGAGGTCGGCAACTCAGCCACTCAGCGGCAGTGGAAGCCGGAATGATGTTGATGGTGGGGGAAACACAGCACCGGAACTTACTGAGGACGAGAAAAGGCAGAGGGTGAGTATGTGAATATTGTGTAGGTTGTAGTAGAGTATATAAGTTAGGTTAAAATTATTTGTTACGTATGTACCATTAATGCAACCTCTGAACCTTGAATTTTATTAAAGTTAATCTCACTTGCACTTTTGAGAGTCCAACCAAAAGTATGTATTTTCTCTTTCTATGCGTAGTAGGCTGAAGTTGCTGTTACCAAAAGTAATCAATTATAAGTCAAAGAAGCCATGCCATTTGTTTGCCAGAGTTAGAACCTTCAATACAGTTTGTTTTCCTTGTGAGCTTGTCCTTTAGACTGCCCCCTACTGGCCTATCAGTTGATAAGTGCAACTTTTCTGGTGTTGCATTAAATTATAATTATTGAAAAGGTTCTTCAGGTATTGTATCTGTTCTGGTCCCTAAAAATGAAATTATCATCACATCTGAACGGTTAGGTAGCACTTATATAACAAGAGGACAACCGTTTATACCTCAGGGAGAGAGAAAAGTGACTAAAAGGATGGGGGAGGGAGAAAGGGAATGTAGCACTTGTAGTCAGAGGTAACTACATTAACATGTACAGCTCTGCAAATTACTGTACGGTTCAAGTCTCTAAAAGGAGTAAGTCTGTTTGTGTCTGCTGTCTATAACCAGATTTTCTCTGACCACTCATCATAAATGAGTGCAAAGTCCAATGTTAAGTTTTTGTCCCATAAAAGTCATGAAGTGTGCACTGCCACCGTGTAGATACAGGAAGAGTACACACATCTGTGTGAGATAATCTGTGTGTGCATGTGTGCGAATTCTCCCTGTGAAGTCTTCACTAAAATCCCCTTGCATACCTCCAGCCTACCTGCAGCTGGAGTACTGGCTTCACATGGCCACCCTGTCACTCTTTCATTTTCTTTGCTTTCCATTTTTCTTTCTGTCCTTTTTTTCTCCCCTTCACATCAATCTTACCTCACTTCCCCCAGGGTTTTTTTCCCTTCCTTCCTCTTCTATACATGCACTACCAGTCACTCCTACTACAACTTGTAGCTTCCTACTCCACACCTCACCCCCACCCTCTCCCACTAGCTACTGTACCATGTAGCCAGTCCATTCCTGTGGTCCACGCCCTCTCATACAAGAGACTCCACTGGTTGCTCTAAGTTGGATCATCTCCAGACTCTCTCAGTCTGTCATTGTAGGATCCTGTGATTCCACTGCCAGTACTGTATCTAGTAGTTGCCATGCCCACTTCTGTGAACGTATCAGATACATGATACTATAATTGAAAAATTCACACTAGTTAACACTTCACTCGATGCCTATCAAGTGCTTGGCTGTGGCAGATTTTGTTTTTACTTGCTGCTTACCTGATAAAGGTGTTATTCTGGTTCAAATCTCTTTGTAAATATGAGTTCCCTACTGAGGATTTAAAAAAAAGAAATTTTCTCATCTCTTATTATCTCATTTATTTTGTATGTGTGAGTACAAATCATCACATTTTGTTATGCTTTTTAGCGATTGTTCTGCATTGTTGTTGTTGTTATTGTTGTTGTAGGATCTTCGCTGCTGCTGCTGTTAAACAGCATTAGTTTAGTTCAAACCTAATATTACTTCTTAATTTTTAGTATATTATATGGTAGAGTTTTTATTTATTCATTTGCTTGTTTAGAAAACAAGTTAGTTGAATGCGCAAATGCATTATTATCAATGTGTCAGAGTAGTAACTCAATTGATATACAATAAGACATTTTTCAATTTTTTCACCCGACAATATTCTACTACTAATTCAAGTTTTACTTTTCCCTTCCAATACTAATAGAATGATGAAATTTACCGTGCTGGAGGATTTCATTTCTGTGTATTTCGTGCATAATACCAAGTCGATTGGCTTTTGTAAACAACTAAACAATTTCTACTACTGAGAGTTACTGTAGCTTCTGTCCCACTATCTTTTCCTACTTCTTGTTTTCCCTTTCACTCTATTTGGCTAGGCTTCTCTCAGAGACAGTTGGTTTCGTTTGCCAATTGTGTATTAGCTGGAGCAGATGTTTGGCGTTCATGTAGCACCCACAGAGGATGCCCTTGAAGTCTGAACAGTTAGTTAATCAGTCAGTCAGTCAGTCACTGCTAAGGAAGCAGATACTTTTAGTGTGCGGCTTAATTGAAGTTAACTTGATCAGTTAATGTGATTCCCATATACCAACACAAGCTTGTTAAGTCAATTACACAGAGCAGTGTGGTTCACTCAACCTTTTGAATTGGCCACAACATTTTTTTCTACCTGTGTGTATTGTAGTCCTGGCAGTGGGGGCACATATGTAGCTGTTAGAATGTAGCATACCATGGGTGGTGGAGGTTGAAATCAAACTTGTGTGTGTGTGTGTATGTGTGCCAGTGTGTTGTCTTTATGATTTGTTCCGTTGTTCCGGTTGTAAGTTATGTACAAATTGGGCTCATTAGTTTGGGATTGGGATGGTACATAGTTCCATATTCTATCTAGGATGGGATAGGTGAAATGTAGCTCATAATATAAGAGAAATTATCTGGGAAAGGCTAGTCACTGATTCTAACTGAGGGTGCAGACATTTTAGCCTAGGATTAGGTTTCTCTAATATTTTTTTCTTGGCAAGTGCTAATGGAGTCCAAAAGTTTTTATTTTTTATTTTATTTTTTTATTATTATTTGTTTTTTCTTGTTGCTTTGTGTGGGTGATGCTACAGAATCTTGCCAAGCTTGGTATTCAGCAGTCTAACAATCCACTCTCGGCTCTAGGGAGCATCCTCAAGAGAAACTCTACTGGCAGAGGCTCTCTGCCCAGGAAATCATCCAAGAAACTGTTTGATTCTCCACAATCTTCTCCCAAGACCAAAAAGAAATCATCAGCCAACAGCTCTCCGATAGGGATGAGGTATGGCAGCGAGCCTCCGGAGGGCAAGACCCCCAAATCCGGTGGGTTGTTTAAAGGCCTTCGGCGATCTGGGTCGCGTAGTAAAAAGAAAGGCGGGGACAATGATGACAATCGCTCAGAGACAGGGAGTCTCCTGAGCCTCCCCATTCACTCTACACTGGACGAGCAATCAGAAGACTTTTCAGAAATCAAGAAATCTCCTCCCCCAGTGAAGGCTACTCTTTCCTCTTCTACTCCCAAGAGTGGTGCCTCCACAACGCATGAGTCAACCAATAAGAAAGAGCGTGCTCCCCCAACTCAAGTGACGCCGCAGCGAGTTCCCCTCCGTGATGGCAGAACTTCAGCTGGTTCCTCAGCAAACAGGAAGACTACAGACAGCGCCATTTTCAAGGAGTCAGATGTTGAGTCTCTGTTTTCTTCTCAATCAGGGTCTCTTTTCAACACGTCAGAGCTGGATAAGCTTCTTGGCAAGAAGAAGGAGAAGACTCCAGAGAGAACTTTGGATGATGGTGCAGCAGAAGATGCAAAGAAGAGGGCAGCTGCTGAAGAGGAGAAAAAGAAAAAATCTTCTGCGATGAAGAAGAGTGTGTCAGAATACAATGTGAGGTCTAGCGGGTATCTCGGTGTGGGTGGAATGTTACCAAGCAGAGTCGAAACTAAGAAAACCACTGCAGATGCAGGGAGAAAGCGGAGCATTAAAGAGCAACTGCATCGGTACGAGTCATACAGCAGTGTGTCCAAATCTTCTGATCCGCCAGTGTCCCCTGTGGAAGAAGTTTCCCCAACTAGCACTTCTTCAAAGCAAGATGAAGTTTTCTATATGCCGGGATCAGCTAAAACAACAACTATTCTAGAAGAAGAGAAAGATCAATCTAAAGAGGCAATTAAAGAAGAAGAAGAGGAGGAGGTTTCGAAAAATCAGGATGAAGCCACCAAACTGCCTGAAGTCAGTAGTGGTGAGTTGACCATTACCATAAGTGATACTTCTAAACACAATGATGACACCCCATCAGAGAAAGAGCCATCAGATAAAGAGCCAGCCAAGGAACCTCTGGAAAAAATATCAGATAAAGATTTGAAGAAAGAGTCGACAAATAAATCCAAAGGTGCTGGGCTTTTTGCAGATGTTAGTGATGACGACGATCTGTTTAAGAAGCCCTCAGTTAGCAAGAAAGAAGAGCAAAAAGCAACAAAGACTGCAGCCTTGTTCAGTGATGATGATGACGATGTAGTAAGCAAGAAGTCAAGTGAAGTGAAGGCTGATCCTGTTGCTGTCAGTGCAGATGTAAAGAAAGAAGCTGAAAAGGCTGACACTGTTGATGTTGCTGCTAAGGGATCTCTAACGAAAGACAAGGCAGGAGAGAGCGAAGATGATTCCCTTTTCTCAACTTCAGCTTCGTCAAAGAGCAAATCTTCATCTCTGTTTGATGATAACGATTTTGAAGACCCTCCTCGTTATAATATCAGGAATCGGTCCCGAGGAAAACCAAGCAAAGATTCTCAACTTGAAAAAGACGACAGTGAAGTTACTTTGAAGAAACCTCTTAAAGTGGACAGTGAAAGTGATTCTCTTTTCTCAACGTCCAACTCCTCCAAGGAGAAATCATCATCACTATTTGATGATGTCGACTTTGAAGACCCACCTCGCTACAATATCCGAATCAGGTCTAGAGGAAAGGCAGGCAAAGATTCACAGCCTGAGGAAGACGATGAATCTTTATTCAATGGTTCCAAGTCAAAACTAAAGAGCAGTGCTACTGAAGAGACATCTAAAAAGGAAGAAGTAGCAAAAACTGAGCCAGTAGCAGAGCCTCCATCTGTTACTGAAAGTGTTCCTGATGCCACATCTGCTAGTAAGTTAGACGAGCCGTCTCAAATCAATCTTGAAGAGGACAACACTGATAAAAGTACCCCACACAATCTTTCATCAAAAGCTAACAAAACTGAGAAAGTAGCTCCAGAAAAGCCAACCAAAGTGGCCCCCAAACCATCCAGGAAACCCGTCATACCCAAAGAAGCATCGTCGCCCAAGCCTGGGACAGGAGGAGATACCAAGCCTTCATGGATGGCTGAACTAAAGAAACGCAAGCAAGAAAAGGAAGGTGAAGCTCCAAGTTCTGCTCAGAAGAAAGATAGCGAAGTGCCAGAATGGAAAAAGAGGGCATTAGAACGGGAGAAGAAGAAAGAAGCTGGTAAGTCTGTTCTGAACACTAAAAAAGATGTACAGAAATCCCCGAGTGCTGGAAGACGATCACCATTATCTGAGAGAAAAGCTGATGTGGAGAAGTCTCCAAGAGCCAATCGCCGTGAAAAATTAACAAATGGAGATACTCCAGATGAGAAGGGAGAGACCAAAACCAAGAAAGAAGCCGACAGTAGTACCACATCTCTCTCACCAGACCATTCTTCAACCAGTAGTCCAATGAAGTACAAGACTAGAAGAGAAAGGGAACGAGAAGCTAAGGAAAAGGAAGAAAAAGAACAGTCAGGCAACGTTAATGTAACTGAGACTGCATCTAGGACACAAGAGGAAGTAGGAACAAAGAAAGAAGAGCCAGTTGCAGCTTCTGAAGTAAAATCTTCATACAAAACTAGAAGACAGAGGGAAAAGGAAGCTCAAGAATTGGAAAAGCAACAAGAAGCTAAAAAGGATAAAACTGACGATGAAAACAAGAAAACCATTTCTGAAAAGGATTCCACAAAAAGTGTTAAAGAAGAACCTGCTGAAGAGAGACCAAGGTATAAAACTAGACGACAGCGAGAAAGAGAGGCAAGGGAAAAAGAAGAAAAAGAAGCAAGAGAGAAGGAAGCTAAAGAAAAGGAAGAGAAAGAAGCTTCTAAAAGTGAGAATGTTAAAATGAACAGCCCTTATAAAACACGCAGACAAAGAGAGAAAGAAGCGAAAGAGAAGGAGAGAGAATTGGCAAAAGAGAAAGCAGAAGAAACAGATTCAAAAATAAAACAACAGGAGAAAGAAAAGGAAACTAAAAAAGAGGAAGATAACTTGAAGGCATCATCCTCATCCAATAGTTTGAGTGATGGTTCTAGTCGCCCACCTTTAAAGAAGAAACCTAGCATTGAAATTGTGTCGAGAAAGATAAGATCAGGAAGTAAATCATCTGACATTGGTGGGGATGATTTAAAATCTCCCACAATTAAAATTTCCTCTTCTGACTCTAAAACTGCAGACAAGAAAGAGAATAGTGAAATGGATGATGATGTGTTTGCAACTGATCCAGTTAGGTCACCATCTCACAAGGAAGCACCACGTACATCGTCACCCAGGCTCATTGTTGAGAAAGTAGATGCGGACTCTTCTACAAAAGTCAAGCATGACAGCGAAGCCAGCAATGACCCACTGGATGTCAAGATTGAAGATTTTGAAAAGTCCCATCTAGCATCTCCTCAGAACAGAAGTGGAGCTAGTACTCCCAAAAGTAGTGTGTCATCTGAAAGAGACATAAACGAAGTCAGGCCTTTCCGTTCTCACACGATCTCAAGTTCTCGATCTCCCACTCCACCAGGCACTGGCCCTTTAAAACTCTCTGACCAAGTCCCAGAGTGGAAGAGAAAGCTCATGGAAAAAAAGCGAGCAACTGGTTCTTCGCCAGTCCATAAACCTGCAACCATGAAGGCTGAGCAGTCAGATGACAAACTTCCACCTTGGAAGAGGGAGCTTCTTGCTAAAAAGAAGACTCGTGGTGATGGAAAGGTAGGTCTACACTTGTGGATATGCACTAATCTTTACCAACGTATTGTTATACCTGAGCTTACCAAGGATTTTCATTTCTTTTTATTTCTTTTTTTAGGATGATGGGCCACGACCTACCAGAAGTGTCACAACAAGTGCTGTAAGTACGAAAACTACCAGCAGGCGTTCCAAGGAACCTGCACCTACCCCTGATTTCATGAAAGAATTTCAGAAGAAAAAGATGCGCAGTAATCAATAGAATTAGACTGACACATTACTTTGTGTTACCTATTTTTTTAGCCGTGTTTGTACTGGCGTTTCATCAATGGCATACTACACCTTCTCAATTCTCCACACTTCTTTATCACCATTCCATCATGACCACTGATACCTATATATGTATTTTTTGTTGTTGTTATGATTTTGATTTTGTTCGCTATTGTTTTGAGTGTGATTTTTATATTAAGCTTTAATTTTTATATCATTCAGACATGCATAGTATTATGACTTATGTTCTATATGATGTAAAGCATTTCATACTAATAGCTAATTTCATTTTTGTTGTTCATGGAATAATTATACATGGTTGGATTAGTTTTGTATGCTACGTAACAAAGGCAATTACAGCCAGTTAAAAATATCCTGACAATATTAAATAATATCACCTTTGCTCTGTAGAGAGAAAATTATCAATAGGGTTACAATCTGCAAGGCTCAGTGAAGTTCATTCATTATTGTATGTTTTGCCTCCAAAATTATATTACCCTTTAAATAGCCTTGCAGTATTAAAATATGCATAAATTGGTGATTAAAAATAAATGCATAAATTTATTCTAAATTGATAAGGGTTATAGGGTAAACAGTGTAGATGGAACCTGATTGATTAATGATTAATTGCATTATAGGAGACAATTCATGAGTATGACCAAAGATAACTAGTCTTACTATGATACATCCTTTACCAAAATGCAGGGTCTGGCCACGTGAGTTTGCTGGTGGCCTTCTTGTGAGACTGCTGAGCATGACCCTTTACCAACCAATCGGCTAGGAATGGTAAGGTTTGGCAGCAGCTTACCTGCGCTACACCGGAACGTTACCACCAATCCCGTGGTAATAGGAGGAGCTTTCCGTGCCGCATATCTGATGCGGCGGTGAAGTAAAAGTAGCTAACTGCGTTGAGGAGACCTGGAACTGACTGGTAATAAGGTTTATCTAGAAAGTACGTGTAAATATAGTGTATGTGTAACAATAACTAGTAAAGTAGAAGTAAGAATGATATGAAATCAGTATCATTGAGTTTAGTTCGTTGTAATTTTTAATATCTTGCAAGCAGAAAATAAATCTAAGGCAGTTGTGAGTAGGTATTACATCATGAACATAATCAGTCTACTAGGTCATTTTTGTGTGTATATGTGTGGCCTCATTGTATCATAGTGTAATTCTTGAGAGGCTATGACCGTACAGTAACATTGCATATAAATGTGAAGCATCTAGCCGTAGTACTGTTGTTCTGGACCATTTTACTATTATTTGCCTTAATAGTAGTTTCTGATTGCTTTTATTTTATTCTATTTTTGTAGCTCCACTTTCTTAATGTTATCTACTGGCTTGCTTGAAAGTACAAATTGAATTATCAATGTATTTAACAGAGCATGTTATCATGTAGCCATGGAAATGCAGAAACAATTACTCACCTACCTATATGTTACTCCCAAGGCATTCCAGTGGCTTAGGGAGATTTCTGTAACATAATCTATGAACAGTATGTACTATATACTTGTTGGATTGAAGATTTACAGTTTTCACCTGTCCACCTATAACTTTACTTTTGATAAACTAATTTCAAACATAATAAGAATAAAACATCAAAACGCAAGGAATGGACAGGAGACAGAATTATTTTTGTTAGCTCTATATCTGTTTGTCCTATACAATGTGCTTGGGAAACATGCCCTAGCTCTGAGGGGCAATGAACACACACACACACACACACACATACACTATTAGCTTCCTATGTATTGTATAAAGTGGCCATACCCTTGTTTGTCTTGTCCACATAACTCTAGTCCACTATGTAAACCAACCAAGTAAAGACATATTAGCTGATTTTGTATAGCTGGTTCAACCTTAAGCAGTTGCATGCGCTACTGTTGTACAAATAAGCATGCATAAGCAAGTGCTATCGACTATGAATATAGTTAGTATGTCTACCTTTGTCACTCTATACATGTCTGTGGAATTAATAGTCTAAACACATTCTCTTTTTGTATTTCCCTAAGCAGATTGTAAGCTCCATTGATTTATTCAGTGACATGGTTTGGGTTTACAGATCAAGTGTGATACTTTCCTCCCGTTGTATCTCATAAACACGTGTAATTTACTCGTGGGAGGACTCTCTCAAGTTGTTTACTGCTTATCACTTTGTATAATTACCAGGTCTACAAAATAGGAGATGCTAAGAGAAAAGTTACATTAACAACTTCTGTGTGGAAAAAAAATTTCAAGAAATTTATTTTACTATGGCAACTGACATGTGTAATGTTTCGAAAGTTGAAAATGATTTCAAAGAGCTCGTTAATACTGTTGGAGAGGAGAGTCTATTGACATCCAAAGAAGAGGACGAAAAAGACTTGTTGTCTGGTACTTTGGAAGCTTGTCTCAAAGTCCTCCTTCAGCAGAAGTCAGCTACTGAGGATAAACTTGTTACTTCACAAGAGGAACTTGCTTTGGTAAAGGAGAGGGTGAAAAAGCTAGAGCATGCTGTCAAAGGAAGGGGTGCAAAAGCCAAAGAGTTCGCAAAAAAACTCTCGGAGATTACAAAGGAAAAAGCGTCGCTATTGGTCGAGTTGAAGTTATGCCATGAACAGCTAAAGGAAGAGCTGGAGAAAAAGCTGAAGTTACAAACCATGTACACAGAGTCTCTGAAACTAAAGAACTTTCGCATCAAAGAGCTTGAAACTGAAAACGAAGCATTGAAACAATCTAGAAAAGCATCTGCAATGGCTGGTGAAAATCAAACAGATGATGGCTCTGTCTTTCATTCCAGTCAGGATCACAAAAACGTAACTGACACAAAACCTTCGTTTCATTCTGATAGTTTTGAATCATCAGATCAAGAGAATCCAATCTGGGACCCTTTCTTTGGTGGAGTAAAAGTTTCTCAGGACAACTTAGATGGAATGGTGGATAACTATGACATGCTGCAGCTGTCCTATACGGAAGCCCTCAGGGCTAAAAATGACAGAATAAAACAGCTAGAATTAGACTTCCAAATGTTGAAAAGTAGCAGACTTATGTCGATGTCTCAGATAAGCAACTATTCCTCCGACTTATCATTTGATTCCTACCAATCTGATGCTGCCTTTTCTAATTCCTATAGCAGCTCCAACTTGTTATCAAGTTCTGCAGATTCTACTAGACTCACCCTTCCTCTGAGTTCTCTGAGATCAAACCGCAGCTTTAATCGGCATGCTCGGTCTCAGTCTCTTACTGACAGAGAGACCAGGTTGAAATCCTTACCTGATCAGCCACTGAGAAAGCCTCGATTGAACAGCCTACGGCTGCAGAATGATTCTTTCGAGTCTCTGTCTCCTGGAAGCAGTCCCACCAATTCTGGCTCAGTCACTCCTACTAGTTTGTCAGGTTCATATTCAGGAGTTTTAGGTAAAGGCCTACAATCTTTGAGCCACAAAGTGTCAGAGCTTAAGAAAAAGAGTGAACCTCGGTTGCAAAGCTTAGCTACAGATGACCACACAGTTTCAAAATCTGCCAGCGTCAAATTGCGGATGAGGAATGAGCAGCAAAGAAAGGAGGGAACGAAAGTATCAACTAGCTCTCATTATGAAACCTCGTCTAAACTTTCATCTAGCAAAGAAACAAAGCAGACAAGGAGATACATGACCAAGAGGCAAAGAGAGCAAGAATCAAGATCAAATAACCGGGTCAAAGACTCCCATGATTTACCTCTGCCAGCTGAAATAATTACGACATCAACAGCATTGTCTACAGAATGTCCTATCATTCATATCAGTTCTGAGAAAACTGATGTTATTCCTAATGAAAAAACCAATGGTAGATCTAAAAACAATAACACTAGCTCTAAAGACGAAGAAAATAGCATCCATCAGTCTGAATCTATTCCTCATGGTTCTGATGATGAAGAATTCATTGTTGAGTTTTCCTCAATTCATTCCAAGCCCTCTAGTTATGATGAAGGGCCTAGTCTTGATTCTCAGCCGGCATCCCATTCTAGATTCTCTTCATTGACTTCACAACAAGCCAAAATTATGTCAGAATGCCCTACATCAGAACCCAACCCCCCTCAGTGGAAAAAGGAGCTAATCCAGAAGAGAAAAACGTCTGGGTCATCCTTCAAGCAACAGCCAGTGGACCTAATAAAGAACCCTCCTAATAAACCAGAGTGGATGAAGGCTTTGGGCAAAAAAGTGAGTGTTAAGTTATTATCCTATCGTTCATCCATGTAGCTATAATCTATGACAAATATATACAGTAGAATCTCAGTAATCTGGAACTCACTAATCCTGAAAGAAATACTGGATAACCCAACAGCTCTGCCAGGTTGAGTCACACCCCTTAAAGCTACCAATACCTCGCTTTGTGAAGCTGTGTTTTGGCTACTTTACTCTATTACAGCTGCCTCTGCACCAGTAACTCTCTCCTCTCACATGCTCATTTCCTAGGGGCATGCTACATTTAACATTCAGAATCTGTGGCATGACGCAATGCCATAATATAAACTCCTATTCAGCGAAGTGAGCAGAGCTGACTTACTAATGAGTCCGCGATATATATATATATTTAGGTCTAGGAATTGTTTTTGTTCTTGCGTGGGCGTATGTGTGCACATTTTCTCCTACACGCTTGCGCGGGCCGAGTAACCTTCTTAGCAACATTTTGTTTTGTTTACCCGCTGTACGAAGTAGCAATGCCCAGTGAAACAAATTCTGCGAAAGAGAGACAAAACGTTAGAAACGCTCGGTCAAGAGCTTTGAGGGCGTTAGAATCTCCAGAAGAAAAATTAGTAAGGAGAGAGATAAGAAATGAAAAAGACAGGGCAAGGAGGAGGAGAGCTAAAACGAAACAGAAACAAGTAGCAAAGTAAAGAATCTTTCTTTTTGAAAAGCCATTAAATGTTCCTAATTTATTTATTAATTCCTGAGGATTACGGTACCAATCAACTTGATACAGCTGTAGACTCAACTACTCTTGAAGACACTGAAAATGCAGCCACACCATGTGAACAAGAAGCTAATATCCCCACTACTTTTTGTACTGCAAGAGTATTTTGTAGCCACACCAAGCATACATGGAATAGCTGCAATTACAGGGAACATGCATCGCTCGCTTCGCTATTTTGTGCTATTAGAGCGCATATGCATAATATAGTAAATGGTGAAAACAAACAAACAAACAAACAAAACACTCTTATTTGGTAGCTAAGATGTAGTAAATATTATAAATGAAAGCACAGTAAAAACTCAGTTGTAGAAAAATTACTCAGATTCAAATTCATGCCATACATTATTCTACATGCTATAAATGCAGTTATTATTATTACAGAGAGCAACTGCACTTGCACTTGCTCAACTAAAACCAAAGGACTAAAGCTATATGTTACAAGATGAAAAGTATGGCTACGATAGCTTGTTGTTAAAATAAATTGTTTTTTTTGTTTTGTTTTGTTTTTTGCAGTTTTACTTACCAACCTTTGTTGTTGTTTAATTTTTTTAGGGTTCATCTTCCAGTCAGAACTATTAAAGTTGTATTTATCTGCTACCTTCCAAACCAGAGCCCTATTCAATGTAATCATCATTATGCCAAGAACTCTCAAGTCACACTCTACTCAAGCAAGATTCACAAGCTGTTACATTTGTTGATTTTATTTTCATTAAATTGTTTGTTTAGTTGATGGTGAGATCACATCACTCAATTTTGAATCGTTTTATGCTATATATGTAATATTAAGTTTGTATTATTTTATTGAGTAGATAAATTGTAATTATAGTTATTAATGTATGTTAAAAAGGAAATCACTTCATGCAAGAGTTAATACTAATTCTCAACTGAATTCAAAAGCAGGAGAATAAAAGGAGTTTTTAAGTATGGGGAAGTATAATGGAAGGGAAACTGGCACAATAGCCTAGAATTTACCATCAGCAAAAAAGTGTCTGGAGAAGGCTGCATGTAACTTTGGCTTCTCAGATTTTTTTTTTTTTTAATCACACGTGTGCACATACACTTTAATATGGGGCGGGTGTGGTGGTGGTGTACGTACGTGTGATTAGGCGCACATCAATCGCTTTTGTTTTGCGCATGCTCAAATAAGAAAGCATTTATCGAAAACTCCTCCTCCTCGCATAAGTGTGGTAACTTTATAAAGCACGTTCCAAAACTGGACTTAAAAGAAAGGCTCATTTTTTGTTAACTCGACGTGGACCGCGACCGGTTGTTCGAGGAAGCGCTGCCCCTGGCCTGCAGGGAGAAGTTGGTAGTAAGTGTGCTGTAAATATAGTTGATAGCTAGTTCAATTGTGGTCTGTCTGAGGGGATCGTCTGGTTTGCGGGTTGTGACAGTAGGTTGACCAATTATCTGTGTTATGTCAATATTATTGACTGTGATGAACAGTGTGCCATAGCTTGAGTAGCTGATGTTTACAGTGTTAGGACTATTAAAATCCATGGATGCAGTAGTAGAGGATAGAAATAGGTTGATGTTATTTAAGTACAAAAACATTTTGAAAATTTATAATTACTTGAGGGTGGGAGTAGTTTTTCACTAGCTGATGAATGAAATTCTTGTCTATTAGAGGGGTAAATCCATATTGGTCTCAGTCGAATATAATTTAGACCTTGCATAAATGAAGTTAGCCATTCCATTCATACTTGATCCTTATATGGCTTCATCACATTCCTGTAGCTAGTATTGATATTCCTGTCTTCTCCAGTAAGAAGAAGCCCAGTAGGAAGTGTCCAGGTATCTAGGTTGCTGAATTCACTGTTGGTCATGAGGGAGGGAGGGGCGGGTGGAAGGAAGAAGGCAGAATACTAAGTTAAGCAAATTTATTGAAAAAGAATCTTACTTGTTATGTTTATTATATTTATTTACATATTTATATATTTATTATTATTATTATTATTATTATTATTATTATTATTATTATTATTATTATTATTTAGCATATATATCGGCTTTAACAGAGAACAACTGCTATTATTATTGTATTAATATTAATATTATTACTATTATTATTATTATTATTAATTTTAGCAAAAATGACTAACTCATTATTATTATTAGTATAGACTAGTGGTTGTAGTCCATAGTGTCACTTGATCAAGTTGCTGTCTTTGTTTCTATCATTTGTTTTGGTTTTCAATGACCTCCAGCAATTTCTAGAGTTGCCCGTGCATGTATTGTCTTGAGTCGGACTGCGCTGCTTTTTGAATGGGTAATTACTTTAATATTTCCAAACAGAGTAAGGCAAGTAGCAACTTGATACCAAGGATACATCCACAAACACACATGTACTTGTTTATTGTTTCTTACTTTGAATTGTACTAAATGATGATCTAGCACCCTTGGCTCAGATTGCTCCTAAAATATAGAGTATTGTCTATAAGTTTGCCAGGCTTGGTAATCAGAAGCCATGTTCTTTTGAGTAGAATGAGTTCTTGATTGGCTTCACCATCTTGTGTAGAAAAATTAGGGAGGTGCAATTTTTTTTTTGTATGACTTCTCTAGAATTACGTATGAATTTTCCGTTCTTTAGTGCAGTGTTACGTTTGCTAGTATATAATGGGGGTAGTGCTTAATTAGTGTGTCATAATTATGGGTTTACGGCAGTCGTTAGTTAGTGGCAAATTATGGAAGTGGGAAGAGCCTTTGTAGTATGGCCCGTCAAAGGAAATGGAAATGCTTTGGATCCACTGTGCTGTACCTACTTCCCCAGAAACAGCTGAACTACTTTTAGTTCTTGCTTCATAGCCAATTTAGCGCAATCAAGAAGGAATGTGTGTTGCCATGCTTGGGTAATGCTGGGTAGATGCCGGGTGAAGGTAGAAACTTGGTTGAATGTACCGATTACATTTGGAGTAAATGGTGGTCAAGTACCATGCCTAGCAAATGCCAGTTTGGTTGCATGCCGTGTGTAGCACGTAGGATATCGTTGGGTGAAGTCCAGATGGGCGTGTCTTATTGAGCACATTGCATTAAGGGTGCTCCTAATTCAATAGAGCGGGTCATTTATAGTACTTGTGGAACAGCTGTGCCGTTGATTGGGAGCCAGCCAAGTTTGTGCATGCACCTAGCCATGCCTTTGCCTCTTCTCTCTCTCCACGACCTGGTTGGCAACAGGATGGCTGTGGTATTTCCTGTTCTGGCGTATAATCTTTAAGATTTCTGACGACCAGGTAATTGGCCATAATTTTTTTTCCAACATAAATTTTCCTCCTCTCTTTTCCCCCCTCTTCTTTCTCTTCTCTTTTTGTTTATGTCCTTCTCATTGTACGAGTCACCTAACGGTAAATTATATGCATTTAGTTTTAGATGCCATAACATAAATAGTTTAGGAATACCCGATACACTGCACACACACACACACACACACACACACTGCTGTCGGCAACTTTCAGGAGCCCCAAAGTAGATGACTGGCATTCTCCTGTTAATGGATAAAGTAGAGAACTTCTGACATTGTTGCCGGCAAGCACTAGCAACAAAGGAGAAGCATACGCTTTGTAATTGGTCATAAGACCACTGTGTGACCCTGGGGGAGAATAATAGCTGGTGTACACATTTACACTGTCCAGCAATCTCCTTGCATAGCCTTCTTCTCCTTGTACTCTAGAATATACGTCAAAAAGTGTAGAAAGTGTTTTTATCTGCAGTGCAGACAACAAGCATCCAGATGGTGCTGGTCTTTGTCAAGGAGGAGAGAAGCTTGTAGCAGCGATTGTTTCAGTCGTTGGTTTCGTTCCCAATCCACTAGAGCACAAGTTCTCCCATTAAGCCAGCCATCTGTCACCTTGCTCGGGGGCAAGTATACTTGTTCGTAAGTATAAAGGTTTCCTTTCTCTGGTATGGAGGAGCCCATTCTGAATAAAATGAATAATTTAAATTTCGGTCATTTTGTAGCTTGCTATATGTAGTGTCAGGCACAATGCCAAACTTGTAAAAAATTAAGTGAAGTGTTATTGTGTTAGTCTGCTACAGTTTGTAAATACTAAGTGTGTATATTGAATTTGCAGATTGGAATGTGGCCTGTCTGGTATGCAGCAATCCCACCCTTGGTTGCCATGGGAATTTAATTTTTTTTAAAGGCCGGCAGCTGAGGTGGGTAGGGTGAAAGGAGAAGAGGGGGGAGGGAAGAAAAGGAAAGATATGTTGTGGAACTGCATAACTTGACCTGTTTATTTATATTTGATTTTTTTTTTGGGAGGCTTCTTGCCTCTTGGTAAGAGATTATTTCTGGTGTTGTGAATGCTAGCTTTAGAAGGATTTTTACGAAGTCTACACATCTCGTGATAGTGTCTATATATTTGACTGTGGCCCCCTCAATATTTACAAATTCTTTGGCAAATTAGTAGACACATTTTTTTTCCCCTTCATGTTCTTGTTTGTTTTGTTTAGCCTCAAGGCTATCCACAATGCAGCTGTAAATGTTGGTGCATGCAGACACACAGCTCTTTATGTGTACCACTGGTTATAGCCCAATTATGATTTGTGTCGGAAGACATGCAAAAATTTCATTAGAGCCCGGTCTACAAGTCATGGCCCCCGGATCACTGTGTGGCATGCTCACACGCTTCCCGCTGATTGCCGCCCTGCGTCTCTTTTACCCATCAAGGGCTGGTAGAACGAGTGTGCGTTGCCAATGTCTGCATGTTGCAATAATTTCATGCTACAATGTCAAGAAATTGTCACACCCTGAGTGAGAAACATCTGTTCCTTTGTTGGTAGCATTGCTCAAAATTATCTGCAAGGGGGGAATAACACACATACACACACTACTTGAATGCTTTTCCTTAAATGTTTTTACTTACAGCTTTTTTTTTTTTTTTTTCCAATTTGGCAGGCTTGGCAGTGATCTAGTTCATTTTAGTTTTTAATGAAGTGCAGTTTTATGTCAAGCTACATGGATTCAATATTGATACAATTTTTTTTTTAACGTTGTCTTTAATGGTTATTGAAATGTAATTGGGCATAGAGAAGGACAGGGGGGAAGAGATGAGATGACAAGCACTTCATGAGCTCTCACTCTGGGAGAGTAGGTCTGCACATTGAATTATTATGGCCCACTTTCATACATTAATCTGAATAGCTCATTTGTTAGCTTGTCTCTCCCACAGACATTTGTAACAACAGTCGAACAGAAGCATGTTCTACAACTAATAGTCCGAATTCCTTCCAACATGCGTTCCCTTTCCTTCAAACATGAGACAGCAGCAGTTTGATTGAAGGGTTTTGAAGGAAAGGGGGAGGGGGAGGGGGGTAAGAGAGGATGGATAGATGGACTTGCAGTTTGTGCTGTTTTTGTTTTGTTTTTTTGTTAATATAATTTTCAATTGCCTTGTTTACAACTCACTACTCCTCCATTTTCTAGTGGGTATAATAGACTGTCTTACATATAATGCTGATTGCCTACACGGTGATCACCTGACCTTATGGAATGTTCAAATTTTAAAGAAGACCACTTGTCATCCATGAAAATGTAGTTGCCGATGGCAACACCAGCCTATTGCCTGATAATACTTGTGCATATCAGGGATCAATTTAACGCAAGAACACAAGCCAAAACTTGTGAAAATAAAGAATTATTATTCCAATTTATTTGAATAATGTAATGTGTTTATTGATTGCTTTATACAACTTTTTCCCCTATTATATTAGAGTATTGCTCATTTAGTCCATTCTTGTTCAAGAATGACATCTTTTTATTTCGATCCCTGATGACAGCCAAACAAAAAAAAAAGCTCACAATTTCTTTCTCAGCCTTCTTTTAGATGTATTCTCTCTTTTTCACAAGCTTTTGGCTGTCACCAGGGATCACACCAAGACCACTTGCTACGCACAAGAACTCTGCCACACTGAGCTATGACAACCAGTACTCTTGCTAATTTATTTTAGTGATAAATTAGCAGAGTAAAAAAATTCCACAGATAAAAAGGAATTTAGAAAAAAGAGAATTTTTGTTGGTCTGTTGAGAGTGAGACTGTAACATAGCAGTATCCCTTAACAGTATAAATATGGATATGAATTGTTTGGTTGCCTGTTGGTAGTCGTAGCTCAGTGACAGAGCGCTTGTGCGTTAAGCAAGAGGTCCTGGGTGCGATCCCTGATGACAGCCAAACTTTTTTTTTTTTAATTCTGTATTGTTTAAAAAAGAAAGCCTGTGAAAGAGAGAGAATACGTACATCTAAAGAAAGTTTTCATCATATTGGGGTCTTACTTGAAGATCAAATTAGTATGCACTCACATCAATGGCAGTGGATATATGGTATCTGGGCCAAGAAATAGTAAATAAGTAAATACGTGAATATTTGTAACAATATCCTCTATAGAATTTCTTGCTAGCCTTGACCTTGTGCTGGACCTCCCATAACGTAAGGATTCCAGAAAAGTTTGGAAATGCTGAAGTTAGGTAAAGGTCTTGCTGAACCTCTCTATGGTGTGTGTATGTGCGTGTGTGCATGCAAGTATGTTTCTTTGTGCAATACTTTACATGTTAAGTCCTGGAATGGTTGTGGAAGCTGGGACTTTTGGATGGAATTATGCACAGTGAACTCTGAAGTTGCTATTGAGTTTGAATAAAATACTATAAATTTTGTGAGACACTATAAGTTAGCGAGTTGATTATATTCTCTTGAAGGGCTAAAAATAATAATAATAAAGAGAGAGACCAGTTTAATTTTTTTCTCTGCTTCAACTACAACTAATTTATTGGTCCATGCACTGTCACAAACATAGCACTGTAGCATGTTGACAAGCAGTGTGGATCTCCTTGGGTAATGGGTTTGCATTCCAGAGGGAAGGCTGGACACATGTTCCTGTATGTGCGGTATTGCTGTAACATGAGAACATTTCACCATTTGATAACTGTTGTTTCTCTGTAGGTTTATTAGATGGCTGATCATTCCAACGGCAAACATCGAGTTATTGAGTCCAGTATAGGGTCAGCAGAAAGTTCGAAAGTTGCAGTAGCTATGGAAAAGAGTCCAAGTGAGTAGGGTTTTTTTTTGTGTGTGTGTGTGTGTGTGTGTGTGTGTGTGTGTGTGTGTGTGAGAAGGCTATAAGGATTAATTTGCACTTGTGTTTCTCAGTCCTGGGTGCTAATAAAGCTGTTATATTTGGAATGTAGGCAGGAGCAAGAAGTACAGAAAAGTGTCGATTTTCAAAAAATCTGCATCCCATGATGACGGAAGTGTGAGCAAGGGAAGTGGCCGCGGGAAACGGAAAGGAAGCAAAGAAAAGAAATCTGAAGGGATTGCAGAGGTACATGATGTAGTGGAACAGCCGACTGCAACCCCCATAGTGAGTTTTAGATAATAATAAGTATTTTGTTTGATTGGGAAAGGGGTTGGGGCAAAGGGTGGGGTAATGGATGAGGAGTCGAGCGTATTTATTTAGCATGTTGTTGCTTGCCATTATCTTCAGACATTAACCACCAATTATTCAGTGGAGGGTTCTTGTTCAAACTAGTTATTTGAGGTGGCTTATTGTTCAATTCTCATCTCTCATGTGACATGAACATTACTATAGAGTCTTCATTCAATTAGTGTCTCATGCCTTTAATGAGCCACTTGTAGTTGTTGTTTGTCTTGTTGCTGTAGTTTTTATATCCAATTTCTTTTGCCAGAATAAAGCTTTGTAATCTTTCATTGAAGGTGTTTGTTAGGCACATATAAGAATTCACACACAATTTATAAATTAATAGAGTCACTGAATTTATAAATTACACTGTGTACATTTTATCTATTTTTAATTTGCACAAAATTTTATTTACCATTACCTAAATTATGAATGCTAACAACAGGTAGACAGATTACAAATGTTGTGCAATGTCTTGTCATGAGCATTTTATTCTAATGAACTAATTTATTTTATCATAGCATAATAAGCAATAGTACCACTGAAACTTCATAAAGTGTTCTAAACTGCAGTGCTCCTTGTATAGACATGTTGAGATCAGCTAGCATAGCTTAGACACTGGATACTTGGTGAGTGCTCTATCTGGCCAATCCGCTTTCAGAAAAATGAAAACCTGATTTCTGATTTATTTCCTCTGAATTTCAGAAATCAGATTTTCCAAATCCTGAATTTTATGGGTGAAATCAGATTTCGATCTATTTGACCGCCGAAACCCGAAAACGGATTTGCGTTGTTTTAGCCAGTTTCAGCTTTCAGCTTTTTAGCTTGGTATTCAGCTGAAAGATGCTTTTTTGGAGTCGATTTCAGCTTTGAGCTCAGTTGAAAGTTAAAGGGCGAGTGCCCTACCAGCCAATTGGCTTTCAGAAAAATGAAAACCTGATTTCTGATTTACTCATCTCAAATTTCAGAAATCAGCTTTTCCAAATCCCGATTTTTTAGTGGAATGGAAATCCAGTTTTATCAAAAGCTGAAAACTGATTTACAATCTGTAAGAAAATTGAGCATTCAGCTTTCAGCTAAGAAAAAGCTAATGGCCAAAAACTGCTGCTAGCTGACCAGACTTGAGAAACACGCAAAGCTAATTTCTGAGTAAATGCTCTTCGATTTTCAGAATCAGCTCAGCCAAAACCTAAAATTGGAATACAGCTAAAAGGTAGGATGAGGGCATACTTCTTTGCAGCTATCCTGCCAAGTTCACTTCATTTATAGTTTTAGAAATTAGTTCACTGCAAAACAGAATAGCTTTTACACGGCATTAAGCTTTTATCTTGTTGTTTTGTGGAACGAGAATCAACTTTGATGGTGTCCCAATCCATGGATTGGAACACTTTACCATACCTCTTAGATGAAGTCTGATGACAACAGTCTCTATCTATGTGAAAAATGATCACTATAACATCCATATCCATTTTGCACATGATTATGCCTGTTACTTTTTTATATTTTAGATAGTTATCTTAATAATAATAATAATAATCTATTATTACAGTAAAGAACAGCAAGAAAAGAAAAATATTAGCTACTGTTATTGTTTTTATTTAGCATTAGCATTTTATTATTATCATCATCAAAGATTCTTTTTGTGATTTGTAGATAGAAGAACATCCATTTTACTAAATTTTCAGGTTCAGTTTTCCTATGAAACACATAAAACAACAAATAAAATGTTTTTATGGTTTTCAGGCAAAATTTTTATATCAAATACCTCCACTTGGGACATTGAATTATCGAGACTTTTTTTCCCTCTCTACATAGATAGAGACTGTTGTCATCAGACTTCATCTAAGAGGTATGGTAAAGTGTTCCAATCCATGGATTGGGACACCATCAAAGTTGATTCTCGTTCCACAAAACAACAAGATAAAAGCTTAATGCCGTGAAAAAGCTATTCTGTTTTGCAGTGAACTAATTTCTAAAACTATAAATGAAGTGAACTTGGCAGGATAGCTGCAAAGAAGTATGCCCTCATCCTACCTTTTAGCTGTATTCCAATTTTAGGTTTTGGCTGAGCTGATTCTGAAAATCGAAGAGCATTTACTCAGAAATTAGCTTTGCGTGTTTCTCAAGTCTGGTCAGCTAGCAGCAGTTTTTGGCCATTAGCTTTTTCTTAGCTGAAAGCTGAATGCTCAATTTTCTTACAGATTGTAAATCAATTTTCAGCTTTTGATAAAACTGGATTTCCAAATTTCCACTAAAAAATCGGGATTTGGAAAAGCTGATTTCTGAAATTTGAGACGAGTAAATCAGAAATCAGGTTTTCATTTTTCTGAAAGCCAATTGGCTGGTAGGGCACTCGCCCTTTAACTTTCAACTGAGCTCAAAGCTGAAATCGACTCCAAAGAGTCATCTTTCAGCTGAATACCAAGCTAAAAAGCTGAAAGCTGAAACTGGCTAAAACAACGCAAATCCGTTTTCGGGTTTCGGCGGTCAAATAGATCAAAATCTGATTTCACCCATAAAATTCAGGATTTGGAAAATCTGGTTTCTGAAATTCAGAGAAAATAAATCAGAAATCAGGTTTTCATTTTTCTGAAAGCGGATTGGCCAGATAGAGCATTCATCATACTTGCTGACATCGACTTCAAGATTCTGTTACACAATACTTCCTCCTGTTTTGATCGATTTTTCATTTCACAGCTGAAGCAGTGGTGTTATTACTTGAGATCCTACTTTATTAGTCTTCATAATGACTGGTCCCATTTGGTCTAGTGGTTAGGATTTCTGGTTTTCACCCAGAAGGCCCGGGTTCAATTCCCGGAGTGGGAACTAATTTTTTTTTTTTTTTTCTTTTTTTGCTTTAGTGTTTTTTTTCTTGTTTTTTTTTATTGCTTTAGTGTTTTTTTTTTTGCTTTAGTGTTGTTTTTTTCTTGCTTTAGTGTTTTTTTTCTGTTTTTTTTTTTGCTTTTTTTAATTCTTCCCTAACATCCCCTCCTTTTCTCAACCCCCTTTTGTTCCCTTCTAATGATCAATTAATGCTTTTTTTTTAAAAGTAAGCCAAACTCCAACTCCAAATGCTAATGAAATGTCCGCAGTAGCGTTAGAGATGAGTTAGAGAGCTTTTAATAATAATTGAGCTAACTTCTAGAGGCTAACGTTCAAGTGGGGCGCACAAACTTGAGGTGTTACTTCAAACCGTCGCAGGGCAATTATTTGGGTGAAAAGGGGTTAATTGTCAAAATTGCTGTACTCCTAATCGAGATGTGATAATCATACTGTCATAATTGGCGAGCGAGCGTAGCGAGCGAGACACTTACAGGGGTAAAAATGAAAAAAATCGGGGATGTTTGTTTATTTGTATATATGTATGAACGTACGTATGTCATTTTGTACTTTGACCCTCGCGTTTTTGAGTTAGTTATGTGGTCGACCCCGTCCCAAATTGCACTAAACAGAATCCTATGGTTTATCGATCAGTACCCATATCACCCTAGAAATTGAATTGTTTACCGTTTTGAATTCTTTTGCGGGTGCAGTTAAAACTTGAAAACTTAAAAGGGACTTCCATTTCTATTCGAGTTAGTGGCGGTGGTAAGTCAATGCGCTCTTTGTCATGGTTATAAGCCGTGCGCAACAGTATTTACTTGAAAGGTGCATGTCCAGTTGTGTCAAAGCATTGTGTGTTACAACCACTACTTAGCTAAGAATAATAGAATAATATCACAAAGAAAACTTTTAAATAACGTGTATTGTTTTGTTGTTGTTTTTTTCCTTCAATTCAAGCAGTTGCAGAGAGTTGTTACTATGGCACTGAAATTTCTTTACCGCGTATGCGAAATTAAAAAAACTGGACCTTATTTTCAGTAGCTTCAGTGTTAGAAGTCAAAATCATTCATATAAAAATATTATAGTCGTTAGGCTCGCTCGCCCTTTGTGCTCAAGCACATCACTAGTTATTATGTTATTAAAGAAAATAAACTAATTTTCACACATTCAAGCAACAGATTTTTATTGGTGGCTTATATACGTGCTTTACACATAATAAATCAGTCATCTGCTACAAGTCCCTCCCCACTCCTCCCATTTCCATCCATATACTCCTCCTCAACATAAACACGCACACAATGCATCATCATGAGTACCTCCCACCCTAGTTGTTTGTTTACCATTTTTAGTATTTGTTTGGTTCCTCTGTTGCTACATAATGACCTATTATGAAATCATTTAATAACAAGAGGGAGGGAGTTTTGTACAAAGGGATGCGGTTTATCTGTTCTAGTTTTCCTCCCTGTAAGAGGACTATTATTGAGCCCATTCCATGAAAGAGGCAGTTTGTACACTGCTTCTAAGATCTGGTGTCGCTGTTACAAAAACCCTGACCGAATCCCTATTACAAGTACATAATTGACTTTTGATTGGATGCAAATTGCTGTATGCATACAAACTATAGAAGTCTTATTGAGGCAGTTGGGTAGGAGCAAAATGCCGGGCAAACCTCCACGTTTTCTTTAGTATTGCCGGCTGATTTCATTATTGATTGTGTTTTTGTTGAGCTTTAGCATCAAGAAGGAAGACTTACTGGTATCGCTGTCTATTTTTTGCTTTCGTTTTTTTTTTTGTGTTTATATAGCCAGAGATTCTGACTGCTTCACCAGTTCACCTCAATCATCATTTCAGTGACTCAGAAGTGAATCACTATGAGATCCACACCCAGGACCATGAGGAGAAGAGCACTGCAGATCTCTCTGTGAAGCAGCTCCACAAGCTGAACAAGGAGCTGACAAAGCAGAGGAGGTCGATGGACTCACTGAAGAGAGACAGGGAGAACATTCTCAGTGAGAAGACCAAGGTGAAGAATGAGAAGGTGCTCAAGAAAGGTGGGTCAAAGAACGATCTTCATCACCGGCTGTCCAAGAAACAGTCAGTGGAAGACGGTTTGGGGGGATGTTACACAGACGAGATGAAGTTTAGGGTGAAGGAATTGGAGGACCAGCTTGCCGAGAGGGACTACAAAATCACTGCACTGAGGTTGAGCATTGAGAAGAACTCGGAGCACCACTCGCTCGGGAGCGACTCCATGGAATTGGAGTCCGATCGGCCAGCTGGGGGAGGTGGGGCCAAAAGAACAACTAATGGAGGGATACTTGATGCAACGGCAGCCCTAGAGAGGCTTTTGGAGGAGCAAGACATGAGTCTGAAGCTAAGGCGAGAGAACGCTGAGCTGAGGTCCCACATACTTGCCATGGATATAGAGTGGGAGAAGTTCCACAAGGACACTGACCCCAGCCCTAGAAGCCCAAGGAAGCGGTCCTCTGGGTTCTTCAAAAGGGGCAAGAAGAGCACTTCCAGTATGCCCTCGAGGCGTGTCAGTGAGGAGACCACTCCCCATGATGGCGCTCGGTCTCTCAAGAGATCCCCCAGTCCGGACATCGGTGGAGGAAAGTCAGACACGCAGCACCAAGACGTGGAGATTTCTGATATCCTTTTGCTATCTCGTTTCAACAAGGAGTCTACTTCAAGTCTGCCTTACTATGGCTCCCCCAATCAGTCCCCTCAAATGGCAGCAAAGAACAGGACTGGTTCTGACCTGGGTACACTGCAGGCATGTCTGAAACTGGCACTAAGTGAGAAGAGCTTGTTTGAAGAGAACAATGCCTCTTTGCAAAAGGAATTGGATAGTGCCAGGGAGAAGCTAAATGAACTTGAGAAGTCCTTGGAATCTAAAATGGAGGAAGCCGTCTCAAAACTACAGAAGAGTCTCGAGGCAGTTGAAATTGACAGAGACACTTACAGGGACGAGTTGAAAATTTCACAGCAGGAGCTCGATGAAATGTTGGAAAAGCAACGATCTTTAGGGAAGCTCCATTTGGAGGCTTTGAAAGCTAAAGACAATCGAATCAAACAGTTGGAGGAGAAACTTGAGTCAAACAAGAAGCCGCCTCCATCACCCACTTATGGAGGCTCTGCCAGCAGCACTTCTTCAAAAAAGCCTTCTGCAGTCGGATCAACTGCTTTCAGCCTTGCAAGATCGAATAGCAGAGAGGTTAGTACCAGTCACAATGCACCACAATCTATTACAAGTCCCACACAAGTTAAAGATGTAGTCAGTCCAACTCGAATCTCTTCCACCAGCACCAACACTACCACACAAGGCACTTCTAATGCAGCTAAAGCTAGTGATGTGACAAGTCCTACGAAATTTAGTAGTAGTAGTAGTAGTAGCAGCAGCAAGGATGTTACCAGTCCAACTCGCTCGGCAATCTTGCAGTCTCCCACTAAAGTAGTGTCTGAGAAAAAGGTAGCTTCATCTAGCAGTTCCACTCAGGCATCCGATGCACCAAAGCAAGGTGGCTTTGTGAGAAAGCTGTCCAAGGATTTGTCAAGTGAGAAGCTCTCTGGGCTACCTCCTTCAACAAGTTCGACCCGTAAAATTGGGAAGCTTTCAAGGGAGTCGAGTATCGAAAAGTTTGAGGTAGCAAAAGAAGCGCCACAAGCGTCGGGCACAAAAAGAAGAGACTCCAATACCGGGATTCCACCTCCTTCTCCCAGCTCCAGCTTTACCAAAGTTGCTGCTACTAGGGCAATGTTTGAGCAAAAGATTGACCAAACTAAGACGTCCAATGTACAAATCAGACGTCAGCTGAAATCAAGTGGGGACAGCGTCGAAGAAAAAAGACGGTATAGCCTTGGGGGGAATTCAGCCGGTACTCCCGAGAATAAACCTCGCACTGCCACTATGCATTCCAAATCCAATTCTTACGACTTGTCCTCTAAACCGCCAACTGCATCTCCCAAGACATCAAGTACCACCATTCCTGAAGTTGTACCTGACACGTCCAGCAGCAGCAAGCAAGACACAGTAACTCCCACTAGTGGGGAAAGGAGCATGCCCAATGGACCTGCCAGCGTGACTAATGATGATAGAAACAGAACTGACAATATAAATCGTCAACAACAAGAGAAGAAGGTTAATTCAACTTCTGTCTCGGGTTCCAGTAAGCCATCCTCAGACAGTGTTTTCTCATCTTCATCTTCAAATAGAGTTTCTTCGCCGACCAAGGTGTCTAAAATAACGATCACCAGTACAGCTTCTCCTACTAACTCACCTTTGCCGACAGGCAGGAAAGAAATGGCTGCCAAAGTAGGCCAAGGATCCAGTTTATTGATACGAAACCCAACCAGCCCTTGTCTGGGGGGAACCAAGAGGACGCCCTCCCCAACGTCCTCAAGCATGAGAATTCTCTGTGGTCAGCTGAGTTCTCCTGCTAAAGTGGGTATTCCCACAAGAAAATCCAGTTCCTCTTCCTTCAAGGGTAACGATACTGAGGTCAGCTCTGGGAACTCTGTGGCATCATCATCATCATCAGACTCTAAAACACAAGCCAACAGCAAGAGTCAAGCTCCTGTCAGAAAACAGCAGTCGCAAGTCATCAGCTCCTGGAGCAAAACGGAGAAACCGTCTTCATCTGTGTCAGTGGTGTCAAGTATGAAATCCAGCAACAGTAGTAGTAGTAGTAGTAGTAATAATACTACTACTAGCAGTAGCACACCCTCTGCAAGTTCCGCCACTCGACCAAGCACAACTGTGACTACCAACAGCTCTGTTAATATCAGCACTTCTGCCTCGAATGCTACATCCTCTACCAGTGCCACCATCACCACATCTTCTAGCACCACCACGAACAGCATTAACAAAATCAATGGGCAAAACTCATCTTCGTCATCCACTGGTACCTCAAACTCCAAGCTGACATCTCCTGTTGCCAAGATGGGCTCTTTGCAAAACATCCAGTCTTATTTAAACAGCACAAATGGCGAGGAATCCAAGGGGGGTGTCGTCACGTCAACGGCTCCAAGCAACACTCCAAGCAACTCTTCCTCTGTTTCTACTTCTTCTTCGTCAACTGCTGTGACGGCAAACTCCGGAGTGAAAAGAGGCCCCACCCATCGCGCTTTGCAGCGAAGGGACAGGAAAGACCGCCCGAAGACCATGTATGCCGGTCGCGCTGAGACCACAAATTTGGTAAATCTCATTTCCAAATTCCAAGAGGAAGAGAAGGAAAAGAAGCTAAAATCTACCAGTGTTGCAAGCCAGCCTGCCATGGCTCCAAGCAAGCCCACCCAAAATGGGAACTCTTCTATGGTCGTCAGTAATTCGGCTACGACGATAAACAATGTTACTATGCGGCAGCACGCTCCTGGTAACATCATTAGACCCAGACCTGCCACGTTCTATATACCTGACTCAAGCCCTTCAAGGTAAGTATCCATTTGAATCAATTGTTTAACTGCATAATATTAAATGCATTATTATTATTATTATTATTATTATTATTATTATTATTATATTATTGCTGTTGTTGTTATTATTATTATTATCACCATTATTATTGTAGTACCAGTAATGCTGATAAGAGTGGATTGTCAAGTTCTTACAACAGCAAGCCTCCTCCACATGAACGGCGTCTGATGCGTTCGCAAACGACGTATGGAATGGGTAACAATAGGATGTCCAAGAAAGCCATGTTGCTGCGTTGGTGCCAGATGATGACACAGAACTATGAGGTAGGTCGCATTCCTTGGGCAATCGTAAATGACATTACCACCAAATGGATTATACCTTTAATGATGTGGGGTCGATTAGTATGATGGGAAAAAGAGTGAGTGGGATATAGGAAGGGATGAGTGTATGTATGCTGGTGTGTACTTGCTAAGTGTCACTGCTACTTGGCTAGGTGAGGCGAAGAATAGGGAGATGTGTCATGGGTTGTTAAATGCATAGTCGTCCGAACATCCTTTGTGATGTTCGCCCACCACACCCCCCCTTTGAGTTGATGGTGCATACTATTCCAGAATGTGTTGAAAAGATTGGCTGTTGTTTTGTGTGTGTATGTATGTGTGCAGGTAAGTGTACATGCAGAGTGCATGCATAGTGTGAGTGTGTATGTGTCCATGTGCATGTGTATCTGTGTGTGGACATAAAGTTGTGCATATATTTCTGCACTTGGATAACTTTGGATTAGGTGCACATTTTCTAATTTGTAAGTAGAGTTCACTTTGAAGTTCAAATGTGAAGTAAGGTATATGACCGTCTTTGATTGAATTAAGTTCAATATATTGGGCATTTAAAAAAAAGGTTTAGAAAATTATGGTATTAGAAGTAAAAAAGCGATTGAGGCAAACAAAATTGGAGGTCAGAAACTATCTTTCTTATTGTAGTGTTACAATATATATTTTATAAGAGTCATTCTTGACGTGGTTCTGCTATTGAGGTTACGGACTACCACCGTCTTGTTTTAATCCACAACGATTTGATCGATATTGCTCGATTTATTTCCACCTGAGGAAGATCGAACAATCTTGATTGAAATGTTGTGGATTGAATTAAAACAAGACGTGAGTACTCCATAACCTAAATAAATAGTAGTGTTACAATGTTTTATAGCATGACGGAAGGTTTTAAATGGACTGTTGTGTTGGTTCTATTTGTTGCAGAATGTGAACATCTGCAATTTTGCGGAGAGCTTTTCAAATGGTCTTGCCTTTTGTGCTTTGATGCATCACTTTATTCCGGACCAAGTCCCATTTAGCACATTATCGGCAACCAGTCGAGTAAGTTTGTGCTAGAAAAAAAAAAGCAAATGTTCTTGTTCTAACAGCCAATGTTAATAGCTAAAATTAAAAAAAAATTAAAGTCTCCTTGTCTCATTTGATGAAATGATGGTGTTTACCCTAATCTTAGGAAAGGAACTTCAAGATTGCATTCAAGGCAGCTGAGGGAGCTGGAATTCCATCCTTATTGGTAAGGAAACCTGGGTTCTCCATAACCCCAGGACATTTATGAAGCATTAGCATGCTACCTTTCTCTCACATAAGCCTCCTTGTTGTTTGCCCAATAAACTGATCCTTGATGAGTTGATGTCTCTCTCTCTCTCTCTCTCTGTAGGATGTGGAGGATATGGTGTCTCTTCCAATACCAGATTGGATGTCTGTGATGACATACGTCTCTTTCATATACAACAAATTTGGGCAAGAAAGTCAGCAACAGCAGCAAAATCAAAGTTCAATGGTATAACTCATGACCTTTTATGTTGTTTTTTTTTTGTCATTACTTCCAGTCAAATAGTTTGTTTTGTTTTTTTGTGTGCAAATTTTTTGTTGAAATGCTAGTCGTTTCAAAAAGCATCCACATTTTTTTATTCTCAGATGTCATCGTTTGCATTGTCATGGCAACAAACTGCTATTTGTGCACAAATCTAAAATCCATCTGTTCCACAGCTTGTCATAGAGCATTGTATTATCAATTTTGATGCCAATCTGGGGATAGAGTACACGAGGAATTATGTATGAACTAATTTGTTATACATATTCTGGGAAAAGGGAGATACTACTGCAAGTCCTTAGAATTATTCTGCCAATGGCAAGCACATAAATAATATACATACATAAATACCCTTTTTAATTTATTCATAGAGACATGGAAATGGTAAACTGTCTGAAGGTTGCAACCAGTTACTTTTATTCCAAGTTGACGTCCCGGCATCGTACAAGTGAAACGTGTAGATATTTCTGGAGCGATCCGACTGATTGGCCCCTGATTTGTGCACCACCTCGCCGTGAATCAGCACCAGTCCACCTTTCTTCACAGGAACTGAAACAAAATCCTCGTCCTTAGTTCTTGGTGCATCTCCCTCATACACAGTATCAACTGAGCCATCTTTGATAGTTCTTTTCAGCCTCCCAACCACCCCTTCTCTGTGGGTGCCTGGAGCAAACCACATGCAGCCATTTTCCAAGTCGGCATCCTCTAGGGCAATCCAGAAACCTACTAAATTCATTGGGTCTGTGTAGAGGAAAGTGGAGTCTTGGTGGGCTTTTACAACTCCTCCAATCTTGGGTGGTTTAAAGATTACCATGCTCTGTACAACGCGAGGCTTGTTCAATTCTAAGGCTCTGGCAACTTTCTGAACCTTGTCGCCAAAGGTAATTTGCTTGGCATACGGCTCCAGAGCGTGCAAGGCATGACCCATCTTATTCAGCGCCACCCTGGGCTCCGATGTAAGCTTACCATCAGGACCCACCGCCCCTTCCTCAAAAAAGAATCTTATTTTGTCACCGCTGGTAATGAAATAGTCGCTTTTGGTGTGTTTCTGTTCCGTAGACTTGGTAGAAAAGGTTAACGTAGGATGCTGAGAGAAATCTTCTTTCTCTACAATGTTGAGGGCAGCTTTACGCAATTGGTCGCATTCTTCTTCGGAAAGAAAATTATCAACGAGTAGGTAGCCATCACGGCGATATTTTTCAACGTCTTCCTTTGACAACGCCATGTTGGAAAGTGAACCACACCTACTGGTGGGAATCAGTTCCCGCGCATAAAATTAGTCTTTTTTTTTTTTTAGCCATTATTGTTATAGTGTACGTACATGTAATTGTAAATAATATTTACACATTATAAAGTGCCTTTTTGCCTTCAAAATTGAAAAGAACTGTGCCTATTAGTTTTCCATTGTGTATATTATCCTTCATGATGACAAAGCTGGCATCTTCTTCAAACACTGCATCAACCTGCCATAAAACAACTACAAATAATGTGTTAGCTAGCTATATTATAAACAATAGCAAGTTATTCTAATTATATAGCTATAGTGCATATTCTAAATCCAATGGCTGTGTCATAAGGTAGCATCACGTAGACAGGCTTTAATAATGTAAGAGACAAAAATACAAGGTAGTTGTCTCATTTTATGACAAAGGCCCAGATACTGACAGTTTAGTTTCAACCCATTGAGACATTCTGCCAGTGGTTTATCTTTAGGACAAGCTAGGCTAACTTCTATTGCTTTGCTTACTATATGCTTCACCAATATAGTTACTTCATTTAGGTAGAGCGGCCAAGTAATAAGACTATTTTGGGAGCTTTATTTACAAATGCTCATCATTAGGTAGCTAAAAACAGTTTTCCACTTTTTAATTTTAGATGAGTAAAGGGTATTCAAGTAAAAATAATGATACTGTGTTTTGACAAATTTGAAATTTGAAATAATAGTACAGTACATTGCCTTTTTCCCCTTGTGCTTCGTATCCCCATAGAGTTTAAATACTCCTAAAATAAGAAAAGAAAGCAATACCTGATAAAGTGAATTTCCTTCTTCTTGTTGTAGTTCAGTTATGGACATCTCTAACCTTCCTGTCACCTGCCCATAATAATACATAAATATATATTATGTACATGTATAATGTTTTCATTTATAATTCACACAATAAGGCTTCTCACTCTAAACTGTGTCCTGAGTTCTTGGATCAAGGCAGCTTCAAGTTCTTCTCTGGAGAATAGTGGATTCAAGCCCAACAATGGATAATCTCTTCCTTTAAATGCATTCTGGAAAAGTATATTATATAATATTGCCAAGTAGCCATTTTAAGGGGACCAACAGAAAAAAAGTCAGGTGATTTCATCCTGACCAGCTATCAATGTGAAATGTGTTTACATTTATAGATACATTCATATTGTGTTGATCTCTGACAAATATTGAAGACATTTCTACTTCATTGCCTATAGAACTGTACCTTGAACCGATTCAGTATTGCGGTTCCAGGTGTATTTTCAGGTCCTAATATTTAAAACAAATGACTCTGCTAATTAACATACATTGCTATTATTATTATTATTGTTTTTAATCTAACCACAAGTATTTGCTGTTAATGCATTGAAGGGATAGGTGAGTCCAGAGGGATGCTTGTAATAGCCAATGCAAATCGATCCTATGCCACAATCATTTTCATCTGAGCAAGTCTGAAAACAAGAACAACCGTAGATAAATGTTCACATTCTTTATAAATGTAAAGGCTAGCCTTGACTATAGAACAGCAAATTTAGTATGCATCATCACTAGTCTGCATGGTCATACATAACACTCAAGAAAGGGTGATGGTGCACTAACTTGGGCAATATGGCTCCATTGTTGTAAAAGTTTCGATCCACATTTAATTTCTAAGATCCGAGAAATAGATTTCTTTTTGCACATAAAAACTTTACATCAATACTTAAAAGCTCCTGGAGTTAGCCTTGCAGTGTATTGTTGTAGATATACCAACTATATCTGGGTGGTAAAATATATTGCTCTCTGTCAGTATACCAGACCTATTTCCTCTAGTTACACCATTTTTTATTGCACATGGATGGACTGCATAAATTATAGCATAGCTATAATTACCTGGTTGGAAAAACATGGTGGACAGAATGGACCTCCACAATCCACTCCAGTTTCATTATAATTCATGAGCCCATCCACACATGGATCTGCATGTTGGATTTACATCTTCAGATGAACAATGCATTTATGAGCACCTTACCAAAACAAGTTGTATTACTGTGTCCATTGCTCTCTGAAGGTACAGGTGCTATGTGCCTGAGATTGCACTGGCCACAAGTGTTGGCCACAGAGCTACATGGTTGCCTGGATAAGGCTGAACAGTTTGGAGCTCCACTACACACTGGTAGCCCAAGAATATGATAACAAGAACAAGAATAAGAACAACAACAACAACAATAATAATAATACTAAAATAATAGCAATGCAAAGTTGACTATGGAAACAACAACAGTTAAACAACGAATGCAAAAAAAATATCCATAGAAACAACAACAACAAACTTACTAATGCAGTTTGTATTGCCATTTCCTTCCATGCCCACATGGCCCATCAGGCAGGGTCCACATGTGTGCTGGGGAGTTAGCAGTGAACACTCCTCTCTCCCTAGACTGCTACATCCTGCAGCTATGGTACAATCTGAAAGAAATAGACTTGAAGGTATTTTTGCTTATTCCACAGATGATATATCCACTTACTATGACTACAATTCATCCCTAAATATCCTTCAGGGCACACACACTCTCCAGTAACATGATGACAGTTTCCTGCAAGGCAGGAGCAAACTTGAAGGCAATTAGGGCCATAACGAAGGGGTGGACAGGCTGAATTTGATCAAGAAAGTAATGAATACAAGAGTGCATTCAAAATAAAGCATAAAACATACTAGTATTACAGGCAGCACCCACATAGCCAGCGAAACAGCTACAGAGTCCCGTCACAGGGTGACATTCTCCATTTATACAAGAACACTCATCCAAACAGTCTTGCCCATAGAATCCATTTGGACATACTAAAATGAAAGTCAAGCCCACAGCATAAATATTAAAAAGCCAAGCAAATAAAGAAATAGTAATGTGCTGTGAGTTACAGAATACCTTGTTCACAAAAGTTTCCAGTATAGCCTGGCCGACAATGGCAAGTTCCATTGACATGATCACATGGAGTTGACTCATGCTCCATTACACAGCTGCAATTACTTGAGCATCCTGATCCAAATGTATCAGCAGGGCAACCTAAGTATGTTTATAGTCAATGTTCAAAAATTGATCACTTTAATATAAGTGTGAGATACTCACGTGTGCTGCAATCCCGACCAGTATACCCATCGGCGCATTCACATGTACCCACAGACATGTCACAAACTCCATTTACACATGGTGGACTGCAATCTTGCCAGGGGAATAGTATTTAATTAACAAAGAGGAGCTGACAATAAATAGGAATGGAATTACCACATGTCAGAAGTTCTCCTGTCACATTTTGAAGAGGCACTCCAGCCAAGCGCTGAGGTGTGGCACAGTGGCCCAAGTCAGAGCCGAGACCTACACTGGAGTTTATGTATGCTGGCAGCCATCTCAGCTCACAGTCGCAGTGGATAGGGTTACCAGTAAGTGATCTTGGAAAGAAAAAAAAAAAAAAAAAAAAGCAAGAAAAGTTTACTTGTGCTAAAAAAAAAAAGTTTTATTACAACACTGCAGGAGTAATGTGTATGCCTTCTTTCTGCAGTAGGTACTTTTATTTACATATATTATTTACATATACATGTATCTTACACTTTTAGAGCAAATGCAACACCTTTTTTCTTCTGCAATGATTATTCTAATACCATATATCCTTTCAAACTTAATGTAGCTATATGTATTTAATCACAGCTATCAAACTGAATACATGATAGCTAGCACTTACAGCTCTGCAAGCGGTGGCACTCTAACAAATGCAGCTTCAGGAAGTGTACGAATTAAATTGTTATTCAAGCGTAATCTGAAATATAATATAATATATGCATTATGATTGAGTATACCAACAGAAAGACATGAGTACCTGCTTCCTGGCTGTAATCCTGTAAAGGTAGAAGCAGTCAAATACCCAATATTGTTGTCATTTAAATTCAATCTTGACAGACTTGTGTTTGCAAACAAGTTGTCAGGAATCTCACCAAGATTATTATTAGAAAGGTCTCTAAAAAAATAAAATGTATATTAACTAATAGAGCCTAAGCCAAATTAGAGCCACTCACAATATTGTAAGTCGAATATTGCTAGAGAAACTTCCAGCCTCAATGAAAGTGATGTTGTTCAGGGAGAAATCTCTAGAAACATTTAAGTTTATCTTAGTATGTAACTCCAGTTAGCTTGCTACAGGACTAAATTACAGATTAGTAAGTGAAACGAAGCCTTCGAGATCAGAAGATTGAATAGAGGTAATCAAGTTGGCCCTCATATCTCTGAAATGAAGTAATATAGCTATTTTTTTATGTTGGACTGCTGGTCTTAACTCACAGTAGTGTTGTTGCAGCTCTGATATCATCAGTAAACACTGGGAATTCCGTAAAAAGGTTTGCTGAACAGAAAATTCTGTCAGCTATACATTGACAGCCGCCTGAGGGGCAAATGAGCTGCTGATGAGAACCCACTGTCAAAGACAGAAGAAACAAAACTGTAGCTACAATTTTTTTTGAGCATAGTGAGTAAGAAAGGTGGACCATTGCTTTGTTGATCTGTATCCAAGGAAGCTCACTGAATAGATATATTCATGAAATACATTATATATATATTCATTGAAGTCAAAGTTTAGTTAGTAAAAACATTTTGATTGACTAAACATTGGAAAGGTGCAAATAACAAGAATTTGCTCTATTGTAGTTTTCGGGCTCCTCCTGGTGTTCAGCGTGAATTTGGTCAATTTAGGTAAAGTGTCAGCACAACTATCAGTCAGTAAAGTGTAGTGACGTAATTTAAAAAGTTACGATTATAAGGAAAGACTAAGCTTTTTGGTAGTTACTTGGCTATGACATAATGAGCGACAACGAGGATCACAACTTTGCTGACAAAGAAGCCGAAGAAAGTTCAGAAGACGGTGACTCTAGTTCAGATGATTCTGAGGAAGAAGAGGACGAAGAAGGAGGTATATTTAATGATTTTTCCAAATAATGCACCCCAACTGTCATCCTATTATTTCATCATCTTTAGGGCAAGTGGATAATTTGATAAATGATAGTTCAGAGGAAGAGGGCTCCAATGAAGAAGATGAAGAAAGTCCTAGGAAAAGAAAGAGAAGTGAGCCAGTAGTTTAGGGTGATAATTATCATATGGGTGACACCTGTTATCTCAATAGTGTTCCTTTAATGGAGATTAAGGTGTTTGTAACTTGAAACATACACACCCTGTTAAATGTTGGTCCAACCAAACTTTAGTGTGTTGTGTGTTTGTGTTTAGTTGATACTTGCAATGAGATCATTACTTGCAACTTATTTCTCGATTTTATGAGCCACTGTTATAATATTGAACCACTTGCCCTTTAAGAGGAAGTTTCAATTCAATGAATGAAAAACTTTTAGTTGGGCATGCTTGCCCACGATGCCAGCATTTTGCCAGTGCAGCGTGTTCAATTTCTGAGCATCTGTAACAATGTTAGAAATCGTATATTTCAGCTGTAGAAGTACTTGCTACTATTATTTGTAACTTCTGTGGTGTTCACTTCAGATTTAGTGCTTTTCATGCTAAGATATTTTCAGATTGAAAAGAATGGGTGATAAAACCACTGATTTGTTCCTATGACCAACTTGTTCATGGAATAAGCTGAAATTTGCTGATCTAACTGTTTTTTGTTTTTTAAAAAGAAATCTGTGGGGAGCCACACATAAAGCCTAATAGTACTTTGGAATCAAATTTGATGCATTACACTGTATATTTGAAGCCCAATAGTAAAAGGCAGGTTGTGTCACATATTCACAGCATACCAACACACACACACACACACACACACACACACACACACACACACACACGCACACACACACACACACACAGAGTATTATAACTTTCACCCAATTTGTCTTGAAAGTTTTATCCCATTTTGCGGGCAGGTTCAGATGATGATCGTCTAGACGACGATGACTATGACCTGATTGCTGAGAATACGGGCATTAAGATTCAGAGGAAGAAGCATCGCCGTGTCATGCTGGAGAGTGATGACGAAGATCAGAATGAGGTGGAGATTTCTGACCCTCAGGCTGTTAGCAGAGACGACAGTTTTGGAGGGCGTGGCACTAGCATGACACGTGAGGAAAGCCACGAATCAGCTATGCAGGATGAGGACTTTGCTCATGTAAAGTATATAATATAAATCACAAATAAACATGCACTTTTTCTTGCAGTCTTTGTAGTACCGATAAACTCCAAATTTGTTAGTGATACATGTATGATTTTATGTTAAAATGTTCCTAGAAATATTCATGCTATCAAATATTCTGTTGACTTGTATTGAGTTTGTGTGTGTTTGCACGTTACCATTAGGTGTTTGGAGGAGACAGTGATGAGGATGATGACCAGGACGTATCTGGGTCAGGTAAGACAGATGTCCCTAAGAAAGGCAAGTCATGGGATAAGGAAGAAGTGGATGAATATGACGACTTTATTGTGGATGATCATGGACGGCCAATCAGACGAAGGAAGGAAGATGGGACTTTTACAGAGCCGTGAGCTGATAGTTATATTGTGTTGCATAGTAGAGTTAGGTTTGTATTGTGTTTAGCAGTGTTTGTGTGTGTGTGTGTGTGATCAGTTTATTATGACTATTAGTATTAGCAATACGAAATAACTTTTATGTTTAACCGATTACACGCGAATAACAATTTTAATTACGCCTCATGTAATGCAGTCACAGGCGCATGCGAGACTCAGAGAATTGATTGCTTGGTGGGAGGGTGACACAAAGCTAGGGGAAGAAGACGAACAATTGAGGATTGCCTCGGGGACAGTGTCATCAATCGGTAGAGTACGCTCTAGGCTATTGGCAAAATAAAAACTTGACGCTAAGAAGCTGCCCCCGACCTAAAAAAACTAACTACTCGCACTGGTTGGCAAAATATTTTATGCTGCAGCTTTTAAAATATGTATTTTTACTTATTGCTATAAAGTTGGTGGTTGAAATTCCTGTAGAAATCGCCACTTTCTGTTCTCGTCAAAGTCCTCAACTGTCTAGTCACTACAACAGACACTACACCCATCAAGCTCCTTGTCACTACCATCCTGGTCACTGCCACCCTGTACCAGGTCACGAGTATCATGTCTTCATCACTTGGATGCTAAAGTGCCAGTACTCTACTTGTAGATAGCTTTCTACTTGTTATATCATGAGCAATTATAGCTAAATGATAATGGTTTCTACTAAAAGATAAATTGTTACTGTGTACCTTTATTATATTATAAAATATATTTCTATTTGTACCTATACCAGAAAGAAATCTTATTGTTGTGACCAAATTTACTCAACAATTTCTTATGGCAGTCTATATAATTTATAAGCCTAAAATAAACTTACAACTATATAAAATCGTCTGCAATTGTGATTGGTGGCTTCCCTGACTCCACAAAGCTGTAGGGCGTTGTGGACGCAAAGACACATTTTTGACGCATTTTCGTGTCCTGCGGATATAGTTTTTTTCCCTTAATTGATGTGTTTTCGCGTCTTTCGTGATTAATCGGTTAATATCCCTAACTGGAGTTTTAATTTTAGGTTTGTATATGAATTAAGTGTATCAATTATCAATAGAGAGCAATACTTCATACATCTGCATATACATACACGGACATGCACACACACACACACACACACACCTCACTCTCTAAAGCTACACATGCACACACACACATATGCACATGACTTAAACGTCCTATGCAAGTTTGATTTTTGATGTTTTGTTGGTGAATTTTGACACAGAATGTTGATGGAGGCTCAAGAAGTATTTGGTTTGGACTTTGACCCTGCTGAGTTTGAGCAAGTAGCAAGAGATGGCTTGATATCTGATGAGGAAGAATTGGAAGAAGATGTATGTACATCAACCGCAGAATTAAATAGTAGTAGTAATAATAATAATAATAATCCACTTTTCCCTTTTCTAGATCAGCGAGGAAGAAGAAGATGCACCTCGCAAACCCAAGAAGTCTCGTGTCAGGAAGAAGAAGTCCACCATTTACGACGTGTATGAGCCAAGTGAGCTTGAGCGTGGCCATTTTCTAGAGAAGGATACTGAGATCAGGATCACGGACAAGCCAGAGAGGTTCCAGGTGCGAAGTGTTCCAGTGAAGGCATCAGAACACGAGGGAGATTTGGAGGATGATGTGGAATTGAAGGACGAGGCAGAGTGGATTTATGATAAAGCCTTTGTGGATATGGCTATCTCAAAGCAGGTGATTACTTTGTACAGATTCATTTTTAACTGCTACGTTAATACTTATAAGTGAACATAATAATCGTATTTTTAAAAACTTATTATAGTATTATTAAGCCTTTATTTTTTTTTCCTCAATACTACGGTAAGTTAAAAAAAAAAAAAGATTATTACGTTCACTTATAAGTGATTACCTTCTTGGTGCAAAATTTGCAGAAGTTAAGCAGATTTTTTTTTTTAGTAAAAGAAATATTAAATGACTGGTTTTAGCAATCTAAGCCTTTATTATTTTTTTCCTGATAATTCAAGCATTCTCTCTCTTTCCCCCCCCCCTCCCCCCCCCCCCCCCCCCTGCATTTCATTATAGTTAATCACATGTGCACATAAGAGTGTATAAGTATTCAACAGTCAACAGAATGTGAAGCTGCAAGCCCACACACATACATACGTACTTAAGTCATAGCTAGGCCTGACAATTGTGTCTTGGTTCATTGCTATTGTAAGTGTGTGTTTGTGTTTGCATGTAAATACACATGTGTTGTGTGTACATGATTGTGTGCAGGCACTTTTGTCAGCTGATAAATATCGGCCTATTGGACCGCGAAGGTACCAGGGAGGTAGGATGCAGCATACCACAGTGCCCAAGATCAAGGAAGCTCTTAATTTTATGAGGAACCACTCCCTTGAAGTCCCGTTCATTGTCAACTACCGCAGGGAGTATGTGGAGCCGGAACTTAATGTCCATGACCTCTGGAAGGTTCTTCACCTGGATGAGGAGGTAGGTGTGAATATGGCGTATGGTTCCTATGCCACTGTGAGTCATGTGATCTGTGGTTTAAAGTAGTACTAATACATCATGTGATCCGGGTCGCAATGCAGAGGTGAAATGTATGATACATTCATGGCATGGCCATCAATTTTGTTGTTGTGTGTTTGTGTGTGTGCAGTGGACTCAGATGCAAAACAGGAAGAAAAACATGAGGGTGTTGTTTGAGAGGATGAGGGATTATCAGTTTGAAAAAGTCAGAGAGAAGCCCGACACTGCTCTTACCGAAGACATGAGAGTTCTCACTGACGAGGACTTGGCCAGGTAAGTAGGTGGGTAATGTGAGGAGGAGTAGTGGTGGGGGAGAGTGGAGTAGTAAGGCAGTTCTGATAGTTAGGATATTAATGGTTTGGTACGAAAATGAAATTTTTTGAATTTGTGTTAATGTTATTACATGTTGTTTTCTTTTAAGGTTGGATTCTGTATTTTCTGATGAGGAATTGTCGGACGTATACGCCCACTTTATGCTCTACTATGGGCGTGACTTGGTATCCATGCAAAACAGTTGCGTAAAGAGAAAGAAGCGGCCGGATGACATTCTGGACGATAATCCTGACGAACTTGAGGGTTCTCCCGATGGTCCTGCGGACAAGTCCTCTGTTACTCGAAGTGTCAAGAAAGCTCGCCGTAAAGATTTTTACTCCATCTGTCAGGAGCATGGTCTCGGCTCTCTTGCAGCCAAGTTTGGACTGACTCCGGAGCAGTTTGGCGAAAATATGCGAGACAATTACCAGCGGCACGAGACGGAGCAGCACCAGGTGGAGCCCGAAGTGGCAGCTGAGGATTACAAGCAGATGACTGGGTGAGCATGTACACTAGAGAGGGAGAGAGAGGTTTAGTGAGTGTGAGTGTGTGTGTGTGTATGTGTGTGTGAGGGAGTTGGTGGTAAAGAATGAGTATGGAATTGAGTGCATGTGCACTTGTAGGGTTGGAATTGGTTGTGATTTGAGAGGTGAGGGCTCATGATGAGGGGCTGTGTGGGGGGTGCCCGGGTGAACAACATGAGGTTGTTCATGAGTCAATGGAGTTGGGTTATTCCTGCACCAAGAAAGTCACAATAGTGAATTAAACTCCTTCTTCATGCCTTATTCTACATCCCTAGTTATCAGAATGGAACAGTATTCATACGTGCAATGTAAAAATGGAGTGTCTTTCTTTGTAGACCCTTCACTACCATTCAAGCTGTACTGGAAGGGGCGTGTCACATGGTTGCCATGCAGATATCTGCAGAACCCCTGGTCAGGCAGGCACTCAGGCAAGTCTTTAGATCCAGAGCTGTTATTTCGGCCAAACCCACCAAGAAAGGAAGAAAGGCAAGTTAACATCATCCTCACTAACTGTTGTTACACACATAGTAACCTTGTGTGTGTTGCAGATGATAGATGACAGTCACAATTGTGTGTCTGTGAAATATCTGAGGAACAAGCCAGTGAGAGAGCTCAAGGGTGATGAATTCCTACGCTTGTACTTGGCTGAACAGGAACACCTTGTTGAGATCAAGATCTCCATTGATGCAGATCAGGCTACTGACAGAAGGTAAGAGGGTTATTATTATTTTTCTTTTTTGCTAGTTGCTGGATCAGTTGTGCATGTATTCATTGTTATTAATCATCACACAAACTTTTGTTGGTAAACTTTGCACAGCAATTCCAGCTTATTGCACTAATCAGAGAGTGCTAGTAGCAGCCAGTGTAAGAATAGCAAACATACTGATACCAATTTTTGTGACTTACAAAGCAGACCCTGATGGAAATAGCGAATTAACATAGTGTTGCGAACTCTACAAGTTTCCTCTTACAAGAGGGTGTGGTACATAGCCTAAACTAGTTTTTCAAGTGATTCACTTACAGAACATCACTGTGTCTTTGTAAACAAGAATGTTTTCACAAGAAGTTATACCAGTCATAATTATGCAATAAACTAAAAATGCAAATGAGTACCTATGCTATTGGAGGGTTAGCAAATGTGAAATAGTTTCTTTGTTGCATAATCTCCTCACCTGTTCCATGCCAGGTCAAGCACATCTGGGCAGAGATATTTTGAAGAGATTCGGCAGCTGTTTTATCGTGTAAGTTTATAATTATGATCATTTCAAATCTGTGTACCACTCATCTCTTGATTGACACACACACACTTTTTTTTTCTTTTTCTTGGCGTGTGTGTGTGTGTACAGGATGAATTCAGTTTGCTAGTGGAGAAATGGAATGCCCAGCGAGCTAAAGCTGTGGCTCATGCTTTGCTCAAGGTTCTCTATCCACTCATGACCAAGGAACTCAGAGTGGAACTTCTCAAGGAAGCGAAAGCTCACATTTTACAGGTATCTGATAAGAGACTGGGACAAACATGCTGTTGTAGATGGAATTGTGGAAAGAAATTGAATGGATTTTGTTTGAAGTGTTCAACTCTGAAACAGAATTATCCGTCCTGATCCTTTTAAAATGATTAAACCAAAACAACTTATCATTGCAAATATCCTCCCTAAGCCCTATTGAATACAGTTTAACAAGAAGAGATAAGCTTGAGTATCTTTTTTTTAGCTAGGTAATCGTTTATGATATTTAAAATACCTTGAAAGACTGTTTGAAGAGACATTAATTATGCATTTTCTCTCCTTGCTTGGGAGATTACAACAAAAGAACAAAGTCCACTATAAGCAAACTTGAAGTGTTGTCTGCCAAACTAACTACTCTTTCTTACTTTATTTATTTTGTAATTGTGTTATATTTATCCTCACAGAAGGATAATGGTTGAATCATTCAGTTTCAATGCTCACCCACCATTGATATTTCTTCATACAGAGTGCTGTCTTAAAGTTTCGTAAGTGGCTGGATGTGGCTCCTCTGTCCATCAAAGATGGGAAAGACCAGGGAGCTCAGTATCTGCAATGTCTAGCATGTGCATATACACCTGACAAGGCTGTCCCATCTTTCTTTGTCTTCCTGGATGACAATGGCGAGGTGAAGGACTTTGCCCGGTTCAATAACTTGGCCAAAAGGAAGTACACATCTTTCAAGAAAGAGAGTGAAGACAAGCAGGAAGATTTGGAAAAGCTAAAAAACTTCATTAAGAAAAACCAGCCCCAGGTTATCGCCATATCTGCAGAGAGCAGAGATTCTGTGTCATTGGTGCAAGAGATACAAGAACTTGTGGGAGAACTATCCCAGGAGGAAGACATGACTCCTGCACCCGTTGAACTGATCCTGCCGGATGTTGCTAGGCTGTTCTCCAAGTCCAAGAGAGGAAAAGTGAGTTTTAGGAATGGGAGCATTAGTCGCTTAGTGTAAATAGGTTCTCTTTTCTTTTCTATCTGTGATGATCTGTTTGAAAAAATATTAATATTAAAGCCGCTCATATGTCAAAAGAACTTTTTTTATTGTCAAAATGTGTGTTTGTGTCACTACTGGATACACAGCTTGGCTTTTTGCCTTGTGAGATTAGGTCCAAGTATGTATGTATATTAATTCTGATCTTTTGTCCAGGAAACTTTTCCCGACTATCCTGAAGCTCTGAAGATGTCTGTCTCCATTGGTCGGATGATGCAGGAGCCTCTAGTCGAGTTCTCATCACTGCTCAGCTCTCAGGATGAAGAGTTTCTCTCTCTGCCACTTCACCCTCTGCAGGGAGAGATCTCAGCGGACCATTTGAGGAAGGCTCTGGAGGAGGAGCTGGTGACTCGTGTAAATGACGTGGGTGTGAATATACAACACCTCCAGGAGCACCCACATGCTGTTAGCATGCTGCATTACGTTTGTGGGCTTGGACCTAGGAAGGCTGCAGCCATTTTGAAGGTATTTTACTTGGTTAACGTAGCTGCTATCTTTGAAACAAATTTTAATTTGCAGCATTTTTTAACTTGATCAAAGCAATAAATCACACCAATTTTAATACAGATTTTCACATCCCAGTTTGCTCTCTTATCTTTAATTTTTTTGGGGATGGAACTCTATTTTGCTTCTTGAATCTCACTAACACTGACTGGAGAGGCTGATCGTTGGTACATATTTGATAGGATTCTGAAGAGTTGGTGTCTAGCTTCAGGTAGTTCAACTGCTAGAAAATTGTCACTACGAATTGAGACGCTAGAAAATTGTTGCTACGAATTGAGACGGTAGAGCGTTAAGCTGATCCTATTCCGCATTGTTTTTTGTTGTTGTTGTTGCTAGCAAAAATAGGTTGTTATGCATTTCCTATAGCCTAGAGTCGTGGTACAAGTCGGTCACACCACTTTGTTTAGTCAGTATGGGATTTACACTATGCTTGAGTCTTCGGCCCTCAGTTGTGTAAAACCCATACCGACCTCAGCCTCGTGATGTAACCGATAACATATGTCTTCTAATTGTAATGACTTCTAATAGCTTGATAAATGATAATTATTTTGTCTTAGAGATCTATTCGTTGTCCTCATGTACACTGTACTTGTGTTTGACACTGCCAGCCTGAACTTTTCACTGGCAATTTTATTTTAAAGTTAATAGTAAGTGAAGACACTGAACAGTCTGATGATTCTAATGTGCATTTTTTTCCATATTTACCCACATTTAATGTCGTTCATTAATGAAGCAGCAATCTGATAAGTAGCTTATAAAAGGAGAATGAGCGTCTTTTGCACTTCCTAAAATTGCCAAGTTTGTAAGGAGCTGGTTCTATACTACGTGTTGTTGTTGTTGTTGTTGTATTGTTATTGTTGCAGACACTGAAACAAGAAATGATGACTCTTCATAATCGGTCCCAGCTGGTAACACAGTGCTCGATGGGTCCCCAAGTTTTCATGAATTCAGCTGCCTTCTTAAGAGTGAATATATATAACAGTTCGATGTAAGTTTTGAACTTATTCAAATGTTTGTCACAAAGTAAATAGTCCACATGCTTTTATTCTGGTCCATCTGGCTTTTCTGCATTTCCTACATTCGTGGAGGTTCAGAGTCTAAATAAATTAGCTATTTGTACCTATTTCCTTTCTGTTCACCACAGAATCTCTGCCTATGTGCATTCACTCTGTGCGTTGGTCCTTCATTAGTTCCCATTGAAGTCACAAATGGAGCTAAGGGCTTGTTAGTAGAAAGGGTAGACGTAAGCCAAGAAGGCATAGATATTTATATATTGCAAAGTCATTAGTGAGTCAACTTCATGTAAGAATATACTATAATGCAAACTATTCTAACAGTGAAGCTTCTTTAGCTTGCAAAATTAAGTCTAGTTGACAATAAAGTGTCTGCTGAAGCCGCCTCTGAGCGTGTTGGTAGCGTGGCCGAGCGGTCTAAGGCGCTGGTTTAAGGCACCAGTCATTTCGATGGCGTGGGTTCGAATCCCACCGCTGCCATATTTTTTTTTGACGATCTTTTTTTTTTTTTTTTTTACCTCTTCTTTCTTTTTCCCTTTTCTTTCCCTTTATTTTTTCCCCTGTAATTCTTTTCTTTCCCTTTATTTTTTATTTTCCCTGTAATTTTCTTTTCTTCCACCTTTTTCACTACTTCTTAATTTCCCCTTCTTTTGATATCCCCCAAATACTGTTTTCTTACCCATCCCAACATTTTCCAGGATAGTTTGAAATATGTCAATTGTATTGAATCAGTGTTCTCTTTTTTTTAACAAATAAATTGGTTAGATATAAATTTATTGGCTTTAAAGTAATACAAAACTGCTATTATTCAGCAGAGCGAGCGAAGCTATATACTATTGAGTTTGGGATATATCTATGACTTCAATTCAATTTGTGTAGGCGTATGTAGACCCTTTTCTACTAATGCGCCTATGCATGTTGCAAAGTTCCATGGCAACATTTAGCTATTTTTTATTGTGGGGTATTTGTTGAATACATTAGAAATGATAAGCAGGAGGAAAATAGCTAGGGATGTTAAAAATGCTAGAAAACGGGTGCACAGGATTGCCCAAACAGCAAAAGAAAAAAAGACAAAAAAACAACTGAAATGAAAAAGACTGGGCTCCAAGAGGGAACAGGTAAGATATGTAGTAGCTATTTATATCAAAACTACATTAGCTAACTTACAATATTCTATAGCTATAGCTTTTGTTTTAACCTAGTCCCTTAGCTCGCTCCGCTGACTTCAATGGGAACCATTTTCATTATTTCAGTTGAAAATGATAGAATCATTGAATATATTGTATTCATTCTTTCCAGGAATACTGATGTATACATTGAACCTCTGGATGGTACAAGAGTTCATCCTGAAAACTACGAGTGGGCGAGGAAGATGGCTGAAGATGCACTGGAGTATGAGGAGGTAATGGATATGCCAATTATACAATCATGTATTTTAAATAATTAGTATCATTGGTAACTGTGGTACCATCCTGTATGTTGTTGTCTTCTACAGAACGATGAAGATAATCCCAGTGTTGTTATTGAGGAGATTATGCAGGCTCCAGAAAAGCTTCGTGACCTTGATTTAGATGCTTTTGCGGAAGAGCTTGCCAGGCAGGAGTACGGGAACAAGCGGACTACTCTGTATGACATCAGAAATGAGCTTTCAGATCCTTTTAAGGAGAGGAGACAGCTTTATACACCTCTCTCTCAGGTTTGTAATGAGGATGGAATCTGGGAAGGTGTGGATAGCAATTGATAGGTGTGGCTGACTGCTGATCAGGTTTTAAGACATGACAGACAGCCTGCATATATTTTATTCAAACCCTTTCAGGAGGAGCTGTTTACATTGTTTACTGGTGAAACTGAAGAGAGTCTGTATGAGGGTCGTCTGTGCACTTGCACTGTGGTAGGCATAGTGAGGAGGAAGCCCCAGAGAGAAGTCCTGGACAGGGCCAACCCCGTGCAGGACGAGTACACAAGAATGTGGAAATGCCCTTTCTGTGGCAAAGGAGAATTCAGGGATATTGGATTGGTGAGTTAGGCTATATATAATAAGTGTGAAGACAAATTAATAAGTAATTAAATTATATATATATTATATATATATTGAAGCACTTGATTGTAGCATCATAAATAAATAGTTTTGTGTATTGTGAGTTCTTTGTGCCATCAGCATTTTGATATAGTTATTGTTGGGGAAAAATTGTAAATATTACCATAATATTGCCCCCTTTTAATTCATAACATTGTCTCTGTTGGTTCATTACATTGCCCTTGTTGATGTGTAACATGGCCCCTGGTAATCCTCCTCTTCCCCTTCTTCACGCACACACACACAAACAAACACACAAACAAACACACACACACAAACAAACACACACACACAACCAATACACCTCCCCTTCTTCACACACACACACACAACCAATGCACCTCCCCTTCTTCACACACACACACACACAACCAATGCACCTCCCCTTCTTCACACACACACACACACACACACACAACCAATGCACCTCCCCTTCTTCACACACACACACACACGTGCACATACACACAATGTCCTGGCACAGCCGTACAAGTCGCATTGCAATAGTTTCTACTGATGCCAACACCAAGCTCGTTATAGCAGTGAGGCAGCTCAGTTGGACCCAGTTTTCTTGGATCAATCACATAATATGATGAAATGGAATAGTTTATATTGACATGCATAACGTTTCTATTTGAAATTGCTGTTTGTTTATTTTAATTTTATTTTTTTGTTGTTTTAGGTTTGGCAACATTTTGATGACGGAAGTTGTCCTGGCCAGGAAATAGGTGTTCGGACTCGATTAGAGAATGGATTAAGTGGGTTTATTCTGTCCAGAAACCTAAGTGACAAACCTGTGACATCCATTGAGGAGAGAGTTCGTGTACGTTTGAAAGGAAGGTTTGGAAGGGATGTGTCATATGAGAGACATTGTTGATACTGTAGATTGGTATGACTATCTATGCAAGACTGAAGTCTGTGAATATGGAGAAGTATTCAGTAGATATGACCAGCAGGTCCTCAGATTTGGCTGACAGAGAGGGACATTATGGGTAAGAGTTGCCTATAGAATAGAGTATATCATGTAAGTGGTAATGTGGTTGTTGTTTTGCTTGTTTTTATCCCTTGAAAGAGTACTTAATGCGAGTTAGTCACAGCAAGGGAAATAATATATTGTTTTGACTTTAGCACTCTGCTAACTGAACACCAACTATATATAATTAAAATCTTGTTCCTTTTAAAAAAAAAAAAAAAATTATCCATCAAATATGTCATTAGAGTTCCAAAGGATCCTTATTATGATCATGCAATGGCTGACAAGGACAAGAGAGATGAAGCTAGTCACAGGAGACCCAATACCAGTGAGTTGACATGAGCCAGATGTTCACTGTTTTATACTATACTGTGAAAGTTGATGATGATGTGAATCCCATGAGAATTTCAGTAGAGAAATTGTTAATTTTGTGTAGGACCGATTCAAAGAGTTATTACTCACCCAGCTTTTCAAAACATTGCATTTGAGGCGACAGAGAAGTTTTTGGCAACTATGGATCAGGGAGAGGCAGTTTTCAGGCCAAGCAAAAAGGTATCTGTTTATGTTGATGTGCACCATATTGCTGCATTCCTTGCCATACATACTTATTCCCTTTATTATTATTATTATTATTATTATTATTATTATTATTATTATTATTATTATTATTATTATTATTATTATTATTATTATTATTATTATTATTATTATTATTATTATTATTATTATTATTATTATTATTATTATTATTATTATTATTATTTTATATTTATTGTTACTATTATATTGTGTTACCATAGAGTATGGAGAACTTGACACTGACATGGAAAGTTGAAGAAGGCATTTATCAACATGTGGATATCAAGGAGATGGACAAGCCAAACAAGTTTAGTTTGGGAAGATCACTTGTGATCGGCAGAGAGGTGAGGGAGAAAGGGGACGATGTAGTTATAGTAATCTGTATCTTTACTTAACAAACTTTAACTTTTTTAAATTCAGTAATAGACTTTATTTTAACTTTAAACTTTGTTTATTTGCTCAGACGTATGAAGATTTGGATGAAATACTGGCTCGGTTTGTCCAGCCAATGGCTTCCTTTGCCAAGGACCTCATTGTTCACAAGAGCTACCGGAAAGCCAATGGCGGAAACATTGACGACCTCAAGAAACTTTTAAGAGATGAAAAAATAAAAAACCCCAAGAGAATCCCGTATTTCTTCAGCGCATCGAAGCAGTTCCCGGGCAAGTTTTGCCTGGCTTATCAGCCTGGGAGCAGGCCCAGAATAGAGTATGTTACTGCGACACCAGATGGATTCCGTTATAGAAGCAGAATCCACGACTCTGTGGACAGTTTGATTGGTTGGTTCAAGGATCATTATCAAGACCCAGTGCCCAGACCCCAAACTGGACCAGTGATGACTCGTAACTAGCACAAAGACAGAAGCACCCATTCTTTTTTTATTTTATTTTTCAGCAGACTGGCCACTATTTAACAATATGAATGTGTTTAGATCATATACAAGTGCATGTAAATTGTGGAATGAAAGTGTGCATAAGGTGGTGGGTGTGTATCCCAGTTGAGTTTACACATACTTGCATTAGTTTATATCATTCATGTAAATGACATGAAATTTCAACTGAGCGAGGAGACTGCTTTAATATAGGAAGTGGAATTAATTAGGTGTTGATGAACCTTGTGACTTATAGAACATATTGGAATATAAAATTGATAATGAAACTGTTTCTATAAAAGGGAAGTTAGAGAATAATAATGGGCCAAGCACTCGAGCGAGCAGAAATGTGCTGACACTGCCAAATCATTGGGGAACTTCAAGGATGGTTGATTTGTCACTTCCTTGTACGACTGGACAGACATGCGGATGCTGACATGGTGAAGAAAGTAATCTCTCTTGCATGTCTCTGCCTCGCAGCACCCTGAGGGCACAAGCCACTCCTGAACACCAACTGGCATATGCAGCAGCTGGCCTAGATGATTAGGCAGCCAGCAGTCAACTTGAGAGGAGGAGGGAACATGGCAGCCTATGGATAAAAATGACTGTTTTAGTGATACAGAGGCAAGGGTCATCAAAAGCACAAATAACAAAACCCAACAAACTATCAAGTAGTTGTCTCACATAGCAAACCCTTTACCAACTGCCACATGGAGGAAGGGAAGGTTGGAATAGTACTGGTTCATAACACCCAAAAAAGTGCTCTGATTACAAGAAGCTTGTGCTATACAGTGTGATGTCACATTACACTCAGAGTATGAGAAAACGCAGCATGTGTTAGCGTTAGAGATCTGGATGAGTGTAATATGTCAGCATAATTTAGGGCACAATAAGTAGTATGCTGGCATAACACTAGCATAATAGACAAGGTGTTTTTTTGTTGTTGTTTTTTTGTTTTGATTTTTGAGATCACATGAGCCAGACAATAATTTCATTATTATTAATGATGGTTTTAATAGCAAACTGCCCACATATTTATCAAAGTGTGTAGACATAAATGAATAATTCTGTCCTGGTGGAAAAGTGCTTTGGAACTTCTTGGCATACTGTGCAGAAGCTGATATACACCATAAACAACCAGGTCAGGGCTTCTTCCATCTTGCAATGTCAATAACTCAACTGCTTTCATGCTGTAACTCACCAACTAAACTGCAACGCACAGTTCTTGCCGCCAGCTCCACAAGAGGAAGGACTCTGTCACTAACACGCAAGAAAGCCACACCCTTCAAGTTGTCAGTTGCATAGTGAAGGGCGTGGCATTGAGTGATGCCCAACATGCCACCGTTGCCATTAGTGATGTGCAGAACACGACTTGGGACTTCACTGAGCAGGTTGGAATCGAGGAGGAGGATTCTAGGCTCCGAGCTCTCACACCAAACTGGAAAGATAGAGGATGGAAAAAATGTTCAATTTTACAGTTGTCACTGTTTGTGCATCTCATTTAACAAAAACCACCAAATTAATTGGCAATGAAGCTACACAGAATGATTACATACGATTTCTATAATAAGACTACACAATATCCCACAAAAACAACAACAAAAAGTGTATCTTTGATGAAAATTTTATTTAACAAGAAGCATGTGATTTGTTTTTTGATGATGACACAAAAATCCAATCCTAGCAAACAACAACAACAACAACATAACAATAATAATAAGTCAAGTGTACTTGATTCTAATCATTCACTATTGGTTATAAACGGGTCAACTGTACCATTGGGTAAGGTAGAGATACAATTCCCAGACAGTGATAAGTACGCCAGTTTGGGCAACCTCCCAAGTTGTTTGGGAAGACTTGAGATATTATTGCAGTCCAAGATTAGCTTCTTTAGAGACTGGCAGAAGATAATCGTGGGAGAAAGACTTGTCAACTGGTTATCATGTGCATCCAACATTTCCAGCTTGCATTCTGTCCACAACTCTAGAAAACAACAACAATGACATCACAAGTGTGATGTTTGTGGTGTTAGCAGTTATACTGAGCACCAGCTTTTGTTTAAAATGGCATGGTAACAAAATACGGTAATATGTTGCTTACTGTGTGTAATGGTGTCCTAAAACTGATCATTAGTCGGTTGATCATCAAAAATGAATTTGTTATAAGTTTAACAACTAGCATATCATACGTACCATCTGGGAGAGAGGTCAAATAATTGCAGCCAAGATGGAGTCTCTGGAGGTGTGGCATGCACACTGCAGACGGAGGGATGTCCGCAATGAAATTGCTTTCAAGGTTCAAGATTTCCAAACATGGAAGACGACAAAGTACTGATAATAAAAAAAGAAATCATATTTCTAAGGCAGTTAAATAAATCTATTTGCACATGTTTCAGGTGGTACCTAAAAATTCGAAAGACTGCACAATCTACCACCAAACAAGAATATGCCTCAAGAAATAATACACCCATAAACAGCTCACTTTGACACAGAAAAACCACTAAACAACAACAACAACAAAAAAAAACCGAACAACTAAATTAAAACAAAAAAATTAAACAGCCCTAATAAAACAATAACAACAAAAACTATAAAACAAGAACCTAACAAACATTAACAACTTCTTCATGCATACTCTAGCTAGGAGTCCAAGTTTCAATGCTCAGATAACATACCCTCTGGAAATGCTTTTATCTTGTTCGTAGATAGATAAAGTCTGGTAAGGGATCTTAACCCCACCAACTGTGAAGACTATAAAAACAACAGCAAATAAACAAACAAAAAGCACTGCTTACACAAATTACCAATGATGAAATGGAATTACATCGCAAGTGCAGTTCCTTTAGATACTCGCAACAGTATCGATCAAGACATATATCCCTGGGGACCTCTTTTAAACAAAATCTATTCAGGATTAAGGGAGCTTCCGCTAAGCATTTCCAATCTTGTAAAGCTGCATTTACAGAGGAGTACATTACACATCACATTTCTGTCCCCCCAAAATACTGTACTGATTGTCAAGTTATGCAGCTGTGTAGCTGACGACCATTACCTGTTTCCTAAGGCGAGTATATCACTGGAACGAATCGTTATTACTAGCTGCTGAAATGAGAAATCTGCAGGTTTTCAGTACCAAAGTTTATCCTGCTGATGAAAAGCTGAAAGATGCGCAGGACTTCTGTCTCAATTGTGATTCTGGCTGTGTCTGGATAGCTACGACTACTGCTCTATGTTGCATAGAGGCTTCTGATGGAGTAAGTGCATGTAACCTTATAGATCATTGCGAAACCCTTTACCCAATGAATAAAGTTTCCTTTACTACTTTCCATCTTCAGGTCAGATTAGCATCTTTAATTTCTTTCTGGTTCCTTCCCTTGGCTGTTACCATGTAGGAGTGTGCATAGTCTTATGAGCCTAACCTTTTTCTTTGTGGCATTGTTTAAATCGCTATGCCTAGAAGTCCTTTCTTGTGTACTAATTGTGTGTACATGAGCAGGGATTCATTTTGTGCCACATCTTAAGGGGGTCACAACTTTCATGCATTATTAATGAGATGGAAAAGTGAGGAAGGAGTAGTTGAGAAAATCTTTGGGAATTCTGTGTTATTGGAGTGACATTTCTGAATGAAAATATTTTGTAAGATCTTCTTTCATTTCCTAGATAAGCTTACTTCAGCAAATCTATCCTAGTCACTATAGCCTCTGTTAAATATTTAGTTCTCACCAATAAAACTTATAAGACCAGAACACCTCCACTGACTTACGAGGGCAATGCTTAAGAACAGCAATGGACCTAAGTATGATTAAGCATTCACAAGCAACTTCTTTTTTCACTTTTTAATTTGCATTTCGCTTAAAAAAAATTCAAGGGGGAGGGAAGGGGTGAGCATCCCCCTGCCCTCCCCTAAATGAACCCCTGCATGAAGTGCTGTTTGTACAGGAATAATGTGGTGATAGACTTTTGGTAAAGGGTTTTCTCATCTAAGTGGCAGTATATGTTTTGTCTGGTGGGGGGTTGTCAGTTTGTCTGATGAATTCATTGGCTTGTCTTTGTCTATCAAGATTTTAACTTTCTGCACTATTATGTCTGCACAGGAGGTGCAAGCAGTGGTACCCTTGGATGGTCACATGACATCAGGTGACCGCGTGATTTCAATGGACTACTTGATAGACTCAGAATCTATCTGCATGGGGTTATCAGGCGGCAACATTCTGACGTACAGTGTAGGGACTGGGGAACTGGAGACCGTGGGAGAGGTAGAAGATGGAGGCATTGCGGGCATGTCCTGGAGCCCCGAGCAAGATTTGGTCGTCATGGTGACGGGATCCAACAAGCTCCTCCTCATGACGAGAGAGTTTGATCAGTTAAATGAAGTTCCACTCTACCAAGAAGATTTTGGAGAAGGTCAGTTGAGAACCGTAAAAACATGGAGGACGAAATGATATGTATAGAGTGAGTAAAGGGTCAGTGATCTAGGTCATACCGTGCAGGCTGTCACTAATTTACTGCTGAGGAAAACTACTTTTTATAAAAATTAGATGATTCACCTATTGGAATGGTTCTTTTTGTAGAATGATCCATACCTATTGGAATTTAACCCACCTTATAACTTTACAACAATATTATTATTAGTTCTGATGTGTCATTAATCCCCAAACACGAAGGAATTTTTAAAGAGTCATGATATCATTGATTACAGTTGTGTTTTTTTTTTTGTTGAGAAAAATGGGTGTTACAAGTGTACATTGCTGTCGCTGGTTTATTCCTTTGTGTGTGTGTGTGTGTGTGTGTGTGTGTGTGTGTGTGCAGCTAAACCTGTAACTGTTGGCTGGGGGAAGAAAGAAACCCAGTTTCGTGGTACTGCAGGAAAGCCTAAGCCTGAAGACTTGAGAAAGAAAGTAAGAAATTGACAACAAAAAAATGAATGTGTCAGTAGAGAGAGAGAGAGAGAGAGAGAGAGAGAGAGGGGACAATCACAGTGGGTAAAGAAGTATGTTAGGTGTTATTTTATTTAAATACACTCCTGGTAGAAGAAGTGGGACCATTGAGGGTCTTGATCCATTCTTGTTGGACTACACTGTCAGCAGCCAATATATAAACTACGAGCCAACCAACTTTTCATGTTTGGTGTCGTTTATGATACACAAATCTAAGAATATTGCTGGCATTGCATTCCTGTGTTATTGACCCCACCCTAACCCCTCCCTCCATCCCACCCACCCACAGACACAGGGTCCTGCATTAGACTGGGATGACAAGCGAGTGAGGATCAGTTGGAGGGGAAATGGAGACTACTTTGCCTGTAGCTCCGTTGACATGGCAACTGGGGGAAGAGTGATTCGTATATGGAGTCGTGAGTGTGTTCTTCACTCCACGTGTGAGACGCTGGATGGATTACAACAGTCTCTGGCTTGGAAGTAAGTGGGTTAGTTATCTGCGCTTCAAAATAATCCAATTTTTTAAAATTTTATTAAAATTTTTTAGCTAATTTTTTTTTTTTAATTTATGATAAGTTTTTGTCTTGCATTTCAACCGTGGGGATATCATTTTTATTTACTTTTCAAAGTAACAGGATTTCAGCCGTATAGTTGTCTTTTCAGTTTATGTTATAAAAGAAAAAAATGTTGGCTTCATTGTGTCTCCCAACTGTAAACATAATTACATTATCTGTGATCTGACATTTCATGATATTTGGTTGCATGTTATGAGTCGGGTTATCTGTGATGTCCACGTATTCCTGCTTATCGTGAATGATGTGACTTTCTCCACCATATTATCTAATTCATGTCTGTCGAGTTCTACGGAAATAGTATTCTCATTTTCTTCACTTTGTGTAATAGGCCCAGCGGCAATTTGCTGGCCAGTCTGCAGCTGAAGAAGTCACAAAAGAACGATGTGGTCTTCTTTGAGCCGAATGGCCTGCAGCATGGGGAATTTTCCTTTCGGGCCCCTCCCACCGAGCTGCAGGTGCGAGAGGTCCTGTGGAGCCATGACTCCAGCGTGCTGTGCGCGTGGTGCGTGCAGGGGGACACAGGGAAGGAGACAGTGCAGCTCTGGACCTCAGGCAACTACCATTGGTACCTCAAACAGAATATCCACTTGATGGAGAGACAGGAAGGGAAGACAGAGGAAGGAGAGGGTCACGTGGGACGCTTTACTTCTCTGGTGGGCCTGCAATGGGATCCTGTGATGACACTGAAGCTGCATATGTTGACCTCAGGTGTGTGTCTGTGTGTATGCATGTGTGTTGTGTGTGCATGTGTTGTGTGTGTGTATGTGTGATTATGTATTGTGTGTGTCCACTTTTGTCCTGCAATACGTACCAACTGACTTGCTTGGCCAACTCACTTGCCGTGTGCCACTAGTAGTGTATCAGGTCATAAAGCAGTACAGTTTGTATAAAGGGTAAATTAAATTCTTCCCCTGTAATTATTTTTGTTTAATCTTCAGATGGCCAGTACCTCAGCTATGACTTTGAATGGACTGTTTCTGAAAGCAAGTCTCATACTGGTTCCAATGTCTCGGGTGTTGCCGTCATAGATGGCTGCCAAGTCCTGTACACTCCATTCCGGTACAGTATCGTCCCTCCTCCCATGTCCGCCAGCCAATACCTTCTGCCGTCTCCGGTCAGTGAGGTCGTGTTTGGGCCTCAGACTTGTTGCAATGACTTCCTGGCTGTACTCAGCGACTTCCAGGTGGCTGTTTTCTCCCCTGGGGCTGTGGAGCCTGCAGCTACTACTGGTCCTGTGCCAAGACATCCCTTACCCAAACTAATTGGAATTTCTAGGTGCATATGATTTATTGTATTTTTTAAAAGTAAAAGATAAATTGCTTATAGCGATGCCATTAAAGCTTTTTGAACACAAAGCTTAAGTTTTGACTCATTGTTATGCTAGTATTTTGTGTTTGTGTGCATTGTTAGAATAGAGGGGGCGGGGACTGCCTTCCATAGCATGAGACAGTTTGTATGGTGGCATGAGGAGTGTGTGCTGGCAGTGAGTGTGGATGATGTCACTGGACAGGAGGCAGTGGTACAGTTGGCACTGGAGGTGGATGCCAGCAAAGGAACTGTGAGATGTCAACTGAGGTATTCGTGTGTGTGTTGGTGGGTGGTTATGTATGTGTGCGTGCGTACTTACCAAATATATGCACTGACATATTCATTTGTACATTGTGTCCCATACGAGATGTCCTTGTAGAAAGTATGGCGGTCTATTGTAATAGGTGTGTTGTGAAACTAGTACTAGAGATTGAATCTGTATAATAGCATTTGATACAAAAAGTGTGTGCTAATTAAACTCGTTTATGAACGGTATCTACGAGTACCCTCAGTTAACATGTGGATTATGTGCCATGGATTCAAAGTATTGAGCTATTCTAGCTGTCTTGCTTCTGGCCACTAGCTCACTGCATTTTTTAATCTTTTAGGCAGTCTGTGAATGTGACAGGAGGTGTGGTTTGTCTCTATGGCAACCCAGACACGGGTACAGTTGTGGTTCAGCTCTCTTCTGGTGACATTCTGAATTGGAATGGAACTGAAGCTACTGAACAATCTCTTCCTTTGTCACCACGGTTACTAGGGGACTCGAGGACTCCTCTGAGACTAGCCCAACCTTGTGGGAAGATTGAGTTGACGTTGTTCAATGGCAAGGTTTGTAATAGTCTTGCATTCATTCACTCATGCCTTTGTTTGTTCATTCATTCAATTGTTGCTGTTGTTGTTATGGAGATAAGGACTTAGCTTAGTTGAACATTGGGTATATGGTGTAGTATACATAATATAGGTGCCACATCTGAGGGAACTACCATTTTTAGGGTCCTGAAGGCTCTAGGCTGTAGTGTCCCGAGCGCAGTGAGGGCGCTACTTAGGGCCTGAGGGACCCTAAAGCGGTAGTTCACGACGGCTGCACAACACCTGACTAGTTTAGAATGTAATGACTGCTCCTAACAAGGTAATCGGAGGGACACTAAGTTGATAGTGTCCCTCTCTGAAGGACCTAAGGGATTTAGAGTCCCTCTGTCTTAATACAGAAACTACATCATGTATCTAAATGTATGTATGTATATATGTATGGTACACGATCCTTTATAGTAGCACGGGCTGTTCCTTCTCTGATCATTTCTGATTCTACTATGGTGGATGGATGTAGAACTTACTGTTAGATACCAACTTTATAGTTAGACTATTTTGTTGGTAACCAATCTTTTCAAGTCACAAACACCCTCGGCTAGTAGTTGCTATGAGATTACTGCAAGATCACCAGTGTGGCTAATTTTTGAGAGTTGTCGATAACTAGTATTTACGAAATGGAATGACACATATCATGTAATAGAAATCAATTCGATATTTTAACTTGTATAAGTAGTGATTTTTGGTTCAATTCCTTGGCTACTACTCACATTATTATTACTCATTATTCACAGGAGAGGTTGGTGGGCCTTAGTGGAAGGCGTGGCAAGCTGTTTGTGGATGACCTTGAGTTGACCTCTGGCTGCACCTCCTTTGCTGTTCACGATGAGCACTTACTTCTCATCACAAACACTCACTTCTGTCGCTTTGTCTCCCTGGACCCTGAACCTGAAGGTAATTCGTAGTTCTGTTTCCCCAGTAACTTTTGTGCAAGATTGGTCAAAACAACAACAACAACAACAACAACAACAATAACAACAACAACAACAGCTGTGAAGCAACACCTAATATTATAAATGTGCTTTATTTACATTTTTGGTTTTATTTATTCAGTTCGCATTATCAACCCTCTCTCTCTCCCACCCTATTTCTTTTGTTGCGGTCTGAATTGTAGGGACATGTTTTAGGCAATCTGTAATAATGTGTGATGACTGTGGTGTAAATGCTTTCAGGGAGAGGGTAAAGGATAGATCATGTAATAGAGCAAAAACACCTTTGAGTCCATGTGACGAGTCCCTCCTTACCAAACTGCTTTGTACAGTTAATAGTTGTATATTTCAGCTCATCTTCTAGCTTTACTGGAATCTCACCAGTTTAGCAGTTGTGCTAACACCAATCCTTTTGTTGTTGTTGTTGTTGTTGTTGTTGACTGCAAATAAATGAAGCATGAATTTTAGTTCGTTACTGAATGTGCCACTTGACAATGGCAGTGGGTTTATTCACGAATAATTCATGAGCTGAGCGTGGTTGGTAGATTGTCGCCTTGAACTAAATGGGGAAAAGCATCATCACATTCAGTAGAAGGTGGTCAAGGAGACGAAAGCGATTAAAAAACCAACGACTATTGTATGTAGCTAAAAGCACAAGAAATTTGCAAGGAATGGACGGAGAAGGCAATAGCTTCACAAAGCCAAGTCCACAATAGAAGTAGAGAGCCTGTGATACAGGAGAGAGAGGCAAAGGTGGAGAAGGGAATACATGACTCATTGAATAAGAAGAGCTGAAATGACTCAGGAAGAAAGAGATGTGTTATCATACTGTAGTGTAGTGTTTTTACTTTCCTTCTATCGTTCTTTCCACTTACACCTGTCATAACACACTGCTTGCTGAAGAGGCTGTTCCCAGCAGGTTGTTTGCTTGTGTATTTGTTTCTTTAGTGTTGCTATTATCCTAGCTGGAATTCGTAGTATGTAAACAAACATTGCTACTTTACTCCAGAGTTTACACTGTTTAATAAAATGCTGAAAGGTGAGTTGAAAGTGATATGGATTGGGACTTGCAGCTGCCTCATAGGCTCCAGGCTGTCAGTTTTCTGTGCAATAAATACTTTTATAGTCACTCAGTCACAATACAGAAAGCTTAAACCATCCGTGTTTTTCCAGAGAATGTAAAAGGCACCTTTTTGTCCATTAAATGCATGTGCTATATATTCCAGTTGGCATGCCAGGACTGAATGTTTTTGCTCAATGAGTTAAGACACACACACCTATGTATACCCACAATCACCCACCCCCTGTTGCGGTGGTCCAGTACAACTACCTTATTTAATTTTTATTGGTAGTGGAGTATATTTGTTTTCTAAGCACTCTCTTTAACTTCTGTAGTCCCAAGATGGTCACACTCATTATTTACTTTTTATTAACTTGCAGTTTCAATATGAGGCACAAGGCACAGCTGCTTTGCTGCTACATAATAGAACGTAGCTAGATTTGAATTTCATTTTTTTTTTTTTTTCGTTGCTGGTTCTCCCATAAATATTTTGAGATTTTCGTAAGTAGTAAGTAATGACTTATGCCGGAGTGCTCGTACCGGTGGGGGTGTGTTTATTGTGCGTTTGTTGGTGTTTTTCCTTGGGCCAGTCATCGTCAACTTGCCTCCAGCCTCAACTGGACGGCAGCAACGACAGTCACTGCATTTCTCTGGATGAATTGGCGACAGATTCAGAGAAGTATTTGGTTTCAAACTCTGTGCTTTATTTTAAGGACGGTAGTCACTTTCTTTCGTGGTCGCTGGAGGCTGAAAGTCTCTTCAACGTATCTTGGAGAGGGTCGAGATCGAGTAAGATTATTCTACTAAATGGTGTGAACATCTCTTGGGCTAATTCATGGGATGTTAGGGTTCAAAGTTTGACCATTATTTATGGTGGGAAGCTAAATAACAGCTGCTCTCTCGGTTCTCTTGTATATTTTCTAAATTCCTCACTGGTCATTTTGAAGCAGGTGGAATTTTCTGGCCAGAGAAGAGAACATCCTTGTTCGCGTGCAATTGCTGTGGAGGCAAGTTCCATTCTCTTAATCGATTGCACATTTTACGGAGGCCTCTCTGAAGAAGGAGGGGCTTTATATTTAGATGGGAGCAATGCAACTTTTTCCGGCTGCACAAACTTTACTGACAACAGAGCGTGCACCAATGGAGGTGCGATATCATCAATTTCCTCCAGGCTGCAATTCATAGGGGATATTTACTTCGCAAACAACGAGGCGGGTGAAGATGGAGGGGCGGTGTGGTCGTTGTCCTCGTGTCTGCTATTTGAAGGCTCCGTGGTGTTTACTGGTAATGCAGCATCTGTGGGAAATGGCGGGGCTCTTTATGGGAGTCGCTTTGATGCGCAGACGAGAACATCACTCTTCAAAGGTGATTTATTTTATTCAGCGGACCGCCAATTCAGAGACTGTCAGGTAATTGTAGTTTCCGGAGACATTGTCTTTCACAACAACACGGCTCAAAATGGCGGTGGGCTTTACCTACTGGCTCCTATCCAACTAGGATTCCAGCTGCCAGTGAACTTGACTTTTTCAGAGAATGCGGCAGAGTTTGGTGGCGCTATAAGGAGCGAGAAGATATGCTCTTGTCCAAACTACTGCCGGGAAGAATTTGCGGGATGCTTTTTTAGAGTCGAGGATGGCCAACTGTCCTCTGGAACTCACGCTGATCAAAGCTTGTATCTCAATTTCACAAAGAACTTGGCCAGATCTTCAGGGTCTGATATATTCAGTGATGATCTTGACTACTGTATGGTACAGTGCGGTCAAGATATGTCCGAAATGACTGGTCTGAGTTGCTTACAGAATGTATCCACATTTCATCACAGTCAAGAAGAGAATTCTTCAATCTCCTCACCTCCTCGAAAAGTCTGCTTTTGTGCTGATGATGGATTAGTGAATTGTTCTGCTCCTCATGCAGTGAAAGTGCCCCGTGGTAGACACTTCAATTTGACGGTTGTTTCTGTTGGCGTTAACGATAGCCCTGTACCATCTCAGATTTCGACTACTTTTGCGAAAAAACCCTATTTTGAAGTTTATGCAAAATATTACTACATAAGCTCCCCCAAAAGCTGCTATAACATTTCCTTCAGCATTATGTCAAAAAATGTTCGAGAGACATTTAGCATACGTCCAGAAGGATATGGGAGCTCAAGTACAATCGAGGTGGAGTTTCGAGGTTGTCCCTCTGGCTTTCAAATGAAGAACGGAGCTTGTAAGTGTGAAAATGCACTGTCAAAAGTTTTGGGCGGGGATGAGTTTTGCAATCCTCAGACGGGATTGATTCAAAGTCCGGGGGGTCTGTGGATCCAGCCCGTTTTTGAAAACAACTTGTACGTGGGATTCCAGTGGAACAAATATTGTCCTTTTGTGTTCTGCAATGCAGAAAAACTAGAAAATTATGTGTGGGTGAATTTTTCTTTTCCCGGCAGCGTTAATAACCAGTGCCGAGAGAACCGTATGGGAGTCCTGTGTGGGTTGTGCTTGCAAGGCCACAGCTTGGCACTCGATGATTTTTCCTGCAACATCTGCAGCAATGGCTACTTGAGCTTGGTGCTGGTCTATTTGGTGGCTGGCATCCTTCTGGTGGCCTTTTTGATTCTTCTACACTTGACCGTTGCAGCTGGGACCATCAATGGTGTGCTACTTTACGCCAATGTCCTGAACATTTCCAGGGAAATCTTCTTCCCTGTGGCCGCGAGAAGTGGTTGGGGGTTCAAAATTTTGGGCGTCTTTATTGCGTGGCTGAACTTGGACGCCATGTTGATAAGGTGCTTTTACGACGGCCTCGACTTCTACTCTCACGTGTGGCTCCAGTTTCTCTTCCCTTTCTACCTTTGGGTACTGATGGGCGTGGTCATAGTGGTGTGCAAGATGTCTGCTAGGGTGTCCAGGTTGCTAGGTAACAACCCCATAGCTGTGTTGGCTACGATCTTGCTCATGTCTTACACAAAGCTGCTCCATACCTCCCAGGAAGCACTGTCTCACACGTACCTCGAACACTCCTGGGAGAGCAGTCGAGAGAAAGTTTGGTATTTGGACCCAAGCATGCCTTACTTTAAGGGCAGGCACATCCCACTGGTTCTGTTCGCGTGGGGCTTGATCTTCATTCTCATTATTCCGTACATTCTCCTGCTTCTCTTCGGCTATTTCCTTCAGGGTTACTCCAATCGAAGATGGTTTCGTTGGTTCAACAACTTCACTCCACTTCTGGATGCGTATTACGCTCCTTTTCGCAAGCACACGCGATGCTGGCCGGCTGTGATGCTCCTCGTCAGGGGTGGGCTCTATATCACATACTCGTACACCAAGAAACGGCAAAATGACTTTGTCTTGTTTGCAGAGCTCTTTGTCTTTGTAAGCATAGCCATACTTCCTTGGCTTGGGGTACACATTTACCAAAAGCAGTTGCTTGAGATTCTGGAAGCTACTTTCATCCTCAACATTTGCTTCCTCTCAATCGCCACTTACAGCCTGAAGCTCTTGAAGACTAACCAGCAAACTATCACGTCCATATCAGTGGGTGTGGCTCTGGTAGAGTTTGTGGGAATAGTTTTGTTCCATGCAATCATTCGGCTCAAAGGTGACGACTTCTTCTCCAAGATTAAGCAGAAGTTTGATAAACGCTTTCAAAACATTTACAGCTATTTTTCGTCGTCAGAGTTGAAAACGGAACAAGAGGAGACGGAGGATGCAGAGTTCATCCAAGTTTGCACTTACGTAGACATTCGAGAGTCGTTGCTGGAGGACGAGGTTGACTCTAAATTATAGAATGTATTGTCTCTGTTACTGAATGTACCCACTCGTCTGATTGAATAGGATTACATAGTTGTACAATAAGTCGGTAAAGGGTTATACTTATCTGTAGTAATGTAGTTGATTGTCAGTCGTGCATAAATTGCCAATGTCATTGATTTTAGATACATTGTTCCCTTACACACACACACACACACACACATACACACACACACTTTACCATGTCAAAACTGCCCATAATGCTTGCAAGTCTCTTACGCTGAGATTGAGAGCATGCAAGAAGCTCCACCTCCAGCACTTTGATTCAACTCTAGTAGCATTCACTGTACAGCCGTCTTGTATTTCTGGTCGTCCGCTAGCAGACACACCATTTGAAGTTTCTTATATCCTCCCGAACACTCTACCATGCGCACAGGACTAGTTGTGATGGACACATTTGATCAATACCGAACTGAACTCACTCATTTATGTTTTGTTTTGTACCTCACCTTACCACATCAGGTGATGTTCACATAGTTTGTCTCATGGTACTGTTAAAACAGTCGTCTGAGCTGTGTAAAATGATTGTGCTATGCAGTGTTAACATAGACAGTCTGGGAGCTCTAGACTTCTTTCTTCCCAATTGATGTGATGCTGTCGTTGCCGAACATACCCAGCAATGGCTGAAACCATCTTTTCCCCTCTGTTACGGGCATCTGGGCTTGTTCATTCTCCATTATTATTACGTATTGTTGTTGTTGTTATTATTGCATTAACTGCCAGATTTAATTTTTTTTTCTTTCCATATTTGTGACCTGCTACCCTCCCCTCCCCTCCCCCTTTCAGTCTTGGCTTCTCTCGATGCTGATGAACTGGACAAGCAGCAGTCTGTGAACTCCAGCGTGCGCCGTGTGGAGAGAGGTTCCCACATTGTGACGGTCATCCCCGACGACACCAGAATGCTGTTGCAGATGCCCCGAGGCAACCTGGAGGTGGTATCACCCCGGGCTCTCACTCTGGCGCAGATACGGAGGGACCTTGACCGCCTGGAGTTTAGTCATGCGTTTTTGAATATCAGGACCAACAGGATCAACTTCAACATCCTTTATGACCACCATCCTCAGGTTAGACTGTGTGTGTGTGTGTGTGTGTGTGTGTGTGTGTGTGTGTGTGTGTGTGTGTATGTGTGTGTGTGCTTGTGTGAGTACTTGTTCCATGTTTCTGTTAGACTTCCTCCCAGTTTTTTTCTGGCTACTACAGCAGTAAGCAAGTCTTAGTTTATCCTTAGAAATGCTTCTTTTTTTTCCAAGTCAAGCGAATTGTGGCGAGTGCTAACTATGGCATGGCATTGAAAACCTTTTACCATACATAATTTCAAAACTGTGCATTTTTTTTTTTTGTATTTGGAGTGTTGTTGTTTTTTGTTGTTGTTGTTGTTGTTGTTTTTTTTTGTCAGGAACTACTAGTCATTTAGATAGTCAGAATGGCTTACTCTTAAAATACATACTGTAGAAGTTACTACTATTCTGGTTGGTAAATTGAGGGAAGAAAGTAATTCTATATTTGTTAACTGATCAATGTCTACATACTTGAAGCTACTTTAAGGATGGACTAAATGATGTCTTCCTAAACTAGGTGAACAGGAGTTAGAACATTAAAACTAAATAATTGTAGCCTTTATGTTATTTTTGCATACAGATTTGTAATGGCAACAGTCAACTTGTACCATTTTTAAGGTTAAGTTTTAATGTTATCTACCCTAATTACTTGTGCACGCACAATGGCTCGCTCGCCATTTACGCTAAAGCGCATCACTAGTTAATTTATTTTTGCTGTCTTTTTATTTATTTATTTATTTTTTCCTGCATTAGCTCAGTCGTATCAATCATGGGTTCGCTTGTTACTGGTGTAATTTTGAAGTGACAGAATGTACTTATTTAATTTTATTTTTAGGCTTTTCTAGATAATGTGCCCAAGTTTGTTAATGATCTGAAGTCTGTCACAAATATCAACCTTTTCTTGGCTGCTATAATGTAAGTGTGTTTGTGTGTGTGTGTGTTTGTCTCTGTGTGTGTGTGTTTTATTACTTTTTGCACAAAATACTAGGGAACTTTGTGTTGATATATGAGCATAATTTTCTGTCGTAGTGAAGAGGATGTTACTAAGACAATGTATGGATTGCCGATAACCAGTTCCCATGGTAACTCACGGGCTAGCGAAGGAGGTGGAGCCAATAGCAATGCGAAGGCTCAAACTAAACTTGATACAGTGTGCGATGCTGTGAGAGAAGAACTGGTAAAGTGTGGCCAGGAGCGTTATTTCTTGTCCATCATTACCGCACACATCAAAAAGACTCGACCAGAATTAGAAATGGTTCTGCAAATGATACAAAAATTAAAAGGTAACTTTTTCTTCCTTTGTTTGGTAGTTATAATAATCAATTTATGTCCTGTAGATTCCTTGGACTCTGTATCAGATTCCAAAGATGCTGTGACCGTAGACTCTGCTCTGAAGTACACCATGTACATGGTGGATGTGAACAAGCTGTACAACATCGCCCTGGGAATGTATGACCTCCCCCTTGTTGTCATGGTAGCAGAAAAGTCCCAGAAGGACCCCAAGGAGTACCTTCCGTTCTTGAATGGCCTGCGGAAGCTGCCGTTGGATTACCAGCGTTACAAGATTGACTGCTACTTAAAGAGATATGACAAGGCACTGCACCATATTGCCAAGTGTGGTGAGTAATAGTTGGGAGGGAGGATAAGAGTTAACTTAGCTAAGTGGTCATTGATATCCTCAACATTGTTGTTATTATTCTTAAGATTCATGTTCATGTGCATATTTTTTTCTTCTAATTTTAGGGCAGGAAAACTTTCAAGAATGCTTGTCTCTAATTAATGAACATTCGCTCCACAAGGAAGCCATTTCAATATATACGGATAAGAAGTCAGAAGAATACCAGGTCAACAATTCAGGATTGGGGAGTGGGGGTATGCTTGTTACACATG
>WLWD01006237.1_pt1 | contig 193772 bp, 138 predicted proteins | sample 6712731 | NCBI WGS metagenome assembly WLWD01 (sample SAMN12718690, study PRJNA576275) | sponge metagenome | isolation source: marine sponge | host: Mycale hentscheli | place: New Zealand: South Island, Marlborough, Capsize Point | collected 2014-11-01
AAAACTTCGCCGTTTTATGGGGGGATACGGAGTGCCGGTTGTTGGTTGTCAAGAGCCGTTGGTAGTCAGAATGCCGTAGTATTAATGCTAAGTAAGCTACTACTTCTCGAGGGAAGCTGAGGTAAGTACGTAATTCCATATTTGTTAGCTAAATATGCAAAATTAATTCTGGCCTTTCTTTTTTGAGCTAAGAGCTTGTCAACAGTGACTGGTAAATTCAAATAGTCAGATTGGCTAAAATTTGGTACTACAAAAGTTACCACTGCTCAAGAAAATGAGGTAAGAAAATAATTTTGTATTTGTGTGCTAACATTGATTGCTTTTGTTTTTGTAGGTGAGAGCTTGTTGTCAAGAATTCAAGGTAATTCAGATGGTCAAAGTAACTTCAATTTGATACTACAGAAGTTATCAATACTCAAGAATGATGTAAGTAGTAATTCCATATTTGTTGGCTAAAATTACAAATAATAACACCGGTTTATTTTTTTATCGTAGCTGAGAGCTTGTTCAAGAGTTACTGGTGATTGAGATTATCAGAATGGTTGATGTTTGATACTACAAAAGTTACCATTAATCAGGTAAGAGAGTGATTTTGTATTTGTTTGCTGAAATAAAAGGTCATAACTGCTATTATAGTGTTTGCATGAACTAAGCTAGAACATAGTAACAATACTTAGTTTTATGTTACCTAACATCAGGCTCGCTCGCCATTTGTGCTCAAGCACACCACTAGTATGTTATATATATGTATGTATGTATGGATGGTACGTATGCTCTTTAAACGCGCGCACGGGGAACGTTTTTCTCCTAAAAACACGGCTATTTAGGCTTGACTCCAGTTTATTCTGAAACTACAGCATTAAGCAAACCTTACTTTATACTTAAGCTCCAAAGTATAAGAAAATTACTGCTAAAATGCTTGTTTTCAAGACACAAAAGTTGATTCGACAGGTTACTATGGCATTGAAGACCCTTTTCCAGACTTAATTTCAAAACTTCGCCGTTTTATGGGGGGATACGGAGTGCCGGTTGTTGGTTGTCAAGAGCTGTTGGTAGTCAGAATGCCGTAGTATTAATGCTAAGGAAGCTACTACTTCTCGAGGGAAGCTGAGATAAGTACGCAATTCCATATTTGTTAGCTAAATATGCAAAATTAACTCTGGCCTTTCTTTTTTGTAGCTAAGAGCTTGTCAACAGTGACTGGTAAATTCAAATAGTCAGATTTGCTCAAATTTGGTACTACAAAAGTTACCACTGCTCAAGAAAATGAGGTAAGAAAGTAATTTTGTATTTGTGTGCTAAAATTGATTGTCTTTTGTTTTTGTAGGTGAGAGCTTGTTGTCAAGAATTCAAGGTAATTCAGATGGTCAAAATAACTTCAATTTGATACTACAGAAGTTATCAATACTCAAGAATGATGTAAGTAGTAATTCCGTATTTGTTGGCTAAAATTACAAATAATAACACTGGTTTATTTTTTATCGTAGCTTAGAGCTTGTTCAAGAGTTACTGGTGATTGAGATTATCAGAATGGTTGATGTTTGATACTACAAAAGTTACCATTAATAAGGTAAGAGAGTGATTTTGTATTTGTTTGCTGAAATCAAATGTCATAACTGCTATTATAGTGTTTGCATGAGGTAAGCTAAAACATAGTAACATTTTATGTTACCTAACTATCAGGCTCGCTCGCCATTTGTGCTCAAGCACACCACTAGTTTATTTGTATATATGTTTGGACGTATGTATGTCATTTTGTACTTTGACCCTCGCGTTTTTGTGTTAGTTATTTGTTCGACCCCGTCCCAAATTGCACTAAACAGAATCCTCTGGTTTATCGATCAGTACCCGTATCACCCTAGAAATTGAATTGTTTACCGTTTTGAATTCTTTTGCGGGTGCAGTTAATACTTGAAAACTTAAGGGACTTCCATTTCTATTCGAGTTAGTGGCGGTGGTAAGTCAATGCGCTCTTTGTCATGGTTATAAGCCGTGCGCACAGTATTTACCTGAAAATACATTGTCCACTAGACTACTGCCAAGGTAAGTCTGTGTAGGTGCATCTCCAGCTGTGTCAAAGCATTGTGTGTTACAACCACTACTTAGCTAAAGAATATCACAAAGAAAACTTTTAAATAACGCGTATTGTTTTGTTGTTGTTGTTTTTTCCTTCAATTCAAGCAGTTGCAGAGAGTTGTTACTATGGCACTGAAATCCCTTTACCCTGTATGCTAAATTAAAAAAACTGGACCTTATTTTCAGTAGCTTCAGTGTTAGAAGTCAATAAAAATAGTATAGTCTTTAGGCTCGCTCGCCATTTGTGCTCAAGCACACCACTAGTATATATGGACGTACGTATGTCATTTTGTACTTTGACCCTCCGTATTTTTGTGTTCGCTCCACGTTCGACCCTGTCCCAGACTTCACTAAACAGAATCCTCCGGTTTAGCGACCATTACCCGTATCACCTTAGAAATTGAATTGTTTACGGCTTTGAATTGTTTTGGGGTGCAGTTAAAACTCAAAATCTTGTGGGAGCTCCATTTCTATTCGAGTTAGTGGCGGTGGTAGGTTAATGCGCTATTTGTCACAGTTATAAGCCCTAACTGAACAGTATTTACTTAAAAATGCAACCACGAAGGTAAGTCTTGCGTAGGTATGTTCAGTTGTGTGAAAGTATTGTGCGTTACAACTACTATTAAGAATATCACAAAGAAATTTTTAAATAACGTGATTTGATTTTGTTGCTTCTTTTTCAATTGAAACTGTTGCGGGAGCGGTTACTATGACATTGAAACCCCTTTACCTCATAGTAATGTAAAAACTCGACTTCATTTTAATAGCTTGAGTGTTAGTTGCTAAAATTAAATTTAACAATAGTGTAGTTTAAGGCTCGCTCGCCATTTGTGCTCAAGCACACCACTAGTTATTATTTTATGGTGCTCAAGTAAAGATTACAGTGTATGTAAGCTGTGTAGTCGAGCTAAAATGTGAGTATATTTTACTAACATATAAAACAATACTTTAATTTATATACATTTATTTATTTATTTATTTTTTATTCATGTAGGATGAAGCTGTTTATGCTGGATTCGATGGGGATACTGCCACTTGGGGTAAGAGCCATTATGTTATTTATCATAAATGTTTCTGATGCTACTAGAGAAGCTTTGTTGTTGTTTTTCAGTTGGAAATCTATGCGAGAAAACTGAGACTTCACAAGCAAGGACTATTCGAGAGTCTTGTGATACCTTTGATGACTATCTGGATGCTCTAAGCAAACCATCCTGTACTGGAGCAGGAACTTTCACATGGACACCTGACAAGGATACGCCTGACCAAGTTTATTACCAGGTTGGAACGTGTCCTTATTCACTTTGAAATAAGTTTTAATGCATTAAGTGTAATTGATGGATGAGCTTGTGAGCAAGACTGACAACTCTTGGGTCTAAGCTTTGGGTAAAGGTCCAATGGTACATAGGAAGATGCCATTGTGCAACATCAGCAGATATTACTTTTTATCTGTCCACAAACATTACTGAGTGCAGTAAATCTACGTAACTTGGGTATAGTGACAGAAATTGTGTGTGTGTGTGTGTGTGTGTGTGTGTGTGTGTGTCCCCACCAGTCCACCCAGCTGTGATTGGGTACCTGGTATTTGCTGGGATGCAAATTCAAGGCCTTTTCTCATGAAAAGCAATGGTCCAGGTGGGACTTCGGGTGCCTACACCACTTGCTGTGAGGAAAGGCTTGTTCTCCTGCGAGTTCCTAACCCGGCTCCAGGAGCTTTACTTGCATGTCTCACACTGCTTATCCTGGCTCTGCCAGGTGCGCGTGACCACCTAGCGGCAGCAAGAGAATTTACATTTTGCATTTTGTGTGTGTGTGTGTGTGTGTGTGTGTGTGTGTATGTATGCATGTGCACTGTATGTAGTGTGCACTCACCTCAACTTAAGTTATCGCATCACCGTAAAGGATCGTGCAGTGGATGGAGCTACTGTTTCTCTATCAGGAGTGGCTCTACTTGTAATTCTGCTCTTCGTTGCTCTCCACATCTGCTAATAATTGACAACTTCAATGGAAATAATATAAACAATCTATATTAAAGTGTAGTGATAGTTTGAAACTTGTGTGTTTTTATTGCTAACATAATTGTGATATGGACTATTGCTCAACAATATGTTACCCATGCTTTTTATTTACTCATTTTACTCTTCCTTTTACTTATTTTATTTTCCACTTGGAAGTAGCACTAATTCAATAAACAGAGTTGTATTGTAACATTACTATTAGTAAAAAAAAATGCTGCAGCATGAAATAAAAACAACAACAACTTTTCTCTGGGGTGATGTACAAAATTGCTTTAGAGTAGGGGAGGCACCATTTAACACACAACAAACTCGCATAAAAAAGCAACTTTCTTTGTATGTGTGTGCCTGTGAGTAAGCATGATAATGATGTTGGAAGTGTTTGCTTGTATGTGGTGAGACTCTCACTTAAATTTGTGTTTTCACCATCTCTATCATGCTGTGGATGAAGCTAATCTTCTTCTTTCTGGAGTGGCTGTTCTCGTACCCACGATCTTCATTGCTCTCCACATGCTTAGAATTGACATAAACGAGCTATATATTGGTTGTTTGAAACCAGCTAGTTATTTTTTTTCTTTTTCTTTTTTTTAGCTATTGCTGATTACTGAATTTTCTGCCAATAGAGTAATTGCTTAGACTGAATGCTGGCTTAAATGTGGAGAGGTTATCTTCATTTAGGGCGTCATACTAAATGCGCATGCGTCAATTCAGTATTTTATATTGGGGTCTTCGAGACGAAATTATTTTATCTCGCCCTTCTCTCGCCGGAATGAGTGAACCTGAAGAAAACCCCCGCAGAATGAGTGAACCTGAAGAAAAACCCCGAGGAATGAGTGAACCTGAAGAAAAACCCCTCGTAGGCGGAACAGTAGTTGCATCTCGTACCTTAAAAGTACTCACTCATGTGTCTGAGTATAGAGGATACTTCATGATGGAAGTAAATTCTGGAACCAAATATAAAGAAGTCAAGGAGTGTCTTGTCCTTAGGATAAACTTAAATCCTTCTAGTTTAATTATATTTGGGTTGTTTAAAGTTTACGATTTGAAGTACCATCCTTTGATGGAACTCTGTAATGATGAGGATACTCTACCAGAAGATGTGAACTATGTAGCTTTCAGGAGATTGTGTTTTGACAAAGAATTGGAACAAAGGATTGTTGCTGAAGATGAATATGCCATGAAATTATTTTTTTGGGAGTCGCATTATTTCATAAGACATGGCACTTTCCTGGAGATTTTGTAGAATTAGGAAAATTATTTGATAAGCTCAGTAGATACCACAACCGAAGAGCAGTTGTAAAGAAAGCCAAGTGTCAATCCCAGCTTGATTTAAGAGAAGTTCACCTGATGCCACTTCATGAACGAGCCACATTTCTGAAACTCCAAAAAATAGCAGAAGAAATAAGGTCTTCATGCGATATCCAATTCTATAAAGCCCCTGGTGAATCTCAAGATGACGATCATCATTTTCAACCACCTACTATCGACAGGAAGAAAGCGGAAGACTTTGTGGGCATCCTTCATACTCTTGAATATACTTACTGGAGCTATTTCTACAGATTCTGTAACTGTACTCTGATAGGTGAGAATGCTTCATTAATTGCGGGCTACCCGAATCTCAATAGTGACTACATTGTGGATGTAGCATTAAATCGCACTTGTTTGTCCCTCATTGGAACTACGCTTTCAGGACTTACTCTTCATTTAATAGATTTTCCATGGCTAAGCATGCAGTGGTTCTCAAAAGACTGTGATAATGAATGTATTTGTTTTGAAATTCCAATTGAAGATGTACAAAGCAGGGTAGACTATATTACTGTTACTTTCAAGTGCAGTGAATACCTTCTGTTGTTTTCCATTGCAGTCCACATATTAAACCTTCTTGAAAAAATGAAGACTGAAACTATTCTATGTAATTTTTCATTATGTGAAGAAAAGGTCCAAATAGCAAAATCGTATGTACCTCAGTCTAACACGAGACTTAAATTGGCACTAATGAGGGCCATAATATCTGGGAAAAGAAGACGCTTTACAGAATATAAACAAAGCCAATCACCAGACTGCTTATTTCAATAAAGTGCCACTAGATGCTCCTATTGATTTGTGGCATGTACATCTTTATAACACTCAGCCCACATTGGCTGGCTCCAAAGATAATTGGTTAGCGCTTCCCACTGTGATCATGCGCCACAATGGTAGAAAACAGAAAGAATGGAGTGTTCAACCCTTATGTAAGAATCCCAATAGATTAATCAAAGTCCACACATACTTGAAGCAGGACCCATTGCCTATCTCGTATACTCCTGAGGAGTGCAAGACTGTAATGGATTTCAAAGTAAGCTTAATTGAACAGCTTAACATTAACCCAAAGAGTTTGTGTGTTTTTGGCGTTTTTGAATGTCCTCCTCATTGCAAGTATCCCCTTGATAACAATGGCACACTGTGTTTAGATCACGATCCATTACCTAGTGGTTCTGAATTTACATTTCGTAGACTATCATTTGACAAGAACTTAGAAAGACAAGTTTGTATTCATGATTACCAGGCTCACTTGCTCTTGCTAGCCGAGACAGTCTACATGATTCACTACTATGCCTTCCATAAGAAGTAAATACAGTAAATTGGCATTATTTAATGCCAATGATTATTTGGGCTCTTTGCCACACTCTAATTTCAGTCAGTACTCCCATTATTTACTTCAAAAAGATTCTTTTCTTGATAAGTATCGCTGGAAATTCTATTACAGAGTATCAAACATGATACAACCCACGCTACAATCAAGATGTAATGTGAAAATCGTTCAAGCTAACTATGGCATTGTTGGTGATGCATTTTGTGTGATGGATGCAATCGGTAACAATAGTGACCAAATTCCTCTCTCTTCTGTGCACTGTATTAAGGTGCAGAGACATATTGAACCAGGCTCACCAGGGAGGATACTCATTGAAACAACGTTTCCAAATATGAAGAAACGGGTACTAAATTGTACTGTGTTTTGGACTTTGAATCCAAATTTTTTCTATTCCATTGCAAGATATGTGATAACTCAACAGAAGATAAAAAGTTCTGATAAGTTTGTGAATTCTACATTTCGGGGGTTAGATGAGTATCCTACTTCACCAGACGTGAAGGTCACCATTAACCCTGGATTCATTCTATAAAGGGGACATTTTCTACCATTTGTTTTGGTATTGTATCCATTTGCCATTCTTGTCATTTTTTTTTGGTAGCAACCATACCCATTGCTTTGTCCATTTGCATTACTTAAACACCTTTTCCCAAATTATTTTAATAAAATAAGATGTGTAGCACAATGTTAGAACATACTTAGTTTGCTATGCCATTTTTGTTCTAGAATTAGGTCACCAGGCATAAAATACATACATTAGTGAAATGCTAACTACCCGGCAGTAGTATTGCAGCAGCACAGCTTGTCAAAGACTAGGAGGCTCTGTGTAGATGTGCAGCTCTTGTGAATTTCGGAGTCTGTAGAGCGACTAGCGCAATGAATAGAGTGTTTACCTGTACAAGTACATTCATTAATAATTCAAAGTACAAGTTACAATTCAAGGCTATCTATATGAACAGAAAGCATGATGACAAGACCAATGGGTTGAGGTCTATATACATATATTCATTGAATGATTACCTATCAGCTAAACAATAGAATTGTTATTAGTTCATTAGTGACCTCCCCTACTTAGGCCATGGTGTCGTCTTGGGGAAAGGTTGTACAGCTGTCTGGTCTGTCTCAGACAATTGGTGTCATGATATTAGTATCACTTGATAGCACTTTGTGGCAAGGAATGAAGAAAGGTTCTGCAATAGTAGAGCAACTTAGCATGAATATTTAGGGTAGAGAGGGATGAGAGTAATTGACCGAGAGGAAGTAGCTAATAAGCTTGAGTGTAGTCAGTGTGAGATACATGTAGGATCTGAATAGTGGGTGGGTAATGGATATATGTGGCTGCAAAAAAGTCACAATGTCTATAAAATACATGCAGTCTCTTTTATTAGTGTCATGATATTTGTACCAATATGTGTTTTCTAGATCATCCATTGTAATGATATCATAATCTGGCGTTGCCGACCCTTTTCCTTCCCTATATTGGTGGGCGGGGAGGAAGGAAAGGGTCTGGTAACTCTAGTATCTACGACTTGTGCCTGCACCAAATAGTGGCGCTCCAATCAGATTGCAGAATCATTAATTAAGCACATTCCTAAACCGCATATTTAATGTGCCCCAGTTTATTTTGTGTTGTTAGCTATAGTAGATCAAGTGAGACGAAGTGTGTGTTTAGAGAGTTACTTCCGTGTGTAAAGTCAGAGCAGAGCAGATGAAAGTCATGAAGGGAATTTAAAAAGATTTTTTTTGTGGCCCTCGCAACAAGGGTACCGAAACAGTGCTTGCTTGGGGGTGATGGATTACCACGTCAATGATTCTCGTTTCCACCTGCTCTATGCGGGCAAGTGATATTTCCTTGTATCAGTCAGGCGTAACTCAGGCTGTTAGTTGCACCCTCAGAAATTGGAAGAATTCAAATTAACTATTATATACAAAAAGATTATAATTACAAACTAAAAGATGCACACATCAAGGGGACTACAAGGACAAAAAATAAATAGCTGAAGACAAGATGACTTTCACAAAAGAAATAAAGAAAGGTGACTTGACAGAATTCAAGCACAAAAAAAGAGAGATGATGATTATAGAACAGACTGAGGTTGACAGTGTACACCGAAAAAGGGGAAAAAATGAACCCAGCTAGAAGTGTGTGTGTGTGTGGGGGGGTGGTTGTGTGTGGGGGGGAGGAGGGAGGGGGGGGGAGTGAAACATATGTAGAAGCAGGGTAAATATGAGGGGAGGAATTCATGTCAACCAATCAAATAGTGCCACCAAGGTGAGCACATGGTCTTGGTGGGGGGAGTGAGAAAGGATGCTAATTGCATGAGAAAGTTGTATGACTGTGCATAGGTGCAAATGGAGTGTGGTGTGTAGTGAGTTCGCAACAATTTGCAGTTTGTTTGGCGGGGCCCAAACATTGCTTCTAGAGTTTGCCACTTGTATATTACCCAAGTGTGAACCAGCCATAGAATCTGTCAAGACATCATCTCATTTTTGTACGAAAGATCAAGTAAGATTATAATTTTTTTTGTTGACAATCATTCTTATTCACAATGGAATGTTTGACTCGCAATTGATTTTAGCCTATCCAATAATAAACCTGTGATGTAATTTGCACAAGTCACTGATACTAGAGCTACCCAAACCCTTTCCTTCCTCTCCGCCCAAATTTAGGTAAAGGATATGTGATGCCAGACTAATGACATCATACGTTTTGAAACAAAATACTACCACCACAAAATCTACATATTTTGCTTGAAGATTAAACATAGCTTCAGATATTCATTATTTCTGGATTTAAACCACTAGAGAAAAAAAACATGTGAATTATATGTAATTGCTACCAAGCAACTACCGAGCACAAGGAAAAAAATAAATCTAGCACTGTAGCTAATTTAAAGAACACATTCTCTATAACTTCAAATTAAGCAGTCTGTGCTGGCATCAACACTTGTGCTATTTATAGCTAGTGCTACAAATATCAGGGGTGATCTTTAATTTTGTGCCACATGAAACTAATTAATGCAATCATACCCCCAATTCATGGTTACACAGCTGAGTAACCATGTTAAAATAAGAACTCACTTGTGACCCAAGTATCCAATTTGACCTATAAGGTTGAGGTATTAGAATCTGTCAAGACATCATCTCAAAATAGCTTAGGGAAATTTGCTTGCAGTGAATGCCCATATACAAGTCTTGATTGTGTGAAACTGAAATAGTCTTTCCTACTGGCTAATAAGAGTGTTAACTCAAATATTTATTAAAAAAAAACGAGGCTAGCCAAGTGAATAGGTGATAATTGGTTTGTTAGAAAGTGATAAGAGGTACATGTTGCAAAAATAAAGAGGCATAACCATGAACAAACAATAATAAACCAGCTGATTCCAAAGTTCAAAGTTCACAGCTGGGGTAAAAAAATTCTTACTCAGGGCAGATAGTATGTCCTGTGGAAAAAACAAAGTAGTTTTAAATGTAGTATCCCTTTCTAACAAGTATTGTTTGAGCAGTGACACTTTTTGTATTTTACAGATTACTTGATAATTATTTATAGCAAGTACAAGTAGCAAAAAAACTAGTACTGCTGCTCTGAGTCGTCAGTTCATTTCTGTACTAGTTAGCAATATGCAGAAGCGCAATGACAATTCTTGTGAGTGCAGGGATACTGTGTGGACTTTCTACATTCGTACTGTTCCTTATTTTAAAGAGCATGAAGTTTTGACCATTCGAGTAAGTCCTAACCACAATTTAATTTACAAAGATGTCAAAGAAGCAGCACTAAGAATGCTTGGCCTCAAAAGGCAGAGTAAAAAGTTATTTGGCATATTTAAGTTGCTACCGAGCATGTTCATAGTACCAATGAAACTGTGCCATGACGATAACAAAGTTTTTGTTTTTGATAATTATGAAGAGTTGGGTATCCTACGTCTTTCTTGCAGCAAAAGAGAAGAAGTAGAAGTGATAAAAAATGACACAGCTGCACTTGATTTAATTTATTGGGAAGCTACTAATTTTCTTGATGTAGGAAATGTTTCAGATGACAAACTTAGATCAGTAAATTTAATTATGACAAGCTCTAAAGTAAAAGGAAACCCTGGTTTAGATTTAGTGGAACACAAAGTGCTTTTCCCATCAGATGAAACTAATCCTTATCAGCTACTACAAAGGAGAAGAAGTAATCGAGATTATCTGAAGTTAGCCTTGAATTCTCAGTCCAGAAATAAATATTTTAGAAGTATTTCTCTGAAAGACAAAAGAACTTTTTTAAATTCTATTTATAGAACTTGTTCTTATTACTGGAATTACTTCTACATAGTCCTTGGCTGCCGACTATGTGGAGATGATTTATTCCTGCTATCATGTTCTCTAGGTCTAGACCAAGACCTACATTGTGATATAATCATGAACTCAGCCACTCTTTCTGTTCTTAGTTATAACCAATCCAGAAAGCACTATAGCCAGCTTCTTAGTATACCATGGAGGAACATTTGCTCTCTCTACAAGGACGATTCACTTCAAATGTTTTGCTGTCAAGTTTGTTGCGAAGACAAAGATAGTTATGTCTCCTACATGTCTGCCTCATTTTGCACCATGCAGTATGATTATCTTTATACTATGTCAATGTATTTTGTTGATAAAATTCACTTTCAAGATAAGAAAGAAAAACAGGGCAATATTGTTACTGATTGCCTGAAGCCAGCATTAGAAGTTAACTCTAAAGTATACAGTGCTTCATTTAGGGACTCTAGAAGGTTGAATATTCCTGATCAAACTATTGATGCTTCCAATGGTGATTATTGTTATATCAACAAATCATTTGTACCTGCATTGTTAAGCATGAGAAATGCTTACATAAACTATTCCTTACAGCAAGAAGCCGACGCTGTCAAATCTCGTAAACTAATAGACCTGGCACCAACTGGATCATATTGCAGAAGTAAAATGAGTTTTATAGCACCATCTAGTAATTCAAATAAAAAAAATTACTATGACACAAGAAATGATAAGTGATGTCAAGATTTTTACATTTGCCAAAGAAACACCCATTCTTGTTAAACCTAAACTTCATTCCATAGGAGCACTTAAGAAAAAAGTTGGCCAACAGTTAAACTTGGTTCCAAAGAGTCTTCATATCTTTGGTTTTTTTACTTGCTCAGAAGCATCATTTCAATATCCTATACAACTTTGCTCAGAAAGTAAGGCAATACCAAAGGACCCTATATGTTTTCGAAGACTGTCTTTTGACAAAGGCTTAGAAAAGGCAGTGCGAAAACATGATTATGCAGCACTTCAACTTCTGTTCTATGAAGCCCTGTACATGGTCAAAAATAAGCTACTCTTCCCCAGTGTGTCTCAGGAAGAGTTACAAAAATTAAAAAAAAAAGCTTACTTGATTGAAAATCCCAAATCATCTGATGACATCAAACATTCCCTAATGGACCAGTTTTTGGAAGATTTAAATTCAATATCTCCATTCTGGTGGTATTTTTACTATAAAGTGAAAGTGAAAGGGTATAATCTATTCGAGTCCATAGAGAACTACAATCCTCCTCTGTCTATTGCTTCATTAACAATAGATCACATCACTTTATCAGACACCACTGGAACATCTGCTATACTCATTCCCTGGTCCAGAATCTCAGCAATTCTTATGCAGGAGTCAGGTGGAGCTTCTGTTTCAGAGCAGCTGAAAATCGAGGTTGTGACAGATAATCGAAAGGATACAACAGAACCTGGTGACAAGTTACTAACAGCCATTCCCATTGATACTACCAATACTAAGTTCTTCTTTTCTGTGGCTAAACATATAATTGGTCTTCTCGATCAACAGCACAAGAACCACAATTTGATGGAAAGACAAAGACTGTTCGTTGATCACTTTACTAATACTACTTTTAAAGGTCCAGGCTGTGTATTCTACTACCCTGATCCAGTTTCACAGCATATTAATCCAACATTTACTGGAACTGACTGTTAAACATGCAAACATTATTCTTATATTTATTATTGTTTTCAAAATACACATTCTCACCATCTGCTTACACTTACTTTTGTTGTAATTTGTTTAAGGTTGGCTCAATAATTTTTGACAAAATGATTGTACTATTATAGAATTTGTTGCCATATTTACAATAAAGAAAGTGAATATAATATGTATCATTCTTTGAGTATGAACTTAACTTTTTAGTCCATTGTTACAAGTAAATTTCACACTAACAGCTGATTATGTTTCTTTTGTAATGTCCTCTAACAGCAAAAAGTCTTAAGGAATCCTTTTGGGGGAACATGGTGAAAATCAGTAAAATGTGAATACCACTTAATTCTTACTTAACAATTTGTGGTTTTTGGTATTTTTGGTCATATCTTTGTTTAGGTACATTTTAAAAACGAGTTAATACACCATCAGATAGTCTCTTAAAAAAATATGAATGAGTTACATTATTTTTCAATAATAGCAAATTTTCTCGTTCTAAACCAATATTATATTTATTAAACCTGATGCTTCAACTTCTTCCTGAAGTCCACCTCAGGAGTCAAGAGAACTTTGACAAGAAGTCTAAACATCGGGTTAAGTTTATATTGGCTATTAGAACAAGATAATTTGCTATTATTATTATAATTATTTCAGCCAAGAATGACTGTATTTCAATTATCTGTGATAATAATATTATAATTCACTTAACTATCAAATGTTTCTTCATGTTCAGTGAAATCATCATGAAACATTTTCATACAGCTAGTTTCTTTGCAGTTGCCACAAACAGAAGTGCATTTGATGTTGCACTTCTTGCATGTGTATCTCAGAGTAGTACATTCAATCTGGCTACAGTATATCCTCCTTAATAGTCCACCTAGTGGTTTGGGTAGCTGGCCTGGACTAATACAGGTACTGGACTATTAAATTCTGAATGAAAATCAACATGTTTATGGCATGTATAAGCATGCATATACATGTACATACTAATTTGAAACAAAAAAATCCCTAAGGACAGTTTGCTTAGTGTTCAGCCTTCTTTTCTCAATTTTTAAGTCTAGGCATTTGCGATATACTGTAGTTAGCATGTGTGAAGTGTCATCTTCACCTAACACTGCCATCATTTGAAGCACTTTCCTGACCATTTCAGTGCCTTCAGTAATGTTCACACTATTGAGGGCTTCCATTCGAGTGAGTGGTTGTACCTTGTCATCTTCTGAATCCAATTAATCTTCTGGAGATACCAGGTCAGTCTCCATTGTGTCTTCAAATGCTTGTAGTAGATTTTCTTGTTGAAGTGCTATTTTAACTTAATCATGTCGAACAAGATCATCATTTTCTATATCATACCAGTTATTCAGTACACAAGCAAGACCAGGAAGATCGTTTTGAGCTTGATCTTGAAGAGCAACCAACTGGCCAATCAACTGCTCTCTTTCAATGGTAGGAGGAGGGCTATTACTCTCATCTTGTGTGGAGAGTTGACTTTTAATAGTCACATTCTGCAACAAGCTAGTTAACTCTTCAACACCTGGGAGATCCAATGGACGACGGTAAGTTTCAAAACTTTCTACCTGACATGCAGGAAAAATATTCGCTTTCAACCAGCAGTTCACCAGGGTGGATTGGTCAATTGACTCCCACACCTCATGTGCTAGAGTTGCAGCATCTAGAAGGTTTGGTGGGTATGCATGATTCAACCCCCTAACTCTTGCTGGGAGAGACTCTCCAACAGCTCGCAACTCATCATACCTTTCAAGGTTTTTAACCATTGCATGCAACATCTTTGATTTGTAATTTCTCTTGAGCGCAGCAATGATGCCCTGGTCCATGGGTTGATGAATTGATGTACAGTTTGGCGGTAGCAAAATCCATTCTACCTGTGGATCTTTAAGTGCAGTATCAGTTATATCATGGGAGCCAAAGTTGTCAGCAATAAGAAGTACTTTTCTGGAAGTCCTCTTTCTAATTGCTGGTAAAAATACATCATGGAACCACCATTTAGTTATTACATGGTCATTCCAAGCATTTTTTTGAGAGTTGTATGGTAAGGGAGATTGGCAGGACCGAAAGCAGCGAGGATTGGCTGCCTTACCAATCATAGCAAGAGGAATCTTGTGTGTGCCTGTTGCATTAGTGCATGTAATGAGGGTGACACGATCCTTTGCTTTTTGAGCTTTAGTCCCCCGTACACGCCGTCGTTGTTCATTTGGTGCTGTATAAGTCGCACTGGGTATCAATCGAAAGTACAAACCAGTTTCATCCCAGTTGTATACAAGCTCCGAATCATACTCCTCTAGAATTTTTTTGATTTCCTGAATCTTATCTTTGATTTCTTCAGGGTTTACACCACCAGCTTCCCCATGTAGACGTACACTTTTACCTATGTTGTTTCTTTTCATCAGCTTTTGCCACCAGCCATTTGATGCTTTAAATTCATGCTCATCAAGGGACTTGGCCACTTGCTCAGCATATTCCTTCACAATACTCAATGAAACAGGCATAGGTTTACGCCTATTACGAAGAAGGGAAATAAATGCAACTACCTTTTCTTCTATAGCTCTGTACTTAATCTCGTGATTACGTCGAAGATCACCAGATGTAGTTAGAAGTTGTTGCTTGAGCTTCTTCGCATTCCACAGAACCCGGTTTATAGTCTTTGCAGTGATATTGAATTGTTTTGCAAGCATACTCTGATTAACTCTAACCAATGTTGTTGCTACAGAATCAGGCAGAAAGCCTTGTTTTTGGGCTTGATCAATAACATTACACTTCTGCTTTAGTGTGAGCTCAATCCTTTGCTTTTTTGAAGCCAGCTGTGTTGTGGTGTACTTGATACCTTTTCTTGATGAAGTACCTCTCAGACTTGAAGGCTGCTTTCGGCCAGGAGCCATTAATAAAGAACTGTAGAGAGCTAGCAGGTTCTAACTAGAGTGCATTCCAGCATACAGTAGGTTTTAGCTTGCACTTAGCAGCTGGTTTTTACTTGCATGTAATTCATATGCCCATGGACTACTAGGGAGGTGGACTATTAGGGAGGATATACTGTATTACATCTGCAGCAAGTGTGGAGGAGCAAGAGGTATGTTTGAAATAGCACAAACATCTTTTCATGCTCCTGCCATCCTCAGTCAGCTAGATGAAGTCCACCAGCAGATTCTTTCCATTCTCTAACTTGAAGGTACTCATGAAAGCTGTGATCTTTGCTCTATGAGTTGGTGGCAAGGACTGTGGTTTTACATGACCTGTTTTAGAAGCCACCATTTTACAGAATTGATTACATGTATGTGTCTATCGCCTTTCCATCGTACACTATTACTAATGCTTTTTCATGGAATATACTGCTTGCTTTAATCCCACATAGAAATGATTAAGAAATGTATGTAATAAGAGGATGTTGCTGTAAATGTCTTAGGTTCAAGATGAAAGAAGAGGTCATGACACTCAAGTTTTGCATGATAGCAGAGCAAGATATAGGTTGGGTAAAATTATGTTGCTTGTATTAGACCAAAAGGCGGAATCTGTACCCTGTCATAATTGATAGTTTTGAGGAGTACAGGTATGATTGCGTGTTTTTTTTTTATGTGCTAATCACCATGACTAAATTTTTCAGATATGCCAAGAGCCAACTACGTCGTCTAGATAGTTTAATGCCTGACCGAATTAATGATGGTACCAAATGTCCATCTTGTTCACAGGTGATATTCTCATTCTGATGTGCATACTGGCTCATTAGAATTTTTGTATGTGTGTAGAATGCTCCTATGTTTTTGTCTATCGATGGAAATTTTGGACTTTGCCGAAAGAAGGCTTCTGGGACTAGTAATCACCCACCTCTACATGGGCAAACTATGTTTTTAGAGCAAGATGAAGTGAATAACTATGTTGCTAATTATGCCGTCACAAAGGCATCAGTAAGCAAGGTATCTTTTTTTACCATGTTTTGTTGGAAGATATTGCATTTTGAAATGATCTATTAGGAATGCAGTCAATTTCTTGCATGTGATGCTCTGAGATCTAGAAATCGCTATAGTCGTTTGGATGAAACGGGTGTTGTGGGAGTTGTTTGCAGACATGAATTTCCCTACAAGATGTTGTCTCTTTGTCATGGAGAGAGGTTAAATTTTTTGGTTTGCTATATGTTTATTGTGACCGCAATAAAAACATTTTTTGTAGGTTTTCTCTAAGATAAAGTAGCTGGGCTACAAGGGCACGCCAAGTGTGTAACTCTTAAAAACAGAAGATATTATAATTCAAACCATATATTTCGGCTTTGTTAGCCTTCAAGTGGTTACAATAATGAAGAGAAGTGACCTGAAAACAAGTATATATTAAGCTAGAGCTAATGAAGTGTTGATTGTGTATGCATTACCTGACTCGAGCAAGCAAGAGCCTGCTCGAGCAGGAATGAGTAAACAATTGCATGAGCACAATTATACAGAACAAAAGCTTTTGCAACTTAAAAATTAATGATACACTTTAAAGTAAGAGCAACAGGTCCTTCTGGCGCCTGACGAAGCTCTGAGGAAGGCGCCAGAAGGAACCCTGGTTAAGGACCAGGGTACCTATTGCATTACAGAAAGAAATACACAACCCATACATGTTCCACTAGTCTCTGTGCGGCCGTTCACGGAGCGAATATCCATGAGCAGCCTCCAATGATGGCGTCTTGGCACGGACCAGCAGGTCTCCTGCTGAGGGTGGTTTTTCTCCTGGATACCAGAGGGACAAAAGGTAGATCATCATCCCTCATGGTGTCGTATATGGCGCCGTCAGTGATGGTGGGATGCTGTCTCACAGACAACACGGTAGTTCCAGGTGGGAGAGTCTGCTTAGGGGCTGGTCTCAGTCTCTGCTCACGGTCTTCGTATTTAACCTCAGATAGTACTTCTTTGAGGAGCCGCATAGGATAATTTCGATTGGTGAACCATGCCAGAAGCTGGCTAATGGCTTGTGAGTAGATTTCAGGTGATGAGGATCTTCGAAGAGTTCTGATAACCTCTGCCTTGACTACTCCCTTCATGTTTTTCCGTTAGAAAAGGTATTGGAAAGCTTCGGGAAGCACCACAAAATCCACGTGCTTTATGATGTGGCATGCACACTATCAAAGCATCTAAAGGTATAAGACAAATAGTGCTGTTGTTGTTCAATTTCAGCTGAATATTTTTGCTAGAATCATGGTCGCACTGATCTCTCCAATAATTTTGACATGGCCATTCCAGTTTTTCATTCGTATGGTCACAAAATTGATTGCCAGGTAATTGTTACAATTGCTGAATTTCTAGGTTGTACTATGTGTAAAATGCAGTTTGAGTATAGCCTCCGAAACAAGAAAGGCTATGGTCTGACTGATGGGGAGGTAGTTGAAAGACTTTGGGCATACCTCAGAAAATATTCTAAATCAACCAAAGAAATGAGACCATCCCACCTGATTGATGTTTTGACAGATGCTCTTTTGCATTATGCTCAACGTTCTGCTCAAAGACTTGGTAAAACTAATTCCATTATTGCTTCTTCCTCCTTGTTAAGTGTTATGTGTTTATACACATAGTAACCTTGTTACCTTCAAGGATGAAAAAAGGCAATCAGGATACAGCAAGAATCTAGAGACTCCTTAGTGGAGCTTATGACTAATTCTCCAGGTAATTTAGAGTGTTGTACTGTAATGCCGTCAATAGTCCTATGGGGCTATAGTTGGACTATAGAAGGGTCCCATGGGATGTCCATGACTAAATTAAAAAATTATGTGGGAAACCCCTGTGGTTGATTAGTCAAGCTAGCCTGTTGTATTTGTAGTCACTTGAGTGGTACACCCAAATTTGGGGTGCTAAGCCCCCCAAATTCCCTAGATGCTATCAGAAACAGCATAATCCGGCTAGTATGAGTTAATCGGACATGACAAAGCTTGAAAAGCGCAATTTTGAAATGTCTGGGCCTTCTAACGTGCCCATGGACATTTGACGGTGAAACCAGACAAGTATTAGTAATTTTATATGTAGCTGGAATGGAGTATGTTGTTGTGTTTTTTTGTTGTTTTTTTGCCGTGCTATGTTAAATATATTTTGTAATTGTTTATTGAAGACAAAGTCTTATAGAAGAGTTAAAATGTGTAATGCTATGTCACAACTTGAAGGTGACCCATTTGAAAAGTAGCTTCGTTGATGTATTCTAAGTCGTTGCTATAGATCTGGTCTTTATACCATGTCATGATCCTTTGGTAGTTGAAATGGGTTGTGCAAGCCCTCCTAATACTGTTTATTTTGACAGGTTGATGTTGTACAAGAATTGTATTTTGTTGTTGTTGTTTTTAACTGTGTTAGGATTATGTATGAAACCGCAATAAAATTCCCCGTAGTTCTACTTTTCTTTTTCCTCCTTTTTTTCCAGAAAGAAAAATGAGACGAACATAAGTTGGGTGGGGGAAGGGGGGGGAGGGGAGGAGTAGCAATAAAAAGAGGGAAAAAAGAAAAGAAAGGAAAAAACCTTAGCAAGTACAAAGAGGTCATGGGATGTTCATTACAGAAAGGTCATTTGTTGAGACTTATATCTCTTTTCTGTTGGATCAAGTCAGCAGCTGCCACTCACTTGGTGTTAAAACAAAAAACACAAACTCGTTAATTATTCATGACATTTTATTTTCCACCATAACTTTGTTGTTCGTCCAATATCCTTGACTTTAATGCCAAAAGATAGCTTATTTTAAAGGGCTTTTCGGTGATATGTTTCATAAATGTTTTTGAGTAAGCATGAAAATAAAATTATCATACCTCCTGCCAAGAAATGTTGTAATAACAATTAATGGCCACACTTCCAAATATGGAGGCAAAGCATGATTTAAGCGGAGAGATAGCCACATAGAGGAAAGCATAAAGTGAACTGTTAATTAGGCATGTCAATGGGTGAATTATACTGTATACTTACCTCTAACATGTAGCTAAAATCCATTGGAGTTGTGGTTCGGCAGAAATGAGAGGGACAATCATCTGTCCGAATCAGGGGGCGGGAATAGACTAAAACAGTGCTTCATAGTTGGTCTCGTTACGTACAAGTTTATCCTCTGGCTAACTTAACATGTGTGATAAATTATGCTTATTAGGTTGCCTATCAACAAAACCACAAAAATAATTAACCTATATATATATATATATTTTTTCCTGCTAAATCAATTATAGAAATATGAAAAATTGTTATATAATTAAACTAAATATGTATCAAAGCAGAACAATAAGTGAAAAACCATGATTTCATAAACAAATAACCATAAAGAATGTGGAGAGAAAAAAAAATCGCTGTCCGGATCAGTCGATTCCAGAAAGCAAAATATATTGCTTTCCAATGGGATCGCTATCTTCCTCCCTGTGATTCAGCACCATCACTTGACTGAGCATCTTCACTTCACTCACCACCATCATTGACACCAGCATCTAAATTTTATTACATATTTTGACATTATAAATAGATAAATTTCAAAATTCAAAATTTGAATTCCCACAACCACTTAGCTAGTGCCTTTGCAATAATGTAGCTAAACAATTAGTTCACAAGTAGTCTTATGTCAAAATCTAACAAAGTTAGTACCAACAAATCATGACATAATTTGACATTACCTTATAATTAGTCTAGTATAAACTGGAAGACTCATTGGACAGCTGCTGCACCAGTTCTCCTTAGAGATAACCTGTCCAGTGAAGCACTGTGCATATAAGCTGGGATCAGCCTTGGCCCATTGCACGCCTGGGTTGCCCGACCAGGAAAAGTATCCCCGACTTCTCCACATGGAGTCAGTGTTTTGCCATATATGTGGCAGTGCGAGCAGGGCAAGAACCCGAAAAGTTGGCAGACCTTATGGGATACATGACCCTGATAGCGAAGGCCAGCAGGAGATATAACTGGCCGGCGTGGGTCATATACGACCAGCAATTTCGCCAGGATGCAGTGTGCACCAAGTCAGATGCTTGCAGTAGCACTAGCTGCCCCTCCTCCAGTTGTGTAACTGGCCGGCCTTTCCCTTTCGCTGGGGGAAGCTCCGTGAATTCAATATACTGCTTCGCTCAGATCTTTTTCTAGCAGCTTCTGTGACACCGTGTGGTCATTAACGGGCCTGCTGCTGAGGTCTGTGGGCTGCCCATTTCGCTGCTGCTGGGCCCTACCCCCGTTCTCACTGCAACTCTGCCTGATGTGCTCTCCGTCACACCTCCTTCATCCAGCTCTTCCACACTTGGCAGCCGCCCCAGCGCATCTGCATAGCAATACAAATAAATATGTATAAAACCACCCCACTCTGTTGATATTGCCATTATGTTTTCTTTTCTGCCTACCTCTATCACTGTCTACCTCGGATAGTTTCCAATCTGCTGAACTATTACTATTGCAACAGTATGCAGCTCCAAGGCTACATGGAGCGCTACCAATCTCGCACTTCGCTCCTAAAAGAACACTTACAAAGGACTCGCATATCTCTTTAGGCGTACCCTCGTCACTATCTTTAATCATGGTCTTGAACTGATCACCACCCCCACCATATTCCCCTCACTTGTATGGTTGCCTGCCCCTCTCCTTTTTAAGCCCACTGCAATGGCCCCGCCCCCTTTAATTTTTCATAAGCTCTGCTTAGCACACAGTGATTGGCCCTGTCATCTACATATATTTCTAGTACCCCGTAGCTGAGCTTGCTATACCACCCTGCTGCTGATGGCTGCGCCTGCTATGCTCTGCACTTTATTACCCAATTATTGGGGTTGCAATACCTACTACTGCTGCTCGCTCGATTCTCTCTGCTCAATAGTGCCCTGCCACCGAGTCTGCTATACCTCACTGCTGCTACTGGCTTTGCTTGTTATGTTCTGCTCTTTAGTACCCAACTATTGGGCTTGCTATACCTATCGTTGCTGCTAATTTAAGTTTAGATATGCTCTGCGCAATAATGTCCCCCAATTGGGCTTGGTGGACTGTCTACATATGCTAACTCCACACCCATTGCCTAGTGAATGTCATAAAAAAAAAAATCTAAAAGCTACTTCATCGTTCATTGTGAAGAATCAAAACACCACTAAGGCTATAAGTGACTATCAGTTTCAGTCTCCTCTGTATTTCATCCTTTCTCAAGTTGTAATTCTTAAACCTAACTCACTGGAAATATGGACTGAATTCAACATGCACCAAAGTTGCAACCTAGTCCGCAGTACTGAAATAGTTACTATAGTTATAACAATAACCAAACCAACATTCAGTAGACTTTATTGTAGTCCTACAGGCAACTTCTCACTTAATAACATTATCTACTTGCTGTCTATTGTCAAAGCATGTGGGAAACATTGTGACACTTCAGCTAACAACTTCATATCCTTCCAAATATTATTTAGAAAATGTGTCGTGGCAGACAATAGGTAATCAGAACTTCCATAAGTGGCAGATTGATAGAGTAAAATTCCGTGACTGCCACATACATACTTGGAACCTATGAACTTCGTTTGTGGACGGAGTATGATATATGTGGACATTTGCACTGCCAAGTGTCAATTTGGAATGACCACCCTACAGTTCATTGGTCATCAAATTGGAGATGGAAAAATCAGTGTTCCTGCAACAAGAGTTGCTGATTTGAATAATTTTCCAAGGCCTAAAACAAAGAAACACATGAGGAGGTTCTTAGGAACTGCCAACTACTATAGAAAGTTTGTGAAAATTTTGAATTTTTAATGAATTATCAACAACTTCAAAGCACTCATTAAAAAAGGGTTTATACTTTAACAAACCAAGTTGTTGAACTCTGTAGAAGTCATTGACATTGAATATTTTCTCCTCATGAAGCTAATGTGTCTTAATATTTGGATGGATTAGTTCCGACGGTTAACGACTACTTGAAAATATTTTTGCATATTTCCTTGTATATCCTTGGTTTCATCAGGCACTGTCACTAAACTTTTTCAACCACTTTATATTATAAGATTAAACAATTTTTGCAAAGAAAATCATTTGGCTTACATGTTAATCCTGCTCTGCTCAATTCTGTAAAATACAGCATCCAAATCCTTCAAATGTTGTGCCCAATTTGGACTCCAAATCAAGACATCATCTATGTAGACACAGCTGATTTCAGAACAATCCTTTAAAACTAGGTCCATGAGTCTCTGAAAAGCGGCAGGGGCACTTGCCACTCCGAAAGGCATTCTCTTGTACTTCCATTTGCCAAATGGGGTAATAATTGTCAACTTTTCCCTGTCATCTTTGTTCACTGAAACTTGGTGAAACCCCTTTGCTAAGTCAATTTTGCTCAAAACTCCAGAGTTTCCCACTTTGCTGATGAGTTCTTCTAATCTGGGAATACAATAGGGTTCCACAGTAGTGATTGTGTTCAGCTTCCTGAAATCACCACAAATACGGATGCTCCCATCCGGTTTCTTCACAGGGACAATGGGTGAACACCACTTGCTGTCACTTCTTTCAATGATTCCAGCTTTTTCTAGATTCTCCAATTCTTGTCTGACTATGCTTCTGAGTGACATTGGTACTGAGTATGGTTGGCATTGAATAGGGGTGTGGCATCCTATGTCAATTCTTAATTCCACCATGTCAGTGTCTCCCGGTTCGTCTCTCATGCAGTGTTCAAACTTCTTCAAAACTTGTTGCAGTTGTTCCTCATTATAGTCAGCACATTTGTTGCTGAGTATTTGTTTTCCCATGACTTCTTGTTTAATTTCCTCTTCCTCTTCCTCTGAAACAATGTCAAGTCTGTTCACTATACTACTTCTCTCTCCACTAATCTCATTAAATTGTTGATATGTGTAACTTTTCCATTTCCTTTCACTCCTTCCTTCTGAATTTGATAATTAACTGTTCCATACTTCTTTTGAATAATGTAGGGGCCATCCCAACTTTCTGATAGAGCACTATGTTTTCCAGGAATTCGGTATCTGACTTTTTCTCCAATTTTAAATTCTCTCTCCTTGCTGTTTCTATCATAGACTTCTTTTCTTTTCTCAATAGTGTTTGCAGTTGCCAATGCTGCCTCATCTCTGATTAGTTGTAGACTTTCTGCTAACTCATCAACCCATACTCCAGTCTTCAGATTCTGGCCATCAAACTCATTCAATCCAAAATACAATGCTTCTAATGGAGTTCTACTTCTTTGGCCATAAATCAATTCAAATGGGCTGAAACCGTGTTCTGAGTTTGGCATTTGCCTCAATACAAAGAGAACAAAGGGAATTTGTTTTACCCAATCTCTCTTGCTGCTGATGCATTTCTTCAACACTGATTTGAGTGTTCCATGTACTCTTTCCAGGCAGCCATTAGTTTGAGGGTGATAGGCAGAACTGGTGACATGATTGACTCCCAGGAAAGTTGTCAATTCCTTCATGACAGAACTCATAAACTGTGGGCCTTTGTCACTTAGAATTCTCTCCGGAATGGTTGTATTGGAGAATATGCCCCACAACGCTTCAGCTACTGCTCTGGCTGTTGTTGATTTCAATGCCACTGCACTTGGCCATTCTGTGGCTAAACAGATACTTGTTAAAATGAATTGGCATCCTCCTTTTCCTTTTGGGAGTGATCCAACCAAATCTATGGCCACACTTTGAAAAGGTTCCGTAATCACTGGCCTGGCCACCATTGGTGCTTTCTTTGGACAATACTTGGAGTTATACTGACATTTGATGCAGCTGGCACAATGGGCATAGATTTCTGTTTTCATGTTTGGCCACATAAACCTTCTCTTGATCACAAGCCACACCTTTTCTCCTCCCAGATGTCCCATATTCTCATGTCCAAGCTCCATCAACTTCTTCCTGAATGACTTAGGAACTACAACAACTTCTCCAAATGCTCCCCACTCAAATTCTCTTCCCTGCACCAAAATACCTTTGTTATATCTAAATCCTTGTAGGCTTTCTTTCCCAGTTCTTTCCAAACTTTAATTGTTGTATCCTTCTCAACTTCTGCCACAAATAATTCTCTTTCTGCTCCCTCTGTCACAGGCTTTAATTCTTCCACAAATTTCATAATGCTGTCAGATTCTTTCATGTCGGGATTGGAATCCAGTTGTGTTGGAGTGCCTTTAATTCCTGTGTCAGTTTCCTCTTCATCATCATCAACATCCTCTGTGGTTGTGACCTCATCAGTGACATCATCTGCTGCTGTGGTTGCTGCTGACAATGTAATGTCATCACTGTCTACACTTTCCTCTACTGCTGGAATTGCTGCTGTAGGAGTTGCAATTGTGTCACCACTAGTTGTGTTTTCCTCTGCTGCTGAAGTTGCAGTGGAAATGTCAACTGTGTCTGGAGAATCTGTAGCTCCTGGAGTTGCTGCCTCAGAAACATTGTCCAAACTTGTCATCAGAGGTGTTGCAGGAATTGATTTTTCCTTTTGTAACTTTCGAGCTTTCTCCTCCTGCTTCTGTCTTCTTGTAACTACACAAATCTCCTTTTCTTCTTGACCTTCAAATAGTGGGATGATAGTGTGACTTCCAGCTCTGTTACTTATGTCCCAGGGAAATATAATGCCTTGGAAATCCTCACTGCTCTCACTGACTGCTGCTTCTCTTTCAAACATGGAGCTGCCAAATTCATATTTCACCATTATGGTCTCTCTGTTTCCTTTGATGGCTCCATGTAGAGAAACTCTTCTTCCTGCCTTTGTTTTGTAGTCATTGGCTGCTGCTACTTCAGGTGTGACCACACCAACAGTAGCTCCAGAATCTATCAAAATTCTCTGCAAAATTCCATTGACCTTTCCTGTAATCCAATTCTTAGCTGGTGGTATTGCTCCCATGTTTGACTCTTTGAAATTCTTCTCCTTCTTGATGTTTTTTTTTCTTCTGGGGACACTCATAAGTTTTATGTCCTGCTTCATTACAAATGAAACAGTTGAAAGTGGCTTTGGAATTCCGGTGGCTGCTGGTGTTGCTGTCCCTAGAATTTCCCTCTTTCCGGAACCAGCATTGCTCACTTTTATGTCCCACTATATTGCAAATCGTGCAAGTTGGTCTGGACTCACTTTTCATGGTGTTTTCCTTTGAGTGATGACTTTGGGAATTTCTGAAGTGTTCACTTCTTTTCTCATTGTATTTTGAGTGTTGTTGCTGATTCATAGCCTTCATAAAATCACCATTTTGCCTTGTAGACAACCAAGAAACCAAGCTTTCTGTTAACTCTGCCAAATTGCTGTGATTTTTGTTTTCCAGGAAAACTAAGCCATTATGGGGCAAGCAATGTCGCAACATTGTTTTAACCATGACAAACTTTGCTTCTTCCAGAGTTGTTGTTCCCTGCATCCATCCATCAGATAATCTTTTTAAGTGCTCCATAATTTGTACTGCATTTTTGTGTTTGATTTTCTCAGCTGATAATTCATAGACCTGTTGACCAAAAGCTGCAGGAGTTGCTCCTACTGATTTGAGTAGTGCTGTTTTCACTTCTTGGTAACTCTTATCAATTTCCTTTAAGGTCTCATTCTCTCAGCTAATGTGACATCCCATCTGACAGAATGGAGTTCCACTTCTTGTCATCAATCTTGCATTCTGACATGATACTTTCAAACTGTGTCAAATATTGTTGGAGATCACTTCCAGATTTAAACTCATCCATGCATTCTAGCAAAATCCATACGGCAGGATATACATTTCTGAACTTAAAAAAAAAAAATGGTTTGGAAAGAAGGGCAAGTACACAGTGGTGAAGCTTCGTCTAGTTCACTTACTTGAGAACTAATGCACTTTCCTCTCTTACATTCTAGAGCACGACAAAAAGCATCAACACCAATGTATCCTTCAAGGACTAAAGACTCCAGCCATAGAAGTATATCTTGATGGAAAGCCAGTGTAGGGTTCTTCGGAGAAGCTGGCCACATACTGTGTCACTGCTTCTGGCTCACATGAACAAAACGCCACACAAACTTTGTGTTGGAACCCTATATACATTTTTCCCCTCAAAGATCTAAATTGGTGAAAAATATTTCATACCTCTCTCATCAACGAACATCCGATGGCAAGCATGTGCTATGGCTCCACAATGGAAGAGAGCGGGGTAGCTTGGAAAGTATATGGATGAAGGTACCCCTTCTATAACAATATAACCAAGACTTAATTAACATTGTTTTCAAAATAAACAATACATTTTATGTTTCTAATATAAATTCACTTCATTTCACTGAAAGAAAAGAGGATAAGCAACCCTTTACCAGATTATGTCTAGGATATTCCTGCACAAAACACTACAAATAAGTTGGCCCCATTACACACCCAGAAAAAGTACACACTATCAATTTAAACAATCACTATTATGAATTTTCATTCCATGTCGAGATTTTAAAACTGAAAGAGAAGACATGTTATTGATAGTTAGCTATAAACTACCATGCTAAACAGAAGGAAAAAATTCTTTCCTCCACATAGATGGTTTCAAAGAATTTGATCCATGATTTTTGAAATACACATACTAAAACCGATCAACATATCCTATTAGTCAAGTTCAGCTTTTATCAGAATGACAGGGACATGACGACGTCTGCTATATTATGTATATTTTATATTCATACCACAAAAAAATTCATCAGGGTACCACACAGGCTATGGGAACCCTGGGAGATTTCACCCCGCCCCCCCTCCCTAAATTTAGTTTCACCCCCCCCCCCTGAAATTATTTTCTCCTACTAAAACAATAAATCATCAGTGCAAAATTATAGCCTTACTCTACAGTTGGTCTGCTTAAAACTGTCCAACACTTCTTCAAAATCAACACTTTTTTCAGTTCTGGTCTTTCAATTGCAATACATAATAGCCTGTCTAAGTTTTCATCTGACAATCTGTTCCATAGTCTTGACTTCACCATTTTTACTTGACTTAACAATCCTCAGCAGTTACTGTCATTATAATTATGGGGTAAGGGGTGTCATCATTATGTTGGGATTACAGGAAAAAATCCAAGGTAGATATAGACTTCATTAAATAACTCCTAAAATGTCGTTTGTTTGCCTTTTTTTTTACGCTACAAAATTTCCCCTCTCCCCAGCGAAAAATTCTATATAGCTAAATCCCTGTGCATACATACCTATTATACCCATCAACATCATCAGAGTTACTCATTTCATAAACACATACATGCACTATAACCTCTTGAATGGTCTGGGATAAGGGGTGTCTGTAACTAAAATGAACGCAATTTAGAAGGTATAAAGTGCACCTATGCTTATCTGAATCCTCACAATAAAAAAATAATAAAAAATGAAAAAAAAACAACAACACGTAATTCTTGGGGTCTGAATAAGAAAATTGTAATTCACTAGATAAGCTCAGTATTATGGTCACATCAAGATTACTTCCCTAGAGTAATAAAGTGTGTGTGTGTGTGTATTGGGAGGGGGGGAAAGGAACCTGATGACGACCAGAAACCACAGACAAAAACGTGCAATGATTACTCTAAAATTACGCGATTTCATCTAGCTAATGCATTGTGAGGGGCTAGTTATTATGTGATAGGAGTAATGTCAGCACCAGTAGTCATAATATTGGCTTGCATAGCTACTGATACCACCTTAATTATCTTGCTAGCCAGACCCTTCACCAACTAATGCCCGGCTTGTCAGAAGGGTCTGGTCACCTTGGCACCCACTCTCAGTTCTGGAAAAATGCAATAATTATTGTGTGAAAAATTATTCAGATGTAGATAGAAAAACTACATACACGTGTGTTGTTCCTCTAATCCTACAGGTCAAAATTCAACATCCGCTAACATTTTATTTGTGGGCAACTTCCATTGAGGAAGCAAGAGTAAGCATACACACCGAAGTATTGCTCCCTGAATCTTGGAGTAAGTTATGAAAAGTGTGTGCATGGATGACCAGATCATTCTGACACGGGTGGACCATAGTTGGTAAAGGGTCTGGCTCACATGACTGAAGTAATGCGTTGTCAATAGGTTAATGTGCCTATAGCATAGAACAGATTTTAAATACAAGTATGCGGTCGATGAAAAATGTTGGTGTTCAAGTGAACTTGCTCCACATGCTCCTCGCAAAAGAAAGCTCTCGGCCCACAGTCATTACAAACTGTAACAGCAAGCTCGTCACACATTATACACAACAAATCAGAAGGGGGGGGGGGATTCTTGTTTCAATAACTGTATGCTGAAGCAGAGAACGGATTTCTGACCAATGTTCAGCAGATTTACGCTGTAGATCAGAATGCGATGGCCCCTGAACAGTGGAGTCTTCACTAAAGGTGTGGAATGTCAAATCATTGGGAGCTGCCCTGTCTGGAGATCTGTTTCTTCTCCTTAAGTATTGGTCCAATCCAGTGTCTGGAGTACCACTGAGGCCACTGCTGCTACAGGAATTTGCAGTAGGTCCAACATCTACAGTACTATGAGAAGCAAATCTTGTGCGGAGCGATCGGTTCTTAGAGGGGGAAACCTCAAAATAGTTTGCAGAGGAGGGCTTATACCTTACCATTAATTCTAGTCCTCCTTTTCATCTCCACCACCTAGTCTCGCGGGCCAGACCCTTTACCCAATATGAATATATTCTTTCTCTTCATATTGGGTAAAGGGTCTGGCCCGCGAGACTATCCACCACCCTGCAGCAGATTTCAATATTCAATCACCCGGCCTTGACGAGACCGTATACATTATGATTCGCTATATTAGATATGGTCACTGGTGATATAGCTGTTGGTTGTGGAATTGCATGGAGTCTAACTGACAAGAAACTTCCTGAACAGTGGAAATTGGTAGCTACATCAAGGATTGTCTGAGTTGAGCACTGTTGTTTGTCAAGGAGAGAAGTGTTCAGGTTCACTATGTTGTTGCCTGATGGCTTGACAGCTACTGGCAGGCCACAATGGTAAGACAGGCAACATGGTGAAAAGTACATGAACTACCATCTTGAGGAGTTGTATTTGAAGACTTGGAGAGTCAACACAAGTGAACTAAATACGTCAATTGATAATAGAACTAAATCTTTTACATGATTGAAGTCTTGCTAAAATTTTCAGAAAGTATTAGGGAAAAGAACTAAAACCAAGCCTTCAATATTTTTTTTAGTATGAATAATAAAAGCTAAAACGTCTGGGTTCTCTACACCAGCACAACACTGAAGTTAGTTTGATTGCCATGGTTTCAAGCACCTGATCCCATGATTCTCTCCCTTTTTTCCATCCCTAAGTTATGGTACATCCTATGACTGCCCCAGGCTTCATGCTCACTACCTGGTCAAGATGACACCACCCTTGCTTTGCTCTATAATCCTTGGCAACATTACATACACTCCTCTATTTCAGAATGAGAAAGCCTGGACACGAGCCACTCTGCCTGTGAAGTCTGGAAGCTTCGGAGCGAGAAGAGATGGATACCTAGCTCCCTGCTCATACCTGGCATCCACAGCTGCTACTTCTGATCTGAGACAGTTATAGACAATTCTCCCCACAACTTTCCATCTACACTCATCAATCTACACTCATCAATCTACACTCATCACTGACATTGCTGAGTAGGAATGGTTGAATGTACCCCACCTACTGGAACTGGCGCCATGAAGGAGAAGAACTGAATACCATCAAGTCAAACAACACTGTCAAGACTATTAGATGAGGTTGAGAACGAGATAGAACGTGCACATCTCTTGGCTGTGATGGACAAGCACACTCAGGTGCATGGCTGCAAGCTCTGGCCATCTCTCCAAGTAGCAGTAGCGAGGCACCACATCCCTGTCAACTCTGTGATGGAGATGTCTCTCCTCTAGGGACTCATGCGCAGGCATTCTAGACATACTGCTTTAAATGAGATTATCACCATACACCATCAGCAGCTAAAGTTCCCTCCAGATTGGAACTTTGAGCCTCTCCAGAACCAATGGTAAAAACAGATGGCATGACTTTAGTCCCATGGAGTGCTAGAAGACCTTTGGTGTGAAATGCCACCTGTCCAGATACTTTCGTATCTTCCTGCAGAAATCATACCACCAGAGAAGCATGTTGCAGCTTTTGCAGAATACATTCAAGCACTAAGCAGACGTGTCTCTGGCAACTCATGTTACTAGTTACTTCATTCAGAATCTGTCAGTAGCATCTCAGTGAGGAGATTGCCGCCACCATTTTGTGTTGAGCCAACCCACCTGTTGACATTTCATAATTTTAGCTTTAAATGGCTGTAAGTTTTAATTGGTTAAAACCGACAATAACCAGACTAATTTTAATTTATAAGAAAGCACTCACAAATATTATTTTAGTTTTTGTTATTATGGTAATAATAATAGTTGCAATGATGATACTGATGATGGTTTTGAAGACACACCTAAACCCTGATCCTATACAGAAATTTAAGCAAGAGTTTATAATAATAACAACAACATTCATTGCACATGTTTTGCCTTGTCATCAATTTATTATTGTTGTTTTTGTTGTTGTTATTATTATTTTTATTATTTTTATTTTATTTTTTTAAATTATTGCTGTTGTTGTTATGGTAGTTTATTTTAAACACGTGTTATACTTGTTTATAAAACTAATGGTAGATGCTTTTGGGTTACACTACTCAGATAATTTGATTGTACTGAAAAAAATGTCCCACTACATGATGAAAACCAATTGGAGAGGAAAACAAAACGATTGGTATGGTCGTAATTGGAAAAAAAGAAAAGCTACTTTTTTAGGCATGGTTACCATGAAATGACCACAGTATTTATTGATTGTCAGGTAACTAGTCTGGTTGGTACTGTTTTTCAGTAAATACTTTAATATAGTACCAGTTAAAAATAGAAGCAGGTTTGATAATCTGTAAGCAAGTTGCCAAAAATTTACCTTTCTAATCAGGTGAACAAAAAATGTACTCGGTACCTAATGCAGTATCTTTAGCAGAATATCAAGAGTTCTAATTTAGTTATTAATTGCATAGTTACTCACTGTTTGCTAACTTTGACTCATAAATAAGTTCGTTTTGAATGATTCAATTCACAAGGAGAAAGCATGAATAACTACAATGACTCAGTCCATAAACAAGTTACTTGGTGACTATCACTAGCTATCTTGAAAACATGAAAAAAGTATCTTCCATTTCCTGTTGGAGAAGCTGGAGATAGAAGTGATACAACTTCCTCCATGTGATGCACTGACTGTTGATCATGTGATGCACTGATTGTTGATCATGTAGTACTGGGTAGTATGATATGGTAGGTCTATTTAAGTTTTTTTACATCTAGCTGCCATGTTGACTATTGCCAGGTTGCAATCACTCGGTGAGTAGAGTCCATTTGGTAATGAACAGAACTTTTTCTTGCTCTTCTCTCTTCGCTTTGTGTCAACTGCTTCACAGTTGCTTCTTGAAGGTTCTTTTTCATCACCCAATTTTCCAAGTCTGCTTTTTAAGTGTTCGTTACTGCTTGGATGAGAAATGACAAGGTCATTTTTTGGAGATGAAATGTTTGTATGTGAGTTGGTAATCCTCGTTTGAACTGATTCTTGTTGTGCATAATTCGCCACAAAACAGCTTTTGTGAGAACTATCAGAGATAACATCAACAGGTCTTGGTAATTTTATACTCTTCTCTTTTTGACGTCTGTAGGTGGTCATAAACATTTTGGAAAGAGAAAACAGGTAATAATGGGAAGCAGTCTTTATTGTGACTCCTCTGGAGTCATTGGACTGCCCTGGAGCAACAAATATCCTAAAAGTCAGTGTCTGCTGTTTTTCATCTTTGTATATGCCACTCACCTCAAGCCATCTCCAGCTCACTATGAAACAACCGTTAGCAGGCTCCCAGAAATTAAGTCCATCACAATCCAGAGACAGAATGACTCTCTTCCCTGGGAATAGCCATCAGTGGGTATGTTAGTGAGTTTCCATACAAGCACACAATCGCTTGCGCCATGTATATCTGCAATTGCTCCAAGAGCAAACACTACTTCAAGCAAATTGAAAGTATAAGTAAAATATCTGAGAATTAAGTCTACATTTTTAATCACACCTGTATGAGCAGAAACTACTTCCCAGAAAATAAGTTGAATTGCCCTTTCATCGTCTATAAGCAACTCCCATTGTTCTCTGTACACTAAAGAAGTTGATACTGTTTGCTCTTAAGTGAAGGGCATTGCCAAATTGTTGTAATACTTCTCCAGATGAAGGAGTCGATTGGGGTGACACTAACATTCGGATGGTAACGAAATCCTCAAAGAAGTTCCGAGTAAATTTTGTTTGGCTTTCAATGAATGAATTTCTGGAGGGGTAAAATATATCTAAAGACAAAACATTGGTCTCAATTGGCAGTGGCTCATGGTTTACGTTGAAGTAATAAAAACCAATAGGTTTAGAATAAGCCACATTCAATATATGTCACCTTTTGAGTAATCAGAATAAGAGTATTCCTCAAACTTGTCCATTTTTGGCTGTTTCATGAACTGGTACAGCTGTGACTTGCTCTCTTTGGCTTCAAATTGATTCTTATCTAACTCAATGGGTTGCTTGTTCTCAAGTACTTCTTCATGAGCTCTCAAAATAACCTCTGCAAGAGACAGGATATACTCACATGATGGGGTCTGAACAGAAATGTCCCTGAGGATATACTCTGTGTCCTCTCTGATTACAATACCAAACTTGAGAAAAGGAGTTCAATAAAGAATTTCAGAAAAGTGAGGACACTCTGTGTATATACTTACCCAACACAATCTTACAGGCTTTCATTTGAACAAGACAATCAACAAGACCTTAGAGTATTGGATGTGAAAGTAGCAGTTGCAAATGAATTGAATATGTCACGATCACACGTGAAGTTATTTGGTCTTTACAGTGGACCATTAAACAATCCAATCAAGCTCTATGGGGACAATTAATTGCTTCCTGAAGATATCTCACACTTTACTTTCTTTCGACTGAGCTTCTTTCTTAACAAAGAGGAGCAGTATTTGCAGCAAGATAAGCAATCTGAGCTGCTGGTATTTCATGAAATGGAGGTCAAGTTTTTGAAGAATAAATTACTTCCTATTCCAAACTTTGCAACATTCTTTCAGCTGCAGGCAATGAAGGCACCCAATGATATGACAGGGTTTTGGAGTACCTTCAACAACCACTCAAGATGTGCATCTACATGTGGAGTAGCTTTTTTGAACCTAGATTGTCCCTCTGGTAGTCGATCTTTGCCTATAAGTATTGCAGTGGACTTAGCAGGCATCCATTTTTTTTATGTGAATGGTTCAGCTGTTGTAATGTCATGGTATTGGAGTACAATATTTAGCCTAAAAGTTCAGACAAGACCTGCAATGATTCTCCTCACACATTGAAGACATGCCAATGTTTCTGTTCCTCCACAGGCTGTTTCTGCCTTCTCTTAAGCCTATCACAAAGAATATCATTACTTGTCTATCAGCCTTTTTATAACAAGAATGTGTTAATTTCTATGGAACTTGACACTTCACATGAACTCATTCACTGTGAACAATATGAATAGTTAGCAGGTGTAGTAGGACCTGAATCTGGCAAGGCTACAGATAAATGATCCCATTGTTGTCAAAACCACACCACTATAGCCATTAGGACAATGACCAAACCAATGCCTATTTTAATTAAATTTAAGAAATGGTTGAGAGTTTCAAACATAAATAGTTGAGATTGTGGTAGACAGGGCTAAGGCTGAGTAGCTGAGAAGGGCCGGAGGTATTGCTGCCACCAGAGTTATTCGGCAGCCAGGCTTTCTAAAGCTCAAGTATCGTAGTTCTCCCTTTTACAGAAGTAACTTAGATTTGACTTGATTAAGGCTACACATGGAGAACAACTGATTGGGGCATACTCGGGGAGCCAACCATATAGACAATTTCCCCGGGCATGCCCAGTGCATGAAAAATGATACAGTCACATGTATGTATGCGGTGTGGTGTGGGAATAGACATGAACAATGAATTGATGTATGCGGCGTAGTGTGGGGATGAACATGAGCAATGAATAGTCTGAATGGAGATACAAAAACAACTAAAGTACGTGCATGCTAACAAACTAAATAATAATGAATGTGGGTGTTCAAGGGTGATACACTATGTGGGGGAGTGGCTGGAAGCCAGTCCACCACAGAGATCACAGGTATTTAGTTTTGTTTAATGCATGACCTATTGAAAAAGTGGGGGTTCAATTGAACTCTTTTATTCTCACTAGGTTTGGATGAAATGCTTGTAATTAAATCCCCCTTTAAAAAGTGCAGGCTTGAACTGGTTATTACTTTACGCTTTATTTTCCACCTATTATGCTCTGCTACAATGCTTGCCAAATATACCTATTATGCTTTGAAATTTACCTATTATGCTTCTATTATGCCTAACCACACACTTAAATAATGATAGAAAAGCACTTTGAGTGAGAGGAAAAAAATCAGTTTATAGATTGAAATAACACTTGTTATAATGGTGTTTTTACGAAATCTTCAATGAGCTTTGTTGTAGAGAAAATACTTTACTTGTTCAGCTGCAGCAGACAATGGTTGACATTACCTAAACCTATTATGCTGATATTATGCTTGATTTTTTGGCACACCTATTATGTCCAAAATTATGCCAGCATAATTGGTCCAGGCCTACTTACAGCTAGTGATGAAACCATAGCGAATCAATTGATAACAATACTGAGATGGTGAAGTGGTGGTTTTTACTTTTATAAACCAATCTAGGGATATTAATATTAGTATACTAGTATGTCAGCAGTGTGTGTATTCATGAATAATTCATTCGCTGACTTGGGGTGGTGAAGCAGCAACACACACTGAATGGGTAAAGTGGCGGCACAAACTGAACAAACTGAACATTTAACAGTTGATTTAGGTATGAACTTACTCAGGACAAAGATTTAAGACCTTTTATTGTGCTACTTTTTTAAATTTCAGTCTAATCATTGAGAAAAAGCTAAGCATGGGCAACACCCCCTAGCGTCACATCATAATCACGTGAGCAATTAATTTCTTGCAGTCAGCGGTGTAGTTTGATTTATGCTCAGGGAAGTTAACGGAGTTGAAAGAAGTGAAGTTTCGCGCTGAAAATGCGTAACAGTGAGTGTTTCTGGCTAGTTTAGCTTCTTCTCTTATGAAAACAGCGTTTCCGTGTATCATTTTCATTGCTCGAGCTATATTGATGCCTCATTAAAGTAGCTAACAGATTGCTTATTATATTGTAATAGCTAGGTAGTGTTTAATAGCGCTGAGGTTCGCACTTTTGGTGCTTCATTACAATCAGTGGAAGGCGGATTAAGGAAAAACAATGACTGTTGTAGCTAAAAGCAGGCAAGGAAAGGGTAAAGAGCAGAGTTGCCAGCTTTTCAAATCGTAGTTTAGGGACACTAAGCCACATCCCATACCACACCAAAAAACTATGATGTCATGAATGAACTGGCGACAATAGGTAGCGGTTGACAACGACTGATTAAAAATTGTGCAGTAACTTATTTCTGATTGAATTCATGAAAAGAGCAATTTTAATAGAACAGAATTTTTAGAACAGTGGAAGTTCTTGAGAGTTTGGTGATTAGCTAAGTAACATCTTTGATTCATACTGCGAGATCTAGCTATGACAGATTAGTCAGGGAATGGAATTCAGATTATTAAATGCTTGAACAGACCTTCTATAGGGGCATCAGAATAAGTGTAGCCGTGCGCCCATGGCCACACCAATATTTACAAAAAGGGGCATGTCTACTGCACTTTACCTGATCTCGTGTCATTGTCAAACATAAGTGGTCTAAATCGAGCAGTTGAAATGACTTTTGCCAGGATTAAATAGCTAATATTGAGCCTTTTGGAAGATTTTTAGGAAACTCCAGATCAGCCTGGTCGTTCATTTACTATTCCGAAGTGAAAAACAACAACGTAGTTCAGAGGTCTTTCCGGCATTGTTGGCCTGCAAAACGGCCATTTTTGCACTACTAGAAGTCTTTCCATTTAGTTATTTGCGCTTACGTCATAACAAAACTGCCTATAAATAATGTGCTTGTGATCGCAAAATATATTTGTTGCGCTGAAGTAAGTTGCTACTTGATTATATGGAGCGTCTCAATACTGTGATTGCCTGCCAGGGTTTGAAATTAGGATTTCAAGTATTGCGACAAAAACAGATTTAAGTTGTGAAATCTTTCATAGAAGGCCAGGATGTATTTGTTTCTCTTCCCACTAGATATGGAAAACATGCAATTTATAAACTCTTGCCATTGGTTTTCGATGAAATAAAGGGTAAACTCTTGACATCTTTATTAAAATAATTTTATTTTTCAGTTTTCTTTTTTTTTAAATAGGTACCTCAGGAAGTATCGAGGTGTGCATTAGTCTGTTGACTGCACTCACGATAGATCAGGTTGCTAAATATAATTTGTGTAGATTGCAATAAGAATATGTAGGCTGTGCACAAACTAGTTTGGACAGCATAAAAAATATTTTAAGTGGAAATGTTCAATTAGTTTATATTACACCAGAATCCATAATTGAAAATTGTACTTATAGAAACATGTTGCTCTTTGATATCTACAAAGAAAAGTTAGCTTGTGTAGCAGTAGATGAAGCACACTGTGTGAAGATTTGGGGTACTCAATTTCAACTCACATTTACTGAAATTGGAAATTTACGAGCTAATACCTCATAAACTTATCGTATAGTAGTACAACAGCTCTCAATGGTCAACTCAATGATTGTTGCAGCTTGTCCTAATCGACAGAATATTAAATTGAGCACCGAAAAGAAAAAAGATGATACATATTTTTCAACAAGCTGAAAGTAAACTGAGACTTATTATTGCCACAACAGCATTTGGTTTAGGTATAGATGTTCCAGATATAAAGAAGAATTTTCCACTGGGGTGTTCCAACTACAATAGAAGAATATGTTCAAGAGTGTGGTAGACCTATGCGAACCCACATTAACATTATGCATTAAGATAATAGTGCTGAATATGTACTACTCACTTCCACAGTAGGAGACTGAGCTAATGCTTGGTGATCTAGACTTTGTGCACACTCAACACTACATTCATCCATTGCTTCTCTAGAGTGTGTGGGAAAAGACAAACTTGATTTATTTTTTCTTAAATTTTTTTTGGATATAATCCTTGAGCTCGTTAATCTTTTCCTGCAACTTAAATATTTTATTAAGACACAAATCACAGCTGTGACAAAGGAGAGCACAGGAATTTTCCAGATCTGGAAGAACACAATTCACTGTCAGTTCTTGAAGCACAGTTAGTGAACGACTGCAACTGGATCCATGCATTTTCTTTCTTCTTCTAGGGTCACCGGACAGAGTCTCAGAACAAATGCAGCATTGGGAATTCATAGCTAAACATATTATAGTTCTGATTAAAAATAATGTGAATTACTTATACGAGCGTAGTGGCACGGTTAATGACGTAGGTATTGCGCATGTCATCCATGCTTTTCATGGATAATGAGAACAAAAATGTCTATCGAGTTTGACCAGACCCTTTCCCCACTTGCATTCGGTAAAGGGTTTGACCTGCCAGTCAAACCTTCCCTTTTGAGTGACCCAGAAAATGTTAGCCACACCATACATTTAACTTGTGGAATATCGTCAACTGTTCGATGATGTCCCAAACTTAATTTGCAATGGAATTTTCTGCTATTTAGCTATTTTCCCCAGGATATACTCTGTATGTGAATAGCCTAGTCTGAGTCTAAGCTGCCAGGTAAACATAGAGCTAAGCTAGCCATATTATATCTTTTTTTATATATATAGTTGTACTGTGATGTACTTATTTAAAGAAAACTTATAGTACGAAAGGCCTTGAATGGTGCACTGTTTGTGTATAGCTCACCATAGGTACTGGAAGCCTATACGAGAATGCTAAGAACTATGAGCTTTGGAGCAGTTAGTTGTTGTTGTTTTTTAAGAATAAGTGTAGAAACAATTGGGTGTAGTTTTGTGTATTTTTTAAATTCAACTCCCCCCCCCCCCCCCCCCCCCCATGCAAACTTCTAGATACAGGCCTGTAAAAGTAGCATTAATCTTGTGAGACTGGGTTCGATTCCCAGTGACAACCAAATATTTTTAATTCTGTATTCTGTATTGTTTTTAAAAAGCCTGTGAAAGAGAGAGAATACATCTAATGAGACTGAATGTCTCACTCCCATGAGTATGTGTGTGTGTGTGTGTATAAGTGTGCATGTGTGCATATATAACCTACAACTTTAACATAATGAATTCTCCTGCAACCAACAAAGCACAAAAAATTCTAATGGTTGTTGCCAAGAAATTTGAACTCATATTGACTCACCAAACCTATTATACAAGAACCAACCACGACATTTATCTTAACCTATCTTTATTGCTCCTATACTTCTAAGTGTCTCCTAGTTTTTAAGATAAGGAGTTATAATTCTATATGGAGCTAACCAGGGATCTGGTTCATGAGAGGTGTGGAATTACAATATCTGTTAAATGGACAGAAATAGCTGTTAATATTCTTGCCAATCTGCACTGACACCAAGAAAGAAAATTTAGCACCTTACTAACTGGCTTTATTGTGTTTTCGAGTGAATTGAGTGAGAAATGGCAGCACTACCTCATCATTCTCTTGGCAAAGCATCTACTTGGGATGACCTTGCAAAAATCAGACCATTAGCAGCTGGTCAATCAAAGAAGCCACACAGAGTAGTTTCTATCTATTACCACCCTAACCAAGTCTTACAAGTGAAGGTATTAAATGACAAAAAGGAATACATTTCGGCTGGAGGCATTAAGGAGATCTTAAATGACATCCTAAGAATTGAACAATGTTATACGTCATTTTTTGGTATATTTACTGGAACTTTAGGATACCCACAGAAATTACTTCTAGATTCTGACAAACTCCCTGAAGACATTTCACAATTTATATATAAAAAAATAAGCTTCAACATTAGGGAGGAAGGATTGCCAATGATTTTTGACAAACATGCTGAGGAACTGATCTTTTTTGAGACTTTATGCAATTTGGTCTCCAACACGATAGTGCCACAACCAGATCTAGTCACTCAGCAGTGCATTTATCAATTAATTAAGACAAAAAATGTTACCACATTTTGGAGGTTACTAAATCATCGTTCATCATGTATTTCCATTCAGTCGCTTGTTACTTGCCAGAAAGATTTATTCCGAATTACGACTTCCTTAAAGGATGAAATAATGGTCATCAAAATTGGCTTAGACCTAAAAGGAATCCATTTCTTTGATATGAAGGGAGAAACTCTTATAATGACTTGGCCCTGGACAACTATAACTAACTTCAAGATACAAACACATCACACACAACTGTTTATGTTCGACATTGTGGTTCAAGATAATGACTCCACATTTCTTCGAACAATTATTGTTCAGACATCAGCCTGCGAATATCTTCTCTCTGTAGCTAAATACATTCTAAATATTCATCAGATGAATCCTGAAATTTCAGCTGGGATAAAATTGAATGAAAGATCAGCATTGTCAAAGTATATGCCACAATTTAGAGCAAAACATTACACTCTGAAACCTTATTCTTTAATGGATGGATATTCCAAAACTTATTTCCGAAATTATGCCAGTGAGGGCTATTCCAGAGAAGTTACTGAAGAAATTAATGCAACTTTATCAAATCATCCGAATCGAGCTTATATCAGACCATTAGAAATTTATCTTCCAGAAAAGAAAAACAGATTACCCCAACTTAAGCAAGAAATTAATGTTGAAACTTATAAAATATATTACTATTCTAACTTATCTGTTCATGTACTGAATGTGGAGCCACATTTGAGCTATACAGAAAGCTACATCAATGTTTCTGTAGCCACTGAAAAAGGAAAGAAAGTCAAAGTAGCAGCAGTAAAGTCGGCAATAGGTGATAGCCTCAACTTGTCTAAAAGAAGCCTAAAGTATTTCTCACTTTTTGCAAATATTACTAGCCGCCGTATTGATATATTGGAAGATGAAGAAGACATGCCTTCAAACTGTATAGGACTATGTTTTAGAACTACTGTGCTTACCTGGAGAAAGGAAAATAACATTGAACAATGGAACTGTCTAGAAAATGATGACAAAGCAGCCAGCCTTGTTTTTTGGGAAGTAGTTGCTGCTCATGGCGCTTTATTGAATGACGCAGAGTTCCTATTAGCAAAATTTATATACAAGTCCTCAATATGTCATATTCTGTATGCTCTTGGATCAATTGTAGACCTGTACTATTCAGATGACTGCAGGTTGCTCCAAAAACTAGTAACTTCTACTAATATTCAATATAATGAAGGCAGCAGGGTCATTCTTTCACTGGATGAAGACAGACTGCATATATGGGATAATTCCAGTGGAAAGAGGATCATAAGCTTCAGCTGGTTTTATGTGATAGGAATTAGAATGCAAAAAAAGCCAAAATTGGTATTAACATATACTTTTGCAAAAGGTCATGAGAGTGGATATAACACACTGTCTGTTCAAACCAGTGGCACACCATTTTTATTTCATTTTTCAAAAAAATTTTCAAAAAATGTTGATGAAAGGCTTGAGATTTTCTGTAGTCCTGAACAATCAGCAGATGCAGGCTGCAGAGACTCCTCCAGTCATAACACAGATACTCCACAAACAGTCATGCAAGAAGGTGACTCTGAAATCTGCAGAGAAATGATAGCCTCACTCGCATATGAAGTACAATGTTATGCCAAGCAAAGTGAAAAAGACTCGATTTGGAGAATAATAGAGAGAATAGAAAAAAGAGTTATGGAAATGCCATCCTTAGATACCAGTGCAAACAGAAAATGGTGGAGTGAAAATCTCTTCTATAAAGCAAAAACACTTCTAGGCCCTAATATGAACACACCTAACAATCACATAGAAACTGAGTGCCACAGTGAACATGTGACAGATTCTGAGATTACGTACTACCAACCCAAACGATGGAATAAGATGGCTAAACAGTGTGGCACGCACTTACAACTTCTGATTGAGCCTCGCACAGGCTTTCGTAGCTATGCTTCATTTACAGCTCAACCTCAGCAGATAATGGATTCTTCACCCCCTCCTCACCTGAGTAACCTCATTGAGACTTTGGAAAAAATTTGTACAAATGGGAAACAGTTTTTAAACTGTTTTATTCCTACGATAAAAAGAAAGGAAGCAGCCAAAAATATAAATACTGAGGGAAAGTCACCAGTAAAAGCGTTGAATTTGAAATTTATATGTCCAAGTAGGTGATTCAGAAACAAAAGATCACAATGTATCAGACAACTTTAAACTTTATGTTGTATGCAGTTAAGATTTCTTCTCTTCATTTTTCTCAAAACTTATTGTTACACACACACACTAAAGAAACAACAACTTTGTTAACTCAATATTATACATGTCCTATATTGAAAACATTGTTTACAAAGATAACAGCAATGTATACAGAAAGTCACAAAAAATAAAACTGCAGTTATGGATCAGCCAAGTGTGTAAGTGCTGTGTCAAACATGTCTTCCGCAAGTGAGAGGCCTAGCGTGATAGACGAGTTCATTGACACTGAAGTGGCTGCCGGTAGGATACTCGGGCCGGTTGATCCTTCTCACGCTAAACTTATCCATGTGAACCGTTTTGGGCTGGTCCCGAAAGGTCATGCATCGGGAAAGTGGAGGTTAATCGTGGACCTTTCATTTCCTGCTGGGAATAGTGTTAATGATGGTATTGACCCAGGGTTATGCAGTTTGCAGTATACGTCGGTGGATTCCGCCTGTCACAAGGTCCTGGAGTTGGGGCAGGGGGCGAATCTAGCAAAATTTGATGTTTCAGGGGCATTTAGGACAGTGCCGGTTCATCCTGATGACCGGCACCTTTTGGGTATGCAGTGGCGGGGCCACTCCTATGTAGATAAGGTGCTCCCCTTTGGCCTCCGATCAGCGCCAAAGCTGTACAACGCCATTGCTGATGGTCTGTTGTGGATCTTGGCTAACATGGACCAGGTGATGTGCATCCACTACCTGGACGATTTCTTGCTATTTGGTTCACCAGACTCATGTCAGTGTGGGACATCCTTGGAAAGAGCACTGACCAGGTGCAAGGAGCTGGGTGTGCCAATAGCCCCGGCAAAGACTGAGGGCCCTGCCACCAAATTGATTTTCCTGGGGATAGAGTTGGATACGGCCTCATTGACGATGAGCCTCCCCCGAGAAAAGCTCGAACGCCTGTGTACCATGATTCGGGACTGGGAGTCAAAGAAGTCTTGCACCAAGAGGGAGTTGCTGTCATTGATTGGATATTTGCAGCACGCGTGTCGTGTCATTAAACCAGGCCGGTCTTTCCTCCGGCGAATGATTGACCTTTCAGCCAGGGTGAGAGCCTTGCACCATAGGGTGCGGCTGAATGCAGGCTTCCGGTCAGACCTTAAATGGTGGCATTGTTTTTTGCCATTGTGGAATGGAACTTGCCCGATGGCCAGCGTAGTTAAGGGAGAGCCACAAGTGGTGCTCACTACTGATGCTTCAGGTGCATGGGGTTGCGGGGCCTATACATCCACAGGTCTCTGGTTCCAACTCAAGTTTCCTGACAGCTAGTCAGAGATTCACATTACAGTGAAGGAGCTGCTGCCGATTGTTATGGCAGTGGCCATGTGGGGGCACCTCTGGAAAGGTGCAACGGTGTCTTGCAGATGCGACAACATGGCAGTAGTTGCAATCGTGAACTCAGGTAGAAGTAAAATGGACAGGGCAATGCACCTGATGTGGTGTTTATCGTTTTTCTTGGCACGATGGGACGTGACATTAGTCTGTCAGCACATCCCTGGTAGCGACAATGGCGCAGCTGATGCATTATCGAGGGACTCTCTCCTTTTGTTCCAGCAGCTGGTGCCAGAGTCAGCGGTAGAGGCCACCCACATCCCAGAGCGACTCCTCCAGTGTCTGGTCAGAGACACCCCGGATTGGACCAAAGTGGACTGGGTGACTCTGTTCAGAGATTCTACATGATGGGCTTGGCCGAATCCACACATAAACTTTATGCCTGTGGGGTGAGAAGATTCATGGGAATATGCTCAACAGCTGGTCAAACTCCAGTACCAGCGAATGAAGACACACTGTGCCATTTTGCAGCCGCGTTGGCAGTAGAAGGACTCCGCCGTAGGACCATTAAGTCCTACATGGCAGGAGTTCGTCATCTCCACATCTCAGAGGGTCATGGGGATCCATTTTCTGCTGGCTTGCATAGGTTACACTACGTCTTGCGGGGTGTGAAGCGTGCTGAGGGCATGGCAGGGGTGACAAAACGTGAGCGTAGGCCTATTACACCTGACCTGCTTCGCAAGATAAAAGGTGTGTGGAATTCTCGTGCACACGAGGCAGATGTGGTGATGCTTTGGGCGGCATGCTGTCTGGCATACTTTGGCTTTATGCGGATCGGGGAACTGACAGTGCCAACAGATGATGGTTACGACGCCTCATGTCACTTGTCATGGGGAGATGTGATGGTTGACGATCCTGCCCACCCGTCAAGAATAGAAGTTTGCATAAAAGCCTCAAAGACAGACCCTTTCCAGCAAGGGATTTCCATTTTTATTGGCAGGGTGGCATTTGATCTCTGTCCAGTGGCTGCCATGTTGGCCTACATGGTGGTGCGAGGTAGAAGTGCTGGACCTCTGTTCAGATTCGTGGACGGCAAGCCTCTGACCAGGCAGCGCCTAGTTGCGGCAGTCAAGGATGCACTGGAAGAAGCAGGCGTCGAGCCAGGTCAATACTCTGGGCATAGTTTCCGAATTGGTGCAGCCACTACGGCGGCAGCTAGAGGCCTGGAGGACTCCACAGTTAGGACCCTGGGAAGGTGGAAAAGTCTCGCATACCTGGAGTACATAAAGATCCCAAGAGCACAACTTGCGTCATATACAGCAAGAATTTGTTGAACTCTCAAGTGTACTGGCACGGGTGGCCGTTGTTTTGTGTAATACATACTTGGGGAGATTATTGTGGTTGTTGTTTGGGTAGTTGGTGTTTTGTGTAATACATACTTGTTGAAATCATCATGGTTGTCGTTTAGGTAGCTGTGGTTTTGTGCAATGCATACTTGTTGCGGTTGTCATTTATTATTTTGCAATTATACTATTGGAGTCTCTCTCCCCCTTCTCTGTCTTGGTCTTGGCCTGGGGCGGGTGGTCGTGCCTCCATTGGCGGAATTAAAGGGGCTTGCCCCGCCCCGTTAATTACACCCCAGTCAGCCCAAGCTGATCGGGGGGCGGGGTTTCCGGCTCCACCTGTGCCAAAAAGACTCAGCTACTAGAGCTGCGGCTATGGAAGAGCAGCTGGGGAGGGATGACAAGGTAAGTAGGTGTACGTAATTGTGGTAACGTTAATTGGCATTATATGTGGGAATAATGGTTCACTGCCAGGGCATGAGAGAGCTGGCAGTGAGCCAGGGAGTTTTCAAGGTACGAGCTGCAGGATTAAACAACAATAAAGAGAATTTCAATGTAATAAAACAATTACATAATTTTTTTGATGGCATTGATAACATAAAGCAGACTATGTACAGCACATGATAAAAACTATTTCATTTTTATAAACTCAATTACAGATGAATTATGACAATGTGATTACAAATGATATATTATGATTATGAGATTAGAGATCATATATCATGACAATGAGGTGACTATAAACAAAACATACAACTTAGTTCTTGCACTGTGTTAAATGACTAAATCCATTGGAATCCCATGTCAGCCACTCCAGTAAGGGCTATTAAGACCAGTCTGTTCATGGTCAGTTCAGGTGATCCGCCTCTTACATGGATCTTCCAGCCCAAGTTGCGGTGGGTCGCACACTTCATTTAATAATTAATAAAAAAAAATAGATGAAGAAAAATAAACACTCCTGAATACTAGAAGAATTCACCCTTCTCTTTTCATTGTTGATCTGATATATTTTAATCTTGCTCACTTGGTAATACGAGACAAGATGTAACCCACAAAAACACTTTGACTACACTAGATGTGGCATACTTTGTGGAAAATAACAAACAAATAAGAGAAACAAACAAACAAAAAAAATACAAAAAAAAACTGTCTAAACCCAATATAGTTCAATATAATATACTATTTTTGTCAAATATAACATGAACAGTCAACACTCAAGTTTTATGTAAGAGTGAGTAGTATAATATACTCAAATTGATGCCATTCTTGTAAAGTAGCTGATTTAGTCCGTGTTGCTTTACTGAGCATAAATAGTCAAATAACAACCACTCTGAACCAGCTGTGCAAACGATAAGTAAGTAAACTGCAGCTTTTCAGTTCAATATTTTTTAATTGTAGTCTTGAAATAGATAATCTGGAGAATGCCCAATCTTACTCAACACTTTGTTTTAGTCTCTCACTTCCAGATACAATTAAAATAAAATCAATCAAACAACCATTTATTTATTATTCAATCTTCAACATGAGCAATTAATTTCTAAAATAACAGCTACTTCTCAAGTAAATTCTGCTCTGAAATACAATGACATGTACAGCAAAGTTAGAAGAAAAGAATAGTGGCACCTGCTGGTGAATTTTCTATTTTCCCAGAATAAGTTTAACTTGAAAAATTGCCAATCATTAGTATGTGGAGTGTCACAAAGCCTATGGTAAAGAAGCGATCAATCTTGGATAGAGAGTGTAATTGTGTAATTATAATAAGCCTTAATTATTGTTTTAGCCCCCCCCCCCCCCAATTTCCCTTTCCGTACCTGGTAGTACACCAGATCCGGAGTGCTTTTATCTGGAGTCCACCGAAGTACACCTGGCTGCCCATTCTGACATGTTTTTGAGAGAGAAGTTTTGAATTCATTGAAAGAGCCACACCTCTCTAGGATGCGGAAGGAAGCAGTAGTTTCTTTGGTTTGGCAGAGACGACCAACTACAAATAAAAAAAGTTGCTTGATTCCTAGAAATATCACACTTCAGCATGAATTCAGTCAATTTAGCGTCAAAATAAACTGAAATGCTTTAATTAAAAAGTGCAATCATTGAATACATTGATGTTAAAATATCTGTCATAACTTCAATATTACTTGAAAAGTTTTCCTCCTGTAAAAACCTGTTTGACTCTCCTGAGCATCAATATATTGCTGGTTTTATTAACCTCAAAAGTGAAATGTGTAGATGTTAAAATAATAGATCTCACCTGCAGTAGGTTGACCAGAAGAAGAAATTCCAGCATAAACCTTTTCAGCCTAAAACATAAAATTTAAAATTAAGAGTTATTGCAGCCATGATACTTTTAGCAATAAATCCTAGAATTGCACTGGTTAAAGACCCAATTATGACAAGATATTTGTTTTGAAAGTAAAATAATATATGAGGGTCACTCCAAAATCCATGAGAACTGTACTGAATTCATTTCCGACACCTAACAGAGGCAATAAAGTGATGAAATCATGCGAGTTCGCCAGAAAAATATGTCCAACATTTACAGTGCTTCCAGCTTAAAGAGTGGAAACTTTGGGAATTTTGAACAGTTACTTAATCTACTATAATTTTTGAAGTGTAAATGATGAATGCTTGAAATTGGGAATACTTGCACATTACTATCATATCAACCTTCCCACAAAATGGTTTTGTGGTTACTTTTGTGGTAGGATGTACCTGAAGTGAGAGCTCATAAACAGTAAAACTAGTGCTGTGCTATAACACAAATGGCGAGCGAGCTTGTGCACAAACTAAACACTTCAAAAGAATCTATTAGTCCATTTCTAAATGTATTAGTACACAGCCATTGTGATAATACTTTATCTGACAAATACAGAACTACTCTCTTACCTCAATTTCCTGAGTACTGAAATTTTCTTTAGTCTCTAATATTGCATTCTGACTATCTGAGTTACCAGTAGCATTTGACAACAAGCACTCACAGCTACTGCTGAGTTTTTGAAATTACATCTGGTGAAAGGTCTCACTACCATAGTAACCTTTTCGCCATAACATTTTGCGACTTGAAGAAAATAGGAAGTTCTAGAGGTTTACTGCAGTGTTGAGTTTAGCAGAATGTTTTAAGACCTAAGTGCATATTGTGGCATTTAGAAACAAACCTAATGCGAAGAGGTAAACAATTAAATCTCCTTGAATGATATGGGATCGCTAAACCGAAAAATTCTGTTTAGTGGAGGAGGTATGGCAAGGGGTAGACCACGAAGCAAACAAAAACAACAACACGAGGTCAAAGTACAAAATGGCATACGTACGTCCTCACATATATAAACAAACAAATATCCTTGATTTTCAAATGTGTTACCCGTGATAGTGTCTCACTTACTTGGCTCACTCGCCAATTAAAAGTGTTTAAGCCAGAAAAAGAGTAAATATTAATGTGAATCTTTCTAATTTAGTATGCTAATTATATATACAGTAGGACACAAAAAAAGTTTCGAATTCCGTTCCGTAGTACGGCCGTAAAACGGTAGTTTTTTAACCGTAGTTTTTATCGTTGCGTTCCGTACCGTTTTGACTAAACGGCCGACACCGTTTACTAAAACGGTAAAAAAAAGTGAAGCATTTCCGTCGATTCACAGATATTTTCTAGCTAGAAACTCTTCTATAGCTATATCAGCAAGCTAAGGCCTTATATCGACCATTAAACGCTACGGGGATAGTGAAAAAAAGCTCGTTAGAAAATTTTAACTTGCTTCAATAAAGTTGCAGACCGAAATTCCGATGGGCACAGAGCTATAACGAGGTCCGCACTTCGTAGATCTTCTGTTAGCTACTGATGGACCTCCAGTAGTAAAAAATCTAAGCTGGAGAAGGCCCTAACTTTGAAAAAAAACATCAATACTGTGCGGTGGTCGAACTAACAATTCTCCGCGAGACAACTTCGAATAGGACGGCTTCAATTTTTTTAACCCGAAAAGCTCCGCCTCTGGAGTCTATAAACAAAAAAATTGGAACGTTTTATTGGATAAACGATTTTTATATTTCTTTGAGCGAGACATACGGTGAACGAGAAAGATTAAAACGGTAACGCGGTCGAACGGAACGGCCGTTTTTTAACAAACGGCGCACCGTTTTTTAATTGTGCGACGGCCGTTCTACAGAACGGAATTCGAAACATTTTTCAATCTTCTACTGTATTAGCTAAAGTTTGGTTACAAAATATTTGGTGCCATAATATGCTTTTATTCTGCCAAAATTTGGGATTTAATCAAGAAATGTGTTTAAGCCAGGAATCCAGTAAATATATAGTTGGCGAGTGAGCAGTAGTGTCAAATTGAGAATCGGGGATATTTGTATATGTGTGTGGACGTACACATGTCATTTGTACTTTGACCCTCACATATTTTGGTGTTCGCTCATTCAACCTCCGTTCCAAACTTCACTAAACTAAATTCTCTGGTTTATCGATCATTACCCATATCTTTCTAGAAATTGAATTGTTTACGGCTTTGAATTATTTTGCGGTGCAGTTAAAACTCAAAATCTTACTGGACTTCCATTTCTGTTCGACTTAGTGGCAGTGGTAAGTTAATGCACTATTTTTTGTATAAGCCCTACACAACAATATTTATTTGAAAATTCATTGTCCACTAGACTAACCAGGACGGTATGTAGGTATGTTCAGTTAAGTGTGAAAGTATTGTGCATTACAACTTTTAGCTAATGAATATCACAAAGAAAACGTTTAAATAATGTGACTTGTCTTTTTTGTTGCTTTTTTTTTTTCTTCAATTCAAATAGTTGTGGGGAGTGCTTACCCCTTTACCTTATATCAAAATTTAAAAACTCGCCGTTTTTTTTTTAGGCTCGCTCGTCATTTGTGCTCAAGCACATCAGTATTTATATGTCTAAGAGTCTGGCGTACCATAGTGAGGTATGTTAAAATTATTATATGTAGATGTCATAACTTAATCTTAAATTTTGAACTAATTAGCACCTATTTTTTTGAATTTTGCATTTGTATGGTAAAAGATCACCAATTGGTGACATTTACTGGTCTTTACAGCGAATTGCGTGTGTAGACATAACGTCAAAGCAGTGTGCCTGCGAGTTTTGTTGAGCCCATTAGTTGTTACTTAGCCAATGCCGCCATCGCCGGCTTTATAGATTAACGATCCTCTGTTTCCCAAGTTCACAATGACTGTTACCGTAGTTCTGTACCGTTCTTTAAGGTAAGATTTCGCAAATCAAATGTATACTGCCATGCAATCCACAATTTATACGTAAGATTTTATTTTGTGGCAAAGTTTGGGTAGATAAGAGTTAGCTAACAAGTTTTAATAACATAAATCCTTCATGTGGTCTCTAGAACTTGCAGACTGAGTTTGCACCTCAATGAAAATACTAGTTTTAAGTGAATTGTCACTACTAACTAGTTGTATTACTACTATAAAAAATGAGAAATCTCAGAACGGCTCCACAAGTGTCACACCTTTTCACAGTTACAGCAAAAATTTCCAGCCTCACAAATTATTGATTGCCATTATTTGTATTTCCCCCCACAAATTATTGTTATTTTGACTGACAATAAAGGCTGAATGAATGAATGTGGAAAACAAAGTGGGAAAGAGAGAGTAATTGAGGGGAGGGGAATGGAGAGAGCCAAAAGAAGCCATTGGAGATTAGAGTTAGCATCATGTCTTCTTTGGGGGCCTTGATATAATCTTACGTTGCTGAGCTGAATTCTCTCCTTGTTAATATCAGAGTAGGCTTCACCCCAGATAGCTAGTGCTCCAGGGAGAGAGAGGGCAGCACCTGAACAACTGGCAAGCACTAGTTATCTCTAAAATACGCGTACCACAGAGGTATGTGGTAATATTTTAGTGCGTACTGTGACGATTTACCGCACAATTTCTGACGTCAAGAAAATTGGCAAAAAAAGCATTACAGTCTACGAGAGATGAGCAGTTCTTAGCCTTTCGCTATTATTAAGCTGGAAGCACTGTACAGGTATTACAGTAAGGGCCACTCCAAATACCAGCTAATTTATTTTCACAAGTCAGAAGCAAGTGAAAATAAAGCCTGAGAGTGAATAACCTGGTTGGGAAGGCTACACCAGAGTAAGGTAGCTGTAAAAACCCTGAACTGGTAAGCCAGGCAGGGTTGCTATAACTACTGGGGTAATGAGCTTGTGCAAATAACAATGTTATTTGCACAAGCTCAGAGAAAAGGGGTCATTTCACGGAAAAATTGAAATTGAGATATAGGCTCCAGAAGAAGTCATCGGAAAAATTCTTTCTTTCTCCTATTTTTGTTTTTTGCAGAATTAGTCTTAGTGACCCTTACTCTAAGTCTATGCCAAATTTCAAATGTCAAAACAACTTAAAAGACCCCAAGCGTGCCGTGGAAAGACAAGCTATTTTTTATTCTCTCTCGTTCTCGAAGTACAATAAACGGGGAATGGGCGGAGTTTCAAACAGGCAGCTAAAAAAAACAGCACAGCTTTGAGACTATTGCATGCAATCTACAGCTTACCTCTGGCTGAAAGTTTACCACTACATCGAGTAGAGTAGCCAAAGATTCCGACAAGACCGGCTGTGAGACGCTATGAAAGCTAAAAAGAACTCCACGCAATACTTCGTTAGTCGCCGTTAAAAAGCACCTGCACGATTTAATTGCGTATGCGGAGTACGCCGTTAAGTATACGGAAACGTTAATTATACCGGAAGTGGAAATTCAATTTATGTCTTCTAGTTCAATTGCTTCGCTGAATACAGCCCAGTTCAACTGCCAGTTTCTCTGCGCGTCGAAGGTTTTACTCTCCAGTATTTTAGCACTAAGTTGAGATAAATTGTAGCTTTTTAGTAGCATAAAAAACTCAATTTTTTTGGTTTGCGTGAAATGCCCCCTTTTGTCAGAGCCTGTCACCTAGTGATAACTTGAGTTATCTCAGGGTCATTACCTAAAGATAACATTGTGAAGATATCTAGCGTGGAATAAATATATTTATAAATATATTTATACCCTAGTTGCTGTGGTAACAGCCAAGGATTAAAAATGTTATTCCCCTGTATTGTTCCCTCCCTTCAGCTGAGGAAAAAACATTTTTTTACCACAGAGTTTAATTACACACAGAATATTTTTTTTGTCTACCAAATAGAGTGAGATACATAAATAATTATGATATAAAGTGATGTATCATGTTGTTGTTGTTTATTATAATTTTTAGCCTGAATGAAAATAGCTATAGTTGTTTTTTTTTTTATTAACTTGTATGAAGCATTCTTTCAAAGTGGTTACTCCATCCCTGTATAACTGACGTAGAGAATTATTTATTTGAGTATAAAGTCTTTCCTGGTGAACGTTGCTGGGCATCATCGTTCAATTACTATTTTTGTTTGAAGGCGGTTGAAAGGGAACGACAAGCTCTTATCTTGTATCTGGTTGTCGGTGTTTTGGAAGGATCCTCGCTGCATTAATTGCAATTGGGCATATTTTCTCCCTCAAAACAACAATATCTGCTCTTTTTATTTGGTATTTTACTCTGTTCAAAAAGGTAACTATGGTATAATAGTTAAACCATGGCAACTCTTGGGATTATTGCTAAATAACTGCCCTCTCCTGAGGGTGCCCTTGAATCTATGGTTTAACTATTACATATAATAATATTATATTGTTTTATTACAAACCATATAATTAGGTTAAAGGATTCAACCAACTTACTGTTATTGCTATTTTAAATGACTAATGTAGATATTAATTACATATTTCTAGTAGTCATGAGCCTGCTTCAATCAAAAATATTCACTCACGTTCTGTTCTGCAGCAGTGTTGAGAAGTCTTCCACCTATAGCTGACCCAGTGATGTACAAAGGATGGTAGTTGGCTGTATCACTAGGATTATTGCCTCCCTCAACTATAAAAGTATATGTCTTTCCTCGTTCTACTACTAACTCAGGCACCAGAGAGTCATTGATGAACCAGGCAATACCCCAGCCAACTTGATCTACATTGACAAAATAGGAAGTTGAGAAGTACTACACAAAGTGGAGAGACTTGCATTCATATCTAAAGTCCATTTACCTAACCGTTAATGGTTACGTCCCTTTTAAATGTCAAGCCAAGACTTCCAATGCAACAAGTTCCTATCTATTTGTGCAATTGCATTATCCAACAATCGTTGGACAGTCTCAACTACGTAATAAGCGTTAAGCACTTGTACAACTGAAACCTGCAACTACACTCTACCTGAAACCAATTCAAAATACTGTCTTCTGTCATATTAGTGAGACAAACTGTAACTGAATGCTTTAATTGGAAGCAACACTCCAAGACATGTTATCATGATGTGAACTATACCATTGATATCTTATGCAATCAGTACATTAACACGTATCATTGGGAATCAAAATAAAGTTGTAAACTATTGCATTGACTAACCTTAACTATAACAGCTGTATATGCATCAGCAGTTCCCAAAGTATGTAATAAGCCGAATATTGTACAAAAACCCGTACTTAATAACATATTACTAGTGATGTGCTTGAGCACAAATGGCGAGCAAGCCTAAGACAACACTATTGTTAACACCTCAAGCTACTAAAAGAAGTTGAATTTTTTTAATTACGTATGTACAGTAAAGGGATTCAATGCCATAGTAACCACTCCCCGCAACCATTTGAATTGACTTGAAAAAAAAAAAAAAAAAAAAAAAAAAACCAACAAATTACACTATTTAAACGTTTTCTTTGTGATATTCATTAGCTAAGTAGTAGTTGTAACTCGCAATACTTTCACACTGAACATACCTACTAAAGACTTACCTTTAGAGTTAGTCTAGTGGACAATGAATTTTCAAGTAAATAGTGTTGCGTAGGGCTTACATATAGCATATTACCTTACCACCGCCATTAACTCGAATAGAAACTGGAACTCTGGTAAGTTTGTGAGTTATAACTGCACCCGCAAAAGAATTCAAAGCGGTAAACTATTCAATTTCTAGAAAGATACAAGTAATGATCGCTAAACCAGAGGATTCTGTTTAGTGAAGTTTGGGATGGGGTCGAATACAGAGCTAACACAAAAATATGTGAGGGTCAAAATACAAAATGACATGCGTATGTCCACACATACATATAAACAAACTAATATCCCCATTCAATTGTGTTACCCCTGAGAGTGTCTCGCTCGCTCTGCTCACCCACCAATAAAAACAGTACTTACTGGTAAGGGCAGTATAGCCTCTGGCATTGCCAGAGGGGCCAATAGCAGCTCTAAAGATAGTACTGCCAGTTCGAGCATCAATCATGGTGGTAGAGAAGGGATCACAGGAAGAACATGAAATACTCTTGGTGCCACAATTGTTTCTAGGAGATCGACCAAAGTGAATTGGAGAAGTTGTGGCTATGCAGTATAAAAAATATTAGTAGCAATAATACTTGTCACACTCCAGTTTTATGTAGTAATACAGTATAAGAAAAGTTTCCCTTTATCTTACCATCAGATCTGAAGTTATGCCTAAAGGCAGTCTGCTCTACTCCTCCAATTGCCCATACAATGTATTGATTAGAATCCACATTAAATGGAATATCACAGTCAGTATCCCCTACAACACACACACACACACACACACACACACACAATCCATGTTTCATCACGTTTTATGTATTTCTCCTCAACACCAAGGGCATAGGAGCTGCTGACACAGCCGGAAAAGCCATGGCTGTGATGTTGGGTGCCCTAATCATACCTAGGGGGCTTTGGGGGGTTCGGTCGAACGCCCCTTTTGAGTGACCAAGAAGTGAATTATTTTGCCACACCCACACATATAACTTTTGGAATATCATCAATTGTTCATTCGTGCTGAACCTGCAATGGATTTCTCTGCTATTTCCCTGGATGTACTTCATACTCTGTGTAGTTCTGAGTATAAGTTACCTAATAAACATTCAGCTCTTCGGTTACAGAACTATGCTTTCATAACGCACGAGTAAAGCTAGCTATGTTTAAAAGTGTAACGTAATGCACTTATTAAACAACTTACAGTACAAAATGGTGCACTGTTTGTATATAGCCCACCATAGTGGTTGGAAGCCTCGTTAACGTAAGGCACCAGCAGTTTACCACTCTTCACTCGATCATCAACTGTGTTCAATGAACTTACAGTTTGGAAATAGAAAACATAGAACAAAAATTAGCTTTGGTGCAGTTATTAATATTATTTTAATGAAAGAACAAACAAAGGAAACAAAAGTGGGTGTGGCCTTTATGTGTCTTTGAAACCAAACCCCCCATTGCAAACTTCTGGCTTCGGGCGTGACAATGATAACCAAGCATCTGTTCCACAATGTTACTTTAGTGTCCATAATTGAGGCTGTGCCTAACTATTATATAATATGAAATTATATGATTATATTATTATAATCATAATTTCATATTATATAAATCTATTATGCTGTGCTCCAAAAAGTGCCTAACTATTATATAATATGAATGAAATTATATGATTATTTATAATCATATAATTTCATGTTATATAATAGTTAGGCACAGCCTCAATTATGGACACTAAAGTAACATTATATTTAGCGTATTATCTAGGATTTAATTATTTAAAATTTGAATCCACTTCTATTATGCTGTGCTCCAAAAATATCCAACCTAAAACAACAATTTGTAACTTTTTAATTTAATAATTGTGAGTGGGTGTGGTCCCATCGGCAGTACATTCTAAAATAGCTTCTTATTAACCCTGAACATAACACTGAGGTACGTATCTTACCGGTATTGAAAGGTCTTGTAAAGGAGATTCTCTGCTCCCTGTTGCTGACAAAGCCAGTGATATCTTCGATATTATTTGTACAAGTGCCTCCTCTACTGTCCAATTCATCTGGACACACTCCCATCCCACCTCGGCACTGCAAACAACATTGGTAAAGAAAATCATTTTGTTAATTTGCATATTGGATACTCATAGCATGCCTGCCTGTATGACCCACTCATACACACAATATATACACACCCAATGCACAATTAAATTAAAATTTTAATTGAAGTATACTCTCATATCTGAACATATTATAGCCGAACCTGGTTCAGATGTGAAATTCCTGATATGTGAAACCATTCTCAAAAATGAGTTTTTTAAGTTAAGCATACAAAACAGACATAAGAACACTGGGCAGGCCTGAGGAAGTTCACATGGTTGGCTACAGTAGTAAATTATAGTAAATTAGTGGTCTATGTGTTTTAGGGATCCAGTCAAAACTAGACAATGAAGAAGTGTACCTCAGCGTGCTGAACTGCAGCCTTGACATACACAATTTCAAAGTTTATAAACACTCAGCTACCTTATTAGCTGCTGTCTACATTCTTCATTCATAATATTTATACAATATATAATTGTGTGTATTATTTTAAACTACATGTATATATATAGGATGTTTGAGGTATAGTTCACATAAATCTAGGTCTACACATCATAGGAATACTTCTTCTCAAGCCAGATGTTGGTCAAGGAGGCAAATCTAGACAAAGAAACAATGGGATTAGGATTACACAAAAGATTAGTGAAAAACAAGACATATAAAATATGTATACTGCCAACGAAGTTATAGTTCTTTTGGGGGCACAAATAGCTCTTTTATCTGATATCCTAGTAATGGATAAAATTCTCATCTTATTTTGTTAGCTAAGCATTTCACTTCAATATTTTCAAATCAGTTGAATGTGGTTACCAATAAAACACTGTTTAGCAGAGACAATCACTCTAAATAAGTCATGAAGCTAATTACCTTGGAATAGACTACTTCTTTTGCTTCACACCATTTGAAAAATAGAGTACTGAGAAAGCCTTAGCGGAGAAGTCGAAAAGAACACAACTTGAAGGTTACCACAAGCTCCTCCATCAACTCCTCGCAGCTGGTTTTCTTTAGCGTAAATATTGTACCGCGTAAATATTGTACCGCATGAATGATTTAGCACATCCGTTTGGGCGGGGCTTAAAATTGCATATTTCTCAGTAACAGCTAGTAGCATTAATCTGTTCTAATAGTAGAGCTGTATGGGAGTACTCTCTTGCAATAGTTATTGCCTATCTGCCATCCGCAGGCCGGATAAAGCGGGGAACCAGATATGTGAGGGTCTACTGTATAATTCTTATACGATGAAGGTTAAATACGGCATCCTAGAATTACTACATGTACAATGACAGGCACACAAGAGAAATTTAGTACATAGGACTAATAAAGAAACGATGGTATACATGTAGGCATGATGTACGTATGTACATACATATGTGCATGTACATGTGTGTATGTATGTGTATATGTATGTATGTATATGTATGCAAGTGTGTGTGTATGCATGTATGTCTGCATGAGTGTGTATGTATGTATGGTCTATAAATGACTGGTATATTTAAATTGAAACTGAGATTAAATCAAGGTAAACACCTGTCAGAATGTTGTAAACTCTTATTCTGGAACAAAAATTACACTGGATTGGTAAAACATGAGTAAACATAGGAAGTTGTACATGTGGTTTGTAGTTTGTTTCAGTTAGAGTTTACCACACGGTAAACTATGCAGTAAATTTACAGTAAACTACGGTAAAATAAGTACTGGCAAGCAGTGATTAAGTTCAAGTAGTTATAAAGCAATAACAATATCCTTTCCCAACCAGAGAATATATGAGTTTGTTTTTCTTTCAAGTTGTGCACCATCACATAGGTCAACAGTCATGCATCCGATTTTATTCAGTGTATCTTAAATGAGCTCTGCTCTTTATTACGTCAGACATATTCTAGACTACATGGTAAAGACATCACTTTTCCTAGAACTAAATCCATATTATGACTCTCTTCAGTTCTTTAGCACTTAATCTAACCATCCCACTGCTTATACATACATTCTCATGAAATTGTGAGAAAATACATTGCAGGGGTGGTGGTGGCAGACCCGGCAATTGCCGGACCAATATATTAGCTATAAATTTTTGCTGCCTGCTAATATGACTTACCTAAAATTGTCAGCAAGTTTTCTGTCCAAAACTGATGATTACTACTTTAGCTCACACCAATGGCGGTAAAATGCTGACTCTGCACACCAATATGATACTGCTGACTATGCATTAGTTATCCACGATTCTATGCATTAGTTGTCCACGATTTTGACAATTATAGGTTTTAGCTTAGTGTGTCGGAGTTAGCTATTGTCTGGCTAAAGAAGTGGTAGCTAGATAGTGTCCCAGTGAAGTTTCATGTAATTGTAGAAAGAAGATTAGTTTTAATAATAATTATTTTACAATATTTTATGCCAGAATTTTCCCAATTTTAGTAATAGTTACAGTGTGTATCTGTAACTAAAATTTAGTAACTTTCAAATAAGCTTTTTCCAATGTTATACAGCGCGCATGTGCGGGAGGGTTATAGTAGTTGTTCCGTCTGTCTGTTTGTCTGTCTGTCACGCTCTGATTTTGGAGATTACTGATAATTAACAGTTGATTTAGGTATGAACTTACTCAGAACGAAGATTTAGGACCTTTCATTGTGCTACATACTTCTTTAAACATTGGGCTAATTGTTGAGAAAATGCAAAGCTTTCAGCTCCGCGTAGGTACCAGCTTTTGTGAGTAATGCCCCCTAGCGTCACGTCATAATCACGTGAGCAGATGATTTCTTGCAGCCAGCAGTGTAGTTTGCTTTTTATGCTCAGGAAAGTTAACAGAGTTGAAAGAAGTGAAGTTTCGCATTGAAAATGTATACTGGTGAGTGTTTCTGGCCAGTTCTTCTCTTATAAAGACAGTGTTTCCATGTACCATTTTCATTGCTCGAGCTACATTGATGCCTGATTAAAATAGTTAACAGATTGCTTGTTTTTTTGGTGTGAGATTATATTGTAATAGCTAGGTAGTGTTTAGTAGCGTTGAGGGTTCGCACCTTTGGTGCTTCATTTTAGTTAGAACTATTTTATACAAATCATAAGCTGAGAAGTTATTTTTGATTTAGAATTGAAAACACTAATCGCTAAATTCATTCAAAAGTTTTAACAATCAGCTATTTCATTATATTATTATCAGACCATTTACACAATTTTAATACCACTTAGTTAATTATTGTTATATATTTTTATGTTAGTTTTGGTAGAAAGAGCTCAGAAATATATTTTGTCACAGTTAACTATTAGTTTCATCCCATCAGTATATTGCATTTTCTATTTGGATATAATAAAACTAACATATAGAACTACTCCTTAGTTCTATAAAAATCATTTTTACCATTGTCATATTAAGTGGTGGGTCATATTCGCCCGACCAAAGTAAATTTACTTCTGCCACACCTGCATTGAATTTTACAATACATCACCACATGGTATGGACATGACCAATACAACCAAAGTAATCAATAACTTTTAGTTCCACTCCTCACAATACGCAACCCTTCACCTTCATTCCATACACACACAGTCCTACATACCTCATCTCCTTATATTCCCACTTTCATAATACCTGAGTCCTTGAACGCAGGAAGTAGTCCACTGCATTGGGCTGTCCATTGTTTCCTATCCAGGTAATGGTAACATCAGCATTATCCATAGAAGTTGCAGTGGAACTACCACTCAATCCAAATCCCATATATTGAGGTACTCTGCACACATGGGTAATTGACATACTACCAATTCTAAATTTCTCCTAAAATGCATCATACCAAACTTAGTTTGAAACAAGCAGGACTTAATATCTTAATTGAAAAAGCTGTTGAACCAAAGTGACTGTTGAATGGCCACATGTCATAAGGAGTCTAGACGTAATGTTAGTCATGACTTCAAGGCAGGAAGTGAGAGGGGGGGGGGGGGGGGGATAACTTTCTTTTCCTAAAATCTAGTCAAATGTTCTAATCAGTGGGTGGAAATTTAGTTATTAACTGCCATTCCATGTTACATGGTTGGTAAGATTAAAAAATTGGCAAGAAATAGTGATTTCAAAACAAGATAGCGTTTGATGATTAACAATGGTACAGCATCATTGTCTACGTGCATGTAAGCTTGTACCAAAAGGCAGACATGGAATGTTACTGTACATCACACAAAACATGAACTAAGAGGAACTATCTGCCATCTTCAAAGTGTTTTCTACTTCAATCAAAGAACAACCCAATAACATCAACATAGCTACCTTGCTACAAAAGGAACTGCACTAAAGTGATCCCAGCTTATAGCATTACTATTTTTTACTTTTGTTGCGGGCTGAAGATTTTTTTTTTTTAAATAGGAGCAAGTGCTCGTTTCACAACACTCTAGAAAATCCATTCGTGTCCGGGTAGTTATTCTCTCCTGAATTATTGCACTATTCTCTCTTTCTACAGCCAACAAATTTAGGTTTACAACATAACCTAATGCACTGACTTATTGCCAAGGTTCTCCTAAAAGGTTACTATATCAAACACACCACAGTAATTACACATTAATAATAATAATAATAATGGATAATCCATGCAATTTTGCTCTTCTCTGTGCTTTACAATTTTCCCTTTATTACCCAAACACCATCATCCCTACATTTATCTTGACATCACCAACTCCACCCCTTTTGTATCCACTCACGCAACATTTGTGCTCTGACAGCCACTCAACATGAAGCGAATTTTACTCCTTGCTCTCTCCACAGTCCAGCGTAGTTGCAAGCTATCACTAAATACTTCACAGTTTTCAAAGCCATCACCAATTGGAGCGATTGTGGTACTACCAGTCTGCCACAATACAATATATCACGATAACAATACTCATAAATTAATATTTAGCAAGCACATACAACCGCCCCTCTTTTATTACAGTATTGAAAACGTATGATGATGTCACTAATTCAGGAATCAAAATTAATGGGCATGACAGTAGGCATAGCTAGTCAGAAACATTAACTCTATACTGTGTAGGATGAGGCAAGAAATTTATGCTTGAAAATGCATTGGCAATTTAATCCAATTATTTTATAGTTTGACCTTAAACAAATAGCAACACAAACGTTTTCAATTGTTTCTAGTATAGAAAAACATGCTTCATAACACACTAAAAATCCTAAGAAATCCTTTGGGGGGGAAAGCATAGAAAATTCCATATTCATATCGTGCATGTTTGACCTTAGAACTTTGTGATCAGAGTTCTACCATGTGGTCAACCAGAGAGTGTGTTAATTTCTAGCAATGGAGAGGCCAGAAGAGTGTGCTATCTGCAAGCAATCCATAGGTCCCAACTTTTGAAAGCACCACGTAGGGGCACTGCTGTGTAGAAGGGGGTGGGGGAGAGAGAGAGGTACATTGGCGACTTTTTTTATATTGCAATAAATTACAATACAGTGTTGGATCAGGTTTTTTATGATAATGATTAATGGCATGATAAATACTGTAGTAAACTGGTTTGGAACTGAAATAACAATAGTCATTATTAAACTTCATTGTCATGAGAGCTAATATTGTATAAGAATGACTTAGTGAAGAGCGTTGAGTCAGCATTTGATGCTGGAATAGTTAATAAACCCCTCATAGGCTTAGTTAAAAATTGGGAACCTGGGTTCACCTTTGAATGGAACAAATTTTCCAACTTCTCACCAGTATCTACCAACTTGATGCTTCTCTGTTTCCTCAGCTGCTGTGTATTCCATAGGTTTAGGAAGATCAGAAGGTGATATAACACAGTCCACACATTCATCCCTAAGCTTGTCAAGAGATTCTGAATCAAATATATGAAGCTGTGGAAAGCCTTTTGTCAATGACAAAGCCGTGTCCTGGCAGAAGTATTTCCAAGTCAAACGTCATCAGCCATCACCAAAAGGAAATTTATGCACTAAAGAACTTTCATAAAAGTCTTACAGCTGCAAAAAAGGTCTTATGTCATGCTCTTCTTCCATAGTTGCAACAGCAATCCATGTGTCATTCCCTATACTCAAGGTTTCATGTTCAATTGATCATCAAAACTGAGATGTTTAAATTACCACTGGCAGCTTCCATAGAAGTAGTAGTTAATATATTTGCAGCATATAGCATTACTAAACTGTTTCCTTCAGTCTACAGCTGACAAGTATTGTTTTCATAAGATTTCTGAAATACATGATTTAAAATGTCCATGTGAGGAAGAGCAAGGACAGAAAGTGAAGAAGTGGAAAAGTTAATAGATTTAACTTCTTACCTGCAAGTTTGAGAGTGTTGCTTGAGGTCTGATTACAGGGAAAGATGTTTATAATCGATTGAACAAGCAGTAATGCGGCAAACAAGGCCAAGAGTCATGCTAACACCTCTTCAACTGGGTTTGGGTATACAGCTCCATCACCACTTTGCATCTCGGTTCCTGATTGATACCCTACACCAACATGTCAGAACCAGTGATGGAAGTGATACTTTCCATGCCCTGGGAATGACCACAATTGTAACTCCCAGAAACAAGAACACCGACCAAACTCAGAATGAAAGTTACACCCAAGGATACAGCTGCTGTGGGAAGAGTTCCAGTCTGCTACTACAAGGAAGAAAGAGTAGGTATGACTGCAGTGATCGCTGAAAAAAGAACCTTCAGCTAATCTTGATATTCTCGGAAAGACTTCTACTTCCGGTACTGGAATGAAAGGAAGTAGCCTATATGAAAGAATTGGGGCTGGGAAAGGAGAAGGAAGGCTACTGCCTACCCTATGCAGACTGCTGCACTTTGAGGTGTACATGCTAGAAACATAATGTTAAGTGCACTCCTGCATGTGGGAACTGCAGAGAATTCTTTCGATAAGGAAAGTGATAAACATTCTGATTAAAATATTTTTATTCTATTTGTTTCTCCATTTTAGTATTTAACAAATATTTCTATTTAACGTTAACAGTGCCTTGGTCACAATCGAAATAGCTAGATTTAACAAAAAAAGTACATTAAAGTTAAGTTCAATTTTTTATACTGTCCTCTCAAAGTTTCTTAAGACTTTTAGTATGTTATAGAGCACACTATTCGGTACTAGAGAGTGTTAAAATTAGATGTATTCTCTCTCTTTCACAGACTTTTTAAACAATACAGAATTAAAAATATTTGGTTGCCACCGGGAATCGAACCCAGGACCGCTTGTTGTTAAAACAACAACAACAGTACATGAAGTCGTCAGATTACTGAATACTCTACGCATTTACCAAATGAAGATACTTACTAAACAAATAACAACATTGTTGCTATGCCACCCACCTTAAGAGTGCAAGGGTCCGTTCCATTGTTTAGCTTTAAAGAACAAAAACAGCAACAAAAGATGCATTATGATAAAGAAGATTTCACTAGAGCACTCACAAAAACATCTGGGTTGACTTTTAGAACGGAAAAGAACACTGCGGCTTGCTCACACCATACTGTGAATGTTCCAATGTCACACACATTCGTTCCTGCAGGAAGATCCACTGTCAAGTCCTGGTTTGAATAACGTACTCCCAACTTAAATGCTCCATTGCTATTGCCACCACTGCAGACAACAAATATAATGAAACAAACAAACTTACACACACATATGTACTGTACTGTATATATATATATATATATTATATTCCACCCTAGATATCTTCACAACGATATTTTTAGGTACATGACCGTGAAATAACTGTGACCGTGAAAGATATTTCAAGCTGTTAGTGAAAGATATTTCAAGCTGTTATTTCACGCTGTACTGCGCAAGCTCATTACCCTTGTAGTTATAGCTACCAGCTAAACTTTACAATTTTCTTGGGTTTTTACAGCTAACTTCCTTCTGTGAGAAAAACAACAACTATATTTTCATTCAGGCTAAAAATTATAAAAAACTCTGGGATACAACTACTAAATCAGAGTGCATTACTTATCAGTATCCAATAATATTTTGACTCCTCCACCAGTCTCGGATACAGTGTCTCCAGGACGAAAATAATAGAGGAAGGTAGCTGCAACAACAACAGCACACAAACACAGTTAAATATACGTATGGTCTCTCCGGGTTCTCAATTATATCAGAGTTTGCTGCCAATAGCGTTCTAGCTATTAAATCTTGACTAGAATAATACTACAATCAAATGGCTCTTATTACACATGCAAAATAACCTATGTAATGCTATCCATGGAAACTTTCTACACCTCAATGATCAAAACGTGTCATGACTCTTGCTTTAGCTTCTATCTTATCACTGCAAGTGAGCAAGACACTCTCAGATTGCAAGTTCAGATTACATATATTCTCACAGTGGAGTCATGCTCCTAGTTCATTGACATGCAACACATGCATGAATTCAATGCATATATGCAGTACAACTGTTTAAATTTAATAGTTATATGGTGCTGATCTTCTCAATTATGACAAAAATTATTTAATTACAAAAACATATCCTATCAATGCATCATACCTGGAGCTCCTCCATCAAAACTGAATCCTACGATGCGTATTCTGGTGGTGGAGAGAAATACGAGAGTCCCTCCCACCAGGTGAAGCAATGTTGGAAGAGTGCCCACAACAACTGAATATACCAACATCATATGAGGTACACATTGAACAATAGGATATAAAATGATTATATTTATTACCATTACTATTATTATTATTATTATTATTATTATTATTATGATGATGATGATGATTTCACAATTTCTTTCTCAGCCTTCTTTTTATTCTCTGGCTTTTCTTTTTTAATACAGTACTTAAGCATTTTTTGCATAGGAAAAATCACTGTTAAATTGAAATTGCACGGGGAATGTAAAATAGCCATGGTAGCAAGTGAAATAATAGTACAGGTAAGTGCGCATGTATGCACCTCCAGCTTTGGAAACATATAGTTTAAGTAGTTACTAGTTAGAGACTATACCATTCTTAATAATAATAATAATTATTATTATTATTATTACTATTATTATCATTATCATCATTCATGCCAATATAGCACCCTCAAAATAGTATATTACATAACTACTTTCCTGCACTCATGTTTAAGTATTATTGCAATGAGTTACAAATTACCTAATATTTCTTAAAAAATACCTTCACACACACACACACAAAATGCAACCACACACACACACATACACACTATTAGCAGTCCCCTCCCTATACAAGTATATATAGATAATGTCTGTACTTGGTACTGTTGGTACAGTGACAGGTGTGGGGGTAGTTGTTGACTGTGTCTCTGGTATGCTGGTTGTCATAGTGACATGCTCTCCTTGTGCTGTTCCTGTAGCAGAGGTGACTGGCACACCAGTAGAGAGAATGGAACTGGTTGGAGCTTAGTCACATCATATTCACACATGCACACGTGCATGCATGTATACATGGACACAGAATCACACGTACGCGCACACACAGAAAAAAATTGTAGTTCTCATACATAGAGAATTGTATCTAAAAATATTACTTTACATGAAACTAAAACTGGCAAGATTCATTTTGAGCCGCAAAAACTTTATTTAAAAATAAGTACTCCAATACCTGCAGCATAGTCACAATGTACTAGACTTATTTGTCTGAGAAGATTTACACACTCAATCTAATTCCATAATGGCTGTGACAAAGCTATACACGTATATTTAACACACTCACCATCAGTAGGTGGTAGAGTCGGTGGTACAGTTGGTGGAGGAGTAGTAGGAACACTCTAATTAAAGATAAACGGGTAAGTTAGCACCAGGCTATTATTATAGCAATATTACACCAAACAAATCTTCAACCTATCTGACCTTAATAGTATTCCTATTTTTCATTGAAAAGGTACATATCATATTGCTACTATTTAAGAGATAAAAATATTAATTCAAACCAAGAGCAGCATTGCATGTGTAGCTTCGTGCTAGCTGAAACTTTTCTTCATTGTATGACAAAAATGCATAGAAAATGTGCATACAACTCACCGCCAAAGTACACGGATCCTCACCACTTCTAGCCTACAAATGAATCACAATGCACAAACCAAATAAATAAATAAAAACTTAAATATTACACTTATTCACACGTACAATTATAAATGTTTTTTTTGTGTGTGTGTGTGTGGCGAGCAAATCCTGCACAAGCAAATAGCTAAGATCACAATCAGAAGGGGAACTGAGCTCCGGCACTTTTAAACCTACTATGTATTGTCTGGCAAAAAATACGAAAAACAAAATGGCCCATCTTTCTACCAGGTGTTCAGCTAGTCTATAGAGTACAGCTTCTTCTCCTGTTAGTTAGTTATAATAGACATCAGATTTACAGCCTGACTGCTATTGATCCGAGTTTATAGTGAGAGAGGTGTCACCTAATTCGCACTTACATTACAGAAATTGTTTTGATTACGCATAAACACCCCCTCCCCCTTACTTTTAGCGAGCTAGCTGAGACTATTACCATAACTGGGTTCATGAGTGAAGGCTTACTGTACATTGCTAGAAATACTTAATACAGACTTACAAACAAAGTCCTAGGAAACACTAGTCTAGTAAAGTGGGATCTTGCTAATTCACACCAGATTGTGAATGTGCCAATATCACACACATCCGTATTGGAAGGCATGCTGAATGTTATCACTTCATTATTGAATCGTCTACCCAAACGAAAGGCACCGCGAGTATCACCCCTACAGAACACAGATATCAGTCAAACATTTAAAAACTCGCCATAATAATAATCAATGAACATTTTTTATCAATATTTTTTTCCTTTATGCAACTGAACACTGAATTTTCTGGAATAATCTGAAATAATTTACTTGTTGTTTATCCACAACAACAAGCAAATAGTGACCAGCATGTAACAGGTATAATTCATTGTCTAAATGCAGCAGAACTGATGTCAAACAGCTCACCATACCAAACTTACTGTGGATACGTAATTATTGTCCCTAAATTTCCACCACCTGTTACAGCAACTCCTGGGGGGAAATAGTAGAGGTAGGCAGCTGCAGAGAAGCATAAACACACCACTAAAAATTTTGTCAATTAACATTAAAAACATTGGCTCTCTTACTTACACATGCATGCGTAACATTTGCAAAACATGATGTATATGCCATATACATCATGTTTTGCAAATGTTATATTCCCAAGGGTTTGTATCACACCAACATTTCATACACAACTAAAAATGAGGAGAAAATTAACATTTGGTATTAAACCCTCCCAGAGCTAATTACCCACAAGTGGTGGCTGCAAAGGCTAGTCATGAAAACAAAAAGACAACTAGACAAATTGGAACTTCCTCATACAATAGTAATTAATCATAAGAAGACGGTGGATATTTCACCTAAGGGAATAGTGAAACTGTAATGCCAACAAATGTTAAAAACAGGCGGATTGGTAAAATATGCAACTAACCTGGACCACCACCATCATAGGAAAATCCTCTCACTCTTATTTGTGTAGTAGAGAGTAATTCTAGTGTTCCAAAAACGCCATGTTGTTCGTTAGGTAAATTTCCTACCACCACAGCCTCTATCAATAAATGAAATTATTATTATTACTATTCAGCTATACACACACACACAAAAAACTTTTACCCTGGCAGAATCCGCTCAATGACAGCAAAAGTAAAATTAAACACGAATATACAGTAACAAAAATATATGCCATCTTCTTCAAACTTCAGATTAGCAACCAAACAGAGTCAGTCGAGTAACCTAGCAATTCGGCTGCGCTTCTGCGGCTTCACCCCGCTGGCCCCGCCATCACCGCCGAAGCTGCTACGGGGAACCCAAGCGGGATCGAAAAAGAGGACGAACGGATTCAAACGACTGACTGCGATTACAAGCTGATGTACGACCTCTCACCCGGTTCGCATAGTCGCTTATGTAACGTAATAGTCAACCCCCCCCCCCCCCTAGTCAGGTGGCTTAGGGTCATTATGCAAGTTTACCAGTTTCCATTGGACAAAAGCATAAAATTTTGTATGGTTGTTCCTTAGGGCCTACTAAAGAATTTTAGTATAGGTTACATCACGAGGTGGAGGTCGGTATGGGATTTACACAACCGAGGGCCGAAGGCCCGAGGATAGTGTAAATCCCGTACCGACCGCGCACCGAGCGGTGCAACCGACTTGTACCATGGCTCTAGGCTATAAGAAACGCATAACAACCTTTTTTTCTGTAGCCTCATTGGTCGCCGCTTCGCTTAGCTACAGATCGTAATTCTAGGCCACGGGCAAAAAATATTCACCTCCTAGGCGGTGTATAAGTGATTTATTCACCCCGAATTGAGAAATCTGATTGGACGGTTTGAACGAACCATGGTATAAGCCTAAGTATGGGAGGTGATCACTGCCAAAATTAGTGCAACATTTTGAATAGGGTGCTCCAAACTGAATAGGAGTGCTGCTGCAGACTGAATAGGAGTGCTATGAATATCATTAAGTTGTTGCACATCAGACTAGGAGTGCTATGAATATCATTAAGTTGTTGCACATCAGAATAGGAGTGCTATGAATATCATTAAGAACTCTGAAACTAAATGGCGTATTTTCTCCTCATTAGATAATGTGTCTTAATATTTGTTCGGCATAATTTGAGGAAATGGGTAGCTACCAATCATGCACAATATTAGCTACCCTTGTTATAATTTTTGTCAGGCCAATGATATTGACTACAAATAACAATAAAAAACTTGAAATTGTACAAACGGTACACATGTAAGTCTTTAGTCCTAGCCCTAGCTCTAGCCCCCTAGGTAACACCGGCACTACAGAATTTACCAATCGTACCACCTATTATACTATCAAAATTACAAAATTAAATACAAGTATATACAAGTTGAAGGTGTTTTGTTTTTAAGTACTACACGGTATAACTTAATTTGTGTGCTGTATAACATATTGTACCACTTGTATGAGACTAGAATAGCACGGACAACTGTTGCTATATACACTTTTTCATTTAATTTATAAACAAAATATGGTACATGCAGTACATTTCAAAACATGCAATCAGGTATTCAAAAACTAGTGTTACATGTGGTGCAAGTTTTACAGTTGATGGAATATTGCTTTTTCAAAATAGGCAATTTTGTTCCGTTGCATACCACCTTGTGGTACGTGATGTACCACTTCTGATACATGCATAATAAGTGATTATGCATTAACTAGCTCTACTCTATTTAATAATAGTGGTACATAGCTCTACTCTGTACGTAATAATAGTGGTACATCCCTATAACTAGCTCTACTCTATGTAATAATAGTGGTACATCTTTATAACTAGCTCTACTCTATGTAATAATAGTGTTACATAATAGTGGTACATCCCTATAACTAGCTCTACTCTATGTAATAATAGTGGTACGTCTTTATAACTAGCTCTACTCTATGTAGTAATAGTGGTACGTCCCTATAACTAGCCCTACTCTATGTAATAATAGTGGTACATCTTTATAACCAGCTCTACTCTATGTAATAATAGTGGTACATTTCTATAACTAGCTCTACTCTATGTAATAACAGTGGTACATCCCTAACTAGCTCTACTCTATATAATAATAGTGGTACATCCCTAACTAGCCCTACTATATGTAATAATAGTGGTACATCCCTATAACTAGCTCTACTCTATGTAATGATAGTGGTACATCCCTGTAACTAGCTCTACTCTATGTAATAATAGTGGTACATCCCTATAACTAGCTCTACTCTATGTAACTTAGCTCTACTCTATGTAATAATAGTGGTACATCCCTATAACTAGCTCTACTCTATGTAATAATAGTGGTACATTTCTATAACTAGCTCTACTCTATGTAATAATAGTGGTACATCCCTATAACTAGCTCTACTCTATGTAACTTAGCTCTACTCTATGTAATAATAGTGGTACATCCCTATAACTAGCTCTACTCTATGTAATAATAGTGGTACATTTCTATAACTAGCTCTACTCTATGTAATAATAGTGGTACATCCCTATAACTAGCTCTACTCTATGTAACTTAGCTCTACTCTATGTAATAATAGTGGTACATCCCTATAACTAGCTCTACTCTATGTAATAATAGTGGTACATTTCTATAACTAGCTCTACTCTATGTAATAATAGTGGTACATCCCTATAACTAGCTCTACTCTATGTAACTTAGCTCTACTCTATGTAATAATAGTGGTACATCCCTATAACTAGCTCTACTCTATGTAATAATAGTGGTACATTTCTATAACTAGCTCTACTCTATGTAATAATAGTGGTACATCCCTATAAAACTAGCTCTACTCTATATGTAATAATAGTGGTACATTTCTATAATTAGCTCTACTCTATGTAATAATGGCGTATTTTCTCCTCATTAAGATAATGTGTCTTAATATTTGGATGGATTAGTTCTGACTGTTCTATTTGAATGTATTTTTGCATATTTAGTTGTATTTCCATGGTTCCATCAGGAACTGTCACTAAACTTTTTTTAACCACTTTATATTATAAGTGTAAAGACATTTTGCAAAACAAAATCATTTGCAAGTGTACACATATATTTGGTTAGCCAGAGAATATGTTTGTACATAAAGAGACCCAACCACCATGAAGCTAAACTCAATAACCAAGTTTTTTAATGGTAGGAAATGAAAAATTTGGGGATACAGATGTGTCCTTCTCTGCGAGGTAATTAATACAGTGTCCCTTTCTCGGAGGGTCCTTTATGAGAGGTTCCACTGTATTCCGACACATGAGGAAAAAATACACCATGTCAATGACTTCTACAGAGTTCAACAAGCCACACCCATTTCGGTTCTTTTTTAGATCACTACATTTGTGCAAACATTTAAAAAAAAATAAAAGCATCATTTATTTGTTGGACATGCAACAAAAATTTGTATATTGTTTGGTAAAGTTGATTTTGAGTATAAAAATCAACATTGGAATTACAAAATAAAAGTAAAGTGTGGCACTGGTACTCTGAGGAATGTTGTACATGGTACTATGAGGAATGTGGTACATGGTACACTGATGAATGTGGTGCATGGTACACTGAGGAATGTTGCACATGGTACTCTCAGTAATGTGGTACATAGTGCTCTGAGGAATGTGGTGCATTGTACTATGATGAATGTGGTGCAATGTATACTGAAGAATGTGGTACATGGTACTCTGAGGAATGTGGCACTGGTACACTGAGGAATGTGGTGCATGGTACACTGAGGAATGTGGCACATGGTACTCTGAGGAATGTGGGTGGTACAGGATACACTGTTGAATGTGGTACATGGCACTCTGAGGAATGTGGCACATGGTACTCTGAGGAATGTGGGTGGTACAGGATACACTGTTGAATGTGGTACATGGCACTCTGAGGAATGTGGTACATGGTACTCTGACAAATGTGGTACATGGTACACTGAGGAATGTGGTGCATGGTACACTGAGGAATGTGGTACATGGTATTGTACCACATGTATCACAACTTTTAGATTGATTTACGTACCACAGAGTGCTAGAGTGCAATGAGAGGTTTATTAAGTTTACATTAATTTACAGCTCAGCAGAATCAGTCATATTCAGAAGACATTTAAACATGTTCGTTATACTATGTACAATCTAATTTTACATGCTCATAATAAAAAAAAAGTGTATTACAGAAAGCAAAATTGGTGGCTAATATTGAAAGCAAAATGGGTTTCACTTAGGTATTGAGCATAAAAGCAAAGCAAAATTTGTAGATATAAACTCTAATTAAGAATGATGGTGGTAGCCATAGATGAAATTAGAAGCACTTAGGTAGCTACATAGCTAAATTAAGGCTTAGGCTATGTCTCAAGCTAAATAGTATTTATTTCGGAAAGAAAGTCAAACCACAGTTCATGCCATAGCTACTGGTGTGATTAGGAGGAGAATATAGCCAAAGCATAATTTTGGTAGATATTTTGGTAGCTAATAACCACATTAGAAATTAATTATTTTACACCAATGAAGTGTGCCCATTTGAATAGATATGCTCAACTATTTTCGAGTCATTCCATTTTTTATTCTCGAAATTTTTAACTTAGCTGGCTTTTTTAATTCTTGATGTTTTTTAAATTTATTCCAACAAATTTTGTTTATTACCGAGTCCCTCTTTCAATCTTACTAGGATAAACTAGCTTTGCTTAATAGTAATAATAATAATAATAATAATAATAATAATAATAATAATAATAGTAATAATAATAATAATAAAGTTACTATTTGAAGGGTACACTGAACAATTTTTAGGATATTTCGATATTTCCTATAGCTATAGTCTCAGGATAGGGGAACTATTTTTACTTTAGACTTTCCTATAGCTACTTTTCATACACTTGGCCTGCACAATATCAGGATATGTCAAGTATTGTCAGTTACAGTGCAGTTTGCCCTGTACTGACTTCAGGATGTATGGGATTTTTAAGCAGGACGTGGAAAGAAAACAAACTACATTGGCAGTTGGGGGTACCTACTTTTGAGGAAGTAGCGAGCTGGTACATTTCTGCACTTGGCATCTTACTTCTGCAGCTAGCTATGTTGATCATTGAGCAATATTTTTACAGGCTTGGGTGTGGTCACAAAATAACCCCCTCTTTGAAAGTCTTGCATATCGTCCCTTACAGCATAAAAATAGATAGAATCATCTCTCTAATTGTAAATATTGTGATGTTGATGGTTAGAACGAGGAAAGAAAGTTAACTAATTTATTTTTTGGAGAATAAATGAGACTGTTGATGTGTACAAATCAATGCCATAATCTGAGCAAGGTGCAGATGGCAAAATGGTGACCATAAGTTCTTGCACATCCCTTTCATTAATGAATCCTCCTGTATATAAAAATCAAACACTGATTAAACTAGTAATAAGTATTAGCTATTGTTTCTTACTTCAGTCAGCAAATCTGAGCTTCTTCCACATGCATTTGACAGACCAGTGATCCACAGCTGAATAGGAGACACATTATGCTCACTAGACAGAGAGTGGTTATTCCAAGCATCACTAAATTGTTGCAAAGCCTGGTATGGTTAATTCTTGTCAAGTACACATAATGTAATGCAAATACGTGAATTTCATTTTCGGGATTGAGCAAATATTCTTCTTCTAGATAACAAAACAAATCATGAAAATAGGTGTGTACAACTAGAGTAAACATCTCTCCAGAGTCTCTCTATTCTCTGGTTGTGAACTGATCTACCAGCAATAAAGCTGGATCGACCTGGGCCTCTTTGTGTGTGGGCGATCATGTAACTAGCAACTCCAGTATTTTCACCTCCTCTATCTCCCCTTACACGGCTTGGAATACCAAACTGTTGAACTGCATCAACAAACAATTCCAACACTGTATCAGCAGAGTTGTTGTCAGATGCTCTCAAATACATTATTCTCTGGCTGTAGCCATCTATGCATCCGTGAATAACAATACGCCACCTAAACAAAACATCACCATTACAAATTTTATAGCTAATGTACCTTTTTTAGATTCTCATAACATTTAAAGCAACCACATCTTTTCAACGTCAATTTAAGAATTTATTTTTACATGGCTACATGAGCATGTTCATCAAATACTAGTACAACTCTTGCAATGTCTTAATATTTATAGCTTTTGATTTGACCACCCTTTACCTATAGACAGGCACATATCCTAAGAAATAGATGTATTTAAAAAAAATCAAATTGTGCTATGACCCCCAAACCCCTTTTGTTTTTATTTACCTGATAAGTTTATGATTACCGTCTATATGCCAAAGTGAACGAGGTGAAGGAACCCTATACTGACGACGATTAATAACTCTAAGCTGACGAATCATACACCCTTCAGGGTCAATTCGGCGTAGAGATTCCCTCACTCGAATCTGCTGCACCCGATAGCCTTGAGCAAATAGATGTCCTAGCATTTGCTGATTTCCACAGGTAGGAAATTGAGAGTGAACCTGATAGACTAGATGATCAAGCTCATCATCAGACAAAGTGGCATATTGTGGTCATGAACTGACAAAGTAAAATCACTCATTTTTCTATACACTGTTCTCTCTGACACTCCTAATATGGCAGCAATTTGGCGCACAGTAAATTGATTTTCTATCAGAAATGAAAGTTGCTCACAACCAATGTCAAATATGGGCCTACCAGCTCTTCCAGACCACCTGACAACAGCTGTGGATATTTCATTAGCAGCCAAATTGATATGCTCTCTTAAAGATGAAGTAGTGTTTAAAGCACGTCTTATAATTTCACAAGCTTCATCAATATCTTGATCACTTCTGTCAAAAGTCTGCTGAACAATTAGTTCACGAAACACTAATTCTAGTGATAAACACCATGCTTCAATAGCATCTGAAGAAAGAGATCTTCCATCTCTATAAACATCCAAGTCACTAATAATTCTGAAAACGCTAGATATTGCCCAAGATGTCATCACAAAATGGAGTTCAAGTTCAAGTACAGTACAAATATATTCATATTTCAAATTATATTCATAGAAGTGTGGCTGTCCTAAGAATATTCATAGCACTCCCATTTACAAAGTAGGGCCTTATTTTGTTTCAGAGTTCTTGATGATATTCATAGCACTCCTATTCTGATGTGCAGCAACTTAATGATATTCATAGCATTCCTATTCTGATGTGCAGCAACTTAATGATTTCATAGCACTCCTATTCAGTTTGGAGCACCCTATTCAAAATGTTGCACTAATTTTGGCAGTGATCACCTCCCATACCTAGGAGCCCTCATGAAACGCGTTCGTAAAGCAAGATGGCTGCCAATCAAAAATAATATCGGACAACTGTTTGGAGTTTGGTGAATCAAAGTAATAACAAGTGTGAAAAATTGTCACTTATAGGGAAAACACTCACAATTAAAGTGTGAAGTAGTAAAAACTAAGCCATTACATAACCATCCTTTGGTGTCGGGCTAGGTCCATGCAACTGTGCTATGTGGAGTATTACACGGAGTTAGATTGGAAACGATGTGTCATTTGTTGGCAGGATTAATGACACATGATGATGACCAATGTACAAGTAGTTGCGAAAATGTGGAGAAGGATTTTTAGGCAACATAGCTGAGCTGAGGGACCTGATGCCCTTCCTGCATGTGTTTCTTTTAGTGGCAGTACAAGTGCATTAGATTTTGTTGTCAAGTGCATCTTGGCACAAATTTCATCATTTAAAGTTTAATAGTTCCAAACAGAACAAGCAAGGAAACATAAATACAAGAGTGTAGATGACTACAACGAAGAGAGACCACCCAGCAAGAGTAGTAAAAGTTAACAACTGCATTTTTTTGTGGAAAAACGTCTGAAGAAAGTAATCTCCACAAGTTTCTACTTTTGCTGCCGATAGCAACATACGATGAATAACAAGCCTCAAGCCTCATATATCATATTCCTTTAATTTTCAATGGTACTAATTTGAAAGACCAAGGGCGATGTGAAACTCAGGCATGACTAACTGTAATAGCCAATGCTGCTTGCTTCCAGAAAGTGATATTTATAACTGAGGTCTAATTTCACCAGGGTTTGCACTATAAGAAACTGAAAAAGGCTGATTCCAGTTCCATAAAATGACTTTACTGCAGTTGTTGAGTTGGGGTTATGGTCAGAATTATCCAGAGCACCAACAGTGGATAATCTATCCGTAAGATACTGCTGCAGCTATCATACTTTCAATTTGTAAACTTTGTCATATGAAATACAAATTCACATGTGATAAGTTGTTCAATGAGTTTCTTGCTCCAAGCCATGTGGTGAACGTTTAGACCAATGTAAATGGTAAATGGGAGGTGGCTCAAGATCAGAGGAATGCCTTGTTTCATGGTACAAGATTCAGAAGCTTTCTTATGTGCTAAAATGACTTGACCTACCTTGCAGCTGCAATCACTTTCAAAAGATAGAAAGATTAACAGTATGTGCTATAGGATGAGATCAGTTTGAGTTCAGTGATGGGGCCAGAGAGGAATTGTTTCGTTGTAAGAGCCTAAACATTAACATAGTAAGTAAATACCAGGCTGGAATATGGACTTCTTGCACTCAACCCCACCAAGTAATTTCAAATCCAAGTGAATTTGGTCAAAAATTGCTGCTGCACAGTGTTGAGAACTGGTCTGGCTTAGCATACCACAAGTTTTTTTTAAGTGTGCCTGCAAAGGAGATTACAGTAGATATAATTGTGCTAAAGTTAATGTATGCTGCTCACCAGTGTGTAGTTGCTAATGCAGCCATAAATATTCAATTATTATCAATCTATGTTTTAAACTTGAAATTTAACATGTTAACTAGCTATACAATAATTCTTGCATAATAATATTGCTTCTAAAAACAGAATATTTAACATAAATAACAATAAATGCTCTGGCGGCCATTTTTAATTAGTGGGCTTAATTAAAAATTTTGGGTGGGGCTCCTAGGCTAATAATATTAATGAAGTTGAAAGAAAAATTCATGCAAAATTTGATCCTTTTGTCTGCCAAATAACGGTAATTTCACTAAGCCACCAGACTAAACAACGTAACTTCTTTTAATATTCAGATAAATAATGGATGATGACAGAGTAGAGACATGTACAGATGGGGTCAAGTTTTTGTATGCTTCAAGTCATAGAGGTCAGTCAGTCCTTCTTGTTCATCCATGTGATAGAAATAATCCTTCTCTCCTGCCACAGGAGATAACTTGAACACTTGGACTTGTTCTGCTACAACAGACACAAACATCAGATGACCAAAACCATTACCACCCTGGAAAAGAAAAACAAAAACAAGAAAAAACAACAACCCAACAACAAAAGACAAAAACAAACCCAAAAACAATACAACCCCCCAAAAACAAAACAAAAAAAAACACACCAACAAACAAACAAACAAAAACAACAACACACACACCAACAAAACAAACTCAAATCACAAATACTGGTTACTTCACCACTTGAAAAGGTCACTTGTAATATAAAATGTGGACAATTAAGCAACTACTGTATATTTCAACACTCACCTGGACACAAATTCTCCTGATTAAAAGGACCTGCCACAATCACACACATACACACACACAAAAAAACTCACGGTAGAACATTGCTAGATACAATAAATGTCTGCTTGCCAGCCAAGTATAACATTTGGAAACAAAGTTAATGTAGTTAAAGGTAACCTTTGCGATATAAATACACTCATGCTCATTAATCTCAAATATGCTAGTAGTTAATAGCAACCATCCAGACCAGATGATGGAGGCTCTAGAACCATTAGACTTCGACAATGTGGAGGTACAGCAGTTTAAGATGTCTAGTGTGGAATGATTACACTCGTCAGAGTGTGACATGACTAGATACCTCACTCTCAAGTTATATTTTCACTGGTCAGAGTGTGACATGACTAGATACCTCACTCTCAAGTTATATTTTCACTGGTCAGAGTGTGACATGACTAGATACCTCACTCTCAAGTTATATTTTCACTCGTCTGCAGCTTGTGAATTGCTCGTGAAATATCTGTAGTGTTGCTTGGGTTAACTAAAACTAATTTTAGTTATATCTAAAACATTTTAGTAAACTAACCAGAACTAAATTTCACATGACAGAACTAAATTTCACATATGACAGAACTAAATTTCACATATGACAGAACTAAAACTAAAAGTCATAGAGCTGATGAATAAAAACTAAAACTAAAATTTTAATCAAAACTTTAGTGACAATGCTGAAGACGAATGACCAGAGGTAGTCCCAAGAAGCAAAACCCTTTACCCAATCATTTCTTCATAGCACCCAAGTACATAATTGTTTGGCTAAGGCAAACTGTTGGACAGCATTCTGCAGTTGATCGACTACCTAGCCCAGGTCAGCCCCCTCCCTTAGCAAAAAACCAAAACTAAAACTAAAATGGAAGTTAGTTTATTTTAAAAACTAGAATTCAAATTAGTACATTGGAAAAACTAAAACCAATATTGAAAATTTTTTGTCAAAAAACAAAAACTATAACTAAACTAATCCTCCTCCATCCGTGCCAGGCCCTTCCTCAGCTGGGTCAGTCTATCCATGGTACCCCAATCCGGTGCGGCCATGCCTGCCTTGATCTGAGCCATCCTCATGCCGGCCAGGTGGTACTTCACCGTCCCGGCCTTCAACCCCTCCCTGGCCAAGGTTACCATGTACGCCATGGCCTTGTCCTCCGTGATTGGCAGAGGATCTTCCCTCAGACTCCCGCACCAGTCCGCGTACCTCTTCCATGCGGAGGCATACCGCCTCCGCGTGGGCTCCGCTATTGAGAGGTCAATAGCAGCTCCGACAGCCTCCTCCACTCCTGCCCTGACCAGGATTGACTTGCCGTGGTCAGCATCCCCAGGACCTCTGCCGGCACTGCCACTGGCTCCTCCTCCGTCACCTGCATGGTAGAACGAGCACTTTGTTACCTATTTCTGGACAGGTCGTCTGCCACCCCATTCTCAGACCCCCTGATGTGCTCTGCCCTCACTGTCACAGACAGTCTCGCCTCTACGAATGCCAGGCATCTCAACAGGTGCATGGACCACCTCTCTTTGCAAACACCCGCCTGCACGGCAGCCACGACCAACATGTTGTCGCACCGGGCTCTAATGACTAGCCCTTTCCATCGGGCGCCCCACACTACTGCCGCTACCACAATTGGCAGCATCTCCTTGGGCATAATGCCCCACTCACTCGTCCCCGGCAGAGCGCTCCACTGGATCAGAAACCACCTGCCCTTCCAAGTTGCGCCACATCCCCAGTTCCCGGACGCGTCCGAGAACATCTCCTCCTGTGGTTCTCCGTCCACGACCACAGCCTTCATGAGAGAGGTCCCGTTCCACCTCAGCCCGAACTGGTGCCACCATTCAATATCTGCCCGGGCTTCCACGTTCAGCCTCACTCTGCGACCGTCTCTCTCCACCGTGGTCATGAGGTTCTGCAACCTTCTCTTGAAGGCCCTACCCGGCCTAACCGCCCTACACGCGTGGTTGAGGGACCCCACCAGCGACTCCAGGTCCCTCCTCTTGCAGGACTTCATGCCCCTCCATCTCTTTAGGAGGGCCCTCATCTCGGACAGTTTCTCCTGAGGCAACCTGACCTCCATCCTGACCGAGTCTATCTCCAACCCGAGGAAGGTCAGCACCTCGCTGGGACCTTCCTCCTTATTCTCGTCTAACGGTATCCCCAGCCGCTGGCACGCCTCCTTGAATACGGCCATGGTCCTCTCGCACTGGTCAGTGCCTTTCTGCCCCACTGCCACGAAATCATCAATATAGTGCCTGAGCCATACTGCACCTCTCCTCGTGGCAATCCACTCTATGGCATCCCCCACGGCCGTAAACAACAGAGGGGCTGACCTGAGCCCGAATGGGAGGGTGCCATCAACGACGGTCTCGCCTTCCCACCTCATTCCCAGCAGCCACCGATCTCTGGGGTGGACGGGGATGTTCCTGTAGGCTGCTTTTACGTCAGCCTTAGCAATCTGGGCCCCCTCCCCCAGCTCCCTCCTTATGACGTCGTCCACTGATGTGTACGACACACTCGACAGCTCTCTGTCGATGCCATCATTGACACTGTGGGCATCCGGCGCAGACAGGTCCACAATCAACCTCCACCTGCCTGGCCTGCCCTTCTTGGGAATCACTCCGAAGGGCGAACACTGAATTCCCGCAGTGTCTTTCTCCATCCTCCAGACTCTCCTGCCCTGTACCTCCTTTGCCAGGTACTCTTGTATCACTTCTCTGTGCTGAGAGGCCTCGTACATGGATCCCCCTTTTTCCTCCAGCACAACTTTGCTCTGGTCGTGTCCCAGGCGGAACCCCTCTCTGATGCCTCTAACTAGGAGCTCCGCCCACTCTCTGTCCGGGTGATCTCTCAGCTCCTCCTCCCACTACTGCCACATCAGAGGGGTCACTACCTCCTCCGCTCCCTGCAGCACTCTACTGCTCGAGCCCTCCGACCTTTGCTCGAGTTCTCTCAATTGATTTGTGAAACGGTAACCTGCAAGAGCATAACCTTTTGTCAGCTTTTGCCCACTCATACTGTGCCACCTCTCCATCCTAAACTACGTGCGTGCATGTGTGCCCTAAACTACCCGCCACCTCCTCCTTAAGTACAACCTCCCGCTCCCTTCCCCGTGCCCTAACTGCAAGTACCAACACCCCCTTTCTCTCTCTCTCGCTCCCTTCGATTCACTCTCTCCCCCCGCAGTTCCCCCTCTCGACTGCCTAACTGAACTCGTACCCCTTTGCATTGACTCGTATTTGAGTAAAAACTACATCCATTTTTTTTTAAATTTTTTGAAGAATACCACTATTAGCAATATGACAACAAAATACTGTGCCAGTTATGACGACTGTCTACTTCCTTTCTCCTGGCCTGTTGCACTGGATAGCCGAATGCTCCCCTCCACAGTTGGAGCAGACGTGGCTGAACCTGCACTGGGTTCCGAAGTTGCACCTGCCTTCGCCCCTGTTAAAACGAAAGCAGGCACCCCTCCTTCTTTGTTCGAGCTTTCTCAGCGGGGGGCCACTTCCCCCCGCCCCTTGCCTTGGCTCTGCCTTCACCTGTGGCGTGGAGTGGACCACGTCCAGCAGCAAGGACAGGTTTTCCTCTTCCCATTTCACGTCGTCCCTGCCTGCCGCCTCCTGTCTAAATCTTCTGTCATACCGGGCGACCTGGGCCCACTGGTGCCTCTTCGCCAGTTTGAATATGACTTCCCTGTAGGCCGCCAGTGGGACCCACATCTCAGGCTTGCTGGACGCCCACGCCACTTGAAACAACGTGAAACACGTGCTCCACCCTGTCAAGTCTGGCACCTCCTTGGGGTTCTTCTTCTTGCCGAACCCGCCACTCGAGCTTTCACTGGCCTCGCTCGAGCTGAGCTTCCAGTCTCCTGCCTCGCCTGGTCCGTCATCAAACACGGGGAAGAAGGCAAAGTCTACGAAAGAGCCTTCCCTAATCCTCTCGACCACCTTGCTCGGCAGTGGTGGTTGATTTTTCAGGAGATGCACCACTTTGGCTGCTTTTTTCTCCTCGCTCTCCTCCGCCTTGGAATCCTTCAAACTGTCCAGCAGCTTCTGGAACAGTGGCCTCTCGCCCCCTTTTTCTCCCGCTGGTGCCCCAGCGGCTCCCTTGATCCTGGCAGCCTCAGCCAGCTCCGCCACTTTGTCTGTGGCAGCTAACAACACAGATGCGAACATGTCAATGCCCATGTCCCTCCGCAGTGGCTCACCTCATTCACTAGCGAGCACTACCCAGAGCTCCCGGCAGGCACCACTCTCTCCTGGTGCTCTGCCCTCTCTACTCGCCCGCGCACTCACTGCTCTGACTGGCACCTTCCCCGGACGAGACACCCCGACACTTGGCCTCACCTGTCTCGTCCCCTCGTGCCTTCTTCACTCCTGACACCCTTTCCCAATGCTGCCCCCTCCAGCACTGGACTCTCGTGTCACTCACTTCTTTCTAAATGCTTCACAGGTCTGTCTCCCAGCCCTGGACCACTGACACTCCTTCTCATCTCGTGCCTTCACCGCGTTGCCTTCCAACACGGGACCTCTGGCCCCCCCCCCCCCCCCCCCCCCCCCCCCCCCCCCCGGTGGTTTCACAGCGCCGACTCTCCCCACTGGTCCTACACCACTCTCCTTCCCCTGGTGGCTTCCCCACGTTGCCTTACAACGCCGTTCCCCCGCCACCCACCTTTTCCCTCTATGGCTTCACAGCGTTGCCTTCCAACACTGGACCCCCTCCCCCTTATTTACCCTCTGATATCTGGGGACTTCACAGCATTGCCCTCCAACGCTGGACCCCTGTCCCCAGCTGCCCCCCCTTTTTAGCTGGCTTCCCTCCTTCAGCTCAGCTTGCTATACTTACACGTCCTAACACTCGCCCCCTGGACGCCTCCACAAAGCCCGCTGAGCTCGGTTTGTCACGCACTATTGCTAGCACGGAGGTGAGCGTCAGGAACGTTTGCCTTAGCCTTCCAGTCCTCCTCTCCCACGTCCCTGACAATTTCTTTCCTCTCACTCTCACGTACTTAACCCCTTTTTTCACCCCAGCTCCCGCTCACCACGTACCCTTTCTTTCTGGAAGCCTCTCCATGACTGCCTTTTGTAAGGCCCCCATCTGAGTCATTAGCACCCGTATCATCTTGGAGTTCTGCTCCACCTCAGCGTAGCCGTCATCCCCTGGTCCTTCCTCCTCACTACCCTCCGCCAAATTTCTCGTGCCCTTCCACCTCTTCGGTGCCGGCGCGTTATCCCTGCCACGGGTCTCTGCCGTGGCCTTGCCCACCGTTCTGGATGTCCTCTCTGTCTTATCTTTCTCCATTCTCTTTAATTTTTCCTACTGGTGCCCACTACACGGGCCAATGTCCCTTACCCCGGTCCCGGCGCATGCGTCGAACCGTATACGTGTTCGGGCTAATACCCTCCACCCCTTTGATTGCCAGTCCCTTTAATCGCCGGTAACCTCGGTCCGCTGCGCTTTACCTGCCGTGATCGACTACCTAGCCCAGGTCAGCCCCCTCCCTTAGCAAAAAACCAAAACTAAAACTAAAATGGAAGTTAGTTTATTTTAAAAACTAGAATTCAAATTAGTACATTGGAAAAACTAAAACCAATATTGAAAATTTTTTGTCAAAAAACAAAAACTAAAACTAAACTAAAATGTAAATGTTCAACTAATAGAACATAAAATATCTGGCCATATCACACTCTGACTCGTGTAAGTATTGTATACGTGATGCAATGAACCGAAGCAGTTAATAATATCATGGAATACAATGAGCAGACTTGTAGCATGCCACTCACCATTCATTATAAGCCTAGAATCCAAATACAAGTTACTCTGCCAAAACCACACCCACTCACCTCCTTCTGAGCCACATCGAATTTGCTCTGCACTTATCTTTCCATTCGAGTCTCCAGTCAAGTTCTTGACAGCAATATTGTTAGCCCCGCCTCCAGGACATGTCCCAGTCCCGCTTTGGAGAATGTTGTCCCTAATGGCGTCAGGCTGTGTTGTTACTGTATTGTCAGACCGTGTTGCCACAATCCCAGGGCTTGTCAACACCCCCTCAAACTGTGCTGCCATGGCGTCAGGTTGTGTTGTCACTCTCTCCAGTTGTGCAGAGATCCCATCGCATTGTGTAGACACGCCCTTGCCCAGGTCCTCCGTGGCCACGCCCACAGCCGGCTCCTGATCCTGTGCAGTCATGTTGGCATCTATAATGCTCTGAATGAAATCCTCCAGTGTCAGCACTCTGTCAGGAGGAACACACATGGGGCTCCTCATTCCGTCTTCTGCAGTGGAACTACTACTACTATTACCACTGTTGACGGTTGACGCTGTAGAGACTGGCAGAGTTGCTGTCGGTGGTGAGGCTCTGCTACTGAGCTCACTGAGTTGGCTGTTACCAGATACCAGGGAGGAATGGGAGGGGCTAGACTGGGTCATGTGATGACTGTCACTATTCACAACAAGAACATTGATTGGACCAGAAGGACTCTTCAAGTGCATCCTAAATTTTCCATTTCTCTACAGAACATATATGAATTACATCAAGAGGCCACACCTACCAATAGACCTCGTTATCCCAGAGAACCTGACAGCTCACCTGTTCCGCATGAAGTTGAGTGCCTAATGGAGCTTGCACTGCCATCACCGTACCATCTGAAACAAATAACAGGACAATACTGTATACACGAGAAGAGCTAAAGTACATCACATTGCCCCAGGCATGTAACATCACATTGCCCCAGGCATGTAACATCACATTGCCCCAGGCATGTAACATCACAGTGCCACAGGCATGCAACATCACAGTGTCACAGTGCCCCAGGCATGTAACGTCACAGTGCCACAGGCATGTAACATCACAGTGTCCCAGGCATGTAACATCACAGTGCCACAGGCATGTAACATCACAGTGCCACAGGCATGTAACGTCACAGTGCCTCAGGCATGTAACATCACAGTGCCACAGGCATGTAACATCACAGTGCCACAGGCATGTAACGTCACAGTGCCTCAGGCATGTAACATCACATTGCCCCAGGCATGTAACATCACAGTGCCACAGGCATGTAACATCACAGTGCCACAGGCATGTAACATCACAGTGTCCCAGGCATGTAACATCACAGTGCCTCAGGCATGTAACATCACAGTGCCACAGGCATGTAACATCACAGTGCCTCAGGCATGTAACATCACAGTGCCACAGGCATGTAACGTCACAGTGCCACAGGCATGTAACGTCACAGTGTCCCAGGCATGTAACATCACAGTGTCCCAGGCATGTAACATCACAGTGCCACAGGCATGTAACATCACAGTACCACAGGCATGTAACATCACAGTGCCCCAGGCATGTAACATCATAGCCCCAGGCATGTAACATCACAGTGCCACAGGCATGTAACGTCACAGTGCCTCAGGCATGTAACGTCACAGTGCCCCAGGCATGTAACATCACAGTGCCCCAGGCATGTAACATCACAGCCCCAGGCATGTAACATCATAGCCCCAGGCATGTAACATCACAGTGCCACAGGCATGCAACGTCACAGTGCCCCAGGCATGTAACGTCACAGTGCCCCAGGCATGTAACGTCACAGTGCCCCAGGCATGTAACGTCACAGTGCCCCAGGCATGTAACGTCACAGTGCCCCAGGCATGTAACGTCACAGTGCCCCAGGCATGTAACGTCACAGTGTCCCAGGCATGTAACATCACAGTGCCTCAGGCATGTAACATCACAGTGCCACAGGCATGTAACATCACAGTGCCTCAGGCATGTAACGTCACAGTGCCACAGGCATGTAACATCACAGTGTCCCAGGCATGTAACATCACAGTGTCCCAGGCATGTAACATCACAGTGCCACAGGCATGTAACATCACAGTACCACAGGCATGTAACATCACAGTGCCCCAGGCATGTAACATCATAGCCCCAGGCATGTAACATCACAGTGCCACAGGCATGTAACGTCACAGTGCCTCAGGCATGTAACGTCACAGTGCCCCAGGCATGTAACGTCACAGTGCCCCAGGCATGTAACGTCACAGCCCCAGGCATGTAACATCATAGCCCCAGGCATGCAACATCACAGCCCCAGGCATGTAACGTCACAGTGCCACAGGCATGTAACGTCACAGTGCCACAGGCATGTAACGTCACAGTGCCACAGGCATGTAACGTCACAGTGCCTCAGGCATGTAACGTCACAGTGCCCCAGGCATGTAACATCACAGTTCCCCAGGCATGTAACATCACAGCCCCAGGCATGTAACATCATAGCCCCAGGCATGTAACATCACAGTGCCACATCATAGCCCCAGGCATGTAACATCACAGTGCCACAGGCATGCAACATCACAGCCCCAGGCATGTAACGTCACAGTGCCACAGGCATGTAACGTCACAGTGCCTCAGGCATGTAACATCACAGCCCCAGGCATGTAACGTCATAGCCCCAGGCATGTAACGTCACAGTGCCTCAGGCACGTAACATCACAGTGCCCCAGGCATGTAACGTCACAGTGCCCCAGGCATGTAACGTCACAGTGCCCCAGGCATGTAACGTCACAGTGCCCCAGGCATGTAACATCACAGTGCCACAGGCATGTAACATCACAGTGCCCCAGGCATGTAACATCACAGTGCCTCAGGCATGTAACGTCACAGTGCCCCAGGCATGTAACATCACAGTGCCACAGGCATGTAACATCACAGTGCCCCAGGCATGTAACATCACAGCCCCAGGCATGTAACATCACAGTGCCTCAGGCATGTAACATCACAGTGCCCCAGGCATGTAACATCACAGTGCCCCAGGCATGTAACATCACAGTGCCCCAGGCATGTAACATCACAGTGCCTCAGGCATGTAACATCACAGTGCCTCAGGTATGTAACATCACAGCCCCAGGCATGTAACATCACAGTGCCCCAGGCATGTAACATCACAGCCCCAGGCATGTAACGTCACAGTGCCACAGGCATGTAACGTCACAGTGCCTCAGGCATGTAACATCACAGCCCCAGGCATGTAACATCATAGCCCCAGGCATGTAACATCACAGCCCCAGGCATGTAACATCATAGCCCCAGGCATGTAACATCACAGTGCCCCAGGCATGTAACATCACAGTGCCACAGGCATGTAACATCACAGTGCCCCAGGCATGTAACATCACAGTGCCCCAGGCATGTAACATCACAGTGCCCCAGGCATGTAACATCACAGTGCCCCAGGCATGTAACATCACAGCCCTAGGCATGTAACATCACAGCCCTAGGCATGTAACAATACACTATTAATGCAACATGTGTATATGTACCTTTGAAAGGAGACAGCTGATTTACATCATTGTAAGTAATATAGGCTAGCGTTTCCATAGATACAGTAAAGGATATTATAACATGTAACAAACAGTAGTGGTCAGTGAGCTAAGCCGTACATCAAATTCAATTTGGTTTACACAAAGATTTTCTGGTCACATGCAATTGCAGATAGCTGAAGGGAACTCGCGTCTTGAAACCAACGAAACTGTTACAACTGTTTAAAAAAACTTATGAAAATAGACAAGGTCAAGCCATTAACTTAGCCCAACTTTGAAAACAACAACAATTACCAAGCCCTTATCCGCATGAACTCTATATACTGGAACTCACAAAACTACGAGTGGCAAATGACCTTCAAACCTTTATATAAATCTTGGCTAACTCAGTCTATCTATCCCTATGGCAACAGACTAATAATAATAAAAGGATATTGGTTGTCTGCAGTGTCTTCAGCGAGATTGCGCAGACATTGCTTTATCCTGCCACATTGTTCCTCCAGTCTCCTCTCCTCCTCTTCCAACTCCAACAATCGACACTTCAAGTGCTCCAACTTGAGCTCAGCATCAGTGCTATTACCCGACTGACTGGCTCCTCTACAAAACAACAACTTGAGCTCAGCATCAGTGCTATTACCCGACTGACTGGCTCCTCTACAAAACAACAACTTGAGCTCAGCATCAGTGCTATTACCCGACTGACTGGCTCCTCTACAAAACAACAACTTGAGCTCAGCATCAGTGCTATTACCCGACTGACTGGCTCCTCTACAAAACAACAACTTGAGCTCAGCATCAGTGCTATTACCCGACTGACTGGCTCCTCTACAAAACAACAACTTGAGCTCAGCATCAGTGCTATTACCCGACTGACTGGCTCCTCTACAAAACAACAACTTGAGCTCAGCATCAGTGCTATTACCCGACTGACTGGCTCCTCTACAAAACAACAACTTGAGCTCAGCATCAGTGCTATTACCCGACTGACTGGCTCCTCTACAAAACAACAACTTGAGCTCAGCATCAGTGCTATTACCCGACTGACTGGCTCCTCTACAAAACAACAACTTGAGCTCAGCATCAGTGCTATTACCCGACTGACTGGCTCCTCTACAAAACAACCCAAAGTGAGCTCAGAATCAGTGATATACCCGACTGCCGGGTCTCTAAAACAACAACTTGAGCTCAGATCAGTGCCTTTACCCGACGACTGGTCCCTACAAAACCACAAACTTGCGTCAGCATAGTGCTAACACGAATGGACTGGCTCCTCTAAAAAACAACAACACTCATAGCTGACAATGTCACAACTAAGTAACAAAAAACTCCAAAACAAACACTACATGCACTAACATAGATTCGGGTTTACATGATGCATTTGTAAAGCATTGCAGTAACATCACACTAGAGACTTGTGCTATAGTTGGCTGGTTATTAAACTTGCCTAGGACATTTCCATAATATTGGTTGGTAAATAATAATAGACCAACCAGTGTATGGTCTCACTTACCAACTCGCTAATAATGCCCGCGCTTCCAGCCCCCACATCCCTGATGCTTAATAAGCCCCACTATTCCAGCCCCCAATTCCCTGCTTCTAATAGGCCCCAATTTCCAGATTCCCCACATCCCTGCTGCTAATAATGGACCACTCTTCCAGCCCCCAACAATCCATCATTATAATAAGGTCCCCACATTCAGTCCCCACATTCCTGGCGCAATAATGTCCACTTTCTCCAGCCCCCACATTCCACTGCTTGCTAATAATCACCACTCTTCCCCAGTACCAAAATTACTGATGCTAACTAATGCCCCACTCTTCCAGCACACCACAATTCCTGCTTGCTAATAATGCACAACTCCTTCCCAGCCCCACATCTCCCTGCTCAGATAATAATGCCCACTCTTCCAGCCCCCCCCACATCTCTGCTGCTAACTAATAGCCACTCTTCCTGCCACCATATTCCATGCTGCTAATAATGCAGGGCCACTCGTCCACGTCCCCACATCCCTGCTGCTAATAATGCCCACCTCTTACCAGCCCCCAATTTCCATGCTGCTAATAATGCCCACTCTTCCAGCCCCCACATTCCCTGCTTCTAATAATGCCCACTCTTCCAGTCCCCACATTCCCTGCTGCTAATAATGCCCACTCTTCCAGCCCCCACATTCCCTGCTGCTAATAATGCCCACTCTTCCAGTCCCCACATTCCCTGCTGCTAATAATGCCCACTCTTCCAGCCCCCACATTCCCTGCTGCTAATAATGCCCACTCTTCCAGCCCCCACATTCCCTGCTGCTAATAATGCCCACTCTTCCAGTCCCCACATTCCCTGCTGCTAATAATGCCCACTCTTCCAGCCCCCATATTCCCTGCTGCTAATAATGCCCACTCTTCCAGTCCCCACATTCCCTGCTGCTAATAATGCCCACTCTTCCAGTCCCCACATTTCCTGCTGCTAATAATGCCCACTCTTCCAGTCCCCACATTTCCTGCTGCTAATAATGCCCACTCTTCCAGTCCCCACATTTCCTGCTGCTCACTTCCACTTGATGGTGTTCTTAGTTTCCTTCTCTATGAGACCAATGCCCTCCAGCACGTTAGTGATGTCATAAATACGACGTTTCTGTTTCACATCCAACATGTCCGCCGCCTGTAACAAACAAACAAACAAACAAACATCGATGACTATGCAGATGCAAGACCATCAGGTGTCAAGATCAAGTCCTACTAGTAATATAAACACTTAATTCTACACCATCCAGTTCTAACTATTTCATTTTCATATTTGTTTTCTCTTCACAATCAGCATATTATCACCAACAGTGTGAGTCCCCCAACTTCGTTCTATCGTCTTGTGGGGACAGATCCTTTACCAAACACAAAGCAAGGAAAGGGTCTGGTAAAGTGAGGGTGTGTGTGTGCGCGCGCGCTGTACAGGACCCATGAATTCCTGGGGAAAATGCGGTGTTAATCAGGACACCAAATTACCACAGAACGCGAATTAGAACCGTTTCGCTTATTGCTCTGCTCTCACAGTTCACTTCTATCTTGGAGAATGAAGCTGAAAAGAAGTTGGGAGTAACCTTGGATGAAGTATTGGAGATCCATAGATACAATTACTTGTGTAAGAATTGGAATATTCTCCTTTTCTTCTGCCTGACCAGAAGATAAGTCACTTCTGCATAAGCAGCAACTCGCCATTAGTTAAACAGTGAACTGTGAGATCAGAGCAATAAGCGAAACGGTTCTAATTTGCATTTTGTGGTAATTTGGTGTCCTGATTAACACCGCATTTCCACAGGAAGTTGTGGGTCCTGTACAGCGCACCCCCCTCACTTCTCCACACCCTTTCCTTTCTTTGCATTTGGTAAAGGGTCTGCCCCTGCGAGACTATTCGTTCTATCGGTTAATCTTACTTTTCCAGTGCTCATGATTACATAGTAGGTTAGCTACTGTAGCCTATGGGGAGTAGACCACCAATACCACTCCTTACCAGAACTATGATCATCAGAAATTAATACCCCGCCACTGCTGATCATGATACAACAAAAAAAGCCAACTCATCCCCACTGCTTCATCCATGAGTGGCCCACACCGGGTGGACTGCCACAGTATGATCCCCACTGCTTCATCCATGAGTGGCCCACACCGGGTGGACTGCCACAGTATGATCCCCACTGCTTCATCCATGAGTGGCCCACACCGGGTGGACTGCCACAGCCACAGTATGTGAATACTCAGCAATGGCCGCCAATACTCCCACTAGTCCTTCTCTTACTTTATGATTGGCAGGCAACACATACCAACATCAAATCATGTGATTGACCAACTTAGTCAGTATCTGAATTGTGATGTGGAAAGGGTCCATTATGCAACAAGTTTAGTTTCTTTTAGCAGCTTCCTTATAGGACAAAGGTAGGTGTGATTCACCATACATAAAACAGAAAGTAGACAACTATCAAGTAATGTGAATCGATACCACAATACCATTCATCCCCTCCCCTCGTAGGCCTGGGAAGTGGTACAGAAATAGATTGTTGCATTAAAATACTGGGGTAACATACAGAACGCTGTATGCACAATATTAAATGAAGCTTCATGCCACTAACAGATCTCTGCCAGTCAATTTGCTTCAATAGAGTATATCTAACTTAGCCCCTCCCTTTTCAATACTGAACATACTATGCATAATTGCTGTTGCTAAGCTACTTACATAGCAGCCTGGGATCACTATGCTTATCTTTCAACCTTGAAGATGTTCTACACAGTTTAGTACCTTTTTCAAATCCAGCACGCCACCTTCAGCCACTTGTAACAAATCAACGAATTTAGCAGTCAATAGTCCCAAAGATTTCTCATGTCTCCCTCCCATAGGAGTGGGAGAATTCCTGCCCACCTCCATCACCTCAGCTATTTCAGTGTCAGACATTGTTACCAGCAGCACAGGTCTACTACACCGCGACCAGACGACGACAGTAGTTTATGCCGGAGTCGTTTTCGAGTTTGTCTTTGGTGCTCTCAGTCATTTCATTGGTGGATTGACTCGTCATGTGACTAACATTTCCACCCACGTGTATAACTCTCTCAACTGCTAAACGGTAAAGGTCGGTAATGGCTTCCAAAGCGAAGGAGGCCGTTCAAAAATTGCATGCTGTGACTTTGATAAGAAGTGGGATAGGCCAGCCTTACTGGCAGAAGAGAACGCTCAAAGCTCTTAAGCTCGCTAGGATGTACGAGACTGTGATCCATAAGAACACTCCTACAGTAAATGGACAGCTAAAGTCAGTGAAGGAATTAGTGCTTGTTCGTCCAGTTATTGTTAGAACTGACGTCGAGAATTCCCCCAGTGGTGGCGAATTTTATGCCGATAATGGATATTTCTTTATGGATAAAGAGCCTCTGGAAAACCCAGTCAAGGAGGACCCTTCAGACACCTGAACAGCTTGAAAAGGACAAAAATATTTTTATTTTATCCCCATTTTTTCAAGCTGTTATTAGAGGAACTTTATGGTTACCTCTAGGTATGCTTACAACTTTTTCCTTTCTCAAATCACAACTGGTCATTAATATACCATTCAAACTAAATCTCGTAATCTACAATTTAAATATAATGCCAGTCACTATGCCAAACCAGACAACATCTCATGAAGTGGAAATGCCCCCATCTTTAAAAATTACAATACCACTCATTTCAGAGTGCTGTACGAGGAGTTTTGCAGTCGCATGGCACTATTCTAGTTTCCACGACAACATTAATTAGGTATACATGTATCAATCAAGTTAACAATAGCAGAGAATACACTTAGCTATCACAACTGATGCAACTACAATTATTATATAAGTTATGATTGGACATTGTTATAATAGACAAGACAGACATGACATTATCAGTTGTTCAGCTTCATCTTGGCGAACTCAGTAGCAATGCTCCTAGCTTTACTGAGGGCATCCACATTGGGGCCATGGCAACGAGCAGCACCTTTGGACCCACCTCCTTTTCCACCCAGAGTCTCGCTCACGCTCAGAGCCCACTGGTCAGCAAGCAACCCTTTGGCATTCAAGGCCTAAATAATGTGGAGGAGAGATAGATTTTTTTACACACTATGAATATGTTTTAGTGAATCGCATATATAATGGATATACAAATAAATAATCTAATCTTTTCCCCCACTTACAGGAGGTACTTGGCAGTGACACACCAGCTTCTGACTATCTTCATCCACACTGAACAACATCACTGCAGTGTTTGGAAGACCCTTCAGTTGTTTCAGAGCCATATCCAATGCCTGGAATACAATACAATACAATAAAAACAAATAGCTATGTATATGTAATGGGTATATCAAATACTGAGTTGGACTAGGAAAATACAAACTGAGTTCTATGGCTTTACTGCTAACATGTACCTTTGACAAACCGTGTACATCCAGAGTTTCCACGACAACAGTTGCAGATGCAGGGTCAGTCACACCCCCCTCTATTTCCTTGGCCTTCTCCACAGCCTGAATCACAAATGCAGAGGTTAATAGAGCCACACTACGTAATTAGTAACTTTTAGATGTATTCTCTCTCTCTTTCACAAGCTTTTTTAAATAGCTTACATATTTGGTCGCCACTGGGAACCGAACCCAGGACCGCTTGCTTAATGCACAAGTGCTCTGCCACTGAGCTACGACAACCAGAAGTTAAAGAAGGCGGAGAAAGAAATTGTGAAGTGATAAATTAGTGGAGTTAAAAAACAAAAACAAAACTAAACGGATAAGAAGAATCTTTGAAAAAAGAAAATTTTCATTGGTCTGTCGAGAGTGAGACTGTAGCATAGCAGTACCCCTAACAGTATACATACAGAATTGGAGTGTTTGTTTGCCGGGTGGTTGTCGTAGCACAGCAGTACCCCTAACAGTATAAATACAGAATTGGAGTGTTTGTTTGCCGGGTGGTTGTCGTAGCACAGCAGTACCCCTAACAGTATAAATACAGAATTGGAGTGTTTGTTTGCGGGTGGTTGTCGTAGCACAGCAGTACCCCTAACAGTATAAATACAGAATTGGAGTGTTTGTTTGCGGGTGGTTGTCGTAGCACAGCAGTACCCCTAACAGTATACATACAGAATTGGAGTGTTTGTTTGCCGGGTGGTTGTCGTAGCACAGCAGTACCCCTAACAGTATAAATACAGAATTGGAGTGTTTGTTTGCCGGGTGGTTGTCGTAGCACAGCAGTACCCCTAACAGTACCCCTAACAGTATAAATACAGAATTGGAGTGTTTGTTCGCCGGGTGGTTGTCGTAGCTCAGTGGCAGAGCACTTGTCATTAAGCAAGCGGTCCTGGGTTCGATTCCCAGTGGCAACCAAATATTTTCAATTCTGTATTGTTTAAAGAAGTCTGTGAAAGAGAGAGAATACAGCAATACCAATGAGTAAAAGAAGGCTGAGAAAGAAATTGTGAAGTAGCAACTTCTGGTGACTACATTATACTTAGTAACTTTCTGTGACTATTATAATAGTAATTTCTTGTGTCTACAATTAGGAACTTCCTGTGACCATAATGAGTCAATCTGGTGGCCTCAAGTTAAGCATAACATAAGAGTTAGGCGCTGCTTCAGAGGGAACTACTGTATTTAGGGTCCCTGAAGGCCCTTGATTGTAGCATCCTGAGCGCAGCGAGGGCGCTACACTTAGGGCCTGAGGGACCCTAAGAACAGTAGTTAACGACTGTCGCGCAGCGCCTAACTAATTTAGAACCTAGCAACAGTTCCTAACAACACCATTGGAGGTACTCTACATATACAAGCCCTTCCCTGAAGGCGGGGGCACTACATATAGAATCCCTCCCCGAAGGACCTAAGAGATTTAAAGTCCCTCTGTCACAATACAAAAACTACACCAGCTATGTTCCAAGATATGAAGCTACTCACTTGTAATTCGGATATAAAACACAACCAAAAGGAGGCAGGAAAGTAATTTCCATATTTCTCTCACCTGCTGTACTAGCTTGGCCTTAGCATTCTTGTCTGCTTCTATCATCAGTTTCTTCAGCTTCTCCAGAGAGGCACGCATAGCCTCCTTCTTCCATTGAGAGATCATAGCATTAGACAACTCCTGCATCAATACACAACCCACCAACCAACACTCACAACAAATAACACATGTATACACACACACAAATATACATACACACATACACATATATACACATACATACGTACATACACACATACTTACATACACACATACATACACATATAACATACATACATACGTACACACACACTCACATCTTTCATGTCTGTAATCTTCCTGACACCTGTCTTGTACACTAGGGCGTTCTCCTTCAAACTGTTGGTGATTTCTTTACACAGCGACTCAACCTCTCCTTCTAATACTTTGGCACGTTGATGGGACTAACAAACAATAACAACAATAACAACAACAATAAACAATAACAACAATAATAAACAATATTATGGTAACATACTACAATTGTTACAGATGTATCCTGTCTTACGGACGGTGGGATCAAGAAAAGAGTTGAAACAAGCACTCAACAGAATCAAATTAGCCACAGCAAGCAAGCCAGCCCAAAGTGGAAGAGGTTCAAAGTAGTGGCTAGATCTGAAATAAGTTCAGAGTAAAGCAGGGCTATGGCTGTAACTGGCCCAGTAGAACTAGAGGCAGAAACAAGCTCAAAGAAGTAGGCTTGAGGCCAAGACATGAACTGACACATACTTGAGTGGTAGTAAGACATGAACTGACACATACTTGAGTGGTAGTAAGAGCCATACAGACAAATTGTAAGATCAGTGAGCAAACAAACAAACAAACAAACAAACAAATACAAAAAGCTGAAGCAGGGCAAGGAGTGAAAGAAGGTGTGGGGAGTAATAGCATGTTTAGCAACACAACAGCAACGGAAAACAAAACAAAAACTACCATTGCCTGTTCCTAGGGACTGGCATGTGGCACATGTGCTGTATAAGCTGGTGATAAAGAATATTCAATGTGCTCTACAGATTGTGAGGGTAGACAATACACTCCAGAGAAGCTAGCAGCAGTGGGTCTAATGGAGTTTGCAGAAGTTCCTCACAGCACTATTAGTGAAGCGTGAGTGGCTAATCAGACACTCTAGCTCCTGTGTCCACAGGCAGACTGGCTAGCTCCTGTGTCCACAGGCAGGCTGGCTAGCTCCTGTGTCCACAGGCAGACGGGCTAGCTCCTGTGTCCACAGGCAGGCTGGCTAGCTCCTGTGTCCACAGGCAGACTGGTTCATGTGATCCCATACTCGCCGTGCGATGGCTGGCGGATTTGGTCCCACCAAGATCAGAGATTTCTGTCTCACGACTGCTGCTATTCTTCGGCTGCTGGTGGTTCAGGTGTGGACCTGGTTCAGGTGTGGACCTCACTCAGACATCCCAGGTTTGCTACCCTGGTCGCAGTGGTCTGCACTGTCCACTGCAATCATTGTAAGAGATGGGCCGGAGTGAGCAGCTGCACTCATGGCATATCAGAGTACTATAGCCAAGGCAAGTCTGAGATATAAATGGCCATCATAGACTCACATATGATACCATGTGTCAACAAGAGTGACCAGTACATCGTGGGCACAGGTGGAGCCCAATATTGACTTGCTAGTCTAGCGCTGAGCAACTGGTGCAGGAAATACCAGCCCCTAGACCACACCCCAAACACATGCCCACTCTTGTGGGATAGTGAAGGGGCTTCCCTTGCAACCTAGCAGCAGGACATAAGAATCTGCCACAGATTCATCAGTTTGGGAGTGATTGCAAGTTTGGTAGGGAATGTCATCATCACAGGCACATCTGTAGCTCTTATGGTGACCCACACCCAGCAAGCCACTGCAAGCAGGCTCATAGTGAACAGCAATCAGTATTAGTTAGCTAAGTAATTATTCATTTATCGTTATTCCACTAATAAAGTGTGAGGAGGTGCATGCACAATGCACGCGTGTGCATGTGATATGTGTTTAGTTTGTATCATGGACACGTAGTTGAATTTGTTGTTTTCAGACTTCTTAATTGAGGTGGTGTTGGTGCTTTGTACTATTAATGCTTCTGTTAGCCTCCTGGACTACTTTAACTGGTGAGCTATCTTTAAAGACTGCCAAACCTTGAGAACTACTAATATGGATAGAAAGTCTAGGTGGCAGTGATACCAATTATATGGCAGAGGAGTCCACCTCACTACAGATCCTCTTCCTAACTCTACTTCCCAGCCATCTGCCTCTGACAAACCAGAGAGCTAGGACCCTTGAGGAAAAGAAAGGGAATATTACTGGTGGTGGAGGAAGGTACAGTAGGTTAGAAACCCACTGTAGCCCAGTGGGTGTGGTTAAATCCAGCACAACAAATGGAGATCAATAATGTCGTAGATTTTCATTGCTACTTTAATAACTTCCTGGTAATTATGATATTTATTAGCTTATTAGCATTAAATTAGATATTCAGTTGTGAGGTATGACCGTTTAAAATAAAATAAACAATTAAATTGTCAACAAGAAAATGCACGTAGCCGGTGGGTTAACATTGACGCTAAAGTTCTGATAGGAACAGAGTCCAGGTGGAGTTGAGCTTGAGGCCTTTATCTAGATATGATGTGGTGTTGGTGCTCTATATTATTAATGCTTCTGTTAGCCTCCTGTGGAAATAATTTGGGACTATTTTCACAACTCTCGATTCACTCCAGTTTTCTCTATGTGACTTTTTCCATGCATGTAAGGAGTCAATCCATTTTTTAACTGCATACTGATGTTCCTTCATTCTTTCGTCTAAATTCCTGCCAGTTTCACCCACCTGGATTAGTCTTATCCACAAGAAGAGAGTGTTAATGGCTGCATCTCAATGGAGCTAGCCTCACTCAGTTACATTGGAAGTGACGAGATCGTTGCTGGAATTGTTAAGCTGGGATGTGGAGCTGAAAGATGGACATCAAGCAAGCATATAGAAATGTCCCAGTCCACCTGGAAGTCAGCCTTCAGCTGGACATGCACAGATAGGGTATCGCTAAGGATAATGTAGAATTAAGGGAGGGAATGGCTAGGTATGTAAAGGGAGGGCAGGGACCAAAAACAAGGAAAAATATTGGGTGGTACTCTGGTCGAGACAGAGGCAGGTTCCAGACGTCATATTCACCTTGTGAGCAGCCAGTGTTGGTTGCCAGTTGAATTCTCCTGTCCTGATGGTGTTCCAGGACCTTGGCCAGGAAGGATGGCTGGGCCTCCTTGTTCTTGTAGTGGTCACGATGATTTATAGCAGTGCGACTTGCTCATTTCACCTGGTTGTTGTGGCTGTGTGGTCTAGGAGGTACATCATGCTCCTACAAGTACATGGCAGATCTGTTGATCTTGGCCAGCAGAATATCTTCCTCTCCTCTCCCTTCGGTAAGGGGATGGTGTCATGTTCAGTGTCCCATGGTGCCTGAGCTGTGGGAGGAGTGTTTGGCGAGCCACCCAGACATGGCATACATTGACTATCTGGTACGGGGTCTCTGAGAAGGCTTCCGGCATGGGTCGCAGTGTGTCAACCAACATGCAGTCGGCTGCGACCCGAGGTCACAAGTATTTTTCTGGAATCTGAGACAGCAGCTGGTAGAGTGCTGGACCCAGTGGAGCCTGACATCACTGCTCATGTGCAGGTGAACAGGTTTGACCTGGTACCTAAAGGACACCAACCTGGAAGTGGCACCTCATTGTGGACTTGTTGTTCCCAAGAAGCCATAGTGTCAACAAAGCATGCAGGTAAGTAGTGGCCAGAGGTCGGGGAACAGTCCTGGCAAAATTTTATGTGGAAGGTGCTTTTCAGACAGTTCCTGTCCACCCTGATGATCAATGGCTACTTTGTATGAGGTGGGGAGGACAGGTGTATGTGGACAAGGTCCCAGACTATATAATGAGGGCTGGGGTGACCTCCATCTGGGGGTCATGGGCAAATGAAGGCTTCGATGAAGATGTTAGAGTGGGCCTTATTTTATTTGGAGGGTGTAAACCGCACTACACACAGGTTATAAGAAGCGCAAATTACAATTACAAGCCCAAATTAATTCAGATGAAAAGTGTGAGTGACCCCCCCGACCTCTTGAAAGTCTCTTCACTTCTCTCAGTTAACTTGAAAAAATTTCTATTGATTGCTACTCCATCTCACAAACATATCAAAATGCCGTGCAATTCAAGCCGTTCGTTAATTTAGATAATAACGCTTATACGCGAAGCATGCGCGAGAAAAAGGAATCAATCTAAACCCCTGTACAACCGGGTCGATTCGGCCCCTATCCATCGTTAAATGAGAGTAGGGTCAAGGATGTAAAGAGCACTACACAGGTACTATTTAAGCCCAATCAAGTCAATGAAAAGTGCAAGTGACCCCCCTTTACCAGCCAACATTCAATAGTAACAACACTCACGACATGATGCACATACAAGCTATTACATTACATTGTGTGTGCGTCTAGTGGAGAGGTCGTGCTAGGTCAGATCTTATCTGGTACAACCATAGAGGGTGTCAACAGAGTGTTAAAAAACAACAACAAATAACAAAACAAAACACACACCGTTGCTCCTAGGAGGAGCTACGTAAGAGTTTATGCCTGAAGTTGAATTACCTTAATGGCCTCCTTGCCGGTCAGTGCCACAATACGACGAATTCCTTTAGCAATAGCCTCCTCCGTCACAATGGCAAAAGACTGGATGTGACTACCTTGCCTCAGGTGCCTGCAAGAGACCACATCGTTGGCTAAGTGGCACGAGTTCATAGCTACTTAAGTGCTATACAGTCACTCACGTTCCGCCACAGAGCTCCACAGAGTTATCCACTGCCCAGGGACCAGTCGGGTCATCTAGCAATTTCTGTATCGGTACTCCGAGAGTGAGCACTCTCACGGGGTCAGGGTACACCTATAAACAAAATGCAGTAAGTGTAAACCTACAATTTATGGCAACTGCTCAGGCAATAATATTAACAATCCTTTACCACAAACATCCTCCGAACAAAATAAGAAGAAGAAAAGAAGAAAAAAAAGCACGTGAATTTCCAATTGTATTTGTTAAATTCAACATAACTGTGATGCTAAATCCCTGCATTAGTTATCTCTTTCTCAACAAAAACTCAACTGAATTTAGCTTCTTTTTTAAAATTTTATTCTTATTTACTTCGAAGGATGTTCAATAATGAAACTATTGTTTTGTGAGCAAGTGACAAGAACACACCTCATCAAACATGGCCCTCAGTCCCTGCACTTCCTTGGCCAGTGGGAGTGGCACTTCAGTAGCAAACACCTCTGGATCTTTCTCTATCAACTGCAACACCACTTCTTCAGCATGTCGGATTTGAGCATCAGTCATAGCACCCTACACAAATCACTTCTAATATAACCACACCCACATGCATTACCCCACATGCATTATCAAACACTCATCCTATCGTTACGACTTCTAGAACAACCTTTCTATTATAATTGTACACACTTGTCTACCAGTAACGACAACAACGGTGTGCATTCATGAAGTAGTAATTTAGTTGAGCTGGGCCAGTAAAAGTATTGTAGTACCGTTGGTGTGCGTCTTGAGTTGGTAAAGCATTGTCAGTAACAATAATGCCGGTGGTGTGTGAACCAAGTGGTAACAATGGGATAGAAATGTTAGAACACCAAGCATCATTGTGTGGTGGAGGATGTACTAGTGAGAATAATACAAGCAACAATTTTATTCTTTTCTCAGAAACATGTTATTATAGTGTAGGGTGTCAAACTGTTCCAGAGAAAAATGTGCTTATTTTTAATCTCAAAGAGCAACATTTCATTGAGGTAGATAGGACATTGAAACCCTTTACCAGTAGCCATAGTTGTCATTGGCGACACTGGGAGACACTGGGACATGTTGAAGCTTACTTGTACTTTAATATACTGTGCCTGTTCCAGGTGAAGAATTTCGCTGAGAGCTTTATGTCTTCTTTTGTTTAAAGTCACTAAAAGCTGTTGAGACCGGTTACTATGATGTTGAAGATCCTTTACCAGGTATACTTTAGTGCGTCAAAAGCTATTAGTCCTTTAGATAGTCAGAATGGCTTATTAATACTACAGGAGCTACCATTGTAGGTAAGAAAGTAATTCCGATTTTTTTCTCGCTAAAAAAATTAGTGGTAGAAAATGATGCCTTCCTAATTTGAGCTAGGACATTAAATAAGTCAAGTAAATACACCCATTTGTGGGTTTTTTTGTTGTACGATAATTTTTGCATACAGCTCTTGTAACAAAAATTAACTTTAATTATTATTGAAAGTTTTCTGCCTTGTTGTTTGATATACTTTGCTCACTACTTTGTGCTCAAGCACATCACTAGTAATAATAACAGCTAAACTGCTAATTGTAAAAACAACTAAATAGCTCGAAAGAGAAAGAAGAATCACCAACTCTCTTTCAACCTCATCATTTGGTGACTTCTTTAGACATCACGAATATCTGCTACAGACATGCTACTACTACTTAGAGAAATGAAACTACCAAAATGTTTCCTCTAACAGTTTGGTGGAATAAAAACAATATATATTATAGCTTGGCTACCTTGGTCTGCTGTTCAAACACTACCAATTTATTGAATAAAACTACTAAATAAAGGCATCTATCCCATATCAATAGTGTGCTCTTGAGAAGGTCTGCTAACTTCGCAATCATGTTTACTACTTTTGTTGTTATTATGATTATTGTTGTTATTGGTTGGGTTGTTGTATTAGTTCAGTACCACACACTATCTGACCCACAATCCACACCTTGTTCTGAGAGATACCACAGCTCCATATGCTGCCAATAGTAGCACTGTAAAATGCATGGTATTATATTTTCCCATCAAAATAGAACACCAGTTCACTAATATGTTCATAAGTACAATATTTTCCCTGACGAGGAACGTAAACATGCAAATACATAAATGATAAAAATGCTTCTTTTCCGTAGGCAGAAGTTCGAATAAACATCCCAAGGGAATTTTTATCTCACATACAAATTACACTATGAAACTATCCATAAAGACATACCACACAGATTAAGAAGCTGTAGAACTTGAGGTGAGGATTCAATTAGTTCAGTATTAAATTTCTGTTCTCAGTAAATTTTCACAGCTTCCACCAACACAGAAAACTCACATGTGTCTGTGACATCCCTTACCTTAGCAGTGAAATCAAATCTAAGCCTGTCAGTAGCAACAAGGGAACCCTTTTGATCTGCCTGTCCCAGAGCACACCTAAGGGCAAAGTTCAGGGCATGCGTGCCAGTGTGATTCTTCATAATGCTGCTCCGGCGATCCTAAATATTGCAAATTAAATCTATAATGTTGGGATTTGAACCCTTATCAAACTGAGGTGTTCTATTTCATTAATCATCAGTTGCCAAATTCTTTCTCACATCCCTCTCTCTTTCTTTATAATGGAATGTTTCATCAACACTTTACTGAAATAGGCTGTCACTAAAGACCTGATCTGTCATTACTCCTTTAATTCTGTGTTCATTCTGATGAGGTAGTGTATTATTACTCCTTAATTCTGTGTTCATTCTGATGAGGTAGTGTATTATTACACCTTAATTCTGTGTTCATTCTGATGAGGCAGTGTATTATTACTCCTTAATTCTGTGTTCATTCTGATGAGGTAGTGTATTATTACTCCTTAATTCTGTGTTCATTCTGATGAGGTAGTGTATTATTACTCCTTAATTCTGTGTTCATTCTGATGAGGTAGTGTATTACTACTCCTTAATTCTGTGTTCATTCTGATGAGGTAGTGTATTATTACTCCTTAATTCTGTGTTCATTCTGATGAGGTAGTGTATTATTACTCCTTAATTCTGTGTTCATTCTGATGAGGTAGTGTATTATTACTCCTTAATTCTGTGTTCATTCTGATGAGGTAGTGTATTATTACTACTCCTTAATTCTGTGTTCATTCTGATGAGGTAGTGTATTATTACTCCTTAATTCTGTGTTCATTCTGATGAGGTAGTGTATTATTACTCCTTAATTCTGTGTTCATTCTGATGAGGTAGTGTATTATTACTCCTTAATTCTGTGTTCATTCTGATGAGGTAGTGTATTATTACTCCTTAATTCTGTGTTCATTCTGATGAGGTAGTGTATTATTACTCCTTAATTCTGTGTTAATTAGGCAGTTAACCAGTCCAAATGACTGAATCTTTAGTCTGTATTATTTCCAGGCTTGTTGGTATCTACGAGTAACTCACAGCATCGATGGTGCACTTGACCGGGTCTCCAACCTTCAGCATTCCCTCAACCACACCCACATGCAGGATGTATCCACCTCGCACCTGGACATCCTTGACAACAAACTCAGTGTCCTACACAAACAAACACACACACACACAGAGCAGTGCCCATTTCAAAGCGTTGAGTCAACTCCATTATTTACATACATACCTCATCATCCTGTTTGATCATGAAACCAGTATCATAGAGCTGACCACCTTGCTCAGCGTAGAAGCACGTGCAATCTAGTAGCACGCCACATAACTCACCTCCACACACACTATCCACAAATTCATTGTTGAACCTCAAAGCTACTACCTTGCTCACACATGGGGAGAATCCTGCAATAAACAATTCATTAATAAGATAATGATAGGGTCGTACAATATTCCCTAGGTAGCGCCAGATATTACCAGACTTGAAACTAAAGAGAGAAACTAACAAAAATGCACGAAAGGATAAAAAGAGCTACTTAACAAATCAACCAAGCAGTGCTGTGTGGGCGTGGCACTTTATAATCAAACACTCGTAATCCAGCAACTTGGAGACCTTGCACACTTGACGGACAGCAGCTGACTATGTTGTCGGTTTGAGAAAGTTGTGTACACTAGGCAGCTCAAATGCCACACGACTGAAGACATGCTATGACCTCTAGCTCAACAGATTCACCTCCACCCATAACATAAGACTCTGAAGACATGGCAAAGAACAAAATTAGGTCAACAGAATAATTAACATTGAAGCAGTAGGCAAGGAGTTATGTCCGGCTGCTATGGACACAAGTTTCACTAAGGAAGTCGACGTTGGTCACAGTAAGCTAGGAGAAGACTTACTCATTCACAAGTCACTGCGTAGACCCTAAATCATGCACTCTAGCAACCCCTAGCCTCCTTACATCACTCTTAAAGACAGTCCTTCCTGACACTGTGCACTATTAATACATGCACACTCTCTTTTGCAAGGACACAATAAGCAGTTACACAACCATGTACACAAACACTATGTATAGCAGTGGCAAGCCCAACAAAACATCCACTGACACAATATATTCCAATTACTTGGTTCCATATTTAAATCTGAGATGATCTCGTTCTCATTCAATACTTTCCAATCCCACCCCCACATCTCTCTGTCAGGCTTCTGCTACACTTGCACTCTTGAACTGGTGAAAGAAACCATTACCTCAGCTTTGGATAAAAATACTTAACCCTCCGGCAGTGCAAGTGTGTATACACTTCAACTACACTGGTTCACACAGGGAGAGATTGGGGGGGGGGAGGGGGGAAGACAGCAAGTAATAGACACTTGTAGTGTTATTTCATTATAGTGATTGATCCAAAATGAAGTTATAACCATGAGTGAACAGAGAAGCCACCATTTCTGACTGTGTATTTCACACAGTAGATCTTCACATATCCAAACTCAAATTCTTATAGTCTGAATTTTATTGGCTAATTAGTGGCTTTACCACTAATTAGATAAAGACCCTATACCTATATAGAATAACTGGTTTCTTTAATAAGAATATTTTCATATTCGAAATATACATTTATATAATTATGTAATCATAGAGACTAGGATTATCACATTTTAGACATTCAGATGAAGAGAATTCCAGGAGTGCAGCCATAAGTACTCTGGTTAGAAAGGATTCACGAGCATATTTTACTATTACTGAAATAGTGACATTTGATAAAACACAGAATCCTACAACATACAATTCATACAAACTACTTCTCACAGTATTCACAAGATGCCCAACAAAACAGGCACAGTCAATCCCACAATGTGTGGAACATGCAAATCATTGCAGAGTTCAACATCAAAAGACTTCGGTTGGAGAGACAACTGCAACCACGGCTAGGTAATTGTTCTCCCAAAGTCTTAATGTACATCACATTTGGTTACTTAAGCAACCCAATAGCCTGCACTGCAATACTGCACAAGTGGAAACCAACTTCTCCGGGTTCTGACACCAGCCTCCGGTACCTACACCCACTGCAAGACCACACCTATGCTTGTGTAGCCGATACTGCCTGAATCATTCCAAGTATCAACCACGTAGAATTTTCATTGTTCACCATGGCAACGTGATACAATACTGAGACATGCATTGAGCCAGACAATTGCATCATCTCCTCTACATTAAATATTTCCACGAAATTAAAGTCCCTCTTAGCTATCGCTCAGACCCATCAAAAGCCAGCAATATTCTTAGCTAACAGAATAACTCCAAACCTGTCACTTGTAATAGAAATTATTTCACTTCTCTGACATGCCCAAGTAAAGCAAACAAATATACTAACATGGACAGAAATATTCGAAGACTCTTACTTCATAATGCCTAATACTAGTTCTGCATACGGCTTTTGCTGACAGGACCTGCCAATGAACCTCGTCACTGTCACTGCAAGCACTAAAAACTATTTTTCTTCTCAGTTCATAAAATGTAAATATATATTATATACAGGGCTTCATGCAGGATTACTCTAGGGGGAGGGGAATTCCGATTGTAAAAATAAATTATTTTTTGTTGTTTGCAAAGAACTAATTAAGTATAAGAGAAGAGCTATTGGTGAAGTGGGCTAGTTTTTTTCTTGAAGAAAAAACAAGACTGTGGGTCAAAGTCACTGTACAAAGCACCATGGCTCCAAGGGTCTGAGTGGTCTTTGAGAAGTTCAAACCAAGCATATTGTGCTTTCAATTTGGTATACCTACAGCTGGGTGTGGGTAGCCCCTACAACCAACTTTACCTGTGAGTACCCTACCTCTAGTACTAACTACAGTAGTAAAGATATCTAGTGTGGAATAAACCACTTATTACACTTGTCAGAGTGTTGTGGCGAGATATTTCACTCCCAGGCTTTATTTTCACTCCCTCTGGCTGTGAAAATAAATTAGCCTGCTATGTGAAATATTCTGCCATATCACACTCTGACTCATGTAATAAGTACTATTTTGTATGATATACAATAATTACTACATGAGTCAGAGTGTGATATGGTGAAATATTTCATGAGCAAACTAATGCATTTTCTCAAGACAGAGGCACTGGGTTTCAGGGTGGTCACACCCACATTTTAAAATTTCAGTGGGTACAGTATGTCTTCCATGAAATTGATGAAAATGTAGGGGCAAATGTCACCATAAAGATCATTAAAATCTCAGGGTGTGGGGCAAAATGCTCCTGAAGGCAATATATTTGTATATATAAGGGAATAATGGTTGGCACACTGAGCTTCAAAATGAATGTACTACTATATGCATGTATAATACAGTGTATAAGGACCAAGTAACGTCACTAAAGTGCGCCATTTGGTATCTTTGACTTATTCTCCCATAATACAATAGCTGAGGCAGTTTTCACTACAATAAAAGTGCAGTGGAAAACTGTAACAATGATCTGATTGGTCATCTACAATTTCAATGCATTTCATCAATTTGGAGACTGTGCCAGAATTCACGGGCAATGATATGAGAGTAATAGCTAGAAAATTGGAATCAGAATGGAGTGATTTCTCTGACTAAAATGTGTTGCAGCTTATACATACGTTGATAACTATTCTTAATTGTAGAATTAATTATTGATAACTATTCTTAATTGTAGAATTAATTATTGATAACTATTCTTAATTGTAGAATTAATTATCTCTCACTATTAAACTATCACATGATAGCATGTAAACTATCACATGATAGCATGTAAACTGTTGGACTTGAATCAGAACTCATGAAGGGAGAAATTCACTAGGGTTACTACACGAGCAAATGATTCTTCCTAGCGTGCTCCTCCTAATACGTTGGTCTTCAAGTTGAAGAAACTACTTAGCAGTTAGCTACATCTGTAAACTGATAATCCTCAATCCTATGTAATATCTTGAGCATAATAATGTAGTTCTAAAGGTGTAAAATTACACCAGCACACCTCTACAAATCGCATACTTACTCATCCAGTCATTATTGTTGCTATAAGTGCACTCACTATAGTTGCCCTGGCTGTCGGCAGTGTAGCTGTACTTGGGCTTGTCATTTGTGGGAGGAAAGTTACGTTTCTTCAGCTCTGCTAGAGCATGGATATCCAGATTGACATCATCAGCCACACCCCCTCCTGTACCGCGTGCTAGTACCTAAGCATACACCCAAGAGGTCACAGATACACACAGTCAAGTAGGAATGCTATAGCTGCTAGTTTGTGATAAATTTATGAGGAAAGTGGGAGTCAATTTATGGTGTGTCATACATGATCCTCTCCCCCTCCCTAATTAATACATCACATGATTCATGCCCTGCCCACACTAATACATCACATAATTCACTCCCAAGACTGATACGTAATCCCCGCCCCTCCCTAGACTGAAAATTACATGATCCACGCCCCTCCCGAGACTGAAGCTTCACATGATCCCCTCCCCCTCTTGAGACTGATATATCACATGATTCCCTCCCTCTCTCGAGACTGATATATCACATGATTCCCTCCCTCTCTCGAGACTGATGCATCACATGATCCCCTCTCCTCAATAATCCGTGGCCTTGCCCTCTCTACACTGATCTGAAACAAGTGTGCCCTAGCACTGAACAAGACATCTTATTGTGTCTTATGGTGTGTTCTGTTAAAATACTTCCATTCAAGTTGGAGAGAATACATAGTACTAATAGTAGCAGTTGCAGTAGTAGCAGTAGTAATAATAATAATAATATAATAATAATAACAACAATAATAAATAATAATAAAATAATAATAATAGTAATAATAATAATAATAAAATAATAATAATAGTAATAATAATAATAATAATAATAAAATAATAATAATAACAACAATAATAAATAATAATAATAATAATAATAATAAACATTAACAATAATACAAAATAACCAGTGTTGTATACATAGCATAAAACATGCTATAGTAGGTGGGTAAAGTGGAATTTCCCCCCCCCCCTCCCCCCCTTTCCACTTACCTGAGCATGTAGCTTGGCTTCTTCAAAACCTTGCATGTCAACTTTCATCTTTCTCTCCTCGGCCATTAGGGTGGTCAAGTCCACTGGAAATCCATATGTGTCATAGAGACGCCAGGCTACAGCTCCTGTAGTAGAAACATGAACTACCATCATAAGACATGTGGTATACATGTGTGTGTGTGTGTGTGTGTGGGGGGGGGGGGGGGGGGACATATTCACCATTACAACTGGCTTTAACTTATCAAATAGCCTATAGGTGGCACGAAAGTTCAAACACAAGCAATTTATTTCCCACTTTCAAGTTGTAAACTGAAATTTCCCCGTCCAGTGTGAATTGCCTATTACCACAGGAACTGTACAAATAAAAATAATTAGTTCAATCCAGAAACCTTTAAAGCTTCGTTCTAAAGTCAATTAATTCTATTAGCATTGCCAGACCAAATCAAGACCTCTAGCAAACAACAATGAATCCCCAAAACTCTGCAAGCCACAACAGATCCTCCCTTCCTTCCTCAGCCTATGTTGGCTTGATAAGGAAGCAAAAAGAATCTTTTAAAAATCTAAATTACCAAAACATACTTCTATAAGAAGTGACCTATTTGGAAAATAGCAAAAACAAGCACAAAATCATTTATTCTGATGTCTAGTTCAAACAAGAACCATGACTTCTCTATAATGGCATGTGCTTGGATGTACAGTAGGAGATTCCGCCCCATACAACTTCCAAATTGTACAGCCACCGGTCGGCATGCCACCCATAACATATCCCACACACAACACAGCCAGATATCCCAAAGCTAGGGAAAATGGGCCACAGCTCTTGCAGCAGTCACTCTGACTACCTACCCTTTCATCAACCCTTTCATCATGCACTTCCAAAAAACAACAACAACTATAATATTTCTGGTGTCCGGTAAATATACTAACAAGCACGACTCTATGCACCCACCCACATGTTTGCCAATGATAATGAGTCGCCCCAGAGGCTCCAGCACCTCAAAGAGTCATACTCTCCTCTGGAATCTGATCACAACATGCTGGTAGTAATTGCTATAAAATATATATATATATACGGAAATGTCTACCAGGAATATACCTGCTTGATATCCTGATATTTAACAAACTTGTAATGGGATAATACATTTCAACTGTGGGAATCATCTCAAGATCAAATAAGAAGAAAATATTTGAGATAGTTCTGACATGACATACTGTGACAGTTTCAATTCATAAGGCCACATTCCAGAATAAAAAACTTAGCATTTTGACTGAAAGGTCATAATTTACTGAGAGGCTGAAGCTACACTGTGTTTAGGAAGATATCCAGATTTACTTTCAGGAAACCATCACAATAGTCTCTCCCTTTCTGTGCTCTCAGTTTGCTCCTCTGGTAATTACTCCTTCTTTCTATTCTGAACTTTTCAATGATCTCATACAAAAACCATACTTTTCCAGATCAAACGGAATATCGACCACTTAACTCTATGTATAACTTGTTTAGAATAATTTAAATCTGATTGATTGTTCATATGTGAAGTTCATGATTCCCTTATAGCAGAGCAGACGAGTCATTTTATCGCGTATTCTCTTCTGGTTAATTAATCTTGCACAAATCTAAAAAAAAAAGTCAGGAAATGCTCATCTTTTCAAGTTACAAAGAGCAAAATTTAGAAGCTATTAGCGCAATGGCAGCAACAAGTGATAGCAACTACCAGCCCAGCAACGGCAGCAACAAGTGATAGCAACTACCAGCCCAGCAACAGCAGCAACAAGTGAAAGCAACTACCAGCCCAGCAACAGCAGCAACAAGTGAAAGCAACTACCAGCCCAGCAACAGCAGTAACAAGTGAAAGCAACTACCAGCCCAGCAACAGCAGCAACAAGTGAAAGCAACTACCAGCCCAGCACTGCCAGAAGTGAATGACTTGCAGCGTCATCCTTGACTTGTGCTACAACTATACAAACATGAACTTCAGATGACAATATTCTTACAATTAGTAAATTTATTCGATCCAAGAGTTTTGCCTCTTTTTTTTTTTTTTTTTTTTTTTTTTTTTTTTAAGTGTTGTTTGAACAAAAGACTCAGCTGTGGGTACAGACTTATAGTGAATAAAAATTAACTTGTGTCAATATTTTCAGCTGAATTATGCATGCAGCAAAGATTGGGTTTGAACTTAAAATATAAAATGATTACCTGTTTGAACAGATAAATTCTACTGCCAATTAGTTGATAGTACTATTGGCCAGCACTTCCTGTGACTATCAACTACAGACCAGACAACTCCAGCTTTTCAAAGAATGCAATCTAAATTCTTTAGATTATCTTCTCACTGAAATGCATTTCTAAAAATGTGTCCTTATTTGGCGAGCGAGCGAGACACTTACAGCGGTAACACAATTGAAAATCGGGGATGTTTGTTTATTTGTATATATGTATGGACGTACGTATGTCATTTTGTACTTTGACCCTCGCGTTTTTGTGTTAGCTATGTGGTCGACCCCGTCCCAAATTGCACTAAACAGAATCCTCTGGTTTATCGATCAGTACCCGTATCACCCTAGAAATTGAATTGTTTACCGTTTGAATTCTTTTGCGGGTGCAGTTAAGGGACTTCCATTTCTATTCGAGTTAGTGGCGGTGGTAAGTCAATGCGCTCTTTGTCATGGTTAGTATTTACTTGAAAATACATTGTCCACTAGACTACCGCGAAGGTAAGTCTGTGTAGGTGCATGTCCAGTTGTTTCAAAGCATTGTGTGTTACAACCACTACTTAGCTAAATAATATCACAAAGAAAACGTTTAAATAACGTGTATTGTTTTGTTGTTGTTTTTCCCCTTCAATTCAAGCAGTTGCAGAGAGTTGTTACTATGGCACAGAAATCCCTTTACCGTGTATGCGAAATTTAAAAACTGGACCTTGCTCGCTCGCCATTTGTGCTCAAGCACATCACTAGTATGGTAATATGTATGTATGTGTATGTGTGTATGTATGTGTGTATGTATGTATGTATGTATGTATGTATACAATCAGTCACTAGCTCAGCATTATCTGTAAAGACAAGACTTCTTATTGTCCATGCATTATTACAGTGCACTTCAGCAGGCAATATGGATTGGAGTGACCCACTAGAGTCAGTATCCAATGACAACCATTGGATTCCGACTGATTCTAGCTATATCTTACGGCAACAACTACAACAACATAGACGTATGTTCGACAAAGAAACCCAAATGCCATTCCTGTGTTATTTCCCATCAGAAAGAGACTAGAATCTTAAACTTTGATGATGATTACTGGACTTACATGTACCCTTTGCAGTATCACAACTACATTGTGGGAGGGCCACTCAATGTACAGGATGTACAAGTCGCCAGCCAAAGGGTGTGGCTTTAGACGATACCACAATATTATTGTTTCTGAGAAGTAATCCACGGAATAGACCTACGTACCAGGAATTACAGAAGACACCTTGGCAATGGTCTTCTCAAACACTCTCTTTCCACGACTCAGAGTCTTCAGAAACTGCTTCTCCTCATCGTTGATGATGTCCATTACCTAACAAACACAATCTCAACATCATCATTACTAAAACTATATATAGCTGTGCCATGATGTACATATGTATGTATGTATGTATGTATGTATGTATGTATCTATGTATGTATGTACGTATGTATGTATGTATGTACATATGTATGTATGTATGTATGTATGTATGTATGTACATATGAATGCTTCCAATTGTAGTTAAAAAAAAAAAGGAGCTATGAACAAACAGCAAGTGAGCAAGCCAAACTCATCATTCATTTCTTTTTTATTATAGTGCTGTTTGTGTTATTATTGCTATTTTATTATTATCATTATTATTATTAATAGTAGTAGTAGTAATAATAGTAGTTGTAATAGCAGCAGTAGTAATAACAGTAGTAGTAGTAGTACAGTAGCAATAGTAGTAGTATCTGTTTAACAACTAATCTTCATAGAATGTACAACAAGGTAGAATTAGAGATATGGTAATGTGTTATGGGATATACACAATTAAGGCACCTCCCTGAGACATATTGCCATAATATTATATTATTATTTATTCTAATGTTTGCTGATCATTTGTACTCCATTCCAATGCACCAAGTGCAACCTCTGTTTATTTAGAAAAGCAGCTGCTATATGTGGACAACCGAACTAACACTTCTTGCCAACAAAAATAGATTCAATTACTACGGGGAACCTCCACTGTTCTATACTTCTCATGCCAATAAGATATTATCAACTTCCTCTTCCAACTCAGTTGCCCTTTCTTAGCCTGTTTAGTCTCCTATGTGCTATAGCTACTTCCCATTCCACTTCCACCCTTCAGGCTTCACTGCATCCCACAGTCAAACTCAAATGCAATTCATTTGGAAAAGAGGTACTTCCCTTCATTTTCCATAATTTGTCTTATTCCAAATTAAACTACATTCCCTTTCTAAATCCAGCCGTGACCATCTAATTAATCCACCACAAGTCTCATGCCATCCCGTCTCTAGCCCAGGTTCACCCGGCCCATACCTACCCAGCTGCTGCTGCTGCTGCGACTGGTAAACACACGAAGATGATTGAGCCCTGTAAGTACCCTCGCTTACTAGCACGCACCAGACACTCAAGCCACATCCCATCTACTTCCACTCACCTCAAGTTCTGCCACACTCACAGGCTATATTTAGATTCTATATCGAATAACCTGTGGTCTAATTAGATACAGTCATCCCCCACCCCAAGGCAGGAAAGGGACCATTACCATAGAGAAACAATTTTAGCCTAGAGCTTATTCTAATCAATGTTCCATTAGCACTGATGAAGTAAACTCCAAACATTGGCTGTGAATTAAAGCTCACTACATCCTCCATGACATTGGCTGGAATGAAAACAAGTGATCTACGCACAACAATCTATGTGATCACGAGGAATATGCACATAATGTACCGGTGTTATCAGAATTAAGCCATGACATTCTTAAGTGAGCGTGCTAGCACAACAAACAATAATACAGAATTAAATAATAATAATATATATACATATAATATATATGCAATTCTAGTTGTCATGTTAGATCTGATGCATACATGTGCAATCTACTGTACTCTTAACAAAGGTCAAACTATCACTCCACCTAAAAATTGACACGTCAAACTCTTATGCAAGGCTTTAGTCCCAACATAGTTTCTTCATTTCGCTAGCTCACTCACTAATGATCTCTCCTCAATGATTTTTTTTTTTTTTTACCAGTCATTAGATGATGAATAGGAAGTTTTAAAATACTGTATCAATATAACTACACAAACAAACATTAAGTGGTCCAGTCCTTATAACAAACACATTTTGCTTTGAGTTTCACCAAACAATAATTGTTGTAAATTCACTGAAAGAATCAAAACTTTGTAACTTAGCTACATGTTGCCTGAAGGCCATTCAACATACACCAATTACCTATTTTTTAGCATGACATAAAGCAGATAAATTAGGTACCAATAATAGTATAGCTATAGTGGAAACTTTAATTCAAGTTGTGATGAGAGCAAAGAAATTTATTAAAATACATAATACACAACAAATATTCAATTATATGACCCACACTTACCAGTTGAGGATCTTTCTTTATTTCAGGAAAGGCATCTCCCTACAAAAGTGGAGGAAGGGAAGGAAATCATGTCTAGTAAGAGATTAATACATCCAAACAAGTACTGACACTATGAGACACTGACTGACTGACATGTGCAACTCTCATCCGCTCACATTGCAATCAGTAAAGAAAACAACGGAATTACACAAGTGCATATAAAGCAAGGAGCCAAACAAACAATGCCTGGAAACAGTGTCTAACACAGCCCATAGCAACACAGCCACAACATTGATTACACACAACTACTGGCACTGTACACCTCAACAATGGAATAATTAGCACCATCTATGGAGAAGGACAAAAACAAATAATCAAGTCACAAAAGAACCTAGATGGAAATGACCGCTCAAGCCCATCAATGACCACGCCCTCTGTTACCATAGCAACAGGTAGCAAACTGGCTTCATCCAGGCACATGACACACACACACACACGCACCCTAGCTCAGGTGTTCATGTGTAACATCTGCCTAAATTGAGCAATAAAACAATATCACTTTGTTTAGACTCACCGTGGTGAAGTGATTTCTGATAGAAAACGTCACACTTAAACAATAGTCCTCTGTGTGTGTGTAGAGTTCGGTTCAGGGCAACCATTCAATGCTAAATATTTTACATCTGCCTTCCAATTGGATTTGCTGCCATTAATGTCTGCACTGACATCATATTAGTTTCACTGCTTATAAACCAATCAATAAATGGGATGGACAGGGGCAGGTCATGTGCACATTTAGCAGAACTCACCAACGGAAACCGATAAACCTTACTGGTAGTATAGTATGCTAAATACCTATTCAATAATTACACAACTTCAGACCACAGACCACACAATATTCACCAGAATTTCCTCTCCAATCCAGGATTAAGCAATAGTTCAAATTGAATAATTCACAGTTAAACAAAAATATTATGAGTTGCCATGACAGGGAGGTCGCCATGATAGTAACGTGTCATCACACAGGTGGATAAGACTGTGCTAAGTTTATCTCGAGCAAACATACACTGCACATATATGTTACAGACCATTTTCAAACTACAAGCCCATTTTAAAACAGCCTGGCTTCAAACTAGCCACAAATGTTGCTGGCTGGCTTACAGTGGTGATGTACAATTAAAACCAAGAGCAGTCTCACCTGAATGTCAGGCAGGCTCCTACTAGCAACCAGTTACAAAGTCTGCTCTGGTGTTAAAGAGCACACAAGAGCACAAATTATTAGTCTATTGTTTGTTGAATCCAGTTCCCCACAAATTGTAAGAGGGGAACATATGGGGCAATTAAGAAATCTCTGGGAGAAAACGTCATAGAAGTATAAACAACCTTAAAAAACAGTAAATAAAAATTTCAAAGATAAGATGTTTTAGTGGTCAGATGCAAGCCTAGCTAATGTCAAATTCGTGTGTGGAAACACGTTCATGTCAAGCCTAAATGCTGCCTAATTAACCACATCTTACATGCATTTGCATCCTTTACATCTTGCTGCATCATACAGTAAGCGTACCCTCCAGAAGTCTTGCTGTTTACATTGTGTTAGTATATCACCACAGAGAGTATGGCCACAGTTGACCCCTGAAGAGGAATTCGGCTAGAAGTTGAAACGTCGGGTTAGCTTTAATTAACAATATTATTATTGGCTGTAAGAATGAGAAAATTTGCTATTGTTAGAACTATGAAATGTTGCAAGAGCTAACAACAACCACTAAGACTATAAGTACTGCTATCATGGGAGGAGGAGGAGGAGGAGGAGGAAGGGGGGCATTTCTTGAACAAAACTTCCTTTGTGGACTGGAACACAAGCAATTACATCTTGTTAGTGATAAACTTTCCGCTTGCCCACTTCAATAGAAGAGCAGAAACCCAAACACTCCCACCCTCGTCGGGCAGAGGTAATCTCCAATACTGGGGAGCGGTAGGCAGAGTTTTCCTCCTCCACTCACTTCGAGTGTGAAAATGCGCGGGAAAATTATGTGGGAGTAGGCGCCCGACTTGTCCAGTCCGAGAGGGGGCAGGGTGCTCCGCCTCAATCAGGGTGAGCAGCCCGCCGTCCTCGACGAAGTGGGCACGGTGGCCTCCAGTTTCTAGTATAATAGCTTAGCAAAGGAGGTAGGATGGAAATAAGGCCAGGGAGGTAGTGTAGGAACAACTCACAAAGCTCAGCACCTAGGAAATGCTTACAAAGGGTAACTTAGCACACTCCAGAGCCAGCCTGGGGCCCTAGCCAGCTAACAGGGGCTAGCTCAGGGCAAGGGTTATCACAATGGGGGGCCACAGAGGCAAATCTGCCCTGGGCAAGGTGTGATTTGGCCACATGGTACTGGGCTAGGAGGCAACACATAAGTGCACCGGGTGGGAGGTGGCACCCAATGTAGCAAACTTGTTAGCCTTGGCCAACAACTAGCAGAAGCGCTAGTGGGGGCCAGCGCCCCAATGGACCTGCTAGTGAAGGCCGGCGCCCTATCATGCATGCTGGCCTGGGCCAGTGCCCTATCAAGTGTGATACTGGCCAGTGCCTATCTAATGTGTTAGCTGGGCCAGCACCTATCTAATGCGTTAGCTGGGCCAGCGCCTATCTAATGTGTTAGCTGGGGCCAGCGCCTATCTAATGTATTAGCTGGGCCAGCGCCTATCTAATGTGTTAGCTGGGGGGTTGGAGGTGTGAATTAGAAAACCTGGTTGCTAAAATTAGGGTTAATTGTTTTTAATGTTCACACCAATTAGCACTCAAGCAACACCTGTCGTGGGATGACAGCTTGCCCTCACGGGCACATGCATCTTGGCGATCAGACGTTAAATCACTCTGACAAATGTGTTGCCTTGTCTCCTTTGAGAAATAATGTCACTGTTCCTAGAATGAAATAAGTGCACAATGCAAGTACATGGAGCTTTAATTTACATGCATTTGCGTCCTTACATCTTGCTGCATCATATAGCAGTGTTTCATTAATTACTAGTGACTGAGATTTGTAAAGAACTATGAAATATTGCAAGAGCTAACAGCAAACACTAAGACTATACTACTGCTATCATGGGGGGAGTATGACTAATTTATGGTCAAGTTTATTGTACGGTCCTTACCAAGCTGCACAACACAACACATTTTTTTGTCTCTGTAAAGCACTTTACATTAAAAAAATTACAGAAAATACATTTGTAGTTTCTAATTTTTTTGTGAAGCTTTTAAATGACTGTCAAAAAAAATTAGACACACTCATACTGTTTTAACCGACTCATGTCTTAACAGATACAGTGGTTCAACGTGATCTAAATTTATTGAATACCTTGCTGTGCTACCAGTACTATGTGTAATAGTTATAACCAATATTGAGTTTGTATGTGATTACAAATCCCAAGACATGAGGGTGAAGCCCAAGTTGCGAGGGTTTGTGAATAGCAGTACAAACCAATTCTTATTGGTTTATAACTATTTTATAGCCCAAGGACATAGACACCGAGGCAGGTTTCTGTTCTTAGTTTTTGTTGTTGTTTTTTCTGATGGAAGTGAGCCGGAAAAGCAGGACTTTAGATTATTACACTAATATGACACAGAGTAAAAAGAGAAAACGTATTTTTCCTTTAATTTAATGTGTCCTGTGTAATTTATATATAGTTTGAATTTGTTAATAAAAGAATGTGGTTATGGGCATAATAGCCTGATTTAGATCATATCACTCCATTGTTGGTAAAGAGAAATAAACTCTCCTTTCAAAATTCCATAGACGTAATATATTTCCCCTTATTTTTAGTGACCTTTCTGTAATGAATCTGTTGTACACAGAGCTAGCTGGAAAAAGAGATTACTCTGAGCAACATAATTCATTAACATCTAACTTGTTGTTTGTTGATCTTTGTATCCGTGTGGGTGAATACTTTAGTGGGACCGAGAGGGAGTTCAAATTTGTGAAATGTTTGGTTTGAAAAACTCATTACATATTTATACATTTCTTACATTGTAATTTGTGTACTTACCTGTCTTTTTTTCCTTTTGTCTGACCATGAGAACATAGCCATGTCTACTGAATGACCTTGCCTATCTCATAGGTTTTCACCCTAGATGACTGCGACCCACCTTACTCAGCTTTCATTAATGCTCTAATAGATTGATAAACTGTAGCCCTTTCTATAATTATAATGGTATTTATTAAGTGAGTGTGAGAGCTTTTTTTAATTTTCATTTAAAAGAAGTTTATTGTGAGGTCTTTTCAGTTACATTCTTTTAAGAAGATGGACAAGTGACAGATGCACGCACAAACAATCAAGTGTGTTCTTAATAGGATTGGCATGTCCAAATTGCTTGGATTAGTGAAGTTTAGATTAACAAACTTTTTAAAAGACTATCAGTTTTATTTCAATTTTTAAAAAAATAGTTCTATTCAGAAAAAAATATTTATGAACACACAAGAGTTCTGTGTCTTGGGTCTGCTTTGGCAACTGCCATATTTACATTTAACAGTTTGTTGTTGTTTTTGTTTTTTGCCAGGTTTACTATCTGACTCGTTTTAATGATCTGATTCTTTTAAAAAAGGGTTTGACACCCTTCGAAATGGTTTGAATAATTTGACCAGCCTGTTCTAAAATAGTCTGGCCAGTGGTCTGGCCTGTTTTTTTAAATGGTCTGGCCTGTTTTAAAACAGTCTGAGGTTTGGAAATGGTCTGGCCCATTTTAAAACTGTCTGGCCCGTTTTAAAATGGCTAGACCATTTTAAAACAGTCCAAGTTTGTAATTGGTCTGTAACATATATACATAAATACACACGCATACATGCATACACACACGCATACATACAATGTACACACACACACATACATAAGTTGCTGTCAGTGAAGACATTCCCTTACCAGTATTTCCACCACAGTGTTGACCAGGCTGGCAAACACTCCAGGAGCCACACCCAACTTCTCTGTAGAATAACGAATTCCTCTCCTCAAAATACGACGTATCACATATCTAAATAAAGCACATCAGAATGATTTACTTTCAACATTCTTATTTAAAGTACAACAACAACAACAACTGCAGCAACGTATATAGTGCAGACACTCCAGAACTACACATCATCAGAGTTAAGAGCGAGGAACATTAATTATGAGGATGGAATTAAGGAGGATAAATATCTCAGACAACAGCAACAACAGACCAGCTATATTATGACAGTCCTAACACTCCTACGGAGTTCTCTTTGAATTGATGGTCTAACATCTAGATTCAATATGATCAGACATGGCACAGATGATCCGGCTCACTCACAGCCCCAGTGTAAACATTATGCATATCAGTTTATCAGTACAGAGACAAATTAATAAACCATTACAACTTCAATCAATGCACCAAATGTAATGGTTCTCACTGGCTGCATGCCTCAGGATACACATGTAATGGTTCTCACTGGCTGCATGCCTCAGGCTACACATGTAATGGTTCTCACTGGCTGCATGCCTCAGGATACACATGTAATGGTTCTCACTGGCTGCATGCCTCAGGCTACACATGGTAAAGTATAGCTCATGAGCTCACGCTGACTGCTGGAAGTTTATTTTTTTTCTACAAACTATTTTGTGGAGGAGAATATATTGAACACAGGAGGTCAAACAGGAGGTCAAACAGGAGGTCAAAGTAGTGAAAACACTTGAAGAAACACACACCTGCAAAACTCAGGGCATGGATACTCCTAGGAAATACCATTCTCACAGTCATATTACACACTGACAGAGCAATAACAAACCCTGGATACCTCCACTGTCAAATGTGTTGTCGTTTATCTTTCACCCACACCTCATTAATCGCCTCAGGGGTTATTAAAGCCAGCAAACACCGCCATTGATGATATCAGGTGTTACCTTCACCTCATCGGCACACGATACACTGTGATATTGTCAACTGTGAATTTTGATCTCATCTTGATTAGCATAAGCTGCCAACAAGATCATTGTCTTCATTGACCCGGCCTCAGCTGGAATTAAATGCCCTGAGGGATAGCACATACAACACAGAACATCAACAATGTTTGTATGCACACATCATTCCAGCGGAGGAAGTTCCTACAGTTTATGTGTGTCTGACCTCTCTTTATCAAATATTGGATATCAAAACTTACTAACTCAGTCACGGGCAAAGTGCATATGGCATTCTGGTTATCCCACATTTCTCAAAATTTTAATGAATTCTAGGAGCTTCCAATAATATGTAGTAATTCCTGTACTTTTTTCCTTCCTGGTATGATTACATGAATGCTATTCATTTGAGCACACAACATCTGAAAAATGTCATGCTGCAACTTCTAATGCTGACAAGCACGGGAATATGTCCAAACTGGGCATGTACCTTCTGGTGGTTAAAATGTGGCCGGCCACTCAAATAGTTTGTTTCCACCTCAATACAATTCTGTATTTCTGTAATGCCCTCTGGAGTATGTTCGTCAGACAGATCAGTGTCATTGCTACAGAGCTATTCAATTGCCTCCTTAGACAGCATATTTCAACATATATGCAAATAAATGTATATTTAATTTCTCTTTCAGAAGTTGCCCCGTGAAAGGGCCTCATCACTGTACGACATCTGAAAGCTAATATTCATTTTTTAATAAAAATGTAATTTTTGTAGCTGGTTTCTATGAAATGGAGTATAAATTAATTGTGGATTGATTGATACCAGTTCATAGAAATGACCCTATATTTACATATCTCCTGAAATTAAATTTAATTATGCAATTTACGTGGTGGGGTTATTTCAATGGCTGCTTGATTGTATTATCTATTAAGAGCATATTATAAGCTTGGACAAACATAGGAGGAGGAAGTTAGGTATGGACGGACCATAAAGTGTCTTAGAAGCTAAGAGGTATGTATATACATGTATATGTTCTTGAGATAGGAAAGTACAGTTTGAAAGGATAGAACCTAGCATTAAATTACTCCTGCCAGGGATACTTATTGGGACCTTCATGGAGACATTTCTCCACGAATTTTCATCATACAGAAATGACACTCCTTTCCACATGACATTTCAAAAACATTGATTCTACCTCCCTGAAATTTGTTCTGAAAAATATCTTTCAAGTACATTGTTCTTTCATGCTAGCAGATTAGCACAACAGAATATGCAAGTGAAATGGTGGCTTGGTTCAACTCCAATGTGTAGCCATTGCCTATATAGCAATATTCACTCACTCATTCTATTCTGCAACCACTCCGCTGCTATTTTTGTTTGCCTGCTTATTCGTGTATGCACATTGAGTACCCCGCCCATTCCCCCTCCCAGTTCTGTACACTAATGACTCGGTATTCTAATGATGTACCCTACAAACTCGATTAATTCATAACCCTCACACTAACTCATATGCCACACCCACAATCTCGAGTACTCCACCAGCCAAGTCATATATCCCACCAGACTAATTCATTAAGTTCTCTGATAGCAAGTTCTTCTGGATGGAGGAGATTGCAATATCTAAATTTGGTCAGAGCTGCCATTAGCAGCTGCCCTGGATTGATAGTTGTTTTTTCTTCACTTGTTCCTCTCTGTGCTGTCTAAATTGACCAAACCTTAACCGCTCATAAAAATATAGTAATTACCATAAAAATATAGTAATTACAAGGTGTAAAAATGGAGTATCAATTACTATTCCCTGAGGGCAGATGGTAAACAAGTGTCCTCAGGCTATAAGGAAACCTTGTAAAATAAAGATGGAGAGTTAAAACTTGCAGCAGATGTGCAGGACTGAGTGGGTGAATGGAAGGCAGGCATTCCAGTGTAAAGTAATCTATTTGAGGCGAAGGAATCTCGACAAGTTTCTCAACTGGTTTGTTCTGAAATTGTTCTAAGAGGTCAAGGAAGGAAGGGTGGTTTGGACCCACCTACATTCTTTAACAATTATGTATATCAACATCTTAAAAATTGTATTTACCAATTTTGTGGATCAAAATTATTACTTAGCCAAATATTATTAAGTACAACCACACCCACCAGTTACAGATGCTACTGCTATGTCTATAACTAATTAATCAATTAATTAATCCATTTATCAACAATGATCTAAACATAGTCACATGTTGAATATCTTAAATATATATGCAGTGTATTCAAGCAAATGCAGCTGATCTAATTTTTAATTACTATGACATGAAATTTTTATTATTATTCAGTCCCAGGACTAGTATATATTAAACAGCTGAGTTCATGCATTGAAGTGGAGCAGTGCTTACCCTCTGCCAGTTGAGTCAGGTCGGCCACCATCACTGATAGCTATTGTCAGAGTGCGGATATGATCAGCCACAACTCTGTAGGCCATGTCAATACCTCCTTCATCTGCATCACCAACCTTACCACTGTATGGGTGCACTCCAGCTACCTGTACACACACACACACACACACACACACACACACACACACACACACACACACACACACACACACACATACACACACACACACGTAGGACTCATAGTGCACTCCATAGCAACCAGCTATGATATACCTCTACAGCAATTGTATGCGGTGAGAAGAAAAATAATAATAATAATAAAGAAAGAAAGAGCATTTAGGAACGAACAACAAAAACAACAACTCATTGTATGCAAGCTCACGGTTCTATTATTACATGGCAATTATTAGAATTCTACCAGCAACTCACTGAGCTGACTCACACACTGTGCATGCTACCTTCATTCCACAACGTTTGTTCAAGGCAATATATTATGTATGGGGGAAAACCCCTCAGGATTATTTTATCAATACTATACATCAATGGAAATCTTAATGGGAGAGAGATTTTACTACAGACCTTACCTACACTAAATATAAGTTAGACAGAGGCACCGAGGAAACTACCGGATTTAGGAATCCCGAAGGCCCTGAGCTGTAGCATCCCGAGCGAAGCGAGGGTGCTACTAGGGGCCTGAGGCGTTTCCTAAATCCGGTAGTTTCCTTGGTGCCTCTGTCTAACTGATTTAGTCACTAAAAAAAAAGAAGCTAGCTAGGTGATACAGCCGTTCCACCACTTCTCAGGCTAACTTGATTAATGGAAGACAATATGGACTCATTCCTGGACTGTTCACACGGCTATAACTTGGAGCCTCCAACAAAGCGACAAAAGAGAACATTTGCTCCCAGGAAAAACGAGGATGAGGTTATGAAGGCCAAGCTTAGTGCTATACCTTCTAAGACCATGGCTGACACAAAATACTATGTCAATGTATGGCAACAATGGTGTGCACACATTTCTACTGAGCGGAGAAGTTACCTCGGAAGTTACACCCCTGAAAGAAATATCTACCCAAGTAAGAAAACAAAACGGAGAGCAAATTCACTTCTTCATCTTGTGTCTGGCATACAGTTCTCAGAATTTCGAATGTCATTAGATGTTGTAACTTATTTAATCAGTTGTAGATACTCATCACTTTATTTTAATATCAGTATTTTAAAAATAAAAATATTCCTTTGTTATATACCTAAAATTTTGAATATTATACAAATGTGTCAGAAATGTCAAGTAGCTATTCCAAACAATAGAGAAGGTGGAGTGAGCTAGGGTACTAAATGTCACAAGCTAGGGTTCTAAATGCCACAGGGGAGGATAATAAATGCCAACAGGTAGGACCCCGCCAATGATTTCGGCGAGTTTAAGTGTCTGTGAAAAATCAAGAACCTACCGCTGCGTAATTGAAAATTTTTGGAGCTAGTGACTAAATAAATTAAGTAAATGAAAGAATGAATAACAAAAAAAAAAAATAGTGAAGTAATCTATCTCCCAGAGAAGAATAATATTTGCTCTCACAAATCATTAAAGTATATTCAATTCCAGTAGCCTCTAGATCACTTCCTCCCAGCCCAATCAAGAGGTTCCCCCCTAGGCTGGACTGGCTGATCCCCAGTCTTCCACCTCAATGTCTTCTCATTTGATCATCTTCTTTTCTGCACCACTATTGTTGCAGGGACTCAGGAATCTCTCTGTTCTCACTTCATGGCATGCACAAGTGGCTATTACACCAGTCATAAGGGAATATTGCACCCCTGGCATCCCACCAGCTGCTAGGTTCCTTTGTTGTCGTTTTTATGCTTTGTTTTCCTTGGTGGTAGACAATAAACTATGATATCAACAAGGTTGTGTGTTCAACCATTGGCAAGAATTATACGTGACCTGTACCTCTGAAACTATGCAACTACCAATGATTAGAAATGAACAGGATGGTTTCATTGTGGGCAAACAACGCCAAGGTCTCGTTGCTATTAGCTACTGGCCCGCTTCAAGGGACTGGTGATAGATAGGAAAGGTAGCAGGTGTTTTGTTAACTTACTACAGTGTTGCCAAATAAATTACAGCAATTAGATTGTTATAAACAAAGGCCTGCGTACTGTGATGCTTTCAGACTGGATGTCAACAGAAATATCCATCACACATTAAAAACAAAAACAAAAACAATTTCCGATCACTAGAGCATGTGAGGCTGGAGTGCAGTGTTACTAAAGAGAAGCAATGTCTGGTCCAATGCACCACCATTGTTTCTATGCACCATCATTCTCCCTAATTTAACGTATCATCACTTCTTTGCTTGCTAAAATTCATACATTGAGTCAGTTTGAGACAATGATAAAAATTGGGGGGAAACCCCTCCCTCTGTGCAAGCATTCCAAGCCAGTTTCAAAATCATTCAAGTGCAGGCTTTGATGTTGATAGAGGAGGAAAGAGTAAAGAATGACATAAACCACTTGAAGGCTTCAGAGTTACACACTTCCTGAAACCAGACTTGACAAGTGAGTAAAACAATTGAGAAGATGTGAGATCACTTTAGGGACTAGCTAAGTAGAGATATTCAATTTTAACATCTTTCTGAAACCAGGAACACAGTGAGAAACAACAACACTATTTTAGGCAATCTTAAACCAGGTCAAATTACTAGTAAAAAAAATTGTTTTTAATAATCTATATTCTTGAAAATGTAGGCCAGTGTCTGCCCATTCAGGCTGGTTACTAAGAGATCAGGAAAGCATTGTATGAAGTCACTCACACTGGTCACCTAACATTGCTCACACTGGTCACCTAACATTGCTCACACTGGTCACCTAACATTGCTCACACTGGTCACCTAACATTGCTCACACTGGTCACCTAACATTGCTCCCACTGGTCACCTAACATTGCCATTCTTTGAAGTTTATTAGCCTTCAGTCCACATGTGAAGGAAAGTTACAATAGTCACTTCAAGAAAGTTGCAAATCTTCTGTCTGTTCATCAGTCATCCTGAATACTGAAAAATGACAGATTTAAAATAACCTGAATTCTTATTCCAGAAATAATAATTCAAATTTCGCCCTGCAGACATTAGCAATCCTTGTAGTAAAGATAACCCCTTTGATTAGACAGACCTAATTGTTTAGTCGGTACTGCTAGGTGAGGCCCCTCCCCCCTACATTTTTTTTTTTACCCTGACTGAAAAATTTAATGAAAAAAAAATTAATGACCAGTATAAGTATGAAAAAGTATATCTTAATTGCTCTACTGTAAGTTTATTAAAAAAAAAAAAGTCCAACATTTTTGAAAAATCAAGACTGTCTGGTTCTGGTCTTTCAATATCAATTCATAATAGTTTTGTCTGACAATTTGTTGCATAGTCGTGACATCACCTTGTCATGTGGCTAAACGGGTTTTGCAACTACAAATCCCCTAAATGGTCACACACACTTGTTGACTGGATACACCATAAAAACAAAACTTACTTTTTCGTGACTTTGACTATAGTACAATGGATTTTCAAGTAAGAACAATACTGTTGCATACGGCTATAAACTATGACAAACAGCACATTATCCAAGATAACTTATCGCCGCCGCTAATTCAAATAGAAAATGAACTCGTAAGTTTGTAAGACACAACTGCATTCGCAAAAAATCAGAAATGTCAGACACAACTTAATTCAAAGGGGTAAATAATTGATGATATGGGTAAGGGTCGCTAAACTGAAGGATTCCGTTTAGTGGAATATGGAAACGGGATTGACCACCAAGCAAACATGAAAATGTGAGGGTCAAAGTACAAAATGACATACATACGTCCACACACATATTATATACAAACAATATCCCCAATTCTCAATTTGACACCACTACATAGTGTCTCGCTCGCTCGCCAATTATTATTATTATTATTATTATTGTACACAGGGATTGATTATAACCTTAGTTTCATAAGTACGTATATATTGTTGAAAGCTTCACTTGCTTGCCCATAATAATCATAATAGTAATGATGATGATGATGGTGATGATGATGATGGTGGTGGTGATGATGATGATGATGATGATGATGATGATGGTGATGATGATGATGATGATGACGATGATGATGATGATGATGATGGTGGTGATGATGATGATGATGGTGGTGATGATGATGGTGATGATGATGATGGTGATGATGATGGTGGTGATGATGATGGTGATGATGATGATGATGATGATGGTGGTGATGATGATGATGATGGTGATGATGATGGTGGTAGTGATGATGATGATGATGATGATGATGATGATGGTGGTGATAATGAAGGTGGTGATGATGATGGTAGTGATGATGATGGTAGTGATGATGATGGTGATGATGGTGGTGATGAAGATGGTGATGATGATGGTGATGAAGATGATGATGGTGATGAAGATGATGGTGGTGGTGATGATGATGATGATGGTGGTGATGATGATGGTGATGATGATGGTGGTGATGATGATGGTAGTGATGATGATGGTGATGATGGTGGTGATGAAGATGGTGATGATGATGGTGATGATGATGGTGGTGATGATGATGGTGATGATAATGATGATGATGATGATGGTGGTGATAATGAAGATGGTGATGATGATGGTGATGATGATGGTGGTAGTGATGATGATGATGATGATGATGATGATGGTGGTAGTGATGATGATGATGATGATGATGATGATGATGATGGTGGTGATAATGAAGATGGTGATGATGATGGTGATGATGATGGTGGTGATGATGATGGTAGTGATGATAATAAACACCTCAGGTTGGAATTCTTTATTCTTTATTCTTAGCATGGATTCATACAGGATTTTTGCTAGGGGTGTAATTATAAACTGTGCGGTAATTCTTTAGAAATGCATGTTAACTTTTTATTTTTATTTTTTTCACTGTGGAATTTAAACCCCTTACCATGTGTCATTTAAAAATTCAGCCGTTTTTTAAGTAGCTATGCTTTTTGTCAGGAACACAGGTCATTTAGATGAAGCTATTACTACTACTTGTAATCACTTTTAGGACTAAATAGACTGAATGATGCCTTCTAAACTTAGGCCAACAGGATCTAAGACATTAACTTCAGGCAAACTAACTGAATGTAGCCTTATTGTTACTATGTATAGAGTTATTGTTACTATGTATAGAGTTATTGTTACTATGTAGAGTTATTGTTACTATGTATAGAGTTATTGTTACTTATGTATAGAGTTGTGACTTGTTTAAATACTTGTGCACAATTGCTCGCTCGTCTTATGATGTTGACAAACTGCATTCATCAAAATAATTAATAATTTATAGGGTTTGAAACTGCTTTAGAAGCACAGAAAAATTAATTGAGCTAAATATAGAAGGTTAACCAGTGAAGTAGATACATTGTTTCCATAGAAACTAACCATATCCTGTGGTAAAATAAAGAACTTCACAAGTACTCAGTGGAATGAGATGCACGTGTAATTAAAGTATGGAATTGTCCATATTACATTGACCATTGATGTATCGTATTCAATTCCAATTGGATGGTTTCCTAGACATATGTCATTCCTCCTTCTTTTTCTTTTTTGTCTGTTTACAATGTCAGTAGATAGTGAAAAAGACTACTAAGTGAGGGAGAAATGGTTTATCACCATTTCTTACCTTAACAATCTTCAGTAAGAAGGGAAACAATTGAAATGCTGTTCAGCACGTGGCTTATTAAAGGAGGAATGCCACATATGCCGCACCTGGTCCGGCCATGATGGAACAACACCTACTATAGGCTGCTTCCTACGAGACAGACATATTTTATCTTCTCACCCAAGCAAGGAAACCACTATATCACCTAATGGTAATCTGAGGCTGAAAAAAGTAGCAAATAAGTAAATGGGTGTATTGCCAGAAAAATTAGACCCATAACTAACAGTACATATAGACATACCAACAGCAAACAAGAACTTCAACATCTTCTGTGTACCCTCACACTCTCATCTGATGGGCTGCATTGTCAGGAGTCACGTTTCCGTTTCCCCATATCGTACTGATTCTGGCCTTCCTGTTGGCCCCATCACACAATGAAATACATTCAACAAATGGCAGTCCATTCCTGAAGTATGGGGAAACCCACACACACATAGAATATCCTGGTTGATCGACCAAAAGTGGCAATGCAGGTGTGCGTAAATATTTAGAGTGGTCAATGCACTGAGATCAGTTGTGCACAGAGGAAACCTTACGTTCATCTGGTATTTACACTATCAAAACTCAACTACATCGCAGAACACATTTACCTCCTTTTCTAAAATTAGCCACCAATGAATGGCAGGCATATCACTGAATGTATCTCTAAACTAGACTGTAATGTATACCACTATATCTATAGCGACCTCATCACTAAGGATAATAATTCAGTTAATAAGAGGGGCATGGTTCATACCAGCCAATATTTTTCTCTGCTTACAGAGAAAGCACATATTTAAAATGTCAAGAATTAATTTGCAGAGATTCAATATCTTCTTTACTACAATCAGAAGTAGCTTGTCTACATTAGCACTGCCTTACCTGTGACTACAGCAGCAATGTCCACCTACCTTCAGCACTGCCCTACCTGTGACTACAGCAGCAATGTCCTCCTACCTTCAGCACTGCCCTACCTGTGACTACAGCAGCAATGTCCTCCTACCTTCAGCACTGCCCTACCTGTGACTACAGCAGCAATGTCCACCTACCTTCAGCACTGCCCTACCTGTGACTACAGCAGCAATGTCCTCCTACCTTCAGCACTGCCCTACCTGTGACTACAGCAGCAATGTCCTCCTACCTTCAGCACTGCCCTACCTGTGACTACAGCAGCACTGACCGCATCCTCCAAGCAACATATGCACATGTTCATTTGCACTTGACCAGTCTTGTTTGTCACCAGTGCAGCCACAGGAGTTACCTCCCTCCCTCCCTCCCTCCGCACATGCTCCTTGAAGTGTTTCAAATGCATGTCTGTTACTCGAGTAGAATTGCATCTTTCTATTTCAAATTGTTTGCAGTAAACATTTGCGTGGAAGTTCATGAGAAGTAGGATACAACAAATATTTTTAAAATGTGGCCTCCTTATTCTTTAATTCATACGTGTTCGTTGACAAGTGTGCAATAATAAGAGACTATATCCATAGCCCCAACCTTTTAGCCTGTCTCAATTCTACCAAACCTCATAACTTCATAGTATTCTACACAATTTCTATCACGTTGCCCTGGCATTGAGACGTCAACAAAGTTTGGAGAAATCATTCTGCGATTAGTTGTCTGCAGTTCAGCTACATACATCCTTCACGCTATCTACTTAGAGCTGTTTAAAGTTGTCTAGAACATGTGTCGTAGACATACCAACCCTATTGCTAAGAACGTAACCCAGCCCATGCTGACCAACAGCTATTTCTCAGACTGGGAGAGACCAGGGGAAACATGCATATTTTATGATAAAAAAGAAAGTGTAATTGTTTTTAGAAATGACTTACTTTCTCTATAGCACGAAAAATGGGCACGAAGAGATCAGTGTCATAGTTACTGACTTTGCCCTGGATCACAGAACAGATTCTTTCTAGCCCCATCCCGGTGTCTACACACTTCCTAGGCAACACCTTCAGAGTCCCGTCTGCTTCCCTAACACATACAAGCACAACTCATTCAAATCAACACCCTAGATAGGGACCGAGATAAAATAAATAAATAAATAATAATAATAATAATATAATTAATAATAAATGTTATAATATATAAATGATGAATACAACATTAGATAAACAGTTCTCTTTAAAAATAGTTTTTTACGTGATAATTAGAGCTGTCACTGTGATACTTCCTTTCTTTGAATCGGCCACCCATTTCCCCACTTCCCAGAATAGTACAGCATACACCAGGGTACAGAGGTAGGTAGGTAGGTAGGTAGGTAGGTAGGTAGGCAAGTCCAATAACATTCTGTGCATGTGCAAGCTACCTTGTATGGGAATGTTTGGTCAAAATTATCAAGAGCCAAGATGGCTTGATGAAAGGCAAGAAAAATGCATCAAGGATGCAACCAGTGCCACTAATACTAACCAGAATATTGGCTTGGTAGAGAAAGGATTCCTGGAAACCAGTCTAAATAATCAAGCTAATGCATAGGCTGCATCCTCCATTTTACATAAACAAGTCACCAGGCATTCCAACTAACTACCACGTAACCATCCGTAGATAGAGATAAAAATTAAAAAAACATGGACGCCAGCCCGGCGGCCAATTCTAAATACGTAACTCCAGGAAACCTAAACGGGTGCCTCCACAACTCCAATAGTGCCACACTGTAAATAATCGCAAGATCCGTGTAGCTCCACAGATATCTACTCTATGTTTAGACCATCTAGCAAAGTAGTGTAATGGCTAAGTGCTGGGAAAGAATGGGCACATGCAAAGAGAAGTCATGAAAAGACTCTGGAAGCAATAAATATACATTGCAAAATTACTGCATAATTTACATGCCCAGACAGCAGGACTTCATGAATACTCCACTAATCATTTTAAATACATATTTGCAATCCCAAAATATTTTTTTGTTATGAACTACGTAAGATTTCATAAAATCAAATAGAGATGTTTTTGTTTCTCCTAAAATTCTGCCCATTAGTGGCCATTACCGTGAGCTACACAACTGCTTGCTCAATGCACACAGAGCTTGCCCTGTAAGGATTCCCTGTCATGGATTAAGACTCTATGCAACGGGAAAAGACAATCCATAGAAGAGTGGGTGTAATGGTGAGTCACATAAAGTAAAGACCACCCTGTGCCTAACAACAACATCAAGTTCATCACACCATTCTACCAGCTGTGTTTTCTTCTCCTCTATAGCTTGTGCTTTGCCTAAAGGGGGAGGAGTTGACTTGCTCAGTGTATTATTAAGGCTTTAAACATACCATAGACCTGCTTTATGCTATTTTCCAATCGAATCACTGCGATCTAAGTGATATGCCAATTCTAAAATAACTCCTTCTTTCAATCATGAATTACAAGAGTCAAAAGTGTTCATTTAGGGAGAAGCACATCTGAAGATCCCAATTAATATTAAAAACCAACAATTCTGGCATAATTACTGAATGCAGCTGTAATCCATCAACAGTAGCCCGATTGATTTCTCTTAATCTAGATCCATATATGCATGCTATACCCCCCAGCAACCTCATCAACTAATAACAATGATGTATGGGGACTAGGTATGAGATTGAAACAAAGACTAATGAATATGTGAAGAGAGACATCACAAATGATATAATGCTCAAAAAGGAAATCATTATGTTCAGAAGCACCACCAGTCTTGCCTGGGGCTACACCATGCACTGACAGAGTTTTCATGACAGAGTTTTTTTCCTCCAGCTAATTGAGGTATGAAAGATAACATCAACACTCCACTCATTGTTGCCCATCAATCCACTCAGCCATGAAGCCATCACCAACCAAATACTCCTGGCCATTCTTCAAATGTCATCTATGTCAAAACAAATGCACTGCATGAGCAACTCAATGCAGCCATACCTGATAACATCCCTCCAATTGTTATCAGTAATAAGAGAAAACTGTGTTGCTATCCATGACAACTAGATCATATCTGGACACATTATTTGGTAATGTCATTTCTTACGCTCCATTGATAATGTCAGAAGTGATTGGTGGTGGAGCAGCTTACAGATGGAGGGAAGGAGAGAGGGAGGGAGGGATGAAGTGGGAGTGGGCTGGTGTCATAGCAAAGCCAGTGATCATGTTGCTGCTTGTGTGCATACAGATATGCTGTAGGACTACCCATTGAAGAAGATGAGTAAATATGACCTGCACCTCCACACCTGAATGGCACAAGTCTTGCGCTGCTGGGCACGTGTTGAGTCTATATCCATACCAGCGAGTGTGCGGCTTTGGACACGAAAACAGCAGAAAGAAAGTGAGACTAAATCTTCCATGCACGTAACTGCGTAGGGATTTAGAAAACTTCTTGGCCACTGAATCTTCATGTGCCATTAGAATCAGCTGCTACCTAGGTGAACACCACTATAGAATGCAAACCCTTTACCAAATCTATATCTTGACACCAATTTGACCAGCATACGAAGGGGAGGAACTGAAACAACTGTCATCTCAGCTAACCACAGCAATAAATAATATACTCTTCTAGAAACATACTTATGTGTATCAACAATTACCCCAGAAGTTAGCAATTAAAACATCTATCAATAGAGATGGAAAGGGAACTGATTGACCACACCCACTTGACCACACCCACTTGTTGTATTGTGTAAAGACCAGGTTCCAGAGCTCCAATACATCTGGGTCATCTATGTTAACAAGATGAGGCACCTCCCGGTCACCAATCCGATCAAAATGGATCTCAGTGCACGGGCCACAAGGACCTGTGTCTCCTATAGCAGTAGTACACAACAGATGGTAATAGATAAGTATAAACTATAGGGACTCCCTCTTCATTACACGTACCCATCTCCCAGAAGTTATCCTTCATTCCAAACGGGAGCACACGATTCGGAGGAATGCTATATACATAGAAACACACACAAAACATAGTATTAGTTATCACTATTAGTTGCACAATAGATTGAACCATTCTTAAAGGGGTCTAGAGAGAAGCAAAGGAAAAATGTGAAAAAATCTCAGTTTTCGCTAGGGAATCGAACCAGGACCCTTGGCTTTAGCCACCAGTACTCCAGCCACCAGTGCTCCAGCCACCAGTGCTCCAGCCACCAGTGCTCCAGCCACCAGTGCTCCAGCCACCAGTGCTCCAGCCACCAGTGCTCCAGCCACCAGTGCTCCAGCCACCAGTGCTCCAGCCACCAGTGCTCCAGCCACCAGTGCTCCAGCCACCAGTACTCCAGCCACCAGTGCTCCAGCCACCAGTGCTCCAGCCACCAGTGCTCCAGCCACCAGTACTCCAGCCACCAGTACTCCAGCCACCAGTGCTTCAGCCACTGAGCTACAACAACCCACAACTTCCAAGACCTTCACATTTTACCTTTTGCTTCTCTTTAGCCACCTTTAAGTGAGAAAGGTTCAATCTAGCCTTTATGAAGGGTCAGAACTTGTTAATTGTAATAGTTGTATAATTATACACACTTTATTCAACTACATTTAATAATTAGTTTTGAACTAGATAATTATAATACTATCACCACCATGCAAGTACAGAAGCGGGACAAAAAGGTTTGCCATCTATCAGTAGCATACTCATGGATATTTGGCATGGTAACCATGCCTTGAACAATGCCTTAATGAATGGCAGGCAGGAAGTGTGATCCAGAAGACGGCCACTCTACTCTCTGTTCACACCCAGGCTCGTGAACAAGAAGGTCAAAGGTTTTCCAGTTAGCTCACTAATCTACTCTTCTTCTTATTATCACAGCTTTGACAATTAAACACATTAAATATCCAGGATTGGTTAAATGCTAGTCTAAAAATGGGCAAAGACCAGTCCACACATGCACACACATGCACACACACACACACACACACAAAAAAAAAAAAAAAGTAGAAGCTAATTTACAGATAGAAGCCTTAACACTCTCAGTTACAAATAAACTAACTAGCACCACACCTGCCTCTCTACTCCTGGCCCTGCACTCACCCTATATCTAGCCATATCTGCTTCACATCCAAGTCGGGCTCCAGATTGAGATCTTCATTGCCACCAAAATAAGTGACGTACATTCTGTCTTTGGGCACCTTGTAGACATTGGTCATAAGATCCCACGCCCAATGGATGGCTTCCAACTACACAGAAACATTTCACACACACACACACACACACACACACCAAATTAGATGATAATAACATATCAACAAATACAAACTGAATTTCTTGATAAAGGAATTTTCTTATAACCAGATTCCCACATAACTAGTAGTGTACTTACAATAAATGGCTACTCTTATAGTTGTTGATTATTATTATTATATCATTATCATCATCATCATCATCATCATCATCATCATCATCATCATCATCATCATCATCATCATCATCATCATCATCATCATCATCATCATCATCATCATCATCATCATCATCATCATCACCTTTTGGAAGCAAAAGAGTAAAAAGAACAATGACTAACCACTAATTTATTATAAACAGCTTACCTACGTTATGATTTTAGAGCCATGGAAAGAAAGACTTCCCATGTACCTAGTGTACTTAAAATTGAAATCTCTTAATCTTGACGTTGACATATCTTCCGCTTGTGTCTCACTCACTTCACTAAATCCGGAAATTATCAACCATTAGACCTCATCAATGTCTTATACTGCTTGTTTTCCTTCCTCTCCACACCCACCTTCCCATCTCATACTTAAATTTAATAAATTCTGCTACCATATCAACCACTAGACCTCGGAGGAAATGAATATTATTCTTATTATTATAATTCCTGCTCCATGAAATCTTATCCTTCACCTGGTGCTGTCTCATAATTTTCTTCACTGTATTGCAATGTAAATCAGTCATGAGTCATTGGCCTCACTCAAATATGCCTGGAGTGTTACCTAGCTACCAATGCTGCACATGCCCATAGCATGAGAATGTGCCTGCCAATAATGCCACAATTATTACTGACTAACGACTCAACTGTTTTCAACATGTGCAGATTCATACACAACAATGGAAAACTATCCCCTCAATTGGTGACAATGTCATGGAGATTGAATGTCATGGATGAATGTAATTGGTGTTCAGTTATTCAGAAAATTAATGAATTGGAGATGTGTTACAAAAATCTGATATAAGTTGGATTACCAGGACAGGCTTCAAAATACAGTCGTTTCAATTACAATAGTATCCGCTACATAACTGGTAAAGGGAATGTACATTAGGATATCATAAGAACGAAAAGTCCACTTGAACCGAGAGAGGTATTTAATAGTGTATGGAATTACTTGTTGATCGCCAGCCAGCACATAAACACAAGTTCAATATGTCAGTGATGTCGCTGCTTACAAAGACTGGATAAGAGAGATTATGCATACAGGGGAGGGAACAAAAGAAAAGCCATCAGCCACGCCAGGTGCATCAAACCAGCTCTTCATTGGGTTCCCACTTATGTACATAGTTATAATAAAAACAGAAAGGTACCCTAGCAACTAAAGATCATATCCCATTGGTCCACTAATCCTGACAAATCATGAGCTATCTCACTACAAAGAGTCAGTAAATTACTACACTGGCAGCTCCTGGCCACTTCTTTGGTGAGATGCATTGCCACTGAAAACGAGTAAACAATTACTGAGTGACCTTAGGACGTGAGAATGCCACCATGACAATAAACAGTAGCGGGTGTTAGAAGCACACACAACACGCTAGAACAAACAACCACTGGATAAAAAAAAAATTATAACGAAAAAAGATTTTTCAGTTTGCCATGACAACCCAATTGGGAAAATATGCATCGAGTTTGGCAACAGTGATGGATGACTAGCACTGCCCAGGAGGGAAATAGCTAGTCTGAATGTCAATCAGACAGCAGCCGACTAACCACTGACACCAGATTTGGAGCTACACCTAATGGAATGATCAGCTAACACATAGTTTGTAAAAATTCCCATTCACCTTAGACGATGTGCCACTTGCCTATTCCACATCAACAAGTCATAAACAACATAACGAGATCTAGTAAAATATGTCTTACAGTTTTGTCACTGAACGGGAAACACCAATTCTGTCTAATACCTATGTAACAGAGGTCTCCATCATAAATATATACAATATTTACGTGTGTGTGTGTGTGTGTGTGTGTGTGTGTGTGTGTGTGTGTGTGCACCAACCACGTAGGAACATATCTTCCTCATAATCAAATGTGTGACTGTTTAGAGATCTCACGTCACATGATCTATAATGGCAATTTTAGCATTACTTGGAAACCCCCACTTACTTTAAAGAAATCTCCAAAACTCCAGTTGCCGAGCATTTCAAAGAAAGTGTGATGATAAGTGTCCTTGCCAACGTCGTCCAGGTCATTGTGCTTGCCCCCAGCACGAATACATTTCTGTGAGTTGACCACGCGACGAAGTTTCGCAAAATCACTGTTTGGATCCACAGTGCCTTGGAAGATAGGCTTGAACTGCACACACAAAAAACAAAAACAAAAAACAAACAAAAAAAAAACAACAACAACACTGATGATCATACTTCATAGAAACCCAGTATAAGTATCCATAACATTATATATGTATATTTGTTTGTGTGTGTGTGTGTGTGTGTGTGTGTGTGTGTGTGTGTGTGTGTTTAACAGGTCCCGCTGAGTTCTATAAGAATTCTCGGTACACTCTATTAGGAGAATCTTGCGTCTCGGTCACGCTAGATGAGTACAAGTTGATGTGTTACCAATACACACAAACACCAGAAGGAGGAACATCAAAGGATTGTAAGTTATGCAAGTGGAAAACAACCTCAATGGCTGTATATGAACGCTAGTCGGCCATGGAAAACATAACACAAGTCAAAACACTTAGTAAATTTAGTACGGTGCAACAGGATAACGAACCCAGCAATGCGACAAACGTACAGTTCCATATTCAAAATAGAATTCTATACCACATCCTCTCGTTGCTGTGGTATCCGAAAAATACTAAATTTAAAAAATAAAAGATGGCAAAGTTAGATTATGCCAAATTCCTTATATAGACAAGACGAAGTTTCATTGGCCAGGACAAAGCGAACACAATAGACTCGTTGTGTCTCTAATCCAGCCAGACACATGCTCAAGTCTTTGTGCTCTGTGCTTGTCTGCATAAGTAATGCACAAAGGAAAGTGTGAATGTGAGTTTCATTTCCATGAAAATTTATAATAATTCTCAGGGGGAACAAAACCATTTGCAGGGGAGACAAAACCAATTTCCAGGTGGACAAAACCAATTTCCAGGGGGGACAAAATTACCCTAAGCACTGACTATTGAAATATAGCTCATTGCCATTGGGCGTATGCACCCCAGCAAAAAAAAAAAATTAAGGAATTTACTGCTAGATATATTATCAGCAACTAAACTGCCCAATCTCTTTTGTGCTGGGGGGGGGGGGGGGGGGGGGGGGTTGTAGGAGATTTCAGTGCATTACAAGACTGTGACACCGGTTCACAATTATACTCACCATGGCAACAAGTCCATTAACTCATTAAGGCATCGTTACTTAATTATATCACTCATCCTACTCAGCTGGAAGAGTTCAATTAATGCACTGTGCCAGATTGAAGTTAATTGCATTACCATTGTAAACAATCAATCCATCAATCACTCTAGATCTGAACCAGATAAGCTGCCTTAGAAAATGAACTGCAGAAGTTCACCACATGATCAGCAGCTAGCAGCCAGAAAGCACCGAGTTATCCCATAGTTTCAACCAGTACTCCAGGCACAACAGTGAGTGAAACATGACTTATGTTATAGCTACGGAAGTTAATAACATATTCATAAGAAATGAATATGTTAGTTACTTATTATTTTGGACCTGTGCATTAAATAGGTCCAAAACACCTGCTTAAAATTAGTACTTTTTATATACCGTTCAGATCATACAAATACTTTAAATTCCTGTTTCTAGGGCACCTACTACCATACTCCAATTAGTGCCCCTAAGAGAATCCACCTAATACTATTGACTCAAGGGCTGAAAAATGTTCTAGTAACAAAACTGAGCCCACCCATTACTCCACCCTAAGCCACTGATGGCCTCTTCAGCAGAAACATTCACAGATTCCAGCACTACAAACTCTGGCTTCTCTCTGCATGAGTATGCCACCTGTATCCTAGTACTATTGGATGGAGGATCAGCTACTTGCAACCGAGCCACAATTACCACGACAACACACACACACCTGATGACGTGTGCTTCCAAGGGTAGATTGAACTCTACTCCACAGCTTGCAAACGCCCGCCAATTATGAACTCCAGAAATCACATTAGGCGAAATTGGAGAAAATGTAAACTGATACTGACAAGTGGTAGGAACAACAAGCCACGCCCCCAATCATAGCTGGGACCACTCACCAAATAGCCCATACTTTCAATTCCCCCCCACACACTTAAGCTCAGGTAGTTCCAGGTGGTGGTGGCTTCTTCCATGCATTTCTAGGAAGCCTTATTCAACCATTTTGTTAGCAATAGTTGGTTGGTTTAGATGTAGCAGAGCTACAGAGCTAACCGAGTGCTCATTCCGTTGACAGATAATAGTAACTGAACTGAGCCACAGCTTATATGCTGTTTGATACAATCAAGGTGAATTGTGTGTGTGAATGTGACTGAATGGCAAGGTGTTAATTGCCAGGCTGTACAACCAGGTTGAAGTGAGAAAAACAGAGTAAGGGCCAAGGAAAGAGATTAAGATTGGGGAAGAATTAATAAAGACAGAGTGTAGGGAAGGACATAGAAGGGACAGAAGGAAAGAGTGAGGGTGGGTGAGCAAAGTGATATATTAAGTCAAATGAATGCAGGTTTTCCGAGCGCACTATGAGGCCGAGGAGTGCGCTCGGAAAACAGAGAAAGAGGAAGTTCTTAAACTGGACTCTTTAAAAATTACTCAACCATATACACCAGTAAAGTCCTGCCACACCCACTATCAGCGTAACTGCTAGGACCTACGGTATATTGCAAGAAAATACCAAATGTCATCCAAACAGTTTTAATGCATGTCCTAAATATCCATTCTACAATCATACAATCATACAAGACTAGAAATGCTGACCAATGGTCAAGATGTATGTATAATCACGTGCTAGGCTCAAGTACTGGTACACCCTTGTCTAATACTCCACCACTAAGCACTCCCAAGTGAACTGTCCAGGCAACCTGGCTTCACCTTTGGGGGCGTGCATTAGTTAAAACTGCACACACGACAGAGGAGAAGGGAGGTATTGCCAGGATTGAGGTGTGTGTATATGTGTGTGTGTGTTGATCACTATGGATACCCTCAGTGTCATCAGAAACCATTGCTTCAATCATTCAATTACAAGGCAGGGTTGGTGAGCAATTAGAAGTACTCGGAATGGAGAAGTGCTGAGTGTAACGTAGCCTCCTATTGCTCCCCTGGCTCAGCAGAACTTGGGGGAAGTTGAGTATTTGTGCACAGTGTGAAGGGCTTCTGCATTACTTCATTATAGAAAGTTCAGAGTTCACATTCAGATTGAAGTCTTCACTGCAAAAGGTCATCCTGAACTCGACACTTTCACTTTACAATTATTATTGTCCTTTGAAGGCTATTATGTTGTCCAGGATATTAGTTACTTTGAGTGAATGTGTGTGTGTGTGTGTGTGTGTTGATACTGTAGAGGAAAAAAGTATCTATGGGCTAGCAGGTTTTGTCGAGACAATACTTTAACATCAAATCTCTGAGAGGTAGCCGTAAAACACTTTAAGTAAATAGTGCCAAATCTGGTGTGTGTTAATTAGGAGTGAATACGGTTGGTTCTTAGAACTAGCCAATACTTGTACGCTCCTGTCCAGTCACTTTGGCAGTGGATGGTGTCCATTACCTCGACACTCTAGGCTAGTGTTGTCATTAGATTGGAGTGCAGTAGACAGAGATAGTTAGCACATCACTGAGTGTTGAAAGAAAATAGAACAAGTAAAGAGAGAGCTGGCTTTTTTTGCCAAGCCAATCTAGATGTGTGAATTCAAGTATACAGGACAGTATCAAATCAAAATGGAATGCTGTCAAATTTGTAGTGCTTCCATATTTATGTTGAGAGGTATCTGAGTAGCAGGATACTTGAGAGTGGAAGACTTATTTTAACAGGGATAACAGAAAGAGGGAGGGGGAATTACAGATTGCAAAATGTAATTCAGTCACCTAGGTTTCACTCCTTTGTAACCATACAAAGTAAAAAAGGCAACCTAGGCCACACTTCCTGAACCATTCACTTTGAAAAGAGCAATTCGTTGGTGAGAATTCAAGCCTGACAAGAACATGAGGCAAGAACTTGCAGCTTCCGTTTCTCCCCATTTTATTATTTATATTCTTGAAATTCCCGAACCAATGCTATTGATACACACCAGCATTCCTTCCGCTAATATGCCTCGACTTCATTCTTATTAATAAAATAAGAGAGAATATTCATGGGGTAATTAAGTCCGGGCAGAAATGGTGTGTAACAGGGCAGAAATAGTTACAATACAACAGTGAAAATGTCATAGCTTACTTCAGTTTCTAGTCAGTGAACTCGTCTGTGTTATGATTCCTCAGTTGGTGGCCATTTGGTTCCAATAACAAGAATCTCATGAGACATTTGATGTTATTTCTCATTAACATCTCACAGAAATCGTTACAGTTTGTTATATTAATATATTACTCATTAGATGTGTTCTCTCTTTCGCAGGTCTTTTTAAACAATACAGAATGTTTGGCTGTCACCGGGGATCGAACCCAGGACTACTTGCTTCACGCACAAGCACTCTAACCACTGAGCAACAACAACCAACAGGCAACTGAACATTTCAATTTATACTGTTAACTAGTGATGTGCTTGAGCACAAATGGCGAGCAAGCCTAAAACTACACTATTGTTAAACAATTCGTTTTAACTTCTAACACTCAAGCCTACTAAAAAAAGTCGAGCTTTTAAATTACCTATAATAAGGTAAAGGCATTTAATGCCATAGTAACCGCTCCCGCAACTGTTTGAATTGGAAGAAAAAAGAAAAGAAAAAAGAAAAGCAACAAATAACAAGTCATGTTATTTAAACTTTTTCTTTATGATGTTCTTAGTAATAGTTGTAACACACAATACTTTCGCACAACTGAACATACCTACGACAGACTTACCTTCGCGGTTAGTCTAGTGGACAATGAATATTCAAGTAAATACTGTTGTGTAGGGCTTATAACTATGACAAATAGAGTATTAACTTACCACCGCCACTAACTAAATAGAAAAGGAACTCCAGTACGTTTTTGAGTTTAACTGCACCCGCAAAAGAATTCAAAGTGGTAAACAATTCAATTTTTTAGATGATATGGGTAATGATCGATAAACCGGAGGATTCCGTTTAGTGAAGTTTGAGACGGGGTCGAACAAAGAGCTAACACCAAAATACGAGAAGGTCAAAGTACAAAATGACATACGTATGTCCAAACATATTATATATAAACAAACAAACATCCCCGATTTTCAATTGTGTTACCCCTGAGAGTGTCTCGCTCGCTTCGCTCGCTCGCCAATTAACAAATACTGCTATGCTATAGTCTCGCTCTCAACAGACCAACAGAATTTTCTTTTTTTTTTAAAGATTATTTCTATGTGTGGGATTTTTTTGATTTTTTTTGCTCTGATAATTTTTTTTATCCCTAAAAGACTATGAAAAAAGAAAAATATATTAAGAAGGCTGAGAAAAAAAATTGTGAATATCTTACTTGTCTAAAATGTTAAGCTGATTCAGCTTAACAACTAAATATGCCCAGCTAAAATAATGCCAACATAACTTAGTCTAGACAAACACATTTTCCTCTACCATATGTACTTCTGGAGATGTCAAATATGAATTAATGCTATATATTTCACATACTCAAGTTCTTCATGATTTTATTAAAAATGTTTTTTTTAATTAGTTAATCATATATATTATACATATGTACACACAAATTTACTAACATATATACACACATCTGTACACTGACATGCTCACCCTACCTGATTCATGCCAGCATTAGCAAACAAGAGAGTAGGATCATCGTGTGGAATGGTGGATGAAGTGTGGACATAGTCGTGAGTCTGCTTCAAGAAGTAGTCTATGAAGATGGTTCTTATCTGTTGACTGGTTAGGCTAGGGTCCATGGCAGTAGCTGTGACTTCTGAACTGGACAAGTCTGTGATGGGCTCGGTGACACTGGGAGATCCGGTAGTAGAACGAGAAAAGTGACTACGGATAAGAGAAATTTGTCTGACAGTCGCTAGAATATAATTCTATGCAAAAAACACATTCACACACAATTTAACTTCAAGGGTGGCAATTAAATTAGATAGGATCATAGTTAATAAATATCATGTATATGGTTACTATGGCACCAAATTTAAGCAGCTATGTATGTGCTATTTCTTTAACTTAAGTTATCATCTATTTTTCGTGTGGTAAATACAGAAGTTCATTTTCATTGCAAAGAAAATTGATAGTTACTTAATTGAATTATTTACATGAATGAGTTGAGTGTGATATGGCAAGATATTTCACATAGCAGTCTAACTTGTTTTGAGAGTGGAATATTTTTATATCACCTCTTCCAGAGTGAGTGAAATAAATTTTATATTACAATTAGATATCCAGCACCTAAGTAGTTTGTACTAGGGTGCTTGTACAGTAATGCTCCAATGTTAGTTCATAAGAGCTCCCCATATCCATAGTTGATATTTTAGCAGCTGCTTCGGACAATTTTTAGCAGCTGCTTTGGACAATTTTTTTTTAGAGAAGGTAGCTGTAATCCTAGGTTCTTACACAAATTCAAATTTATTACTCATTTCATTATTAGATACCAGAGATACCACTCCATGTACTAAGCCAACAGACTCTTGATCTCCTGATCCAATATATACCACATATTTTGCTTCTCTGAGACGGGAGATAGTAATTTACACTACAAAGGAAGTGCTAGCGTGAAAGAAAACTCTTAGATTCAAACCATGCTACTATTGTTAGAATGTACACCACTGATTATATCTCAAAACTACTTATCTCAAACATACTGGAAGTTAAACATTAGTCTTTAGATCATACATGATGATTTTCTCGTTACAAGAACAATAAATATACTTAAAATAGCAGCCTTTTTCCGCCCTTCAATAGTGCATTGTTCCGGAATACTTCCTGGCAGTCCCTTATTCTGTTAGTGGAGATATGGTGGATAGCTTAAAGAAACAGCCAGCAGCTGACTTGGTTGCTGCGATGTAATGATACTTACTATTTATATAATGAAGAAGCTATTCAGACAAAGATTTGTCCACTCAAATAAAGAATTATATTAAGCCAGGCGAAAGGTCAACACCTTGCTGGCCCAATAATGATTTTAGCTTTTCCTGGGATTGGACTAAGTGGAGTACATACAAAAAATAGCAGTATTTTTATTAGGGCCTCATTTCTACCTAGCAGCTATCTTTACTTTATCCTAGTGTGTATTGGGACATAGCACTTGTAAACAGAACATAAAACTTCATTTACCTGTTGCCTAATTGAACTCGCACCTAATCCGTAGAAAATTCAACTTATTAATTTAAAGAAAGCAATTAGTTATTCAATAGTTACACAAAACTTTACTTACTATTTTTTATTTATTAATTTATTAAAGTCAGTTTAATATAAGTTTAAACAATAATCAAATTCTACAAAAGTTCAATTCAGTGCCCTGTTTAAGGTTGCGACAACATAGCAACACGTGCACCAGAAATACTGGATGCTCGCAATAATTGAACAACACCGCCAACTTAGCTTACACCTTAGCTTACACCGGTAATTCTAAAGCTTCCTGCCCACAATTGATAAACCTAACCGCGTGGCTCCACCCCTTGTACAGCACAGTGAACCAGCAACAACTCCAAGATGACAGAAGATTACGTCAATTGTCTTTTTAAGTTCCACCCATCAGTTAGTCTGAACAATAGATACAAATGACCCATTAGAGGAGTTACTAACTCTGCCTTCCTCTCCTCCTCACAGTGGAGCTGATCCCACCAAGCCACACAGCACAAGCAGTCCTCTGTGATACTGAATGCAAAGTGTACAGCATCAAGTGGTACTGTGTTTAATAGATTGAACGCTCACGTGATGCGGAAATACTCATCCAATGTACAATAAATAACATGAGTCAGTATGAATGAGGGGAGATATTTTACGAGCCTGCATAAGTATATCTTCAAGCCTTAGGCGAGTGAAAATATAATTGTAAGAGTGAATGCTATCCCCTTATTGTACGATGAGTGTAATAAAATGTTTATTGTACATTGGATTTTTTTTCCATAACGGTCTATAAACTGCTTCCAAGACTCGTCATTCAGAGATAACTCCGCCATGCTAAAAATTAATTTGTCCAAAACTAGGCACAACTGCATTAAATAATGTTCACATGATGCTAATATACTCAAGAAAATACCCAAATTAAACAATAATAATATTATGAGAATGTGAGTATTCGCTTGGTTATCTAATGTTACATGGACTGTCTGCCACATTGCTCACACCAGCCTTACAATAAAGTCACAGTACAAGTCCACTAGCACTACTATCATTAACCAAAGGGCTTGCACTAACGTGAGTCTAATATTGCTAGCTACTCTCCCTTACTTACTGTGACCCTGTATCAATTCCCAATGATCCCACTCTAGTCTCACCAGATAAGGTCTATTACAGGACCGTCCAAGCATGAATAGATGATACTAACGACTGCTGGCTGTTAAGGCACAAACCAAGCAAATTGTTCAAAATAATGGCGTAGCGATGGCGCAACAACCAAAATGTAATGGGAACGGGTGGTCAACCTCTCCTTTAGTGTTCCGGATATACAGGAGTATACGGTCGTGCACAAAATGAATACGGCTAAGGGCTAATAGTTGAGGTTAGGTGGTAAAAGGTGTAAACAATGTCTTTTCTGAGCTCGGTATACATCTAGTTAAGTTAAATTAGCTAGCTGAATGTTTCAAGCTTTTTTTTGTTACAAACCTTCAATTTTTTTTTGCTCCAATGTCGAATGCAGAGCCTCCCAGTGTTACTAGCTACTAGAAAATTTGTCCGAAGCAAAGGACGAGAAACTTTTCCATAATGTCGACATTCACTGATGCAATTCAATTTTAATCGGCTATTGACCTCAGGACGCGCATGAGCGGAAGTTACGGGTATTGGCTAGGCTATATAAAGCTAAGAAGTTAAGCTAGATGTACAAGTCGACTTATCTGCAACTCTAATTGTATTATTAGCTATAACAGCAAAAAAAATTAATAATGGGAAACATGTATCAAAGGTTTATACTGGTTCATCTTGGAATTATCACTTTAATAGTGAGTATATTATAGCTCTAGAATTGGAGTGATAAATAAAGCTGAGAACCAAGACTTAATAATTTGTTTTACATTACAGGGCATTGCAGCATGTAATAAAAATTGCAGTACAACAGAGCAACCAGTATGCTCATCCAATGGAATAATTTACTCCAGTCTTTGTGAATTTGAGAAGGCTAAAAGTAACAACTCTGATTTGGTCCGACGTGCCTGTCCAGAAGCCTGCCTGAGAAACTGCTCAAATGAAAAAGTATCAAAAATCTGTGCATCAACTGGACAGACATTCAACAATCTGTGCGAGTTTGAAAAGCAAAAATGTCTTCTTAAGATGGACAACTGGATCGTCATTTATGAAAATGAATGTAAGTTAGACGGGAAAGTACTACAGCATTACTGCAACTAGAGCTGTTCTAGAATTTACTTTAATATTACAATTATTGATTTCTTAAAGGTGTAACACTTCCACCTCTCAAAAAGGAGGCAAGCTGTCATGATCACGAAACAAAAATGATTATGGAAGATAGAGACGAGTATAACAGCAGATGTCTCAATACAATGTCAAGTGAGAAGAAAATGGCTAACAATTTGACATTTGATGACATCAAAGACTGCTATATACCAACTTGTGAACCAAATGGACAGTATTATTACCATCGTCAATGTGCCCTCCTCCATGAGGTCTGCTGGTGTGCCAGACGTGATGGATCTGTTATACCAAATACTTTTGCACCACTGACAAGAGCCCCTGAGTGTTGTAAGTATTTTAGTACATTTATTCTATCAGAGCAAATTACTGTGTATTTTTTTTTTTTTTTAGCGGCAGGAAGTTGCATGGTTAATAACAAATTTTACAAAAATGAAGAGGAGGTTAAATACCCAAACACATGCGGAAAATGGTGAGTTGCAGATTAATCTTTATTCTAATTCTTTCATTGTTGATTTTGATTCTATTTCAATTTGTAGCAAATGCCTGGATGGTACTGTAATATGCTCATTGAAGTACAACACTACTTTACCATTGAGTGATGATCAAATAACGCTTTTGAAAAACGACATCCTTCAGTTGTTCTACTATAGATATACATATCCAAATGCCAAGAATGAAAAACTTGATGTCATTCATGCTGATGAGCATAGTCATAATAGTAAGTGTAATAAGTTAAATATAGACCTGCAAAGTTATGACTTCCTGTATGTATGTATTATTTGTAGTTGATAGTGCAGTTAAGAGAAATCTGTTGAAAATGAGATTTAACAATTATGACAAAGATAACAGCTACAGTTTATCTGTGACAGAAATGTCCATATTTAAAGTAGACTTCCACGAATTCACTCATTGTTCAGAATTCATCAGTTCACAGTTATTTAACATCATGGATTCTAATAATGATAACTACATAAACATCAGAGAATGGGGGAATTTTTTTGAAGGTAAAGTCTTATACTGTAAATCATTAGCACACATGATGTATTTTTTCCTTTTACAGTGGAAAATTTGTCCAGGAGAAAGCGTAGTTTATTGGATAGACATGCAGACAGGAGAAAATTCAAGTACACTTTGTTCTAATATTTCTATTTCATATCTTCAAAATTTGTATATACAGGATAATGCTAAAAATTTATTTATAATATCCATGATCCCGATTTTTTTATTCCAAATTTGCATCATATCTTGAAATCATTATATCACTTTGGCCTCATTCTACATTCAGTCTTATTTTATTATGCTCATTTGACCCCTCCATTGAAATATGAATCTCTAGTATTATAAATTATTCTATATTGATAAAATGAGATAAAACAGTTTTAATGATAATTTTGTGAACTAAGACTACTAAAACAAAACATATTGGAATTGTTCTACAAATAACAGATTCTGATAATTGTTAATGAAAGTGAAACCATTTTCGGTGTAGCTTACTTAACCAGCTATGAAAATTAACCTGTATATGAATACATCATTTTTGGCAGAAAATAAAGAAGCAAAAATTTGAAGTACTAAATATTGTAGTTTTGGAGCAATCAGTTCTATATTTGGTAGTGCCTCATAATACATGTATGAAATTTCAAGAATGTGATTTAATTCCTAAAATTTTCCCAGAAATATTACAGGGGTGAAGATACAACATGATTATGCCAGATCAAGTCACACTACAAAATAGTTAATCAAACATTTACTCAAAAATAGATTTGTTGTTGTTGTTGTTTTTCTGAGACATTCTGGATTAAATGCTACAATTTTGTTTCTATATTGCACTGTGGGGACAAGAAACCAACCAAGTAATATCTGTTCTTTGGATCAGAATCAAAGTGTTAATTCATAAAATGTAGAAGAACATAACACCTGCAGAGGGTATACATTTGTTAATAACTTTCCTCTTGTAGCTATGACCTGTTGTATTGCTAAATGCCAGGGAGGTCACAGGAGAAGGTGTTCCTTGAATGTGATAATGAATTATACAGCTATTAAATAGACCATTGCCATTGAACAGGACAGTAGCCACAAACAATGAAATCATCTAAGTATGGTCATAATTTGCATGCAGTTCTGTTCTCTGCATATTATATCACAAATTTAATTATTAGTATAGGACTAACAGACTTTAATGAAGACATCATAATGTGTGTCCCTAGAATCACTGGACTTCCCTAAGCTCTTTTATATTCATATGTAATTTTAGTATAAACAATTATTTCATTGCATAAATATCATTAGATCCCATTGCTATATTGTTACTAGGTGTACTAACTTAGTAAGTGTGCACTATTTTTTGCCTTTAGGTATATGAACTGTGCATACTAACCATCCTTGGGATATTGCTATTTTTGAGTTTTAGTTTAATAGAATAGGCGATAAGGATAAAGCGGGTTATGTGAGGCCTGGTTATGTGGGGCCCCAGATATGGGACCAGCCCTAGTTGGATAACTCTCCTGCTGACCCCCAGGAATTTACCATAGCTAGAGTTAGATCTGGAGATAACAGCTGGCAGCTACAATGCTAAAGTAAACTTGCCAGTGTGCTTCAATTGAATTTTAATTGAATTTTAATTTTGGGCCGGAAACACAGCCAGAAACACACCTGCACGAAAATGCTTGATAAACAATGGAAACTGGGCATGGGTGGCGGGTAAACGGGATCTAAAATAGTTAGAGCATGCTTAGGTACTGGTGGATTTAGTGCACTGAAGCCCAAGGGCCGTAGGCCCGAATTTAGTGCACAAAGCCCTAGGGCCTACGGCCCTTGGGCTTCAGTGCACTAAATCCACCAGTACCTAAGCGCTTATGCTCTAACTATTACATAGTATTTGTTTTAACAGATGAAATGCATAGCTAGTTAAAATGAAGATGAATATAGCTAATTGTTAACAAAAAAGTGCAAAAAAAAAAATGTAGTTGCGCTTGAGTATGAAAGATATTATGTTTGATAATTGATCAAGCTTACAATATGTATATATTTGCATCAGGTCACAGCATCAGACATTAATTCAAAAGAAAACAATCCTTATGAAGTTGATAAATTGAACATCAGTAGATATTATGAAGAATTCTTGTGTGCCACAAACCATTGGTCTGGTTTGGGTCGTGTGACAGAGTGCATGTAGAACTGACAGGACTCATCATAGGAATGGCCTCTTCAATTTTTTTTATTCTTTTACTGATCATACACTGATAATGAGTTTGATTGTGGTTATACATACACATATATAAGCATATATATCAGCAGCGGAGAAACAAAAAATATTTGGGGGAGGGGGGCACAAACAGTCTGCCAATCTTATCAAACAATTAGACAATTAGGGATAGCAGAAATGCCTAATAAAAAATCATAGAGATTTAGTTTTATATTTAATTCTACTGTTAACTGATTCAGATATTACAACAATATGTAGACCAGCTATATAGTAATTTTTATGACAATAAACATTAGCAAAAAGGTTTTAAAAAAACTAAGATTTAGATTGCTAAAAAGAAAATTCATCCAGTAGGTAAATTTAAAACAAAGCCAAGAAAGAAACTTTTTTTTACATTTCTAAATGCATTTCCAAATCAGTGTCTATATCATGCTTCCAAAAACCTGCTGTATTTGCAGCTGATATATAGCTATGGCGGCATAACCAAAACATTTATGATATTCCTATTAGAAATCAAAGCAAACTGTCCTATATACAAACTTTAGTAGCCATGACACTTGTCATAGTTACCACGTATAATTAGCTATAGCTACATTATTATTATTTTAACACAATCAAATTTTATTTATTGCTTAAAAGTTCAATACCTGTAATTCAAGCTGTAGCCAGACATTTCACAGGGAGAAGTGTGTGTGTGTGTGTGTGTGTGTGTGTGTGTGTGTGTGTGTGTGTGTGTGCTTGTTTAGTACATAGGTATGGCTGCAAAATAGGACTACATGAAGGAGGTGTGCTCTTTCGATTGAAGTTTTCAATTAGTTCTTTCTCTAGGTCAAACACCTGAAGTAAGCACTATAATATAGGTGGACTACAGGGAGGACCCATTATATGTCTATTATTTAAAATTAAGCCGTTAATGTTTTGTTGATTTTAGTGACACTATAGCTATTGTTAGGAGAGCAGATTGCTAGTGATAACTATAAACTCTACACATAAAATAAGTACATAGCTAGTTGGCTAGTAAATGAATGTTGTATAGGCTGTGATCAAGTTGGCTACTTTTAGGTAGTGATCATGAATAACATTTTCTCTAAAGTTTGGGGAGGGGGCGGGCACCAATGTATTATGGCTAAAGTTTGGTTGGGGGGCACAGAACCGTAGTGCCCCTGTGGCGCCTCCGCATAATATGTAATCATAATAATAATATATATAATTTATATATAACTCAATGTTGTCCTTGTCCAGCAGAATAAGGGACATTTTTGGTCGAGGCTCTCGTCGGTGTATATAGTTTTTCTTTTTTCCTTCACAAATTCACTTGCTCACTTTCTGGCACCAGTGGGGAATTCCAAATATTTGCAATTTTATTTTCACTGAATTCAGTAGCAAGTGTAATGCCTTGCCATCAAGTTAATTATACTGTTAATAGTTTCTAGCTATTCTGTGTCAGATAAAATTCATTAAAATACTTCTTGCCATTTGTCAATAGTGAATAACTTAGTGAAATTGTGACTTTTTAATTTCATTCCTGCGAAAATTAAATTTGGACTAACATTCCAGAAATAATATGTGATACCACTAGCATGGGGTTTTCTGGGGTGTAGAATCACTTTCTGGCATTAGTTCAAGTTACATTTTTACATGAAATTGCTAATTTTGCGTATTTAAATATTATACGAGATATGATATTTTAACCCTATGGCAGATTGCATGCAGCAGCTTATCACAAGCATACAGTTCATTGAAGATGATATTTTGTCTGTTATTTGTTTTTCCATCTGCCTCGATGTGAGCTATTCTAGCTGTATATCACCTGGGCATGGTATTGGCCTTCTGACAGCAAGTACATAGCTATGAAATGGTGAAGAATATTGAGCTAATTTAATGAGGCGAAGTAAAAAACAACAACATACTTAACAGCATTACTCTTCCACTCTGTCATCTGTCTATTAGATCTGATGTTGTAAGCCCCACCTGAATTCTTCATTACTTTGCCTTTCAGTACTTCTACTATACAGTTAAAAGGCAACAAAATGTCAAGATATTTCAGTGTGTGGGTTACTGAGGCACCTTGGGCTGGTCCTATGTAGACAAAATTGTACAAATTGCTGCACTAAGGTTCAAGTCTCAACATACACTATGGAAGACATGTTTTCGTTTTGTTCTTTTCAAGGAGCTCTATTTATGTTTAAAAAGGGATCCTTATCTCAACCTTCAGAGGGAGAATTGTGAGAGCAAGTTAGCAATACGATGATGACCGTCTTCACAGTGAGCTGGAGCAGTTAGCAAGCAGCATAGATAATGTAGGATTACTGAAAATTGGTCAACAAGTATTTTTGAAAGTACCAAATATCTAAATGGCTTTAAATTTTTTGTTCTGCAACACTGCTTCTATTGCAGAATGCATCACTGTGAAGGATTTTTCTAGGAATCCAAACAATGACATTTAGTGTGATACCTGCAGAGAGGGAGGGAGATACATTCAGAAAGAAAAGGAACAATTAAGAGTAGCTATCTTTGAAGCTTGTGAGGCCATAAAAGATTTTCTACCTGCAAGGTTACATGTCAGAATGGGAGTGTTTTTCTCTGACTTGCATGCAGCAAATGTGAGGTGTCATGCAGACTGCAAGGCAGCTTTCTTATCTCTCTGATCAATAAAGGTTGCTTTTTGCCAAGGTTGTGGTGCTACAAGTACATACCATTTTGATTCTGTTGTTCCATATCTGCTGGGAAACATGTGAAGTATTTGAATGCAAGAGAATGTGAGTTTTCCAGGAGAATGCTAATAATCAAAGGTGGCTGAAAAATTTAAAGGGGATATCAACTATCATCTCCATGATTTTCATCACTAATAGCATTCAAGTCAAGTGCAATAAAATTATTCCATGCAATACCTACAATCAGTGGTGAAAATTCTAACCACTCCTCTTCATATAGAATTCTCAGTGCCACTCAAAGATTAAAAAATAACTCGTTGTCGCTTTCAAGTTTATTGGGGTAACTTGCTCTTATGTTGAACTTTTGCTTTTCAAGAAATTGGCAGCAAAGCTAACATGGATTGTACTTACTGGATTCAAGTATGAGGCAGATTAGTAGATCAGTCTGATACAGGGCATGAATGACAAATCAAGAAATTGTTTCATAAAATAGATCTCATCACTATATGCAACAAAAAAAAGAAGCATATCAATTTCTTCACCTCATTAGAAGGATTAATTCTACTTCTACATCATGGCATTTGTGACTGAAGTCAGATTATAGTTTGCATTTCTGGATGCTCCACGTAGTTAAAGATATATAGGATGCTATCCCCTCTAAGAGTTACTGAATCAATGTTTTCAAACACGACTTATTCTGAGTGTAGAGTGGGAATGTCTTAACATTCTATTACCAAGCTATGATTCAACTTCAACAACTTTAACAGTAAGTTTTTATCCACCTAATATTACTGTATATGGTAGCTTTTCCCTCAACATTACTTTGCTCACAATGGTATATGCATATATGTGTATGTATTACATGATTCAGAGTGTGATATGGCCGAAATATTTCATGACCAGGCTAAATTATTTTTACAGGCTAATTTACTGTCAGGAGCCTGGCAGTGAAATATCTTGCTATATCACTTCTGACAGTAGTGGTTTATACTATGTTAGACACCTTCACTGCAGTAGCTTGTACTAAAGTTAGTAACCCAGTTTGTAAGCTGGCTGTGATGTTCGTAGGGGTTCTCCCACACACCCCAGCAGATATGTTAGCAGCTTCTTTGACCTGGTTAGATAGTTCTTGTAAAGAAAGGTAGCTGGGGAACCCAGTAAGCAAGACACACTATTAACTACTGGTGTATTGGAGGGTAATGAGCTTGCACAATATAGAGTGTGATAACACTCACCATGCACACCCGTGTGATAGCTGTGAAATATCTCACTGGGCGAATTTACACATTGTGAAGATATCTAGCATGGAATAAATAAATAAACAAATAAATAGAAATAACATAATTATACATATAAATACTGAAGAGAATGCTTTATAGTGAGGCAGCATAAAGAGAGTCCAGTTTTTGATAAAGCATGAAAATTGCTATGACCATTTGATAGCTAACCTCTAGAGACTAATCAAGTAAGCACAGTCTCTTATGTGGGACGAAAGCTTATGAACATGCTACGAGTTGATTGCCTGTGGCTGCAAGAAAAGGTGCATTCACAAGTGCAAGTGTAATAAAGCAACCTCTAGTGTACAGCTCTCTGTGAAACCCTCTAGTGTACAGCTCTCTGTGAATGTGACTAAGAATGTCAAGTAACTCCATAGCTCTAGATCTAGACAATAAAAATCTAATTAACACTAAACTTGCAGATTAGGAAACGGATTTAAGGTGCCGATATCTAATCACCTAGCTATACTCCATTGTATTGAATGTACAAACGTGATCATTCAAATTTATTAGTTTCATGATCCTGTACCAAATCATCAAAAAGTGAACAACCTATTAGTTAAGTGGTCCAACTATTATATTACTATCAAGTATGTTGCAAAAAAAAATGTTGTGCAGTATTTGTGTTCAAACTGGTGAAGATCTTTCGGGGTTGAAACATCTTTGCATTAAGCTATTACTGTACTACGAAATTTTTAAAATTGTTAAATAATATCAAATTTTTCTCTTTTTAACAGCTAATTATAACTTAACCCGACGTTTCGACTTCTTGCCGAAGTCCTCTTCAGGGGTCAACTGAGGTCAAACTCTCCGTGGTGATATAACAACACAATGTAAACAGCAAGATTTCTGGAGGGTACGTTTACTGAAAAATTGCTATTATTATAATTATTTCAGCTGAGAAATGACTGAAACTATTAAATGTATTCTTAAGGTATGCTATTTGTTTTCTGACAATAAGATGGGATTCCTATGCTGACTATAGAATGGTTTTCTTTCATGCATTACAGTAGTTACATTTTGTGACACTTTATAATCATAAAGTTAGACATTAAGAATCTATGTTAAAATTCTGTGAAGACAAAGTTATAAATGCAACTATATTTTAACTGTGCGGTTAAAAATAAAAAGTACAATACAACAACTGAAGTTTCATGCAATGAATAAAACTAAAAGAGAGCAAAGAACCATAATAAACAAAGAGATGACCTGGACAGTAGGAGGAGCTCCCAGTGTAATCTTCCAACCCAAGTTAAGATGAGTAGCACACTGCAACAGACAATAAATTGACACACCTTTATAACTGCATGGCTTCAACATGCAACATGTAACTTGGACTCCTCTAACCATAGTAACACACGACAGTATAGGCTCCTCTATTAACTATGGTAACATGTGATGGATGTGACCTACATGTACATAGGCTCTTTTATAACTATTAACCATGGTAACATGCAAAAATCCAACAACTGATGACCACCATAGAAACCTGAAGTAGCTAGCATTCCTTGATAGAGAGTGTGTATGGTAACCAGAGAACCCAGTCTGTTTATATATCTCTAGCATTATACCTGGTAATAGACAGTGTTGGGTGTGGAGTCATCTGGTGTCCACACTATCTTGCCAGGTTCACCAGAGGAGCAGTTCAGCGCTGAGAGTGCTTTGAAGTACTCTGCCTCACTCTGGCAACTCTCTCTGATGGTGGTAGCCACAACTGTCTCTTCATTCTGACACAGACGGCCGACTAACAACAACAACATAATAAATAATATTCATCACTTCACAATTTCTTTCTCAGCCTTCATTTACTCATTAGATGTATTTCTTTCTTTCACAGGCTTTTTTTAACACTACGGAATTAAAAATATTTGGTTGCCACTGGGAATTGAACCCAGGACTGCTTGCTTAACACACATGCACTCTGCCACTGAGCTACAAATTGGAGTGCTTGTTTGCCGGCGTCGTAGCTCAGTGTCAGAGCACTTGTGCGTTAAGCAAGCGGTCCTGGGTTCGAATTGTTTAAAAAAGCCTGTGAAAAGAAAGATATAATAATAAGAATGCGATTCATTACTAGTATTACTAGATTGTTTGGTGATCCTGTACCAGATTTCTCTATGAGTGACTTATACTCTTAATGACCTTTTACCAGTATGTGTTTGAATGTGTCGCAATGCCAACTTGAAGATAGTATTCAAGTTACTAATGACATAAATACTTTACAATTCTGAACTGGAAATTTTAAATGTCAATACAACACGAATGTTGAACAAACTAGTTCTGTTATTAGTGTGATAAGGCTGTTGGATCAAAAAGTAATTAAAACTGAAGGGGTCATGGACTTAGTTAAAGTGTCACTGATCATGTCTTCAGCAAGTGTAAGCAGAACAACATAGAGGAAAAGAGAAGAGTTGTTTTGTTCTTCCTAATTTCTACTGCTTCCAAATAGAGCTGTTGTCAATCCTAAATAGAACCGCGCTACCACATGTCTGATAATAACATACAAACCAATACTTTCGTTGTATATGCTCATCCTACAGGACAGATTATTCCAGAGAGTGTCACCTCCCAAGTTATGTATTGTATCAAAATTAATTCCAATGAGGCATAGATAGTAAGAGTTTCTTACCTATAATTAAAAAATTGTTACTACTATAACTCAATGAAACCTCATGTAGCAGCTATAAATCAAAATTTGATCAATTGACTTTATTAATATTCTATTATTACTACACCAGACATTGTTTGTGGTTATGTACTACACTTTATAGTGAGTTGTTCGCCAGATTTGTAATTCAGTTCAGCTGCATAATTAGAGCTGTGCTGAAATAATTAAATAGTTATGATTGCAAAATAGTCTCTGCACACTAAGTAGTTCAGTTCTCTATAATATTACTTTAAACTTTCATAGAATGAAAATGGATACAATAATCGGAGAAATGGGATAGTTAATAGAAATGCACTTGCTTAGGCTGTTTTTGTCTGCAAAGTCTAAAATTAACTTGACAACAAATTAACATATTCATATGCGCACCTCAGTAATTGCTGAGTATCAGTTAAATCTCTATATAACTACCAGAAACAACCACATTGTACTTAGTTTTGACAAATGGTTATTGTCCTTACAACTACAACAACAACAACAACTATTACTACTACTACTACTACTACTACTACCAGGGATTTATACAGGAGTTTGCTGAGGGTGGGGAGGAGAAATTTGTAAAGTCAAAAACTTGACAATGAGGGCACCAAAGAGTGTTTTAAATGCACTTAGAACATAGCTGTAGTTCTTCAGAGAGGGACACTGTTAACTTAGTGTCCCTCCAATCGCGATAAGTGTTCCTCTGATTGCATTGCTAGGAGCAGACACTATGTTCTAAATTATTAAGAACTACCATGTTAGAGTCCCTCAGGCCATCAGTAGTGCCATTGCTGCACTTGGGACACTACAGCCTAGGACCTTCAGGACCCTAAAAATGGCAGTTCCCTCCGAGACAGCACCTAACTATTATATACAGTGAAATAACTAGAACTAGTAAGTGTTGATTTTGAAGGAGTGTTGGACATTTTAAAATAAATTAATCATAGAGTAAGGCCATAATTTTTTTCGCATTTTATACTGACAAGCCAGGATAAAAAAATTTAGGGGGAGGGGGGGGGATTATATTTAGGAGGGGGGAAAATGAATGTATGAGGGGATCCCAGAGCTCCCATAGTCTGTATGAAACCCTGACTACTACTACTACTACATAGGTTGGAAACACCACGGCAATAGAGTGGATCTAGGGCTGTAACTAACTATGAAAATGTGATGGCAGGAATTGACCTGAAGACATGATTACAAAACCTGAATGCAGTCTGTTCTATTGCCTTCAACAAGCACATCTATCTTCACATGTCCAATTACATACACACGTTACGTGCATAGAAACAAACACACACACACACACCTCCAGTTGCGGTTGTTCCATTGGCATCAAATCCTGCAAAGACTTTCTCAGCCTGTACACATGAAAATAATTCAGCATTAAAATATGAAATAAAATAGTGCCCCAAACTGAGAGAGCATAGAGCATAGAATGAAAAGCAGAGTGTGAAGCAAGTATTGCTTATATTGTATCATAATTCACATAACTATTCATTCAGTCACTCCCTGTCCCTACTCCTCAGAGGGTGTGGTCAATACACTCACTCTCTGTTGCTCCTCAGTGTTCCGTAGTCTACCTCCTGTTTTAGAGTCTGAGATGTAAAATGGATGGTAGGTGGCGAGGTTGCTGGGGTCATTGCCACCTTCCACTATGAAAGTGTACGTCACTCCACGAGTGAGGACTAACTCCGGAATGAGAATTCCGTTGACGTACCACGATATGCCCCACCCAGACTGACCTAACACACACACACACATACATACTTAAATTACAGCCAACAATCACGTCATGCTTTTTAAAAAACACATTAACTAGTACTTGACAGCCACACAAATACTTCTTCTTTAGAAAGTGATCTCAACAAACTCTTTCAAAGTGTGGATTCTCCTGCTAGGCGAGCGAGACTCTCTCACGTGTAACACATGAAATTACTATACATATTATTTCTGGTGGAGCACTCCACAAGTGACAGTGAGCGGGCTAGCCAAGCAAACTTATGTAGCAAACCTCATACCACATTTACCTTTTATCAATTCACCAGCACTTTTTACTGACACAATTCTTTCACTGGTAATAAAAAGTTAGCAAGTATGGTGTTGGTGAAAGTAAAAAGTCAGAGTGAGGTAAAGTGATAGCTAGGAAGGGAGTGTACTCTCTTGTGAATAGCTTATTATAAATGTAAATTGTAGCGGAACTAAAGTAACGGGTAAAAGGGTACCAGACTAACTCAGTCTCTTCCCAATGTCCACTCACCAGTGATGGCCATGTATCCTCTCTCCTGTGCAGAAGGACCAATGGTGAGTCTGAGAGTGGTAGGAGTAGAGAGAACCATCTTATTGGCAGAGAATGAAGGACATGATCTGCACTGGAGAGGTGAGCTAGTGCAAGTCCTCTTATCTGCTGTTCTGTTCAACAGAAGTGGAGGAGAAGTTTCTGACGAATAAAACCAAATGTGTCTCTAAATAAGATACACTAGTCTCGCTAGCCCCACCCTCTAACTATTCTGACTAACTGCTACCACTCCCCCCTTCCTCCCAAAAGGTCGGGCTAGGGAATTAACAATAATATTAGCAATAAGATGTGTATCTTTAGTTGAACAGTCTACTTTGATGGTATTAACACTGCCACAGGAAGCAATGAACATAAAAAGCTGTGTCACATGTTCTTAATTTAATTGAAGGAGTGTCCTCTTTAATCTATAAATTTGGATAAGATACTTGACATTCTATAATCTATCTTTAGTCCGATACAGTCAATAATACTTAACATTAGCTGAATGATGAAAGTTTAAAAATGTCCCAATATACTCAAACTGTAGTTCAACACCTTGCACAAATACATTCAAACACACTTGTATACTCCCTTGTGTCTTCATGGACATGTAGCACAGTTTCAAAAGTAAACTCAAGTTTGGCAAGTAGCAGTGTCATTTCTTATCAAAAAACAATCATTGCATATATACGTATGTGACCAGTTTAGGAAAACCCACCTCAAATCGGCACTTAATGTTTTTTATTTAATTATTTTCTACCAGTAGGTTCCACAGTGTCTCAGGATGGCAGCCTCCAAATTTAGAAGCTGCAACACAAGCCGTCTCCGCCCTATGCACTACAACAATTCATCATTTTATTATTGGTGATTTCGAGAAAATGCCGCGTAAAGGAGTTCCTAAAGTGGGGGCGTGTCTTGTATTCCATAAATTTTTGCCACGTGGCTCTGTGACACTATAACCAAATCCGGTAGTTGGCGTAACTGGGTTCATTTAGGCCCCTTCAAAACCACGCTCTCGTTGTATGTCAAGAATTGCACAAGTAAGCGATTATGTTGACAATAAGTGAACTATACAGTTATTTCCCCCCGCGGTGAGTGACTAGCCCGCCAAAAGCTTATTTAGCAACGCTCTGTACACGGGACTCACTAGCTAGTGTTCCAAGCCTCTTAGCGTGAGTTCTAGAGCACGCCAGAGCTTACAACTGCGCCATAAGATAGAGCTAGTTGTGTACCCATTTGCATCATAAAATATTTTGAAAACAATTGACCCTGTAAGGCTTTACCAATGGATATTAAAAAAAAAACATTCGGCGGATTCTCACAAAACCGGTCACATACCTGAAGGATGTTAGATACGTAAAACTCCAGTCATGCCAAAAGTTTTGGTTACAACCACATACGGACAATTTAAAATGAAAACAAACTAATTGTTTTACCCTGCTACGCTTTCACATGAGAGTAAATACAGCATTTAAGCCATGGGGATAAGTGATGTGGCATCAAACTTTTTACATTAAAAAAAAAAAAAAAATACACGATTAAAAAAAACAAAAAAACAACAACCTGGCCAGGGTTTTTATTGTGTGAGAGTCAGTGATGAAGAGCTACTTGCAAGCTACTATTACACACAAACAACAACGTATGACGTAGTGTCAATTAATGGCTGTATACTGGTATTGGGAAAATAAATAGAGAGGAGGAGGGGGAGAGAATCAAAGAATTACTAAAAATAATGTCATTCATGACTTGATAAAACTGCAGGAGAAAATTTCAAATAAAAATATTGGTGTTTGCATGCGCTACTATAATACACAACCACATGCTTCTCACTGATTGTGCTGACTCAGCATTAATCAAATATTTCGCCTGTTTACTCATCCGTTCCTTAAACACACACTACAATGTGGCTTCTCTCCATCTCATCAAAATGACCACTACCTACATAGGTATATAAAATAGTACTATTAGATATGTAAATGCTCAACACTCAGCAATCGAGTGGATGACTTGTATCTGTATCTTTAGTAAAGCAAATCATGTTCATTTTAATCACCTGTGTGTGTATATGTATATATGTAAAATATAATTAAATGAGTGTCACACAAGTTGGAATACCTACAATGACTAGTTTCACTACATGTGTACATCACTCACATGTTACATGACTCACATCACTTGCTACACGTGGTGATTGTAGGAGAACACACATGTGCACAACATGGACAAACAGGATACTAGCTAAGAGCTCAGGTGAGAATTGAACCATTCTGTGTAAGTATATGGTGGTGGTACAAAGCTGATATATTCCCCATTTTCTCCACAATAGTTTAGATAGGTGTGTGAATTCTGATCACTAAAACAAACAGGTTTATTGAAGTACAGCATATAGCACCGTGCTTGTATTTTCCCAGTGGAAGGGATTCTTATGGTAGATGCATAACTTGTAAGTATTCTTGGAGGAGTCCACAATCCAATTACGGTATGTTTAGTACCTCAACTTATTGTTCTTCCTTACTACAGAGACTGCCTCTCTAGCTCTCCAACTTACTATCCCAATAGTTTGATTACAAGTTAAATGCCTCACTTCACAAGTGAGAATTGAAAAGGTAATAATGGTTGTTATATAGTAATATAATAGGCGTGGCTGGTAAGCCACACACACTCTCTCTCTCTCTCACACACACACACATGAAAATAAAGGTCAAAGATGGATAAAGGAAATAGAACTGAGTGTGCTCCAGCACAAATGGCAAGAGGGTTAGCCCAGCCATAGGATTTACTAACTTTCTAAATAAATAAATAAATATGAAACTAAATAATAAAAGAATTGAACTTTCCCCTTACATTTATAGTCAATAGGCTAAAGAATAAAACCAATAATTACATACCAATTAGTTTTTAAACAGGCCAGACCAATCCCAATATAAATACGTATACATATATGTGTATGTAGGCAATTAAAGCAAACATAAACAAACACAAAATCACATGCACTTATAATTATATTAGTGTGTATGCTGTGCATTTGTGTGTGCATATGTGTGTGTGCATGTGTGTGTGTGTGTGTTTTTTTTTCAGTGGTAAACATACTGGTACAATGGCATTCCCTCCCATGCACTTACTGTCAGATCTCTGGAAGTGTATGAAGGCAGTTTCTCCCAGTCCTCCAATGGCCCACACTATATACTGATTCTGGTTCACTGTGAAATCTATGTCACACGAATCACCTAACACAAACAAACAAACAAACAAATATATATAGCTAGCAAAAAATATTCTTGACTGTTATGAACAGAGCGCATCTGAAAACGTCCAATTCCTCCAAATATATAAACTTCAAAAAGGATTTCCTTGAGTGTGTGCAACCTTATTGGTACGTATGTGCGGATGTGTGTAAGAACGTGACAGGAAGTGGGATCACACACACGCACACACACACACACACCCCTTGTCCAGTCACAATAAATAGGAAGCCATTCATCAGTTTAATCTTGGAATGGAACCAAAGTGTACAGTTAATATCTCAAGTCTACTAGTTTACCATGAACCAAAGTCTACCATTATGAACCAAAGTCTACCATTATGAACCAAAGTCTACCATTATGAATCAAAGTGTGCAAGTTATGAACTAAAGAATGTAGTTATGAAATAAAGTGCAACCCCTCCAGCAAACTCCCCCTTTAGCAACCCCCCCCCCCTCCAGCAAACTCCCCCTTTAGCAACCCCTCCCCCCTCCAGCAAACTCTCCCTTTAGCAACTCCTCCCTAGAAGCAAACCCCTCTTGGCAAACTCTCTTCAATTAGTGATCAGTTGTTCCTAGAGGATCGCATTGCTGACATGACTAGTTTCAGTTTCTCACCTGTTGTAAAGTTTCTAGAGAAAGTCACACATTGCTTGGTGCCATCTCGGGTACCGCCCCTCAACTTAGAGCTGTCAATGTTGTTCTGGCAGCTACGATTTGACAGGAGGGTGTCAGGACACACCCCCTGGCCTCCTCGACACTGAAAAGTTGTCATAAATAATAATCCATTACCAGAAAAAGTGCATCTTTGTCTATCTAAAGTGAGTGACATTAATGGATTAGAAATCAAAACTTAGGTTTTTATTAAATATTGAGATTCTAAACCCAATCCAGCCCCACCCACCTCCAAACCTCACTTGCTTAGATCCAGCCCCACCTTCTTTACCTGTGTCCTGCCAGTGATGAAGTAATCCACTGCATTTGGCATTCCATTTCTGTTGTCCAACCATGCAATAGTAGCATCAGCTCCTACCATGTATGTGAAACCAGGTCTCCCACTCAGTCCGAATCCCATGTATTGATTCTGACTGCAGACACCCAACATTGAGAACCCATGATGTGTCATAGTTAACATCAAGTGACTAGTTTATTAAACTCTTTCTTGATTATGATACCTTAGCCTCAAGTGGAGTGTTATAGTTAGACGGAAATCAGTACACTAAATTTTTAAGCATTCCTAAAATGGTGCAAGACCCAGTTAAGCTTTAGACATGTACAAATGCCGACTTAGGCAACAGCTATTGTAGGGCCCACACATGTGGACTGCTCTATGGGTGGCTTTTGGGACAGAAAAAAACTAACGGATTATTCCAGCTCACAACATTCTTCTGCACTTGGTCAAGAGAAATCTCTAGCGCTTCCAATATTCCATGCATTAACTGGATGTGACATTGTTTCAAGCTTTGCTAGCAGGGGAAAGAGAATAGCGGGGAGACATGGAATGTGTTGCCAGAGGTGACAGATACATTTCTACCCATGATGGAACAACCTGGACTATCAGATGTAGACTCTGCAATGCCTACACTACAATTAGTACACCTGCTACATTGCAACGATTACACAATCATCTAGTTTATTACACGTAAGAAACAGGAAGGCTCTCTACTAACTTGTGGTCTGGAACTAAACACTCCCAAGGCACTTACGAGGGGTTCTGAGACCTGCAGCTGCATATTTCAAAGTCTATCTCATTGTTGCTGGTGTCAACTGTCCATTGAAGCTGCACTGCAGAAGAGAATGTCTCACAGTTGTCAAAGTTAGTCGGAGGTAGTTCAGGCAAGTTGACATCACCTCCCTAACTCACACACATATACACACACAAAACAAGCAAACAAAATAAAATAAAACAACAAGAACACTTCATCATGGCCATCTGTACATAACTGGCAGAATGACTGCTGTGTGATTTCTGGCATATTCCAACCGTACCTTAATTAACCACCAAGTAGCAACTTATACTTAAAGTAAAAACCTAATGTGCAATCCTCTTATGAATATATTAATAGTGACACTGTGTCTCATACTAGTCTACATTAGTGACACTGTGTCTCATACTAGTCTACATTAGTGACACTGTGTCTCACACTAGTCTACATTAGTGACACTGTCTCATACTAGTCTACACTAGTGACACTGTGTCTCATACTAGTCTACATTAGTGACACTGTGTCTCATACTAGTCTACATTAGTGACACTGTGTCTCATACTAGTCTACATTAGTGACACTGTGTCTCACACTAGTCTACATTAGTGACACTGTCTCACACTAGTCTACACTAGTGACACTGTGTCTCATACTAGTCTAGATTAGTGACACTGTGTCTCATACTAGTCTACATTAGTGACACTGTGTCTCACACTAGTCTACACTAGTGACACTGTGTATCACACTAGTCTACACTAGTGACACTGTGTCTCACACTAGTGACACTGTGTCTCACACTAGTCTACACTAGTGACACTGTGTCTCACACTAGTCTACACTAGTGACACTGTGTCTCACACTAGTCTACACTAGTGACACTGTGTCTCACACTAGTCTACACTAGTGACACTGTGTCTCACACTAGTCTACACTAGTGACACTGTGTCTCACACTAGTCTACACTAGTGATGTGTTTCAGCACATATGGCGAGCGAGCTGGTCTGACTGAAATTTAAATTTGACTTTTAGCTGCTAATAATTTCTGTTAGTTAAATATTTTTGTTTAGTTTATTGCTATTCTTTAGCAACACACAATACTTTTATACATACTTGTCCACTGGATATACTAGTACAAGATCTGCGTTGTAGTCTCTTTGTGACTTGACTATTGGACCAAGGATTTTCAAGGTGTAAGCAATCAAATTTCCAAGGATGATACGGGTAAGGATTGATAAACTAACGGTTTTCATTTAAGCTAGTCACTTTCCAAAATACGCTCCGTTCAAATGCTCTATTATACCAGAGCTCTAGTAGATGCAGCAGTACGTTATATTTTCTTAGTGACTTGACTATTGGACATCGGATGTTCAAGTAAAAACAAATCCGTTATGTAAGGCGTATAGCTACGATGAATAGCGCATTGATGAAGTTAACTTACCACTGCCATTAAAAAATAAATGAACTCGGCTAACTTTGGAAGACCAAACTGCAAACGTCTCTCCCATTCTGTCTCCGTAGCACTTTGCCATTATTTTCTTTTCCTAGCATTACTTGAAAGTCTTTTCACCCAAATTTCTTGCGCCTACGCTAATGTTCACGTTTTGGAGTAGCCTCCGGGGATAGACACGCATTGACCTCTTTGAACTTTGCCATATACATTATATATAATATAGACCAAAATCTCAAATTGAGACCCATTAGTGAGAGTCTCGCTTCGCTCGCCCAATTAGTGATACTGTGTCTCACACTAGTCTATATTAGTAACACTGTGTCTCACACTATAGTTAGTGACAGTATGTCAGATACTAATGTATTCCAGTATTTGCTGAGCTGGCACAGTATGTGTGCACGTGTGCGTGCATGTGTAAGTCAATACTTCAATAAATGAAATTCTAGAGAAACTTACAAATATTGTGCATGGGTCGTTGCCACTGTTGACCTGCAGAGTTAGAATAACACAAAGTGATGGCAACAAATGAATGATGAATGCATGTAGAGGTCACAGATGGAAGGTCGTGGCATACGTTAGTGTGTGACTGTGAGATCTATGACTAGCTATCCTATAATATTGATCAGATGAAGTATAAACTCACAAACACTCCTTCTCTCTGGACTACAACTTGAGCGAAGATGGCATCAAAAGGGTCACACCAGACAGTGAGAGTCATTATGTCACATACGTCAGTGCCTGAGGGCATCGTCAAGTCCAAATCTTCATTATTATAACTTCTACCAATAAGACCACTACTCTCTCTTTGATATGTTATGTTTGTGTGTGAATTCAAAGAAACAAAAACTTCAGTAATTTTTAAAGTTTGACTAAGTTAGTTGTCAATTAGTGCACGGGTTGGGGAGGGAGGGTGTAGTGGTACACATATATTTCTGTTTAAATGTAGAGGTTGTGTTCATAATTCAATGCTATTCTCTACGTGAAATCTGTGGCCTCGTTTACAGCATTCTGAACTCCTTTTGGAAGGTTACACTATAGGCCCACAATCCGCTGTAAACGTCATCATTTGATGACCCTTACCGTGCATAATTTTTTTTTGGTGAAAAACAGCCACAACTCACTTAATTTTCAAGGTATAGCAACCAAAGTTATACATAATAATTTTAAGGCAAGTTTACATCATGTGTCAAATTTTTAGAGATATAACTCAATAAATTCAAAAATCCTGGCTTAAACACTTTTTTCTTAAAATTTTAAATATTTCGAGATTCAAATTTCGTGTGCCCACAAAATTAGGCTCAAATGAAACTTCAGGTATTAAAGTATCAGTATACCAAGTTATAGAGATAAGGACAAATAATTTCTCTTTTTTCAGCTTAAACACTTCCAAATTCACTGTCTTGAAGCTCCCAGTTCCATCACCTATAACCACAAAAATAACCACAAACCCACAAAATTGTTTTGTCTGTATGTTAATATGACATTAATGTATAATAATACAAATTTTTAGCTTTCTATTACACATACTTGAGAAATTATAGCAGAATTAGCAACCTTAACCAAAAAGCTAAAAAATCCACTCTTTAAGCTGGAAGCACTGTAGGTACAGTGCACCACAGCATAAAGCTGGTTTTATTCAACTCATCATAACTCGAGAACCGCTTGAAATAAGCCATAGCAACAAAAGACAAAATATCAAAATTTTTCTTCTACCTATAAATAGAGCCCATTTATTTAGCTTTATAGTCATGTGCACTGTTGCTATGCAGAAAAGCTACACCGATTGGTCAAAATCTCATTATGTAATGCGCTTTCTAATTAGTGCCCACCATAACGTATCACACGTTCTCTCTGTGACTATACCTTGGTATCGCTTCGTGAGAATGTGCCTCATTCTCTCGATTTGATCTCAGCTGAAACAATAAAACATTACATACAAAGATCTAGGAACTATATGTTTGCCTACCTTGGAGGAAATAAGCCGGGAAGTGAGATGGAAAAAATTGTGAAAAATTTAAGTAAAGAGTATAAATCCCACCGACGTGTTGGTGTAAATAACTGACATTGTAGTGTACACATTGTTAATTTTTTTCTATAGGTTTATTGAACATCTACTTATCTTTCATTTCAACCATTTTTGTCACAAAATGTTTTAAGTTATATGAGATGAATCCTTTTTGCTGGATCATGTTGGATTAGTAAGAAACTTTATTATATACATATGTAACAGCTTATGTATCAAAATTCTCTCTATAGAAGTATAGAGTACCACAGTGGCTATGGATAGTCAAAATTTTATAGAGATAGCTGTTACTATGTATCAGTTGAATGCTAAACATGATTATAATGGATAACTAAGGTAGGCGGGTCTCCTCAGTTGCCGTGGTGATGAAACCTTGGGTATATGTTCTTCCAAAGTAACTTGTTATGGGTTTTTAATTTGATAGGCATTGTGGGTTTTTGGCAAAAGTTATAAGGAATTCATTTCATGTACTAAAAAACCAGCTTTATGCTGTGGTGCACTGTATGAAAAGGATAATCCTGGCATGCCCTTTGATCTCAAGCTCCTCCTTAATTAAAAAAAAAAGTAGCCACACAAAGAGAACCCTCCAGAATACCTCACATTCTTTCTACACCACGTTTAAACGAGTGGTCAAACATACAAACAGCTATTAATGAGTAATGAAGCTTAGCTCCTATCACTGCCATTTAGGACTTATACTTAACCCTTTCGATGCCATAACCGCATATACTGCGGGCGAGAACAGGTCTGGGTTCTCCAAATAAAAAATCTATTTTAGATTAAGCTGTCATTTCTTTTTTGTACGTAAAGTAGGCGTTGTACCTCCTTTAAAAAAAATATTGAACCCATACGGGCAGGTTAAGTTGTTTTTTTTTAATTGTCTGAAATCGGAGATCGAGAATTTTTTTGGACCGAGAATTTTCAGGACGCTGAGTGCCCAAATTTTTTGTTGCCTACGGACTTCAAACCGTGATGCTGGCTTCTATACCCTAACCTTAATAAGAATGGTCTTTGTGACTTAATTCTATATAAAGTGCATGTACCATTCCTAAAAATCAAACCTAACTCCAGATATATATAGTTCTGACCTGCCAACTACCTAACTACTTACTATACAATGTATACACATTAATAGCAAATTTTCTCGTTCTAACAGAATGAGAAAATTTTCTATTATTATAATTATTTCAGCCGAGAATGACTGAATCATTGAATGTATACACATTATGTAGACTTAACTATGGAGGAAAATACATGGCATATATAATACATTACCGTGTGTTTCTGATGACAGTGCCTCCTCTACCACTCTGTGAAGTTCCAGGTCTGTAGAAGTAAAAATACACCCCTAACACAGACAAAAAGAAAGACACAGCAATTAACAAACTTCTCTTCCTATTGTGATCAATATTATCAACATACTGACTCCTAGCCCATCGTAGCTGAAGCCAGTTATTCGTATTCTGGAAGCACTCAGAAACGACACAGAGCCAGCCACTCTGTGCTGCACAAATCCTCTTGGACCTGCTCCTAAGGCACCAACTTCAGCACCTGTAAGAAGAAGAACAGACATGGCTATATATATATTTAACATAGCTAGTCACATGCGAGTAATCTGATTGGTCCCTTACGTGAATTAATTCAAGTAGTTTCATGATCTGCGGCATTTAGAAATTGAGTAAATCAGACACTTGTTTCTAGATTAAGTTAGTGGACTACACACGTCTTTAATTCTTTAGGTTTTAGCCGTTGCTAAATTCTAAAATGATTAGAGTCAGATATCGCGAATCTGCAACATTTAAAAATCTTCGGAGTCCGATAGTGTCCAAGCTACTCTCGGATGCCACAGCTAGAGGCCTCAGATTCCTAAACACAGCAGATTCACCATATCCTAATCTAACATGCATGCATAGATATTTGCTTGGGTATAGCAACTTAATTATTCAGTGGAATGAGCGAAGCAGTATACTAATGAGTTTGGGATATATAAATGTATATATATATATATATAATATATGTGACCGTCTACAGGAAAACCGGGCACAACGCGGCACCCTTCGAAAACATTTTTTTGAACTTACAGAGTTGTCGGCGTCCAGATATTAAGCTCTCTAAGTTTTATCGTCGTAGCTTAAGTCGTTCCCACTGTAATAGACCTAACCGTTCCCTTCCGTCGGCTTGAAACAATACATTTTAAAGAAATCGATCGATCTTTTCTCGATATTTACGCACGCCGCGCTGTGCCCGGTTTTCCCGTAGACGGTCACATATGTATATACACAATATATATATGCGTAGGCGTACATGGACCATTGTTTAATTACTGCATGCGTACGTGGACCCCTTTTGTTTATAGCAGGCGTACATACATGAACTCTTTCTACTAAAGTGCCTGCACATGTTATGAAGTTCCATGGCAATATTTAGTTATATTTTACTGCGGGACATTTGTTGAATGCATTAGAAATGATCAGCAGAAAAGAAATAGCTAGGGAGGTTGAAAATACTAGAAAACTGGCGCACAGAGTAGCCCACAGCAACTAAAAGAAAAAGAGAAAATGAAGGGCTCCCAAGAGGATCTAAAAAAGCTTCTACTGTAGAGCAGGTAAGATATGTAGTAGCTATTCATATCAAAACCACATTAGCTAACTTCCTCTGCTGACTTCAATGGGAACCATTTTCTAGTATCCACTATAGTAAGTATTGTGTTCAAGAATGAGATACACATATATGCTGATTGACGGTGGAGCTTACCCTCCTATTTGTGCAACTTTCTGACTGAATGCATCTGCCTTAGTGACTCGACTTAAAGATTTTATGTCACAATAGTATAATCTGAAACAGTACAGTAAGACATGCTGTGCTTCCAACATTTCCTAGGCAAACCAGGAGACACACCAGGAGGCACACCAGATACGCTGACTAAGATTTTTACCAGTCCGCCTTTTATAGGAGGCCCCCCAAACACCAGACTAGCCCCCTTTCCCCTACAATCCACAATAACTGCTACTAACCTTCGCTTGAAATCAGCAGGGTTAGAAATACTAAAGCCACACAGAAGAGCTTCATCTCGACGAGTGGTTCTGCACCGGCAGTGGCGTAGACGGCGAAGAAGTGGAGTCAATATTTATAATCTAACTAAACGGCTTCTTTCAGCAATAATAACCTCTTCCTTTTTTACCACAGGATGATTTGCCGCCGGATGCACAAACAAGAGCTCTATTTCCGGGGGCAGGAATAGTAGCACGTGCGTCGTTTAAATGCCGCCAAAGGTCAATCTCCGTGAGAGAGTACTGTGACTCGTAAATATCTTGAATACAGAGAAACATTAATTGCAACTATTCCTCATTTACATGTTATTCATTATCGTAAAGTATATATCTCTATCTGTCTGTTTTTGCTAATGAATGCACTATAGTGGGTTAGCGTGACAAATGCACCAAATTTTGTGTGCTAGCCAATGAATTAAAGTAGAGTTTTGATATTAGGCCATCAAAATTTTGCACTTGTGGGCAAAATTTCACCCTAGATGGCGGACTGGTGATCACATTCGTCATCACTAACTCAAATTTCAAGCCACATTGCTCTCTCTCTTTTTTTTCCCCCCTTCTTTTCTACAGAATTCAATTCAATTGTGAGTGCAGCAAGCGAATTAAGTAATCAACATGCTTTTCCATGAAATCGAGTGAAAGTTCAAGAAGATTTGTGTAAAATGCTGCAGGGGTAAAAGGTTGAACTTGAGTGTACAGCTTTCTGTGCATATGAGGTCGAGTATTTCATTGCAATATTATGAGACATGTTTATTTTTGTATAACTTAATCTTGCTAGACAACTACAAAATTTGCATGGTAAATTATAACTAGACACTTAATACTAAAACTTTAAAAAAATATAGTATATATATATATATATATATATATATATAAATCAAACTCCAAGAGTTACTATTTCTTCTATTATAGAGATTCTAGTTCCGACTTTAGTACGAAGTTATATAAAATGGTAAACACATTGACAGCCACACCTACCTAAGGAAGAGTTGGCCATGGCCCAATTCTAAAGACTTACCAATTTCTTTGTATTTGTGTATATCAAATTTGATGACTTTATCAAATGAACTATAGTCTTGCTGTGCCACCAAATTGCAGGGAATAAAAATATAGCTATATATGCAAGTTCTGCTTTAAATTCCCAAGAGTGTATCTTAGTACCACCATAAGGACCGTAGAAAAATTGTGTTGCTATAATATACTAGAATAATTAGATATTACATTATATAAGACAAAATAATGGAACTATTTCCTACTTTTCATTACCTAGCAAGCTAGTACTAAAGAAGACACGAAACATTTCTCTTGTGTTGGGAATACTTAGCTTTCTCATTTTCCTCAAGCAGCATTATTGAGGAAGTAGCGTAAGTGGTCCTTTATGTACTTTTAGCTTTAATTACTGAACTCATTGCTGCAAATGAAGTGATGACTATCATTAAGTTTTAATTGACAGACGGTGAACATAAGTTAACAAGTACTGGCTAAATATATGAAGTAAATATTGACAGGAGCACCACAAGGAACAGAGAGATAGTTTTGATTGTGGGTGGAGCTCCCAGCGTGACATCATCTGTGGGGAGAGAGCCACTACTTGGTGCTGCTAGTGTAATCTTCCAGCCCAGGTTCAGGTGAGTGGCGCACTACAATATAAAATGCCACAACAACAATATGTCATAGGCTACAATCACAGACCTCCTAAATAATATACAGTAGAACCCCAGAGTTACGAACTGACCGGTCAACCGAACAGCTCAATCAAATTATTAATATGTTATGAATCATTACAGAACCCAGTTTACACGCGCGCTTCTTACTTCAATTGCAGCTGCTACTCTATTTGTCTAACAATGACGTCCAGTTCGGGCAGTACTAGTGGCAAGACAGTGACAAAGCACAAAAGAAATACACTTTCTATTGAAACAAGTTGCAAATTTTGAAGAAAGGGAGTTCTTTATCGTCACTTGCAGCGGAATATGGTACTGGAAAATCAACAATTGTTTATATTAAATGGTTTCAGGTAATGGTTTAGAGTTACAAACATTTCAGAGATACAAACATCTTACTTTCCCTAGGGGTTCGTAACTCTGAAGTTCTACTGTATAGCAACAATTACACTACAGTAGCTGACTACGATTAGCCTGCCTATGCTACTTGTTAACGAACTGCATCATAGGGCTTCTAGGGGTGTGGTCTAATCAATGTGTTGGAAAATGATGACTAAGTTTACTTTCACTTCAAAAACGCACACAAACATTAAAGAGACTTGCCAATTCTCATGTACAAGCAGTGGGCCGTGTTATTTCAGTGAAGCGTAATATTATAGGAAAGGTGGCCTATACATGTGTAGCTAAATTGTTGTGATATATTCTTTTGTTCTCCATTGTGTGAACATTCTTACACGGCCAGAGGGAACACACTCACTGCTCACCATGACAAATAACACATGGGATAGTCAACTATTGAACCAGGAAACTGGTTGGGACATCCCATGGAATTTTCTTAATGGAGTCAATTGATGACTTGTTTTGTGACAAGCCTGTAATTCTACATCTAGATTTTAAAATAGTCTGGTTAAAGTTTCATCTGTCTGGAGCCTTGTCTGATTTAGTTGTATTTAAAATAGTCTGGTTAAAGTTTCATCTGTCTGGAGCCTTGTCTGATTTAGTTGTATTTAAAATAGTCTGGTTAAAGTTTCATCTGTCTGGAGCCTTGTCTGATTTAGTTGTATTTAAAATAGTCTGGTTAAAGTTTCATCTGTCTGGAGCCTTGTCTGATTTAGTTGTATTTAAAATAGTCTGGTTAAAGTTTCATTTGTCTGGAGCCTTGCCTGATTCAGCTGTATTTAAAATAGTCTGGTTAAAGTTTCATCTGTCTGGAGCCTTGTCTGATTTAGCTGTATTTAAAATAGTCTGGTTAAAGTTTCATCTGTCTGGAGCCTTGTCTGATTTAGTTGTATTTAAAATAGTCTGGTTAAAGTTTCATCTGTCTGGAGCCTTGTCTGATTTAGTTGTATTTAAAATAGTCTGGTTAAAGTTCCATTTGTCTGGAGCCTTGTCTGATTTAGTTGTATTTAAAATAGTCTGGTTAAAGTTCCATTTGTCTGGAGCCTTGTCTGATTTAGTTGTATTTAAAATAGTCTGGTTAAAGTTTCATTTGTCTGGAGCCTTGTCTGATTTAGTTGTATTTTCTTCTGACCGGTTCTTTCCAAGACAGTCTGCCATTGAGTAAGGGAAAGCCAACTCTTCTCATTACTGTAAGTGCCCAGCCGTGGCGAATATGTCACTACACTCAACCATTTAGGAAAACAACAACTGTTCGGGACCAGAGGGACCAGATGCACCACCGAACAACCGCCACTAAAGTGCATGTTGAACTATGAACCTGGTTTGCTGTGTGTGTGCATTTCTGTGTGTGAGTGTGCACCCCTCATGTCATTCCACTCATTAACACTTCTATTCACTCTTTTTTTGTCAGTTCAGTTCAGTTGCTGTTAAAAAAATATATCTCTAGCTATAACTGTAACTTACATAGCTATTCTAGCTACTACTCGCACTGTGCCTGTGCATGCTAGTTCTCCACAGGCTGGTCCTTCGGATTCTCCTGCTAACCCCAAGCTCAGGGATATACAACCCCTGATCAACAACAACAACAACAACATTCCACTTTCTCCTTCGAAGGGATTTTTTTATTTTAGTACATTTGTAAACCTAAGGCATACACTATACAAACTAGGACCAGACAAAGGCTCAGGTTCTCTGTCGCTGTCTGTCATTTCGGTCATCTTCATGTTCATAACTGTACAACTAATAACTTTGTGTAATGTAGTATGCATCAATCCACATGTTCAGTGTGGTAGAGCCTTCAGCAATGAGTAAACTCAATAATTGAAACCAAAAATAATGAGGAGGATGGATAATCAATAAAGTGTGAGTAGTTACAATTAACCCTATAGGCAAAGTTTTACACAGCAAAGTAATGGAGGATCTTTAGTTTAACTTCTACCATACTAGAACTACATGTAACTTAGTCAACATCCATTTAATGAGTTGCTGAGAGTCTGACACTAGCGTGGCTTAAAATGCATTAGGTCACCTGGTAATAGACAGTGTTGGGTGTGGAGTCATCTGGTGTCCACACTATCTTGCCAGGTTCACCAGAGGAGCAGTTCAGCGCTGAGAGTGCGTTGAAGTACTCTGCCTCACTCTGGCAACTCTCTCTGATGTTGGTGGCCACAACTGTCTCTTCATTCTGACACAGACGACCGACTAACAACAACAACATAATAAATAATAATAATAATAATAATAATATAAAATAATTTAGCAAGCCAGCATATAAAACAAAGCTGACACTCATGTGAGTTCAAGTGAGATGTTATGTATTTATATACATGTATACTTATATAATTTTGGCGAGTGAGCGAAGCGAGCAAGACACTATCAGGCGTAACACAATTGAGAATCGGGGATATTTGTTTGTATATTTGTGTGGACATACGTATGTCATTGTACTTTGACCCTCACATTTTTGTGGTTGCTTCGTGGTATACCCCAGCAGATAGTCTACTAAGTGAAAAATAACAGATTCTACCATTTACCAATAGACATCTTCTAAAAAACCTGTGCATCATTGCCAAATAGTAGAGTGCTCTGGAAAAGCCACTATGTTTTGGTACTTGTCAAATCATGATTTACTTTTGCTGAACAAAATTTCTGAGATATATTTTGACTCGTATTTATACAATACATATACAGCATGTAAAAATTTTCACATCTAAATTAATTTCTCTTGACTTTTTACAACATATTTTGGCTGATCTTCACTTGATTGTTTTGACACTAACGTTTGTTGTCACTGAATACTTAATAGTACGGCACATAAATTGCCCATTCAAAATCTATAGAGAAATTTTTTGTTCCATGGAAATAGCAAGAGAAGAGTGAAACAGCACGGTAGCTAATTGAAATAATGCTGCATGCATGTGCACTTATCTGTACTATTTCACTTAGTTACTTATTTCACTTTCCCCATGCCATTTCAATCGAATAGCGATTCTCACCCATCAATCAACATTGCATGTGGCCCCACCCACCCATTCCACTCACACATGTGTCCCATCAACCCACTCACCTCCAACTGCACTTCCATTTTGGCTAAACCCAGCATACACAACTTCTTCCTACAAAGAAGGAAACATAATTCACATACATACTCCTACAATTTGCTTGCACACAGTGACTGGTGAAAGAGAGAGAAGTGGACCAACATTGGGCAGCTCAGTTCCTCACTCGCTATCTTTGAAAAGCTATTGTTGCACGATTCCACCACTTATCTCATTGTTGTAACCTGTCTTTGTTTACCAGCTACACACAACACACTACCAATTACCAGCCCTTAACTTCCACATCAGCAGCCCCTCCCTTTTTTAAGCCAATAGATTTACCAATCACCAGTCCTCTAACTACCAGATCAGCATTGTAGCCCCTCCTCTTTTACTACATCACCACCAGTTCCTCCCTTTTTTACTTTCAGATCAGCAACCTCTCTGTTTCAAACCACCAGCCCCTCCCTTTTTACTTTCAGATTGCCTGCCCCTCTCTATTTCACTACAGAGCAACTGATCACCAACCTCATTGCTCGCAGAGTGGGTTACCAGGCCCCTCCTTCCTGTTAGCCAGACTCTCTCACTCCCTCCACACCTAACCATAGCAATACTGTGTTATCCAAAACTAGTCTTTAATCATTGCATCATACTTATTACATCATCGTGTGGTTTTGCCATGTATTTAATACCTTGTCATTAGTTATTTCTGAGTGAGTTATTGAGAGTGTATTGTATCCTTGTGTAACTTGCTATATGAATTGTTGAACTTTAATTGTTTGATTGAATGAACCTAGTTATCGTTAGCATACGACAAATACCTAACTTCATAGCTTTCTAGCTAACCATCCTCATCTCCTACCAAGTCCTCCTTCACTGTCCTGTTAGTTCTAGCTAACCATCCTCATCTCCTACCAAGTCCTCCTTCACTGTCCTGTTAGTTCTACTGCACATCCTCCTCCCTATTTCTCACACCCTCCTCTTACACTCACTCACCCTCTGCTGTTCTGCAGTGTTCCTCAGTCTTCCACCATTAATTGAATTAGAGATGTAAAATGGATGGTAGGTGGCGAGGTTGCTGGGGTCATTGCCACCTTCCACTATGAAAGTGTACGTCACTCCACGAGTGAGGACTAACTCTGGAATGAGAGTTCCGTTGACGTACCACGATATGCCCCACCCAGACTGACCTAACACACACACACACACACACACACACAAAGTAAGAGAATGATATTTGAGTCACAATTCAATGATTGCTGCACAACCCAGAGAGGGCTCTGCATGCTCGGTAGGGAAGGGGGAGGGGCTCACAAGTTTTGCATGGTAGTATGCATCTGCAAACACAACTATATTTAATCATCTAGCTATGTACACAAGTCACTTCCTGACAAACTGAATCAAGACAGAGTTGCTCCATGAGTTTGCATCTGTGAGTGAACAAATGTCTAATATACCATTCCAAGTAGGCAGCACATATTGTGCTAGTTGTCTTTTGTGTTTCTTGTCTGCTTGGTTTCTACTCACAACCGTACCTGTCAGGTAAATAATAATATGCAAGAATGCCCACAGCTTCCACTCAAGTCAGCTCCCACACAATATCATCTTCTCACGCCAGTGTGTAAGTAGTTAAGTTCCTATTACCTGACATACACACACCAAATGTGGAGCTGAAAAACATGTCACACGACCTTTCTATATACTCTCGTCATATAACTCCCACACAAGTCAACATCACATCGAAGCTTTCATCAAAACTCTCTGCTACAGTCAATACAATTGTAAGTTTTAACACTTATTTTTGTGCAGTTTCAGTTTTGTGTGTATTTGCACGATGTGTGCGCGTGTGCTGGTGTTTGAAGTTTGCACATGTGTTCCGCCCACTCACCAGTGATGGCCATGTATCCTCTCTCCTGTGCAGAAGGACCAATGGTGAGTCTGAGAGTGGTAGGAGTAGAGAGAACCATCTTATTGGCAGAGAATGAAGGACATGATCTGCACTGGAGAGGTGAGCTAGTGCAAGTCCTCTTATCTGCTGTTCTGTTCAACAGAAGTGGGGGAGAAGTACCTGAAAAGTTGAGAGAATTATATTATGATGCACCATATTTTCCCCTTCTTTGTCATTTTCTAAAGTCATAATGACATGATGGTGCAACAGATGTACAGTAGACGCCAAAAAAAAATTCCGAATTCTGTCCCGTAGAACGCCCGTGGAACGGTAGTCTTTTTACCGTAGTTTTTATCGTTGCGTTCCGTACTGTTTTGATTAAACGGCCGACACCGTTTACTAAAACGGTGAAGCATTTCCGTCGATTCACAGATATTTTCTAGCTAGAAACTCTTCTTATAGCTATATTAGCAAGCTAAGGCCTTATATCGACCATTAAACGCTACGGGGATAGTGAAAAAAAGCTCGTACAAAATTTTCACTTGCTTCAATAAAGTTGCAGACCGAAATTCCGATGGGCACAGAGCTATAACGAGGTCCGCACTTCGTAGATCTTCTGTTAGCTACCGATGGACCTCCAGTAGTAAAAAATCTAAGCCGGAGAAGGCCCTAACTTCGAGAAAACGTCGATACTGTGCAGTGGTCGAACTAACAATTCTCCGCGAGACAACTTCGAATAGGACGGCTTCAAATTTTTTTAACCCGAAAAGCTCCGCCTCTGGAGTCTGTAAACAAAAAATCGGAACGTTTTATTGGATAAACGATTTTTTATATTTTTTTGAGCAAGACATACGGTGAACGAGAAAGATTAAAACGGTAACGCGGTCGAACGGAACGGCCGTTTTTTAACAAACGGCGTACCGTTTTTTCCCCGTTTTTTAATCGTGCAACGGCCGTTCTACGGAACGGAATTCGGAATTTTTCTGTGTCTCCTACTGTATATAATAAAAAAATACTTAGGTTGGAGAAGTATTGGTTTTATCTTTAGCACACGTACCAGTTAAATTAGCCGGGTCTTGTGACTATTTCCTGTTTGTAACAAAGTGTAGCTAAGCATCAAACAAAATCATCTGCATCACCATGACCAAGTGTAGGAAGGCAGTTTCTCCCAGTTCTTTATGTAGCTATGCATCTCTTCTCAGAAATTATGCAGTGCAGCTAGCGCCAAACTACCGCAAAACCATGTGTGCTTCACCTCAGTGAGTGCTTAGATTCCTGAATTCATGCTACTGCTCCTCCCTCCCATGCACTTACTGTCAGATCTCTGGAAGTGTATGAAGGCAGTTTCTCCCAGTCCTCCAATGGCCCACACTATGTACTGATTCTGGTTCACTGTGAAATCTATGTCACACGAATCACCTAACACAAACAAACACACAAACACACATCACCACTCTGCTATCAGATGTAACACATTGACTTTTCACCTGTTGTAAAGTTTCTAGAGAAAGTCACACATTGCTTCGTGCCATCTTGGGTACCGCCCCTCAACTTAGAGCTGTCAATGTTGTTCTGGCATCTACGATCTGACAGGAGGGTGTCAGGACACACCCCCTGGCCTCCTCGACACTGAAAAGTTGTCATAAATAATAATCCATTACCAGAAAAAGTGCATCTTTGTCTATCTAAAGTGAGTGACATTAATGGATTAGAAATCAAAACTTAGGTTTTTATTAAATATTGAGATTCTAAACCCAATCCAGCCCCACCCACCTCCAAACCTCACTTGCTTAGATCCAGCCCCACCTTCTTTACCTGTGTCCTGCCAGTGATGAAGTAATCCACTGCATTTGGCATTCCATTTCTGTTGTCCAACCATGCAATAGTAGCATCAGCTCCTACCATGAATGTGGAATCAGGTCTCCCACTCAGTCCGAATCCCATGTATTGGTTCTGACTGCAGACACCCAACTATGAGAACCCATGATGTGTCATAGTTAACATCAAGCGACTAATTTATTGAACTACACATGTGGACACAGTGCTGAAAATGGTACCATAAGCTTTTTACAGAGAATAAAGTGCAATCCGATTTGCTTTGTTAATAAATACTCATACTTGCTGCCTACTAATTTTGTATAGAATATGATGAATTCTGGAGAGCTAGTTCTGTATCAAGGCGGTGCACTGACTCATCCTAACACCGCCTTATAGTCTGTCTGGTGAGGGACAAAAACATAATGAATTGTGCATTTTATGGTAAAAACATGAAATTTGGTACACACATTTATAATACCAATGGTAACAAATTAAGCTACAGTGCCATTTCTAATTAAACTTCATGGGGAGTAGTAAGGCGCTCAAAATGGCCGATAAAATATACGATGAAATTTGCACTGATTTACTTTGCACGGTTATCTGTGTGCTTCTGTACAATTGTTTTAATTGATAAGCTGTAGGCTACAGTATAGCAAGAGCCAGACACGGAAGAGCTATGAAAGCATGGATGCTGATCTTCCGTACTTAATTCTGAGAAGAAGCAACGTAGTATTCTAACATAAACAAATCTTAAATAATAAATCCCAAAATCTTGTCAGATTCTGATCTGACTTTTGGAAGAAACTTACAATAAAAGATATGATCAGATATTTTTACTACGGTAGTCTCCACAAATGGACTTCCATACTGATTAATTGAGGCTTTCAATGACCTTACATCATGTATAAAAGCTTTCTGTCCAGGAAGTTGTTCTCACATGTTAATCTGTTCAGATTATTTAAGGATCTATTTACATCATTTAAGAATCTGTTGTTGCTGCCATGGCCAGTTATTCATATGCACAGTTATCAACCTCACTGACTGCTCTATGGGTGGCTTTTGGGACAGAAAAAAACTAACGGATTATTCCAGCTCACAACATTCTTCTGCACTTGGTCAAGAGAAATCTCTAGCGCTTCCAATATTCCATGCATTAACTGGATGTGACATTGTTTCAAGCTTTGCTAGCAGGGGAAAGAGAATAGCGGGGAGACATGGAATGTGTTGCCAGAGGTGACAGATACATTTCTACCCATGATGGAACAACCTGGACTATCAGATGTAGACTCTGCAATGCCTACACTACAATTAGTACACCTGCTACATTGCAACAAATTACACTATCATCTAGTTTATTCCACGTGAGAAACAGGAACTAAAGTCTGCTCTCTACTAATGTGTGGTCTGGAACTAAACACTCCCAAGGCACTTACGAGGGGGTTTGAGATCTGCAGCTGCATATTTCAAAGTCTATCTCATTGTTGCTGGTGTCAACTGTCCATTGAAGCTGCACTGCAGAAGAGAATGTCTCACAGTTATCAAAGTTAGTCGGAGGTAGTTCAGGCAAGTTGACATCACCTCCCTAACTCACACACATATACACACACAAAACAAGTAAACAAAATAAAATAAAATACACAAGAACACTTCATCATGGCCATCTGTACATAATTGGTAGAATGACTGCTATGTGATTTCTGGCATGTTCCAACCGTACCTTAATTAACCACCAAGTAGCAACTTATACTTAGAGTAAAAACCTAATGTGCAATCCTCTTATGAATATATTAATAGTGACACTGTGTCTCATATTAGTCTACATTTAGTGACACCGTGTCTCATACTAGTCTACATTAGTGAATCCGTGTCTCACACTAGTCTACACTAGTGACACTGTGTCTCATACTAGTCTACACTAGTGACACCGTGTCTCACACTAGTCTACATTAGTGACACCGTGTCTCATACTAGTCTACATTAGTGAATCCGTGTCTCACACTAGTCTACACTAGTGACACTGTGTCTCACACTAGTCTACATTAGTGACACCGTGTCTCACACTAGTCTACATTAGTGACACCGTGTCTCACACTAGTCTACATTAGTGACACCGTGTCTCACACTAGTCTACATTAGTGACACCGTGTCTCACACTAGCCTACATTAGTGACACCGTGTCTCACACTAGTCTACACTAGTGACACCGTGTCTCAGACTAGTCTACATTAGTGACACCGTGTCTCATACTAGTCTACATTAGTGACACTGTCTCACACTAGTCTACACTAGTGACACTGTGTCTCCGACTAGTCTACATTAGTGACACCGTGTCTCATAATAGTCTACATTAGTGACACTGTGTCTCACACTAGTCTACATTAGTGACACTGTGTCTCACACTAGTCTACATTAGTGACACTGTGTCTCACACTAGTCTACACTAGTGACACTGTCTCACACTAGTCTACATTAGTGACACTGTGTCTCACACTAGTCTACATTAGTGACACTGTGTCTCACACTAGTCTACACTAGTGACACTGTGTCTCACACTAGTCTACACTAGTGACACTGTGTCTCACACTAGTCTACACTTTTGATGTGTTTCAGCACATATGGCGAGCGAGCTGGTCTGACTGAAATTTAAATTTAACTTTTAGCTGCAAATAATTTCTGTTAGTTAAATATTTTTGTTTAGTTTATTGCTATTCTTTAGCAACACACAATACTTTTATACATACTTGTCCACTGGATATACCAGTACAAGATCTGCGTTGTATTCTCTTTGTGACTTGACTATTGGACCAAGGATTTTCAAGGTGTAAGCAATCAAATTTCCAAGGATGATACGGGTAAGGATTAATAAACTAACGGTTTTCATTTAAGCTAGTCACTTTCCAAAATACGCTCCGTTCAAATGCTCTATTATACCAGAGCTCTAGTAGATGCAGCATTACGTTATATTTTCTTAGTGACTTGACTATTGGACATCGGATGTTCAAGTAAAAACAAATCTGTAATGTAAGGCGTATAGATACGATGAATAGCGCATTGATGAAGTTAACTTACCACCGCCATTAAAAAATAAATGAACTCGGCTAACTTTGGAAGACCTAACTGCGAATGTCTCTCCCATTCTGTCTCCGTAGCACTTTGCCGTTATTTTCTTTTCCTAGCATTACTTGAAAGTCTTTTCACCCAAATTTCTTGCGCCTACGCTAATGTTCACATTTTGGAGTAGCCTCCGGGGGTAGACACGCATTGACCTCTTTGAACTTTGCCATATACATTATATATATGTGAGTGGGTCTAGGAAAAGGGACCTTATGGCGCAAATCAAAAAAATTGAGTTTTTTACAATTTATCTCAACTTAGTGCTAAAATACTGGAGGGTAAAACCTTCGACACGCAGAGAAACTGGCAGTTGAACTGGGCCCTATTCATCAAAGCATTTGAACTAGAAATCGAGAAAACATAAATTGAATTTCCACTTCCGGTATAATTAACGTTTCCGTATACTTAACGGCGTACTCCGCATACGCAATTAAATCGTACAGCCGCTTTTTCGGCGACTAACGAAGTTTGCATAGAGTTCTTTTTAGCTTTCAGAGCGTCTCACGACCTGTCTTGTTGGAATCCTTGGCTGCTCTATTCGCTGTAGCGGTAAACTTTAAGCCAAAGGTAAGCTGTAGAGTGCATGCAGTAGTCTCAAAGCTATGCCGTTTTTTTTTTAGTGCTAGTTTGAAACTCCGCCCATTCCCCGTTTTTTGTACTTCGAGAATGAGAGAGAATAAAAAGTAGCTTGTCTTTTCACGGCACGCTTGGGGTCTTTTAAGTCGTTTTGACATGCGAAATTTGGTATAGACGTAGAGTAAGGGTCACTAAGACTAATTCTGCAAATAACAAAAATAGGAGAAAGAAAGAATTTTTCCGATGACGTACTTCTGGAGCCTATATCTCAATTTCAATTTTTGCGCCGTAAGGTCCCTTTTCCCAGACCCGCTCACATATATACCAAAATCTCAAATTGAGACCCATTAGTGAGAGTCTCGCTTCGCTCGCCCAATTAGTGATACTGTGTCTCACACTAGTCTATATTAGTAACACTGTGTCTCACACTATAGTTAGTGACAGTATGTCAGATACTAATGTATCCCAGTATTTGCTGAGCTGGCACAGTATGTGTGCATGTGTGCGTGCATGTGTAAGTCAATACTTCAATAAATGAAATTCTAGAGAAACTTACAAATATTGTGCATGGGTCGTTGCCACTGTTGACCTGCAGAGTTAGAATAACACAAAGTGATGACAACACATGAATGATGAATGCATGTATAGGTCACAGATGGAAGGTCGTGGCATACGTTAGTGTGTGACTGTGAGATCTATGACTAGCTATCCTATAATATTGATCAGATGAAGTATAAACTCACAAACACTCCTTCTCTCTGGACTACAACTTGAGCGAAGATGGCATCAAAAGGGTCACACCACACAGTGAGAGTCATTATGTCACATACGTCAGTGCCTGAGGGCATCGTCAAGTCCAAATCTTCATTATTATAACTTCTACCAATAAGACCACTACTCTCTCTTTGATATGTTATGTTTGTGTGTGAATTCAAAGAAACAAAAACTTCAGTAATTTTTAAAGTTTGACTAAGTTAGTTGTCAATTAGTGCACGGGTTGGGGAGGGAGGGTGTAGTGATACACATATATTTCTGTTTAAATGTAGAGGTTGTGTTCATAATTCAATGCTATTCTCTACGTGAAATCTGTGGCCTCGTTTACAGCATTCTGAACTCCTTTTGGGAGGTTAGAGTATGAAAAGGAGAATCCCGGCATGCCCTTTGATCTCAAGCTCCTTCTTGTGTTCAAATTTTAAAAAGTAGCCACACAAAGAGAACCCTCCAGAATACCTCACATTATTTCTACACCACGTTTAAACGAGTGGTCAAACATACAAACAGCTATTAATGAGTAATGAAGTTTAGCTCCTATCACTGCCATTTAAGACTTACACTTGACCCTTTCGACGCCGTAACCGCATAATGTGGGCGAGAACTGGTCCGCGTTCTCCGAACTTAAAAAAAAGAAAGTATTTTCGATTAAGCTGTCATTTATTTTTTGTAAGTAAAGTAGGCGTTGTACCTCCTTTTAAAAAAATATTGAACCCATACGGGCAGGTTAAGTTTTTTTTTTTTTTTTAATTGTCTGAAATTGGAGATCGAGAATTTTTTTTTTGACCGAGAATTTTCGGAATGCTGAGCGCCCAATTTTTTTGTTGCCTACGGACTTCAAACACTCAGAATAAAAGTATGAAGCATATAGAGAGTCCCTCAGCATTTTGGAAGAATATGGATAAAGTTTTTCCTACCGGACATCAAGAGCAATCGATTGGGCTAGTTCCTTGGAGTCGTTCGGGTATACTGTTTCACCCACTCAACTGAATCTGTTATGAATATCATTATTATAACCTGTGGTTTTAAACACCCACCCTGCAGGTGTTTGACTTTCTCAGCAGTGTGATGAAATGGAATTGAAAGAATTAAACTGTACTTGTCACAGGTTATGCCATATCATAATGATAAATAATGTGCAGTTCAGTTTAGTGGCTCTTGTATCTTTCCAGAATGATATCTTGGACATTAAATTGATAGAAGTAAGCGCTTTGAAATAAAAAATCTTACAGTTTCTTAACGTTTCTTTCCCATGAGATATCCTTGTAGGTTCTTTGTACAGGGAGATCAATGTCTCAATAAACTTCTTCTCTTCTTTACCTGCCTTCAACATGAGTTTCTCCTTCTACCAATCCCCATGTCCCTATCATTCGGCACCCCCAAAACTTGTGTAGCTTCTCAAGATGGCTATGCTGACTTTCCGTTACCATTTGTCCTCATACTGATACCAAATTATATTCTCATCTTGCATACTTTCCAGGACCTTCTACTCTAGAGGATGTCTCTAGAGTGATTGTGTGCATGCACTTTAAACACTGCTCAGAAAAAATAATAGAGGCAAATCCCAGTCTCACTTCACCAATTAAAATAACGAAACAAACACAGCTAGATGGATGCTGATTTAACTCAGATGTGTACTGCTGCAGTTTGTCAATGCTAACAATAATCCTTCAACTCAATGCCACACTATCTTTAGCCTGTGCTGCCCCACTTTAGTACCATTCCTAAAAATCAAACCTGACTCCAGATATATATAGTTCTGACCTGCCGACTATCTAACTACTTACTATACAATGTATACACATTAATAGCAAATTTTCTCGTTCTAACAGAACAAGAAAATTTTCTATTATTATAATTATTTAGCCGAGAATGACTGAATCATTGAATGTATACACATTATGTATACTTAACTTTGGAGGAAAATACATGGCATATATAATACATTACCGTGTGTTTCTGATGACAGTGCCTCCTCTACCACTCTGTGAAGCTCCAGGTCTGTAGAAGTAAAAATACACCCCTAACACAGACAAAAAGAAAGACACAGCAATTAACTAAACTTCTCTTCCTATTGTGATCAATATTATCAACATACTGACTCCTAGCCCATCGTAGCTGAAGCCAGTTATTCGTATTCTGGAAGCACTCAGAAACGACACAGAGCCAGCCACTCTGTGCTGCACAAATCCTCTTGGACCTGCTCCTAAGGCACCAACTTCAGCACCTGTAAGAAGAAGAACAGACATGGCTATATATATATTTAACATAGCTAGTCACATGCGAGTAATCTGATTGGTCCCTTACGTGAATTAATTCAAGTAGTTTCATGATCTGCGGCATTTAGAAATTGAGTAAATCAGACACTTGTTTCTAGATTAAGTTAGTGGACACAGCTAGAGGCCTCAGATTCCTAAACACAGCAGATTCACCATATCCTAATCTAACATGCATGCATAGATATTTGCTTGGGTATAGCAACTTAATTATTCAGTGGAATGAGCGAAGCAGTATACTAATGAGTTTGGGATATATATAAGTATATATATATATATATATGTGTGTGACCGTCTACAGGAAAACCGGGCACAACGCAGCACCCTTCGAAAAAATTTTTTTTGCACTTACAGAGTTGTCGGCGTCCAGATATTGAGCTCTCTCCCTTCCGTCGGCTTGAAACAATACATTTTTAAGAAATCAATCGATCTTTTCTCGATATTACGCAGGCGTACATGGACCATTGTTTAATTACTGCATGCGTACGTGGACCCCTTTTGTTTATAGCAGGCGTACGTATATGAACCCTTTCTACTAAAGTGCCTGCACATGTTATGAAGTTCCATGGCAATATTTAGTTATATTTTACTGTGGGACATTTGTTTGAATGCATTAGAAATGATCAGCAGAAAAGAAATAGCTAGGGAGGTTGAAATACTAGAAAACTGGCGCACAGAGTAGCCCACAGCAGCTAAAAGAAAAAGAGAAAATGAAGGGCTCCAAGAGGATCTAAAAAAGCTTCTACTGTAGAGCAGGTAAGATATGTAGTAGCTATTCATATCAAAACTACATTAGCTAACTTGCTCTGCTGACTTCAATGGGAACCATTTTCTAGTATCCAGTATTGTGTTCAAGAATGAGATGCACATATATGCTGATTGACGGTGGAGCTTCCCCTTCTATTTGTGCAACTTTCTGACTGAATGCATCTGCCTTAGTGACTCAACTTTAAGATTTTATGTCACAATAGTATAATCTGAAACAGTACAGTAAGACATGCTGTGCTTCCAACATTTCCTAGGCAAACCAGGAGACACACCAGGAGGCACACCAGATACGCTGACTAAGATTTTACCAGTCCGCCTTTTATAGGAGGCTCCCCAAACACCAGACTAGCCCCCTTTCCCCTACAATCCACAATAACTGCTACTAACCTTCACTTGAAATCAGCAGGGTTAGAAATACTAAAGCCACACAGAAGAGCTTCATCTCGACGAGTGGTTCTGCACAGGCAGTGGCGCAGACGGCGAAGAAGTGGAGTCAATATTTATAATCTAAACGGCTTCTTTCAGCAATAATAACCTCTTCCTTTTTTACCACAGGATGATTTGCCGCCGGATATACACAAACAAGCTATTTTCCGGGGGCAGGAATAGTAGCACGTGCGTCGTTTAAATGCCGCCAAAGGTCAATCTCTCCGTGAGAGTGTGACTCGTAAAGTATCTTGTTGCAACTATTCCTCATTTACAAGTTATTCATTATCGTAAAGTATATATCTCTATCTGTCTGTTTTTGTTAATGAATGCACTATAGTGGGTTAGGAACAGCTTTAATATTATGCATTGTGTGACAAATGCACCAAATTTTGTGTGCTAGCCAATGAATTAAAGTAGAGTTTTGATATTAGGCCATCAAAATTTTTGCACTTGTGGGCAAAATTTCACCCTAGATGGCAGACTGGTGATCACATTCGTCATCACTAACTCAAATTTCAAGCCACATCGCTCTCTCTCTTTATTTTTTTCCCCTTCTTTTCTACAGAATTTAATTCAATTGTGAGTGCAGCAAGCGAATTAAGTAATCAACATGCTTTTCCATGAAATCGAGTGTGGGTCTCTTTTCAAAGTGATACATTGGGTGTCAAATGAGAGATGAAAATTTAGAAGACTCTTCTTTTAGCATGAATATCAAGCTATCCCACCAGCTCTCTAATGATGGCAAATCATAAATTTTTTGATTGCTAGATATCATACAGGACCTTAGACAAAAGTAAAATCTCAACAGTATTAGAATAGCTCTGCCACTACACACCTGCATATCCATTTGTCAAGCTTCACTCTAGCTGTGCTCTTCAGTCTTCAAAATATGTGTCTCAAACAAAGTCCAGATGTATCTAAGCATTGCATAGGTGCGAGATGAATGTCTCAGAGGCATTTTGAAGCAGTGGGCTTGCAGGGCTGGACTGAGGATTGTTCCTATGACTTGTCTGGAAGGTCTTACCTGAAGCTGCTCAGCCTTATCTTGGGAGTTCAAGAAAATTTGTGTAAAATCCTGCAGAGGTAAAAGATTGAACTTGAGTGTACAGCTTTCTGTGCATATGAGGTCGAGTATTTCACAGAAGTGATTGCAATATTATGAGACATGTTTATTTTTGTATAACTTATCTTGCTAGACAACTACAAAATTTGCATGGTAAATTATAACTAGACACTTAATACTAAAACTTAAAAAAAATATATATATATATACAGGCCCGTAGCCAGAGGTTAGCATTGGGGGGTTCGGATTTTAAGACGCAAAAAGCCACACCTACTTTTGTTTCCTCAATAATTCTTCTACAATACTAAAAAACAAAAGATAGTGCACTTATGCTTATAATTTGTTATTCTACTTCAAAACTATAATTATTAAACAATGTTGATATTCGAGAGAAAAGCGGTATTATTCTCATGTAACTAGGCTTCTACTACGGTGAGCTGTATATAAAAGTGCACCAGTAATATGCCGTATTCGTACTACAAGTTATTTAATAGTACGGCGTGTAAACTGTCTGTTCGAAATGCATTGGAAAAATCGCTATAACTAAGTGAAATAGCACGGAACAAAGTGAAAAGACACGGTAGCTAAAGTAAGAGTAAGTGCGCAAACATGCAGCTCTAGCCTTGGAAATGTACAGTTGTAGTAGGCCAGTTTTTTTTTAATCATTTGCTGTGTAGCTTCACTAGATAGTGGACTTACTATAAGTATATTTGAGGTTTAACTTTCTCAGACACTTCCGAAGGCTAAAGACTCCCTTTCTAATCTGTTGAAAAAAATCCGTTGCTTGTGCTATTAATATCGAATCGCACGCTTACCGGTGCTATTATTCTTACTAAAGTGTTACGTTACATTTTATAAAGAATGTAACGTAGCAAGCTTTACTCATGCTGATATAAGAGCGAAATTTTTTATCCATGGAGCTGAATGTTTATTAGGTCACTTAGACTCAGACTAGGCCAGAAACAGCAGAGAATTCAAGCGCAGGTTCAGCACGATTGAACAGACGATGATATTCCAGAAGTTATATGTGGGGTGTGGCTAAAATATTTGCTTCCGGTCACTCTAAAGGGGGGTTCGACCGAACCCCTCGAACCCCCCCTGGCTACGGGTATGATATAAAAATCAAACTCCAAGAGTTACTATTTCTTCTATTATAGAGATTCTAGTTCCGACTTTAGTACGAAGTTTTATAAATGGTAACATCTAATGATGTCATCATAACACATTGTCAGCCACACCTACCAAAGGAAGATTTGGCCATGGCCCAATTCTAATACCAATTTCTTTGTATTGTGTATACCAAATTTGATGACTTTATCAAATGAACTATAGTCTTGCTGTGCCACCAAATTGCAGGGAGTAACAATATAGCTATATATGCAAGTTCTGCTTTAAATTCCTAAGAGTGCATCTTACAGTACCACCATAAGGACCGTAAAGGACCGCTTACGCTACTTCCTCAATAATGCTGCTTGAGGAAAATGAGAAAGCTTAGTATTCCCAACACAAGAGAAATGTCTCGTGTCTTCTTTAGTACTAGCTAGCTAGGTAATGAAAAGTAGGAAATAGTTCCAATATTTTGTCTTATATAATATAATAGGTAATTGTTCTAGTATATTATAGCAACACAATTTTTCTATGTACTTTTAGCTTTAATTACTGAACTCATTGCTGCAAATGAAGTGATGAGTATCATTAAGTTTGCTATAATTGACAGACGGTGAACATAAGTTAACAAGTACAGGCTAAATATATGAAGTAAATATTGACAGGAGCACCACAAGGAACAGAGAGATATTTTTGATTGTGGGCGGAGCTCCCAGTGTGACATCATCTGTGGGGAGTGTGACATTATCTGTGGGGAGTGTGACATTATCTGTGGGGAGAGAACCACTACTTGGTGCTGCTAGTGTAATCTTCCAGCCCAGGTTCAGGTGAGTGGCGCACTACAATATAAAATGCCACAACAACAATATGTCATAGGCTACAATCACAGACCTCCTAAATAATATACAGTAGAACCCCAGAGTTACGAACTGACCGGTCAACCGAACGGCTCAATCAAATTATTAATATGTTATGAATCGTTACGGAACCCAGTTAATTGCAGCTGCTACTCTATTTGTCTAACAATGACGTCTAGTTCGGGCAGTACTAGTGGCAAGACAGTGACAAAGCACAAAAGAAATACACTTTCTATTGAAACAAGTTGCAAATTTTGAAGAAAATAGAAAAAGGGAGTTCTTTATCGTCACTTGCAGCGGAATATGGTACTGGAAAATCAACAATTTTTTATATTAAATGGTTTCAGGTAATGGTTTAGAGTTACGAACATTTCAGAGATACAAACATCTTACTTTCCCTAGGGGTTCGTAACTCTGAAGTTCTACTGTATAGCAACAATTACACTACAGTAGCTGACTACGATTAGCTTGTCTATGCTGACCAACTGCATCATAAAGCTTCTAGGGGTGTGGTCTACTCAATGTGTTGGAAAATGATGACTAAGTTTACTTTCACTTCAAAAACGCACACAAACATTAAAGAGACTTGCCAATTCTCATGTCAAGCAGTGGGCCGTGTTATTTCAGTGAAGCGTGATATTTTAGGAAAGGTGGCCTATACATGTGTAGCTAAATTGTTGTGATATATTCTTTTGTTCTCCATTGTGTGAACATTCTTACACGGCCAGAGGGAACACACTCACTGCTCACCATGACAAATAACACATGGGATAGTCAACTATTGAACCAGGAAACTGGTTGGGACATCCCATGGAATTTTCTTAAAGTCAATTGATGACTTGTTTTGTGACAAGCCTGTAATTCTACATCTAGATTATAAAATAGTCTGGTTAAAGTTCCATTTGTCTGGAGCCTTGTCTGATTTAGTTGTATTTTCTTCTGACCGGTTCTTTCCAAGACAGTCTGCCATTGAGTAAGGGAAAGCCAACTCTTCTCATTACTGTAAGTGCCCAGCCGTGGCGAATATGTCACTACACTCAACCATTTAGGAAAACAACAACTGTTCAGGACCAGAGGGACCAGATGCACCACCGAACAACCGCCACTAAAGTGCATGTTGAACTATGAACTTGGTTTGCTGTGTGTGTGCATTTCTGTGTGTGAGTGTGCACCCCTCATGTCATTCCACTCATTAACACTTCTATTCACTCTTTTTTTGTCAGTTCAGTTCAGTTGCTGTTAAAAAAAAATCTCTAACTATAACTTACATAGCTATTCTAGCTACTACTCGCACTGTGCCTGTGCATGCTAGTTCTCCACAGGCTGGTCCTTCGGATTCTCCTGCTAACCCCAAGCTCAGGGATATACAACCCCTGATCAACAACAACAACAACAACATTCCACTTTCTCCTTCGAAGGGATTTTTTTATTTTAGTACATTTGTAAACCTAAGGCATACACTATACAAACTAGGACCAGACAAAGGCTCAGGTTCTCTGTCGCTGTCTGTCATTTCGGTCATCTTCATGTTCATAACTGTACAACTAATAACTTTGTGTAATGTAGTATGCATCAATCCACATGTTCAGTGTGGTAGAGCCTTCAGCAATGAGTAAACTCAATAATTGAAACCAAAAATAATGAGGAGGATGGATAATCAATAAAGTGTGAGTAGTTACAATTAACCCTATAGGCAAAGTTTTACACAGCAAAGTAATGGAGGATCTTTAGTTTAACTTCTACCATACTAGAACTACATGTAACTTAGTCAACATCCATTTAATGAGTTGCTGAGAGTCTGACACTAGCGTGGCTTAAAATGCATTAGGTCACCTGGTAATAGACAGTGTTGGGTGTGGAGTCATCTGGTGTCCACACTATCTTGCCAGGTTCACCAGAGGAGCAGCTCAGCGCTGAGAGTGCATTGAAGTACTCTGCCTCACTCTGGCAACTCTCTCTGATGTTGGTGGCCATAACTGTCTCTTCATTCTGACACAGACGACCGACTAACAACAACAACATAATAAATAATAATAATAATAATAATAATATAAAATAATTTAGCAAGCCAGCATATAAAACAAAGCTGACACTCATGGGAGTTCAAGTGAGATGTTATGTATTTATATACATATATATCTATGAGTGCTTGTTGTCAAAAGCTACTGGTAATTCAGATAGTCAAAATGCGATATTAGAGACTACAGAAAATACCAGTACTCGGGAAATTGAGGTAAGAAAGTAGTTCTGTATTTGTTAAAGTATTATAATGATCACAACAGCTACGTACTTATACTATTAGAAATGGACTGATAGATTCTTCTGAAGTGTTTTGTTTGTGCACGCCATTTGTGGTCAAGCACATCACTAGTAATTATATGAATAAATCTATTCTGTCATTTTGACCATTGTGTTAAGGCACATTTTGTAGCAGATACTCTACTAAGTGAAAAATAACTGATTCTACCAATTCACCAATAGACATCTTCTAAAAAAACCTGTGCATCATTGCCAAATAGTAGAGTGCTCTGGAAAAGCCACTAAGTTTTGGTACTTGTCAAATCATGATTTACTTTTGCTGAACAAAATTTCTGAGATATATTTTGACTTGTATTTATACAATACATATACAGCATGTAAAAATTTTCACATCTAAATTAATTTCTCTTGACTTTTTACAACACATTTTAGCTGATCTTCACTGGATTGTTTTGACACTAGCATTTGTTGTCACTGAATATTTAATTGTACGGCACATAAATTGCCCATTCAAAATCTACAGAGAAAATTTTGTTCCATGGAAATAGCAAGAGAAGAGTGAAACAGCACGGTAGCTAATTGAAATAATGCTGCATGCATGTGCACTTATCTGTACTATTTCACTTAGTTACTTATTTCACTTTCCCCATGCCATTTCAATTGAACAGCGATTCTCACCCATCAATCAACATTGCATGTGACCCCACCCACCCATTCCACTCACACATGTGTCCCATCAACCCACTCACCTCCAACTGCACTTCCACTTGGGCTAAACCCGGCATACACAACTTCTTCCTACAAAGAAGGAAACATAATTCACATAAATACTCCTACAATTTGCTTGCACACAGTGACTGGTGAAAGAGAGAGAAGTGGACCAACATTGGGCAGCTCAGTTCCTCACTCGCTATCTTTGAAAAGCTATTGTTGCACGATTCCACCACTTATCTCATTGTTGTAACCTGTCTTTGTTTACCAGCTACACACAACACACTACCAATTACCAGCCCTTAACTTCCACATCAGCAGCCCCTCCCTTTTTTAAGCCAATAGATTTACCAATCACCAGTCCTCTAACTACCAGATCAGCATTGTAGCCCCTCCTCTTTTACTACATCACCACCAGTTCCTCCCTTTTTTACTTCCAGATCAGCAGCCCCTTCCTTTTTAAGCCAATAGATTTATCAATCACCAGTCCTTTTCCTACCACATCAGCATTGTAGCCCCTCCTCCTTTACTACACCACCACCAGTTCCTCCCTTTTTTACTTCCAGATTGCCTGCCCCTCTCTATTTCACTACAGAGCAACTGATCACCAACCTCATTGCTCGCAGAGTGGGTTACTAGGCCCTTCCTTCCTGTTAGCCAGACTCTCTCACTCCCTCCACACCATAGCAATACCCTGTTATCTAACCAAAACTAGTCTTTAATCATTGCATCATACTTATTACATCATCGTGTGGTTTTGCCATGTATTTAATAACTTGTCATTAGTTATTTCTGTAGTCAGTAATAGAGAGTGTATTGTATCCTCGTGTAACTTGCTAATATGAATTGTTGAACTTTAATTGTTTGATTGAATGAACCTAGTTATCGTTAGCATATGACAAATACCTAACCCCATAGCTTTCTAGCTAACCATCCTCATCTCCTACCAAGTCCTCCTTCACTGTCCTGCTAGTTCTACTGCACATCCTCCTCCCTATTTCTCACACCCTCCTCTTACACTCACTCACCCTCTGCTGTTCTGCAGTGTTCCTCAGTCTTCCACCATTAATTGAATTAGAGATGTAAAATGGATGGTAGGTGGCGAGGTTTCTGGGGTCATTGCCACCTTCCACTATGAAAGTGTACATCACTCCACGAGTGAGGACTAACTCTGGAATGAGAGTTCCGTTGACGTACCACGATATGCCCCACCCAGACTGACCTAACACACACACACACACACACACACAAAGTAAGAGAATGATATTTGAGTCACAATTCAATGATTGCTGCACAACCCAGAGAGGGCTCTGCATGCTCGGTAGGGAAGGGGGAGGGGCTCACAAGTTTTGCATGGTAGTATGCATCTGCAAACACAACTATATTTAATCATCTAGCTATGTACACAAGTCACTTCCTGACAAACTGAATCAAGACAGAGTTGCTCCATGAGTTTGCATCTGTGAGTGAACAAATGTCTAATATACCATTCCAAGTAGGCAGCACATATTGTGCTAGTTGTCTTTTGTGTTTCTTGTCTGCTTGGTTTCTACTCACAACCGTACCTGTCAGGTAAATAATAATATGCAAGAATGCCCACAGCTTCCACTCAAGTCAGCTCCCACACAATATCATCTTCTCACGCCAGTGTGTAAGTAGTTAAGTTCCTATTACCTGACATACACACACCAAATGTGGAGCTGAAAAACATGTCACACGACCTTTCTATATACTCTCGTCATATAACTCCCACACAAGTCAACATCACATCGAAGCTTTCATCAAAACTCTCTGCTACAGTCAATACAATTGTAAGTTTTAACACTTATTTTTGTGCAGTTTCAGTTTTGTGTGTATTTGCACGATGTGTGCGCGTGTGCTGGTGTTTGAAGTTTGCACATGTGTTCCGCCCACTCACCAGTGATGGCCATGTATCCTCTCTCCTGTGCAGAAGGACCAATGGTGAGTCTGAGAGTGGTAGGAGTAGAGAGAACCATCTTATTGGCAGAGAATGAAGGACATGATCTGCACTGGAGAGGTGAGCTAGTGCAAGTCCTCTTATCTGCTGTTCTGTTCAACAGAAGTGGGGGAGAAGTACCTGAAAAGTTGAGAGAATTATATTATGATGCACCATATTTTCCCCTTCTTTGTTATTTTCTAAAGTCATAATTACATGATGGTGCAACAAATGTATATAATAAAAAAAATACCTAGGTCGGAGAAATATTGGTTTTATCTTTAGCACACGTACCAGTTAATAGCCGGGTCTTGTGACTATTTCCTGTTTGTAACAAAGTGTAGCTAAGCATCAAACAAAATCATCTGTATCACCATGACCAAGTGTAGGAAGGCAGTTTCTCCCAGTTCTTTATGTAGCTATGCATCTCTTCTCAGAAATTATGCAGTGCAGCTAGCGCCAAACTACCGCAAAACCATGTGTGCTTCACCTCAGTGAGTGCTTAGATTCCTGAATTCATGCTACTGCTCCTCCCTCCCATGCACTTACTGTCAGATCTCTGGAAGTGTATGAAGGCAGTTTCTCCCAGTCCTCCAATGGCCCACACTATGTACTGATTCTGGTTCACTGTGAAATCTATGTCACACGAATCACCTAACACAAACAAACAAACACACATCACCACTGCGCCATCAGATGTAACACATTGACTTTTCACCTGTTGTAAAGTTTCTAGAGAAAGTCACACATTGCTGGGTACCTTCCCCGGTACGTCCTGCCAACTTATTGCTGTTAATGTTGTTCTGGCAGCTACGATCTGTCAGGAGAGTATCAGGACACACCCCCAGGCCTCCTCGACACTAAAATGTGAGAGTAATAGTGAAGCTAGTATACTAATATTATGCCTCTCTTATATACCCCTTATGGTTAGCTACTGCCTCTCTTATATACCCATTATGGTCAGCTACTGCCTCTCTTATATATACCCATTATGATCAGCTACTGCCTCTCTTATATATACCCATTATAGCTACTGCCTCTCTTATATATACCCATTATAGCTACTGCCTCTCTTATATATACCCATTATAGCTACTGCCTCTCTTATATATACCCATTATGATCAGCTACTGCCTCTCTTATATATACCCATTATGATCAGCTACTGCCTCTCTTATATATACCCATTATGATCAGCTACTGCCTCTCTTATATATACCCATTATGATCAGCTACTGCCTCTCTTATATATACCCATTATAGCTACTGCCTCTCTTATATATACCCATTATGATCAGCTACTGCCTCTCTTATTCAGTGAGCGAGCGAAGCGAGCGAAGCTGACTATCAGTCGTGTTCAATTGAGATTTCAGATATATATATATATATATGTAGGTATGTATGCGTACGTCAAAAAATTTCGCCCGCGCTTCTAATTACGTAAGTTAGGTAAAGCGTTTACAGTTCCGGTATTTTTCAATTAACGAGCACGGAGAATCAACTAAGTTTCAACCAAAAAGTTTATAGCTACTCTCTTCTTGGCGAAAGACTGAATGGCAAATTGTCAAGCTGCGCTTCTTTGCCACTGCGTTCGAAGTTTATTAGGTAATTCTGTTATTGTTAACTCTTCATGCCTAATCATTGCTATTATTTAGCGATTTCCTTCACAAATTATCTTTACCTATACTCATATATTTACTCGCTCGCCATGCA